>OFHO01000044.1_pt1 | contig 107239 bp, 89 predicted proteins | sample 1521531 | NCBI WGS metagenome assembly OFHO01 (sample SAMEA3504124, study PRJEB24116) | mouse gut metagenome | biome: mouse gut; feature: mouse-associated habitat; material: faeces | place: Denmark | collected 2011
AAGGCTTGTAAGAGGTACTCGAAACCAGGAAGGAAAACCTGCCCGTGACTGGGTAGAAACCAAAAGAGCATGGCTGCTCTCCTGCTTTTTGACAGCATTCGGATGAGTTCATCCGGGGAAAGGCGGGATAATGCCGGGATTTCTCCTGGCCTTTGTGGAGGAAACGGAGAATTGTTTTGGCTCGCTGCATTGTATTTGCCGACAAGCGGCGGGAATCAATTTTCCCAGATTGCGCGGGCGGCAGGGAAAATCGATTCCCTTATTGCAAGACCGTTTTATGGTACAGTTTCTGTGATATGCTTGTTTTTATGGAGGTGGGATTTTCATGAATGGCAATTATGTAATGAGGGAATATCCGTTAAAGAAATGGGTGAAGTGTATTGTATTGAAAATCGGGGTCTTTGAATCTGAAATAATTGACGAGCAGAATTTTGATGCGGAAGATGTAGCGGGTATTTTGAAATTTAAGCGGAAATATATGAGGGATGATGCGTTTGTTTTAGTTGAGGTTGAGATGTAAGAAAAATAACCATAATAATGATTCTTCAAAAAAATATATTTTTTATAGTATTTTGTCAACTATTGGTATATAATGAAACATTATATTATTAATGGTTGGGGAATCATATTATGATAAAGAACACTCAGAATATGTTTTGGAGCGATATTCATGCAATCAAGCGCTTTAGCGAAAATACACAAGAAAATAAAAATAAAGAAGCTAAAAAAACTTCTTCTATTATATTAGCTTCTGTACAATTAATGGAAAATTATATCAAGGGCTTGAAAAATTTAAGTGCATATGATGCTTCTTCCATTATTTTAAGCGATGCCAATTGGATAAAAAGAAATTCAAGAATTGACTTTTTAAGCAATGATGGTAACAAATTGCCAATAAACATTGGAACTGTTTATTATATAGATTTTGGCAATTCATTTAGCGGTGAATTGGCTTATTTTCATCATGGTTTATGTGTTGGGAAAAAAGAAGGAAAAGCACTTATTGTTCCTATGACTTCTGGACAAAAATATTTTTCAACTTGCTACCATCCGGTGAATAATCCAATCGCCAATAAAAAGTATAGACAAGCATTGTTATCAGAAGGGTTTGGCAAAGATTGTGTTCTTAAAATGAATGACACAAAATTCATTTCACCTGGAAGAATTGTAGAAGAAACTGTTTCTATCAACAAAGATGCATTAATGCAAATACAAGAACAATTACTTGGAATACAATTCCCATTGCTTTATCAAAAATTTATTAATTTAACAAAAAACCTTGACAAATGCAACAAACAGATTTCAGATCAAAAAAGAACAATTAGTAAACTAAAACAGGAAAATAATAGATTGAATATGAAATTAAAGAAAATGCAACAATAAGATTGACACCAATCACCCAAATATGTATAATATATTTTTATAGAAGAGAAGCCGTTGCAGATTGATTTTATAATCAAGAAGCATGAAATGCTAATCTTCGTGTTTGAAAGGATTTTTTTTACGAATCGTGCAAGTTTATAACGACCAACTTGTATCCGTATTCAAAGGGTTAAGAGCAGGTACACCCTACCTGCTCTTTTTCAATGTAAAAATCCGGAGCATTCTCCACAAATGCCCAAAGCAGCGCATTCACAATGCCAGTAAGATATTCTCAACAAAAAACAAAGAACTTACTATATTTGGAAAAACAATAAACGATGTCAAAAATAAATTCACTGAATTTTCAAACGCATACCGTTCCTTCGGTCTTTTGGGCAAGGAAGGAGCTTTTGCGGCACTCTTTCGTTCCAAACCGCCAGCCATTATGACCGATGAATTACGGGAACAATTCAAAGAATTCCAGGAGCAGTTCAATCACTCCATGTTAAGCGCCGACGCATTAGCTGAAAAAATGGGGAACGTAGATGCTTCCATCATTACTTATGCCAAAACCTGTAAAAACGGGGAAATGACAATGAAAGGTTTTGAGCAGTCACTAAAAGGAGTCTCCTTCTCTGCTAAAGCGGGCAAAGCCGCCCTGCAGGCTCTTGCCAATATAGGCAATGCATTGGTGGAATGGCTTATGCAAGCTGCCGTCGCGGCTCTTGACAACTGGATTCACCGAGTGGAAAGAGCCAATGAAGCCATGAATCAAGCCGTTTCGGAATATGAAACAGAAAAATCAACTCTGGAAAGCATCAATTCTGAATTAGAGGCGCATAACCAGCGCATCAGCGAACTGCAGGCCAAAGGTTCCCTGACTTATACAGAAAAAGGAGAACTGGAAGAATTACAAGCCATTACCAAGGAATTTCTGATCCAGCAGGACATTGCCAAGCGAAATGCAGAAGCTGCCGCAAAAGAAGCTGCTGCCGCTACCGTGGACGCTTATCAGAAACAATATGGGAAATATGATATTTCCGAAAATAACCTTACCGATGCATTAGAAAACTATGATTTTCCTCATGCCAGCGACCAGGATGATGTTATTGGAAACCTGGCTTCTTATATTCAATCTACAGAGCTTTTGGCGCAGGCCCAGCAAGACTTGCAGGATGCAGAAAAAAATGGTGAGAACACAGATTGGCTCAATGACCGCATCGAACAAGCGAACAATTCAGTTACAGAATATTCTGCCTTGCTCAACAACAATATCGCTGATCTGGAAGAAAAACTCCTTTCCATGCAGGATGCCTACGACATCGCTGTTGAAAACCGCGCACAAGGAGGCCTTCCCCTGTCACCCGACGAACAGGATGCCATCGACACCTATGAATCCATATATGAAGCCCTGAAATTAATCTATCAATATACCGACCAGGACAGCTGGAACCAAATGGAGTTTGCGGACATCTTTTCCTCCCCCGATCTGGAAAAGACAAAGGATGAGCTGGTCGAAATGGCGCGATCCGGCGAATTAACGCCGGAAACACTCGAAAAATACCAAAATCTAAACAACGCGATACAAGAAAGCGGGCTGCTCTTCCAGGACGGACAGACTGCCGCCCAAGTATTTTGCGATTATATCAACGAATGCGCAAAAGCCACGGAAGAACTCGATGATTCTCCCATGTCCTTTTCGGACACTATGGAACAGCTCAGCGAGCTCCAAAGCAGATTTGAATCCATCGACCAGGCTTATTCTAAACTTTTCGATCCCGATTCCCAGATCGATTTTGAGGATTTATCTTCCATCTTCGAAGCTTTTCAAGACCTTGACGGAATCGACGGCTACATCCAGCGCCTTCAGGAGGCAGGCCAGGACACGGAAGCTGTTACGGCTGTTATTGAGGATCTTACGGACAGCTACCTCCAGCAGTCCGGCATCCTGGAAAATGTCACCGATGAAAACAGGCAGCTTATCCTATCCATGCTGAAAGAAATCGGGATTATGAATGCAGAAGCCCTCGTCAGCGGGTCGTTTCCTGGCGTATTGCAGGAAATTGGCGCCGCCAAACAGGCGCTCGGCATTTCTACCAATAATCTGAACGATCTGACTCTGGAAGAAATCCAGCGGTTATTGGAAGAAGGCCATTATAGCGAACAGACTAGGAATAAATTGTATGAACTATATCTGGCGCAGATCGACCTGACAGGCAATCCCCTCGATACCTCCGCTTCCATCCGCCAGCTGTTAGGCATGGTTGACGCTTCCAGCGCCGCAGGCATCGCCTTGGCCCAGCTGGGAAGTATTATGGATCAGATCGGACAGCTTCGCAGCCACATGGATTCTACCGATAACCCTCTCTTGAAAAGTCTTGACAAAGCTGCTATTTTCGCATTGGAAACCACAGCAGCTTCCATCAAAACAAAAGCCATGAAGGAATTCTCACAGAATACGGCAGCTTCCCCCCGCACATCCCACGAAAAAAAATCTTCTTCTCTTTACAACGGAGGTTCCCATACACAGCAGGCTATTTCTAATGAAACGGAAAAGGCACAGGCAGAAACTGCGAAATCCGTAGAAGGAAGCATAAAAGAAGCCGAAGAACAACTGGAAGAACTGATCGACTTCTTTGATCGGAGAAATAAAGTATTAAACAACTCCCTCTCCCTCCTCAAATCCAATCTGGAAAACGTCGTCGGCGCATTTGCGAAAAATAAGCTCGTCGATGCCCAATTAGCTGTTTCCGAGGAAAAATTCAAAAACTATTCCGATGCCCTGCGCATGTACAGCCAGAAGGCAGGCGAAGCCCTATCCAAACTCCCTTCCGACGTTGCCGCCAAAATACAAGACGGAGCGGTAGACCTTACTACCTTTGTCGGTGACGGCAGCCAGGAAGTCGCGGAAGCCATCCGGGATTATGAAAACTGGGCAGACAAAGTCGCCGACTGCAAACAGGAACTGGCAGAGCTAAGAACCGCCATCCGCCAGCTGGAACTGGACAAATTCAACCATATTATGGATGATTTCCAGAACCAGTTTGATCTCCGTGCAGGAGGCAAAGATCTGATTTCCAAACAAATTGATCTGCTAAAAGAAGCCGGCCAGTTCATCGGCGAATCTTTCTTTACAGCCCAGATCGACCAGACGAAAAAACAACTTTCCCTTTTGGAAGAAGAAAAAAAGCAGCTGGCGGCACAAATGTCCTCTGCAGTCGGTTCCGGCAAAGTACAAAAAGGAACCGAAGAATGGCTCGAAATGGTCCATGCGCTCTCCGATGTGGAAGGCAATATCCTGGACTGCAAAAAAGCCATAGAAGAATTTGATAATGAGCTTCTGCAGCTCCACTGGGATATCTTTGAAAGAATTCAAAGCCAATTCCATAACCTGGACTCCGAGCTTTCCCACATCATCAGCCTGTTCCAGGATTCCAAAGTAACTGACGGCAGCTCCAACTGGACAAAAGAAGGGCTGGCCCAGCTCGGTCTTCTGGCACAGCAATACGAACTGGCACAATACCAGATCCAAAAATACAATGACGAACTGAACCAATTAAGCAAGGATTATCTTGCCGGCAAATATTCCGCGACAGAATACGCGGATAAATTGTCCGATCTGTCTTCTGCCCAATGGGAAGCCGTCAGCAGTTCCGAATCCATCAAAGACGCGATCCTTGATCTCCATGAAGCCCGCGTAAAGGAAGAAGTGGAAGCCATTGAAAAGGAAATTGATGCCTATCAGGAACTGGTGGATGCACAAATTAATGCTCTCAAAGCGGCAAAGAATCTGCACGACTACCAGGAGCAGATTGCAGAAAAGACAAAATCAATTACTGACTTAGAGCGCCAGATCGCCGCCATGCGAAACGATGATACTGCCGCATCCGTTGCCAAAAGAAAATTGCTGGAAGAGGAACTGGCAGAAGCAAAAAAGGAACTGGAAGAGGCGCAGTACGACCATTCCATTGAGGAACAGGAAAATGCCCTAAACCAGGAGCTGGAAAACTATGAAGAGGAAAGAAATGCGGAAATCGAACGCCTCCAGGCATCCCTGGAAGAAAAGGAACAGCTGATCGCCGCATCCTTTGAAACTGTAAAGCAAAACGCAGACTTGATCGGCCAGGAAATCGCCCGTATTGCGTCAGAACACGGCATAACGGTATCCAATGCCATTATTTCCTCCTGGCAGAGCGGGGAAATGGCTATCGCCAGTTACGGAGCGGTGCTTTCAGAACAAACCAGCGCCTTCATCGGAAATTTGATGAATGTGGAATACGAAGTATACAATCTCCAATATCAGGCCAACGAAACCGCCAACACTCTCGCATGGATGTTCTCCACCCGCGCGGATTCCCTTGTGGCCGAACTGGCTTCCTCCTATTACAGCGAGCAAAACCTGAACTATATGACACAGGCATTGCGCGACAGCTTGGTAAAAACGCTGGAAAGCGGTTACAACATCAACGGCCTCGCCAGCGCACTGGACAATATTGCCGGGCGTTTGAATAATGTGGCTTCTGCGGCTCATAATGCGGCAAATGCGATTCAATCGGTAAGTACGGCACAGCAATCAGCATCAGATTCCAAAATACTTTATCGGTTAGAAGGCGTAGCTGGAGGCACAATTACTTCCTACAACAAGTCCGACTTAGAAAAACTTGCCAAGTCTTATGGAAAGGGTTCTGTTGTTCCTGCCTATGCAAACGGAGGCATCATAACAAAAAGCCGCAGCAACCCTTTAAATCATATTGCGGAATCCATAGGTGAAGATACCATTATTGCTGCAAAGGAAGGAGAAAGCATCCTTACCAAAGAGCAAACGAATGCCGTCTACAATCTTGCTTCAGCATTGCAAAAAACATCTGAAAAGGGAATGGCATTCACCCCTGAATACAGCAATCAATTTATGGCAAATCTATCCTCCCTCTCCCCCTCCATGTGGAGCTGGAACCTCCCCGGCCTGCCAGCAGGACAGTCGAACGCTATCCCCAATTACGCAGACCGCCGCCCCAATGTCAACGTACACTATGACAGCCTAGTGACAATCAACGGCGACGTGAACGACACCAAGCATTTTCTGAACGACATGAAAACCGTCGCCAACGATGCGATCCGCAAAAGCTGGCACGATCTGGATATGTCCAGAAAATATGGCACTTATTAACCAATCCATGCCGCACCCCGAAACAAGGGTGCGGCCATCTGAAAATCCGTCCCCCGCTCATTTTCAGAAAACCTATTATGAAAGTTGGTGATCAAAATAAATATTTTCGGATTAGACGCAATCATCGGAGATTTCCAGTTAAGCAATTATGGATTAGTCCTTGCTTCCTTTGAAAGCTCCCATTCGTCCGAGGAAGAACTGGGAATGGAAAATGATACAGTCGAAGAATACGTCGGCCAAAACCCTGTGCCGATATACCTCGGCTCCTCCTTCCATTCCAAATTGCACCTTACCGCTGCCCTTATCAAAGATCCAAATACCATCCACAGCGACAAAAACAAATATTTTACCGAACATGAATGCCGCGAGATTTTAAGGCAGCTCACCGGATTTTATGGGTATAAGCAAATGCAAGTCTTCTCCTATGAGTTTGACGAACTTCTCTTTTTCCATATCAGAGTGGCAAATGTAAAATACCAGAAAGCAGGAGGGCGCATCGCCGGTATTGTTCTGGAAATGGAATGCGATTCCCCCTTCGCATGGTCCAGCGAATTCCACTATACCTTCCATGCCTCCCCCTCTTCCAGCCTGATCCTGTTCAACAGCTCGGATAATCTCTACGACTATCTGCTGCCAAAAGTAACCATAACGGCAGATGCCGCAATCTCCCATTTATCCATATGCAATCTGTCAGACAACAACTGGACGACCACCCTTCAGTCATTATCGGCAGGAGAGATTATCACCATGGATTCCCAGCGCAGCCTGTTATCATCATCCCATCCGTCCAGGATCATAAACAACGACTTTAACATGCATTTCATACGCCTGGTTCCCGGTAAAAATGAATTCCAGGTCAGCCATGACATCCAGATTGCTTTTACATACCGCGTGCCGAGAAAGGTGGGATTTATTTTATGAGTCTGTCATTTCATACCAATTTATTCGACCGCCCGGTCCCTCCTGCCTACATCCTTACCAAAGCCAACCATGACAGGATGCATGTTCTGGACTGCGCGGAAAAGAAATATTTTTTCAAATTTAATGCCCCGGATGTCATCCAGTTTAAATGCTACATGCAAATAGACAATAGAAAAAATCCGGCCTATGATTCCATCGTGGAAGGACAGTTTATAGAGGTAGAGGAACTGGGGCGTTTCCTTCTGTCCAGCGTAAAAACAGAATCCAACGGACAGATTTCGGAATGCAAGGACTGCGAAGCCGTTGGGCTGGAAACCATGCTCGGGCAGAAATACCTGGAATTATTTTCGATCAACATGGGGACAACCGAAAGCATAGACGGCGTGAAATTTTACAACCTGGCAAACCCGGCCAAAAGCCTGCTCCATCTTGTCCTGGATAAATGCCCGGACTGGACGCTGGGACATATCGACACTTCCCTTATGAATCTGGAACGATGTTTTGAAACCACCAGGCAGGATGTTTATTCTTTCCTGACCCAGGATGCCGCTGCCGCTTTCCAATGCGTGTTTCTTTTTGACACCATGTACCAACGGATCCATGCTTATGCGGAAGACACGATCGGAAAGGACACCGACATTTTTGTCACTTATGACAATCTCCTCAAAAAAACAGATATCTCGTCTACTATCGATGATATTAAGACATGCCTGACCGTTACTGGCGCTGATGACCTGAACTTGCGCGAAGTGAATATGGGATACGACAAGATTTATATGCTGGACTATTTCCACTCGCCGGAATTCATGAGCCAGGAATTATGCGATGCATACAGCAAATGGATAAAGAAATGGAGCGACAGCCTGCCTGGCTACTCCTCTCTTCTATCCCAATACCAAAACTATTATAACCAGATCAACGATCTCACCCACACGAAAATGCCTTCCAACCCGGAAAGCACTAACTGGACAGAATACGGACTCGTCCCTCTGCAGGAAAAACTGGCTTCCTATGAGCGGCGGCAGTCGATCATGATCAAGGCTGGGCAAGGAAAAGAAGACCACAAGGATTATAACACCTTATACCTTCCTGTATTTCGCACGATTCAGACGATCCAATCCCAAATTTCCACCGTTGAACGGCAGATTTCTGCTTTGAAGACACGCCAGTCTTCTATCGGCACGCAAATGGATGCTATAATTTCCTCGATCGGCATGCAGCAGAATTTTACGCCCAAACAGCTCAAGGAATTGTCTAAATTTATCCGGGAAGACGAACTCTCCTCTTCCAACTTTGTCGCCACCGACACGATGACCGATTCCGAGCGGATGGACATGCTGAAGGAAATGCTCGCCTTTGGCCAAAAAGAACTGCTCAAAGCGTCACAGCCGCAATTACAATTCCGCGCAGAAATGTTGAATCTTTTTGAGATGAAGGAATTCCAGAACGCTTCCTCCGATTTTGAACCCGGCAATTATATCCACATTATCATCCGCGACAACTACATCGTAAAGGCAAGGCTGCTGACTATGGATATGGATTTCTATCACCCGGATGACTTCTCCGTTACTTTTGGAAATATGAATAAAGTAAAGGGGAAAAATATATATACGGATACCACAAAAGCACTGAATGCCGCTTCTTCCGTCGCCGCCACCGTGTCCTTCAACAGCAGCAGCTGGAACCGCGCGAACAAGGAGGCCGATGATTTGTCAAAAGCTATTGCAAACGGTCTGCTCGCCGCAGGCGAATCGCTGAAAACGTCCCGATCAGACGTCACCATCGATGACAGGGGAATCATCATCAGCAATACCCCGGAATCCAAATACCCCAATGACAGAATTTTTATCGGCGATTCGCAGATCCTGTTCAGCGATGATGCCTTCCAGACCGTGAAAACCGCCCTGGGCCGGGTACAATATACAAAGCAAGGAACAACATATAATGATTTCGGCCTTATCGCCCACCTTGTGCTGGCCGGATATATCGGCGGCTCCGTAATCGAAGGCAGTGAAATTTACGGTGGAATCTTGCAGTCCACCAACTATTCCGCCGGCAAAACAGGCACCAGGATCGACCTCAATAAAGGAACTTTCGAATTCAATGCAGGCAATGAATCCAAACTTACTTTGGACGAAAAAGGCATCCTGACCGTAAAAGGCACGATAAAAGCCGAAAAAGGATGGATCGGCGGGCAGAACGCCTTTATGATTGAAGACGGAAAAATATACTGCCAGAAAAATTCCCTTGCTTCCAGCGCAAACGGCGTGTACATCGGCACGGACGGAATCGCCCTTGGCGCTAATAATGTGCTGAAACTATCCGGCGACGGAACTTTTTATGCCGAAAAAGGATATCTGGGCGGCACGAGCGGCTTTGTTCTGGAGAAAAATAAATTGTACCATGGCAAATCTTCCATTTCCGATGCCAAGGCTGGAATCTATCTCGGCACGGACGGCATTGCCCTTGGCGCAAACAGCGTGTTTAAAGTGACGCCTCAGGGCGACATTACTGCCCGATCCGGAACGATCGGCGGTGCCAGGATCAGCAACGATTCGATCCGTGCTGAGAATGGCAACTGGTGGATTAACTCCAATGGAAAAGCCAGCTTTGATGATGTTCATATAAGCAATGTACATTCTGGGAGTTCATTTGGCGGAGTATCCTATAACGGTTCCACTACGCGCGGCGAATTCGGCGGGGGATTTTGGGCTGATAATAGTTTTAGATTACAAGGTGACGCATTAGGTAATTTTAATGATTTAGTTGTGAATAATATTACTGCTGAAAATGTTAAAAATACTGGAGTGTTAAATGGTTATGCTACAACTGATTCATTAAATAATGCCATTAAAAGAATTAATACTCTTGAAAATAAAACTTCACACTGGGAAAAAGTTTATTCAATTACTGGTCTCCGAACTACTACTCATGGATGTGTTGGAACTGATGGAAGTACGGTTTTAGCTTTAACAACCTGTGAACCAATAACACAGCCATTTTATGTTTATGTTGCACATAATAATTAACCGCTAAAGTTGGAGAAATAAATGATCAAAAACTACCAAATCCTAAAAGAACAAATCAACTATTCTATCGAAAACAGCGGCCTCGACATCGGAGCCGCTTATTTTATTATGAAAGACATTATGAACAATCTGGAGCATTTATATTATGCTCAGGTAAACAAAGAGTGCCTCGCAGAAGCGGAACACAAAGAAGACGGCGAGGACAATGAAACAAACAACTAAACGACTTACTTTTCAGAAAGGAGGACTACCATGCCTGACGCAATTACTCCCCTTATCCAGCAATATACTGTAGATTTTGCAAGCAATAATAATTTTTTGTTTGTAAAAGGCATACAAGGCGACGGATATGGGACAAGATATGTGGATATCTCGCTTATGAACAACGGCCAGCCCTATATGGTGGACCGTGAAGCGGTAACGGTATCCATCCGTGGAACCAAGCCGGACAACCACGCCATTTTCAATGAATGCGAAATATTGGACAGCAATACCATCCGGGTAGAAATCACGCAGCAAATGTCCGCTATTGACGGACGCAGCAATTATGAAGTCTCGATCATGTCCAATCTTGAAAACCGCACCCTCACATCCTTTCCATTTTTTATCATCATTTCCAAATCAAGTTTTGATGTGGGATATGTCGTGTCCTCTGACGAATTCGGACTTTTAATTGAAAAAATCAACCAGGTCCACAAAATCCAGGCTGATTTATCCGACCTGAAATCAGAAATGGAAAATGTAACCCAGAATTGTAATACTGCAACCGAACATTGCTTGGAAGCAACTGAAAATGCAGTCCAAGCTACACAGGAATGCAACGATGCCACAGCCCATTGCATCGATGCCACCAATACCGCGAACGAAACGATCCATGCTATGAACCTCTTAAATGACACAGTATCCGATGCAGAACAAATAAGAATAGCAAATGAAAACCAGCGGATAACCAATGAGGAGGAACGCAAGCAAAACGAAATCGAGCGGAAAAATGCGGAAATACAGAGGCAGAATCTTTTCGAAACAACAATCCTTGACGTTACATCAGCAACGGCCAATGCCAACACAGCCGCCGACTCCGCAAATATGGCAGCCGGCAATGCGAACAAAGCTACCGAACGAGCCAATAATGTTTCCAATGACCTGGAAAATAAACTGGCTTCCGGATATTTTAACGGAAGGGACGGCAAAGACGGCATTGATGGAAAAGACGGTATTGTCACGACCATAGAAGGGCAAATCGCCTTTGAAATCGAAAACGAAAACTTAATGCTCTATTACAATGATGCGGATCATCCTCCCGATGCCCACATTGATGACAATGGATGCCTCATTCTGGCAGTTGGATAATACATCTGCTATTTATTTTCCTTTTCTGTTCCTGCCAGAACATGCCATACCCATTTTTTATATTTCAAGAACCTAATTCTTCATATCATGGAGAATTGCTTATTTTTTACAAAATTAAAGGAGGTACATACTCTATGCCAAAATTAAATTTAGGAAAAGTAGTCGGCGATAAGGGAGATCCTTTCGTATTCGAGGATTTTACATCGGAACAATTAGACGGATTGACTCCCAAAATGCTCAAAGGAAACGTCACCACTTTGGATCCGGACCAGAATGCAACCGTCGATATCCGCAAAGAAGGCTTGAACAACTACATAGATTTTGGAATTCCCCGCGGCCTGAACGGTTCGGAAATCAAAAGTATTTCTGCAGAAAATGTAGAAATGTCGGACGGAAATACATTGGAAAATACCATGGCAACGGTCAATGAAAATATTGCTGGAATTGAGGAGCCGGTATTCGATGATACCACGGACACATATGCCTCATTGGCCGAATCTAACGCAGCAGCCGAAACAGCAAGCAACGCCATCCAAAGCCATACCAGCATATTCTCCACGCTGTCTAATATGAAAAAAAGCTTATCCGCTATTGTGCAGGGATTAAAAGTATTGGGAAGCAATGTCGGCGGCATACGTGGTATATCATCTGCACTGGATTCCCAGAGGGAAGATATTGCTGCTTCCAGCAAGGCGGTTAGTTTGTTAAACAGCAATTTAAATCCTGAAATTTTAACAAATGGATTTATTGATTTTAACAAATACTATCGCATTGACTTACTAATACGGGAAAATAGAGTAGCATCTGGAATTTATACAGCAAGCTTTATAAATGTGACAAAATACGGCACCCAAGTATTTTCTTTTTTAGCACATAATATTGATCATATGTTTGCTGGCATAGCCAAAATAGAGTTTAAAAATAACGCTATATCCGTATTGCCTAGAGTGGGCAAAAATTTAAATACTGGTAATAGTTTCGATTTTACTTATACTATCATTCAGGCAATAGGATATAAATAAGTTAAAAATTAGTTGACAAAATAGCAAAAACAGGTATCTATTCTGCTCGCAGTTGTATAAGCTGGAAAATATATTTCGAGTATGCCATTCTTTATCCTTGCACTATAACAATTTCCATTTGTCGTTTGTAAACTGAAATATATAATTGATCCACCATATGGAACAGGCAATCCCGTTAGCACGGTATCTCCGTTTGCTACGGATTCATTAGGAGTTGTTTCTAATGTCACGAAGCATATTCCATTACGGACATAATACCGAGCTCCGAGGCTGAACTTTTCCCCTTTGGTTGCTGTTCCTATTGTTGTTTTAGTTATGTTTTGTAAATTGCTGATTATTTTTCGCATCTATTTTGGATTCTCAAATAGTTGGCAGAATAACCAGCAATTTAAATTATTCACGGTTCCGAATTAGCAATACTGCAATATCTATTGAAGAAGAAACAGAAATTACTTTGCCAATCAAAACAACGGTTACTAACGCTGATGCAGACAATTATGTTGTTAATGAGGATGGAACTATAGCCATAAATAAAGCGGGCATTTATCTTGTATTTGCCAAAGTCCATGGTTCCTTTAGGACGAATGTTGCTGGCTATATTCGATTGGCCATAACAAGTATGTATTTTTCAAGTTATGTCGGCAATGGAAGCGACATTAGTTTACAGTTTCAAGAAAGCATATCTGGCGCTTTTTTCATTACGAACAGGGCATTGCTCAAATTAAGCATATATTCAATGGCTGGCCAGATTAATGTATACCCGTCCTCAATATCCCCTTATACGGAAATTATTATTGTGAAAATGAAATAAATATTATTTTAACAGAAATGCAAAAAGTCTGTTATTGCCAGATGCATTTGCGACATAAAGTTTATCACTCTTGTTTTGCGCGGTAATCACTAATGCATTTGGCGAGGAAAGACGTACAACATCCACGCCGTTTTGTCCGTATAAGATGGATACATGGTTGCCTGTCATGCTAAGATTGATATGGTATACAGTGTCAAAGCTATAGTTTGACATCCAATATCCGATTAGGTATAGTTCTGGCTGTAAAATTACTGTCCGGCATAATTCTGTTCCAGTTGTCATGTTTGCTGGCAGAGTAATTGCAGCATCAACATTGCTAAGTATTAACGTACTGTTTATGATTCCTAAATTGTTGGTTATTTTATATTTTTCTTTGACTGATTCTTGAATATTTTTTAATAACCAGCAATTTAAATAGAAATAATGCTGCTTTAAATGCAAACATAAAAAAAATTACAAGCAATGAACTGGATAATATAAAATCCAATGGCAATTATACCGTTTACATTACCCAATCTTCTTCCGATGAAAAATTTCTTGCCGGATGTCTTATTTTTTTAGAAGTCCGAGAAATAAGAATTGACGGAAAACTTGGATACTTGCAACGTGCCAACACTATTTATGATGCACCTGCCAGATATAGAACGCTAACTCGAGCTTTTTATCTCGGTGCATGGAAATCGTGGTGGTAATTCCGCAATTAGCTTCCACGATATTCCCTAATTCGGATACCAGACCGAATAGGTGTCATAACCGTCCACGTCAAGTACCATCAGTTCCCAATCCGCTTCTCCGGCCGCCTCTGCATCCTGACGTTCCCCGGAAGACAAGCGGTAAACCTCAAATACATTTTTGCTTTTTCCGTCTTCCTTTTCATAATTGATATATAGCAGACGGTCTTCATCTAAAAAGCCCACAACGCAACAAGCATTTCCACCCCAATATACCGCGTTCGGCGCTTCAAAGGCCATCACTTCCCCGGTATTTAGATCCACCCGTTCCAATATCTTTTTGCCGTTGCCTTCTACATAAAAAACAGCTAAATAAACCGTGTCCTCCGACTCCACCCATTTAAAATCATACATATTTTCCGTTTCCTTTTGGTATAGGGTTTTCCCGTTCCCGGCGCGAAGAACAACTCCTGTGATGTCTCCCCAGTCTGCCTCTTCCGTTCCCGTCAAGAATGCATAACTTTGTCCATCAGGTCCATAGTTGACCTTTACCGGGCCGGAAAATCTAAAATCACGCGCTCCACATGCGCAGTCACCCTCTTCAAGAACAATTTCATGATGCGCAAAATAAGCCGGTTCCAACATCGTCCGTTTTCCGCTCCCCAAATCATATTCATACAATCCCTCATCCGTGCAGGCAAGCATCCTTGAGGCATCCGTTGTCACATCGCATGTTCTAAATGTTCCGGGCGAAAACGAATAGAGATCTCCCATAAGCTGGTGTAAATCAAAGAGCGGGGAAGCTTCCTGAAAATCTTCATTTAAAAAATACAGTACCCCTTCCATCTCATAAATATAACCTCCATCTACAAGCTTGGGACGCCTCATTCTCGATTCCAGGCACTCCGGATCATCGTAGATTTTGTAATCCTGCCTGAAAACCTCCCTGGGTACAAAATCCGGGGCTTTCGCCAGAAAAAAAATCTTCTGTTGCAGCTTTTCATCAGAAAAATAACATTCGCTGACCAAAAGAAGTGTATCCTCATCCACCTGGACACTGTTATAATCCCAATCATATCGCAGTTTTCCCTCTTTGCCATTCCGTGTTACCTTCGGTTCTTTGACATGTATCATTTCCGGAACTATAATCTCTGCCTGTTCCTGTTCTAATCGTGCTGCTCCAGCCTTTTTCGGGTCTGTTTTTCTCTCCTCGGTCCATTCATTTTTTTTATTGGAAACCACCTTCGCTCCCGCAGCAATATTTTCAATTAGCGATACCTCTCTGCTGCTATCATCAGGCTTTACACACAGAAATAAAATAATAATTCCTGCAATTATTGAAATGATAATCCCTTTTTTCTTCATTGCTGGTCTATCTCCATACCAAAAATCTTTTTGATTATATATACCGGCCATTGACAATCGAATATCCAAAATTAAAGAAAAAACGGAAATGCTGTATCCATCAGCATTTCCGTATTCTTAAAACTAATAGCGAGAGGGGGACTTGAACCCTCGACACTACGGGTATGAACCGTATGCTCTAGCCAGCTGAGCTATCTCGCCATATGATCCCCCACCGGCAAAACCGATAAGGGATGGGACCTATAGGGCTCGAACCTATGACCCTCTGCTTGTAAGGCAGATGCTCTCCCAGCTGAGCTAAGATCCCATATTGACAAGCCGCTTTCGCAACCCGCTCTGCTATTATACAATTATATTCCAAGACTTGTCAATATTTTTTTCAATTTTTTTCATTTATTTTCCGTCCGATTTCCCGGCTGCTCATTTTCCTGCCTGCCACAAAGAAACGATTACATCCTTTCCGGCGCCGAAAAGCCCAGCAGATCAATACATGTTTCCAAAATATTTTTTGTCAGCATCAGAAGCGCGATCCATCCTTCCTTCTTCGCCGCATCCTCTTCTGCCAATATTTTCGTTTCATGGTAAAAATGATTGAACGCATTGGCAATATCATAAATATATGCGCATACTTTATGGGGTGCCGTTTCTTCATATGCATTTTCTATCATGCCGAGGAATCCTGCCAGCTCCAGCATCAGCGCTTTCTCCGGGTCTCCTTCTGCCGGCCGCAATGCCGCATCCTCAGCCGCCCCTCCTGCCTCTGCATATTTGGAAAGGATCGATTTGATGCGTACCAGCGTATACAGGATATACGGCCCCGTATCCCCTTCGGAAGAGGTAAATCTGTCAATATCAAAAATATAATCCTTGGATGCCTGGTTGGAAAGATCCCCATATTTTACGGCAGACAGCGCGACTACCTTGGCAGTATCCTTCGCCTCTTCCTCCGGCATGGAACGATTCTGGGCAATCTTCCCATACATTACCTCGTCGATCTCGGCAAGCAGGGATTCCAGGCGCATTACGCCGCCTTCCCTTGTTTTAAAGGGCTTCCCGTCCTTTCCGTTCATCGTGCCGAAACCAAGGAATTTCAGCTTTGTTTCCGGCTTTACCAGCCCCGTTTTGCGGGCGCAGCGAAATACCTGTTCAAAATACAGCTCCTGCCGTTTATCCACCACATAAATCATTTCATCCGGCCCGATTTTTTCCATCCGTTCCTTGATCGTCGCCAGGTCCGTTGTGTTATATAAGGATGCCCCGTCTGACTTCAGTATCATGCAAGGCGGTATTTCCCTCGTATCGGATTCTTCTTTTACGTCCACTACCAGCGCGCCCTCGCTCAAATAAGCGTAACCCCCCGCTTTCATCTCTTCCACCATCTGGGGGATCAAGTCGTGGACATCGGATTCTCCCTTCCACAAATCGAATTCCACATTCAGTTTCTCATAATTCTTCTTCAAATCCGCCACCGACACGCGGATAATATGGTTCCAAAGCGCCCGGTATCCCCTGACACCGTTTTGCAGCTTATAGGTTGCCTCCATCGCTTTTTCCTTATAAGCGCTGTCCTCTTTGGATCTTGCACTAGCAGCGGGATAAATTTCTTCCAGTTCGGAAATCGTAAACGGTGCGTCTTCTGGATATTCCCCGGTAAAACTGTCATCGAAATATACCAGACCGGGTTCCCTTTCCCGCAGCTCCGTGATAATCAGCCCCATCTGCAGCCCCCAGTCTCCCAGATGGATATCGCCGGTTACATCATGCCCTGCAAATCTTGCAATCCGCTTTATGCTCTCTCCAATGATCGCCGAACGCAAATGCCCCACGTGCAAGGGCTTCGCCACATTCGGCCCGCCATAATCGATCAATATTTTCTTTGCTTTTTCAGGCCTTTCCAGCCCGAATTTGGGCTTTTCCGCCATTTCGCTTAAATAGCCCGCTAAAAAGATAGGGCTTAACTTCAAATTCAAAAAACCGGGGGGTACTGCCTCCACGGATTCGAATACCTGGCTGTCCTCCAGTTTCCCGGCCACTTCCTGAGCAATCATGATAGGAGCTTTTTTGTAGCGCTTTGCTCCTGCCATCGCCCCATTGCATTGATATTCGCACAAGTCAGGTCTGTTTGACGGCGTTACTTTTCCAAGCTCCCTGTCATACCCTGCCTGCTGGAACGCTTCTTTCATTTCTTCCGATATTGCATCCAGAAATTTTTTCATCTCTCTCTTTTTTCCTCTCTTTCCCTTTTGGAATATATACACCCGCAATAGTCCTGCCGGTAGAGCCCAAACTGCGCCGACAGCTCGATGGATCTTTGATACCCGTTCTTTTTCTTAAAATCCGAAGGCAGGAAAAAGACACCATATTCCTTTTCCAGCTTTTCCCCGATCTCATTCAGCTTTCTTGCATTTTTCAGAGGGCTTATTGTCAATGTTGTAGTAAAACAGTCAAATTTCTTTTCTGCCGCCAGTTCCGCCGTTTTTCTTAACCGCAGCTCATAACATCGAAAACAGCGTTCTCCTCCTTCCGGGCATTTTTCCAGCCCTTTTGCCGCCGCATAAAAGCAATCCGGTTCATAATCCCCCTCTATCACCTCTATCCGGCGTGCTTTTGCGGTGGAATGCATCCCCGTAAAATGTTCCTCTTCTATCTGTCGGTTATATTCCCCTATCAGCCGCTTCTGCTCCTCTACTCTTTTTCGGTATTCCCCGTCCACCGTAATATTGGGGTTATAATAAAATACGGTAATATCAAAAATTTCCCTCAGATATTCCAATACGTAACTGCTGCAAGGCGCACAGCAGCTATGGAGCAAAAGCTTTCTTCCCGGCAGAGGGATTCTTGGAAAACGCGCCGCCAGCGGTTCCCCGCTCTCCTTCTCCTGCCTTTCCATCCGATCAATGATCTTCTCCAGTTCTTTTGCATAATTTTTTCCATTTTCCATCGTTTTAACCGCCAATGAATTTTTTTCGTTACAAAGAAGCCACGTCCACCAGCGTCAGCTTCTCTTCCTCCCCGATATGTTCCAGGCTGGTGGCAAGCGCCCTTGCCGTATCCAGGGATGTCAGGCAGTTTACGCCCGTTTCGATCGCCGTACGGCGGATCAAAAAGCCGTCCCGCGATTTATCCCTCCCCTGGGTAGGCGTATCGATCACCAGGTCTATTTCATGCCCCAGGATCAGATCCATTACCGTAGGCGATTCCTGCTGGATCTTATTGACCTGGCGTGCCTTGATTCCTGCTTCTTTTAAAGCGTTCGCCGTGCTTCGGGTGGCATAGATCTTATAGCCCAGCTTTTCAAAACGTCTGCCGATTTCGATCGCTTCCCCTTTATCCGCATCTTTTACCGTAATAATCATCCGCCGGTATCTGGGCAGACGGACTCCTGCCCCGAGAAAGGCCTTATATAAAGCTTCATAAAAGGTTCTGGCAATCCCCAGGCATTCGCCGGTGGATTTCATTTCCGGCCCCAGGCTGATCTCCGCCCCCCGTATTTTTTCAAAAGAAAATACAGGCATCTTGATCGCTACATATTCCGATTCTTTCTGCAGTCCCGGTTCATAACCCAGTTCCTTTATCGTTTTTCCCATCATCACCTGGACCGCCAGATCCACGATGGGAATTCCCGTCACCTTACTGATATAGGGCACCGTGCGGGAAGAACGGGGATTGACCTCGATCACATATACTTCCTCGCCCACGGCAATAAACTGGATATTGATCAGTCCGATCACATGAAGAGCCTTTGCCAGCCTCTTTGTATATTCCGCAATGGTGGCCTTTACCTTTTCACCGATGCTCTGCGCCGGATACACCGATATGCTGTCGCCGGAATGCACCCCGGCTCTTTCAATATGCTCCATAATGCCCGGAATGAGGATATCCGTTCCGTCACAGACCGCATCCACCTCGATTTCCTTGCCCTGCAGATATTTATCCACCAGAATCGGATGATCCTGGGCAATCCGATTGATGATCGCCATAAACTCTTCCACTTCCTCGTCGGAAATGGCGATCTGCATGCCCTGCCCGCCGAGGACATAGGAAGGTCTTACCAGTACCGGATACCCCAGCTCATTAGCCACTTTTTTTGCTTCCTCCGCCGTATATACCGTTCCTCCCGAAGGCCTTGGTATCCCACAGTTTTCCAGGATCTCATCAAACAACTCCCGATCCTCGGCAGCATCCACATTTTCCGCGCTCGTTCCGAGAATAGGGACACCCATTTTCATCAGACTTTCCGTCAGCTTAATCGCCGTCTGCCCGCCGAACTGCACGACCGCCCCGTCCGGTTTTTCTATATGGACGATATTTTCCACGTCCTCTGGCGTCAATGGTTCAAAATAAAGCTTGTCCGCAATATCAAAGTCGGTGCTTACCGTTTCCGGGTTATTATTGACAATCACCGTTTCATAACCCGCTTTCGCAAAAGCCCAAGTGGCATGTACGGAACAATAATCAAATTCAATGCCCTGCCCGATACGGATCGGGCCAGAGCCAAGCACCAGCACCTTTTTCGGGGGGCGCGTTTCCACGGCTTCATTTTCACCGCCGAAACAGGAATAATAGTACGGAGTCGCCGCTTCAAATTCTGCAGCACAGGTATCCACCATCTTGAATACCGCTGTAATGCCGTTCTCATAACGCATTTTCCTGATTTCTTCTTCCGGCCGCCCAGTCAGCCTTGCGATCACCGAATCGGGAAATTCGATGCGTTTCGCCTCCTTCAAAAGCTCAATCGTAAGAGGCTCTTTCTGCAAGGCATTCTCCATTTCCACGATCACCGCCAGTTTGTCGATGAACCAGTTATCAATCTTTGTAATATCATGTATTTCATCATAGCTGATGCCCTTTCTCAATGCCTCGGCAATCACATAGATTCTCTGGTCATCCACCTTCTTCATCCGATCCAGCAATTCTTCCACCGACAGATCTGAAAAATCATAACTGAGCAGACAGTCCACATGCTGTTCCAGCGAGCGGATCGCTTTCATAAGCGCCCCTTCAAAACTGGTGCATATGCTCATAACTTCCCCCGTAGCCTTCATCTGCGTTGTCAGCGTTCTTTTGGCCGTAATAAATTTATCGAAAGGCAGCCTGGGGATTTTTACCACGCAATAGTCCAGCGTTGGTTCAAAGCTTGCATATGTCTTGCCCGTAATAGCGTTTTTAATCTCATCCAAAGTATATCCCAAAGCGATCTTCGCCGCCACTTTCGCGATGGGATATCCTGTCGCCTTGCTGGCCAGCGCGGAAGAACGGCTCACCCGGGGATTAACCTCTATGACGCAATATTCAAAGCTTTCAGGGTGCAGGGCGAACTGCACATTACATCCCCCCGTGATCTCCAGCTCGTCAATAATATTCAGTGCGGCGCTTCTTAGCATCTGGTATTCCTTGTCCATCAGCGTCTGGGAGGGAGCAACCACGATGCTGTCCCCGGTATGGACTCCCACCGGGTCGATGTTTTCCATATTGCAGACGGTAATGCAGTTTCCTGCGCTGTCCCGCATCACCTCATACTCGATTTCCTTCCATCCGGCAATGCACCGTTCCACCAGCACCTGCCCTACCCGGGAAAGCCGCAGGCCGTTCTCCAGAATCTCCTCCAGCTCCATCCGGTTATGGGCGATGCCGCCCCCGGAACCGCCCAGCGTATAAGCCGGACGAAGCACGACGGGATAACCGATTTTTCCTGCAAACTCCACCCCGTCCTCTACGCTTTCCACCACCAGGGAAGCCGCGCAGGGTTCCCCGATCTTTTCCATTGTTTCCTTAAACTCCAGCCTGTCTTCCGCTTTTTTTATTGTTTTGGCTGTAGTTCCAAGAAGAATCACATTATGTTTCTTCAAAAATCCCGATTCATCCAGTTCCATGCCAAGATTCAGCCCCGCCTGTCCGCCCAAGGTAGGCAGCACGCTGTCCGGCTTTTCCTTTTCGATAATCTGCTCCAGAACCTTTTCCGTCAGAGGCTCGATATATACTTTATCCGCAATATCCCTGTCGGTCATGATCGTAGCCGGGTTGGAATTCACCAATATGACTTCGATTCCTTCTTCCTTCAAGGAACGGCATGCCTGGGTACCCGCATAATCGAATTCCGCTGCCTGCCCGATCACGATCGGCCCCGATCCGATCACCAGCACTTTTTTCACATTAGGATTTTTTGGCATCTTTTTCCCTCTCCTTACATCCATTTAACATATCTATAAATTGATCGAACAAATAAGCGGAATCTTGTGGCCCCGGACAGGCTTCCGGATGGAACTGCACCGTAAAAATTTTCTTGTCTGTATAAGCCAGTCCTTCGTTAGTGCCGTCATTGACATTAATAAACGCCGGCACGGCCACATTCGGATCCAGCTTGTCCATGTCCACCACATACCCATGGTTCTGGGAAGAAATATATACCCTCCCGGTGCGCAGATCCTTCACCGGATGGTTCCCTCCCCGATGCCCGTACTTCATTTTAAAAGTATCCGCCCCGGTAGCCAGCGCCATCAACTGGTGTCCAAGGCAAATGGCGAATATGGGCAAATCCGTCTCATACAGTTTCCTGATTTCTTTTATAATTGCTGTGCATTCTTTCGGATCCCCGGGTCCGTTGCTCAGCATAATGCCGTCAGGATTGTCTGCCAGAATTTCCTCCGCTTTGGTCCATGCCGGATATACCGCCACATCGCATCCCCGTTTCGCCAAGGATCTGGCAATGTTTTCTTTTGCCCCCAAATCCAGCAGCGCGATCTTCTTTCCCGCGCCTTTCCCTTCGCCGGATCCTTTCCTGACATATTTTTGCCCGCACGTCACCTTCTCCACTACTTTTCCAGTCGTATATGCTCTTAACCGGGGAAGAATCTGCTCCAGGGAATATTCCTCATTCGTTGTAATCATACCGTTCATCGTTCCCTTTTCGCGAAGTATCTTCGTCAGCGCCCTCGTATCGATTCCGGCGATTCCCGGCACATCATGCTCCTCCAAAAACTGCCCCAGATCCACATCCCTGCGAAAATTGCTGCCCTTCCGAGACAATTCCCTGACAATCAGCCCGTCCGTCCACGGCCTTGTCGATTCCATATCCTCCCTGCATACCCCGTAATTCCCGATTAAGGGATACGTCATGCAGACCGCCTGGCCCGCATAGGAAGGATCCGTCAGCACTTCCGGATATCCCGCCATGGAAGTATTAAAAACGATCTCGCTGACTGCCTCTTTCGCAGCGCCGATCCTCATTCCCTCGAATACCGTGCCGTCTTCCAAAATTAAAAATGCCCGCATCTTTTTACTCCATTTCTTTCTTGGCTTCTCCAAAACCGATTCCCTAAAAAATAACCCAATACGCCGTATCCCCTATAATCACCAGCTGCTCGGAAGCATCAAAATAATCCCAGTTCTGATCCCCAAAATAGGTTTGGAATATGGTCTCATCCATCGGTACTTTTTCAAAGTTTCTCCCGCTCACAATATTCACCATCGTATTCGATACCGTTCCCAACGCCCTTTCGTTAATCTGATCCGTTTTATAATATACATTATTATAACTGAAAGGACAATCGATATCGTTGGCAACCGCAAGCTTTTTCACTTCCTGCCCCGTTTCCTCTTCATATTCCACAATTTTCTCATATACCATCATCGCATAAGTCTTATCCAGCGTATTGCTTACCATATGGTTGGAAACAATGATATTGCAGAAAAGAATCTGAACCAGCAAATAAAAGCCGCATATATAGCAAAGAGCCTCTTTCCCTTTTTTCGGCACAAGCCAGAAGGCAATCAGGAAAAGCATCGCCTGCACCGCATAGAATGTCCAGATAAACCGGGGATATGTCCTGGCATCATACGATATCATGGACAAAATATACATCATAGCAAACATGCCCGCAACGAGCAAAAGGTAATAGACAATCGCATGCCACTTCTTTTCTTTCCAAAGTTTCCAAACAGCAAGCCCGGTCGCAACGCATAACATAATAAGCGGCAGACATATTCCGGGAAGCAGCCCCCTGCTGTTTACCAGTATCTGCCCAAAATCTTTCAGACAGATCGCCGCTTTTCCCCCCAAATTGCGGATATCGGCGGACCGTCCCGCCTCCATCACCAGCCCCAGCTTCGCCAGAAGGCTCAGGCTTTTAATATTCAATATCCCCGATCCGATTGTAATCACTCCGCAGAAGACTTCCGAAGCCACAGTTCTTTTTGTAATCCTGCATTCATTATCGATAAAGATCCATGCGGAAAGAACAATTGCTGCATAGATGACCGCTGCCTGGTATTCCATCGTCGAAAGGAAGAAAAAAAAGAACGCCCATAAATATTTCTTTCTCGTAAATGCCCAAATCCCCACCGTGGCCAGCAAATATGCCATTCCGAACATGAGGGCGCATTCGCCGAACATAAACGACTCCGCAAACAAGACATTGGAAAAAACAAGGGAAGAAATCGATATCCATGCCAACTGTTCATAAATGCCGGAAGGATTGATAATCTTATCCTCAAAACACCTCTGCAGGATGCAGACTGCCAATGCCAGCAAGGCCACTTCTGCCATCGCTGTTATCCCGGTATGGGTCGTTGTAGACAGGCCCACCTGATAGAGCAGCCAGTCCTGCAAAGCCACCAGATATCTTCCATGGGACATCATAATCGCCATATCCCCTTTTGTATTCACCATATGCGCCAGCGTATCGCAGTTAAAAGACCTTCGGAACATTCCTCCCCAGGCAATGACCAGAATCACTCCATTTATAAGATAACGGTTGACCAATCCTTTCCATCTGCCAAAATTCATATTTTCTTACTCCTTATACTTATCATGAAAGACCGCCTTATAGCCGCTCCGTTTTTTCGGAGTCGGCTGATAAAGCGGCTTTGCTCATCCGATTTATAATCAGTTAAAATAACGGACACCGGATCGGAACACGCCCATATCCTGCTCTCCGTAAATATTCATTGCCACAGACTCCCCTCGGCGCTCCACGTGGGCCATCTTGCCAAAACATCTGCCGTCCAGGGACGTAATGCCCTCAATCGCCGCATAAGAACCGTTGACGTTCCATTCCTCATCCATCGAAACATTACCGTCCATATCCGCATACTGGGTGGCCACCTGTCCGTTGGCAAACAATTTATCGATCCAATCCTTCGGCGCTACAAAACGTCCCTCCCCATGGGAAGCCGGCGTCACATACACCTTGCCTAACTCTGCCTCCTGCAGCCATGGCGATTTATTGGAAACTACTTTCGTATAAACCATTCGGGATATATGGCGGTTTATCGTATTAAAGGTCAGGGTAGGCGAGTTTTCATCCTGCCCGGTAATATTGCCGTAAGGAACCAGCCCCAATTTGATCAGTGCCTGGAAGCCGTTACAGATTCCAAGCGCGAGTCCGTCCCTTTCAGAAAGCAGCCGCATTACCGCCTCTTTTATTTTCGCATTCTGAAAAGCGGTGGCAAAGAACTTGGCGCTGCCGTCCGGCTCGTCCCCGGCTGAAAATCCTCCCGGGAACATAATGATCTGCGCCCCGTTAATCTCCTTTTCAAACACGTCCACCGATTCCCTGATATCTTCCGCCGTACGGTTTTTAAATACTTTCGTCACTGCTTTTGCCCCGGCCAGTTCAAAAGCTTTCGCGCTGTCATATTCGCAGTTTGTGCCCGGGAAAACCGGTATAAATACGATCGGCCTTGCTACTTTTTCCCTGCATACATAAATCTTATCCGCCCGGTACACCGGCGATTCCACCGGCGATGCATCTGCCGATGCCTTCGTAGGGAACACCTTCTCCAGCCTGGAAGTCCATGCCTCCATCGCCTCTTCCATGGAAATAAAAACATCCCTATAGGCAAATCCGGCCTTTTCCGTCACTTCGCCTACGATTCGGCAGTTATCAATGCCCTCCAGTCTTTCCAGCTTATCCGCTGCCACTTCCGCAACAATGTCCCCCAAGCCGTTTTCAAATAACTCTTTCGCCGCCAGGTCTTCGGAAAGTTCTATCCCCATCCGATTTCCGAATGCCATCTTGCTAAGCGCCGCAGCAATTCCTTTCGCATCCGTTGCATAAGCGGAAACAATCGTTCCATCATCGATCAATGCCGTTATCTGGCAGTATAATCCCAGAACCTCCTCATAGACCGGAATATCATATTCATCCTTTTCGATCCAAAATTGAACCAGCTTATTCCCGGCTTTTTTCAATTCAGGCGTAATCATATTGCTTCCTTTCGCCACATCCACCGCAAATGAAACAAGCGTAGGAGGAACATCGATATCGTTAAATGTCCCCGACATGCTGTCCTTGCCGCCGATCGACGCAAGGCCATATCCGATCTGCGCGTCATATGCGCCGAGAAGGGCCGCAAAAGGCTGGCTCCAGCGCCCGGGATCCGCCGTCATCCGCCGGAAATATTCCTGGAACGTAAAACGTATATTCCTACAGTCTCCTCCGCTGGCTACTATTTTCGCCATGGATTCCGTCACCGCATAGATCGCCCCGTGGTAAGGACTCCAGGAGGAAAGGAACGGATCAAAGCCATAGCCCATCATCGTCACCGTATCCGTTTTTCCTTTCAGCACCGGAAGCTTCGCCACCATTGTCTGCGTTTCCGTCGTCTGGTATTTTCCCCCATAAGGCATGAAAACCGATGCCGCGCCGATCGAGGAATCGAACATTTCCACAAGCCCCTTCTGGGAGCATACGTTCAGATCATGCAAAGCCGCGAGCCAAGCTGCCTTCACATCTTCTTTTTCCAGCAGTTCTGCCACAGCCGGCACCGCTATCCGCTTAAAATAATTATCCTCTTTTTCCGGGATGTCCACCCTCACATCCGTTTCCTGGTGCGCCCCGTTCGTGTCCAGAAAAGAACGTTTGATATTGACAATCTCTTTCCCGCGCCATTTCAATATCAGCCTGGGTTCTTTCGTCACTTCCGCTACCGGCAGGGCCTCCAGGTTTTCCTCTGCCGCATAATCCAGAAAAATATCCACATTTTCCGGCGAAACCACAACCGCCATCCTTTCCTGGGATTCGGAGATCGCCAGTTCCGTGCCGTCCAGCCCTTCATATTTTTTCGGCACTTTATCCAGATCCACAACCAAACCATCTGCCAGTTCTCCAATGGCAACCGATACGCCGCCGGCGCCGAAATCATTGCATTTCTTAATCAGTCGGCTGACTTCCCTGCGCCGGAACAGCCTTTGTATTTTACGCTCTGTCGGCGCATTCCCCTTCTGCACCTCCGCGCCGCACGTCTCAATGGAACTTTCCGTATGTACCTTCGAAGAACCAGTCGCTCCGCCGCATCCGTCCCTTCCGGTTCTGCCGCCTAATAGAATAATTATATCCCCCGGGTCGGAATTTTCCCGGATCACGCTGTTTCTTGGAGCCGCTCCCATCACCGCTCCGATTTCCATCCTCTTCGCTACATAATCGGGATGATAAATTTCTTTTACATAACCAGTTGCCAAGCCGATCTGATTTCCATAAGAAGAATAGCCGCTGGCCGCCCCGCGCACCAGTTTCTTCTGTGACAGCTTTCCCTTCAACGTATCCTTAATCGGCACGGTAGGGTCAGCCGCCCCCGTCACGCGCATCGCCTGGTACACATACCCTCTGCCGGAAAGGGGGTCCCTGATCGCCCCGCCAAGGCAGGTCGCGGCACCGCCGAAAGGTTCTATTTCCGTCGGATGGTTATGGGTCTCGTTCTTAAAAAATACCAGCCACTCTTCCGTCACCGGCCCCTCTCCATAGTCCATTTCCACCGGGACGACAACGGAACAGGCGTTGATTTCGTCGGATTCTTCCATGTCATCCAGTTTCCCGTCTTTCTTTAATTTGCGCATCGCCATCAGAGCCAGATCCATCAGACAGACAAACTTGTCCTTTCTTTCCCCGAACAGCTCTTCCCTCGTGTCGAGGTAACTCTGATAAGTCGTTTCAATCGGCGACCGGTAATATCCCTCGCCGAACTCCACGTGCTTCAATTCCGTAGAAAAAGTCGTATGACGGCAGTGATCCGACCAATAGGTATCCAATACCCTTATTTCCGTCACCGTAGGATCCCTGTCTTCCTCCCCGTTAAAATAGTTCTGAATATGCTGGAAATCCCGGAAGGTCATCGCCAGCCCCAAAGAATCGTACAGCTCCCCCAGCTTATCCTCTTCCATTTTCCGAAAGCCGTCAAAAACAGCCACATCCTCCGGCTCCTTAAAGTCCGCCTTCAGCGTATCCGGCTTGTCCATTCCTGTTTCCCTCGAATCCACCGGATTGATGCAGTATCCCTTTATCCGGTCAAATTCATCATCGGAAATATCCCCCAGTACCAGATAGGTGACTGCCGTTCGGATCACCGGCTGCTCGTCCTCTTTTAAGAACCTGACGCACTGCACGGCGGAATCCGCCCTCTGGTCGAACTGCCCGGGAAGGAATTCCACGCTGAACACCCTTCCCCCTTCGGGTATATCAAAATTCTCCCTGTACAGAATATCCACCGGCGGTTCGGAAAAAATGCTCCTGCAAGCCGCCTCAAAAATATCTTCTGACAAGTTTTCCACGTCATAGCGGATCAGCACCCTCACATCTTCCACCCCGGAAATATTCAGATAACTTTGGATCTCCTCTTTCAGTTCCTTCGCCTTGACCGCAAACGGTTCTTTCTTTTCCACATAAATGCGCTTTACACCATCCATAATGATCTATCGTCCTCCATTTTTTATGCCCCATCTATTCCTCGTCAATCACCAGACCCTGCATAATATATAACACTTCGCGGTCCACCATTTCCTCCGTGATGCCGCGCGTCTGGGCAGCTATTTTAAGCCCTTCCAGAACATACATGATATTCCTCGCCGCGCCTTTCGCGTCCTCGCAGTAAAACTCGCCGGCTTCCACCCCGGCCTCTATCAGCTTTTCTATAATCCTTACTGCGGCATCAAACTGCTGCTTCAACGGATTTTCCTTTTTCGGTACCTTATTCTGGAAAAAATATTCATAAACCGCCATCGACAGATTATTCCTGTTCTGAAGAAGCTCCCTTTTCTGCTCCTTCAAAAACAGCGCAAGAATATCGGAAGGCGTCGCATCCTGCCTGACTTTTCCGGCAAATACATCATCCGCTTCCTCCGCTTCCATTTTCAGGACATCCAAAAACAATTCATCCGTACCTGAAAAGTATAAATACAGGCCGCCCCGGCTGATCCCGCAGGCTTCCACAATATCTTTCATGGTAACGTCCTTATACCCCTTCTCGATAAAAACCCCTCTTGCCGTTTCCACTATATACTTTTTCTTCTGCGCTGACTTCTCGCTCATTTGTGCAACCCCTTAACTTTTTCTTCCGTTCCGCCGGTCAGTCTTTACATCTGAAACCACATTTTTTCCGGCCCTGCATGGATCGGCTTATCCCAATATTCCAGAATTTCCTTCATCTTAAGAATCACTTTCAGGATAGATCCGTTGCTCACCCCGTCTGACCATATCTGCCCTTTCGTCATGCCTCCTAAAATATATTTGGAAAATATCCCCTTTAAAGTATCCATGTCCTGTATCGTCGCCCGTTCTATCACGCGCTGCTCGTCCTCGACCGTACGGATCCGATTACGCGAATACACATATGCATAATTGCGGTCCAGCAGCTGTGTCCTTTTCGCATCCTTCACAAGGCTCATCAAAGTTCCATCATATACTGGAAAAGGTATGGAATGTTCCTCGATTCCGTTTCCCTGGTACAGATTGGATATGCTGTTCCCAACCTTTGACTCCAGCCATGGTATATACCGGATCAGCCTTTCCACATCCGGGCGGTATCCGTTCGCAACCTCATGCATATATAGCGTGTCTTTCTCCATGCGTCTTCTCTCCCTTATAGTTCCTGCTAAAAGTTATATTAAAATTTGTTCCTTTGATGTTAAGTATATCATAAAATGGAAAAATGTACAGCAGCACTTTCTCTATTGTATTTCACCGGGAGAATCTGTATAATAAATATGTACGTTATTTTTCTATTATTATCATTCGTTTCAGGAGGGAGTTATGAAATTATGACCAAAGAAATACAAAAAGGGGCGGTGATCTGCCAGAACGGACAGACGGCAGACTCCATACATATGATCATTAAAGGAACGGTACGCGCAATCTATCCGGGAGGCGAATATCTTCTGGAAAAAGGGGATGTGATCGGCCTTTTCGATATATACCGTGAAAATTATATTTTTACTTATACCGCTTTGGAAGATACCACGATCGCTTCTTTCCCTTGCAGCAAAGGAGGAATTTCCGCATTATTCAGCAAAAAGCCGGATTTTGCCCTGATCGCCGCCAAATCCTGTTTTAAACAGATACTTAACATTCTGGAAGTTTATGAATTTATCAAATACGACTGCGTTAATCTTTACCGCTATATCACAGACAGCTATAACGAATACTGCCGCCTGTGCGAATGCCACCGCATATCCCCGCGGCTGCTGCCGGAACTGGAAGAAATCAAGCCGTTGGAGCTGGAAGATGATATCCCCCAATGGCTGGGCAGCTATTATGAAAACATGGCCGCCGTCCTTACCAAAACGCTCCCGCTTTCCCGCGTACCTTATTCCGACTTTTTAAACGGCCTGTTGCTGAAGACCGGCCAGGATGTTTCGGATATTGTTTCCGTATGCCATATTATGGACTATTATAAATCGGACACTGCCAAGATTCTAATGAATAAAAACCGTCTGGACCTGTTCGACCTATATATCAGCCTCCTTTTCCGGCTCGGTCCGAATGAGGAGGATTCCACCCCTGTCAGCGGCGACATCGGCCGCATGATGCTCTATCTGGAAGGGATTAATTCCATTAACAGGGAACTGTATAAAAACCGGGTTGATGAATATAAGAAAAAACTCGCTTCCATGGAAGAACAGGGAACGAATCCTTCAGAAAAGAAATCATCCGGACACGCCAACGACCTGCAAGGGTCTCTCCATACGATCCTGCATTATTCCGGCTGTGATAAAGATGTCTGCAACGAATTCATAAAATATGTGGATGAGTTCAAAGCGCAGATCGACAAAAATGCAACCGATGATGCCAGCAGGAAACTGCGCCTCCATCTGACAAAACTGTTTTATAAAATATATACCGCTGCTTTTGAGAAAAGCCTTCAGGACGACAATATCCCTGTTGTCCTGAAAATGTTCTTCCAATTCGGCTATGTGGACGAGGAACTCGCAGGAGCGGAAAATGCCTCCTACCTTTCCTCCATTGCCGAATATTTCCCTTCCAGCCCGGAGCAGCATATTTATACTGCATACGAATGGCTGAAAGCCGTTTATAACGGGGAAAAAGAACCAAGCCGGAATGAATTCGACGCTGATTTCCCCGCTTATGTCCATGAGCTGAAAACAAGCGGAAAGATTACCGCAGCCGCAGAAAAGGAAATGGTCGATGACAACCGGGAAAAAGTTTTGTTTGAGCTGAATAACATGTTCCCTCTTGTCAACAAAATGACTTTCGGCCGGATCACGACCTTCTGTCCGCTCTTTTCCGAACATAACGTATTAAAAGAACTGGACAAAAGCCTTGTCACGGCACAGAAAATGACGGCGGCTGTCGATAAGATCCGCTCCGTTGATTTCGGAGCCTATTATCGCGAAACCGTTTACGCCAATCCCGCAGCCGGCATACAACGGGAATATGTCAGCGTCGAAATTCTCCCGGATGTTATCCTGATGCCAAACATCGGCACCAGGGGCGTTATGTGGCAGGAAATTGAAGGGAAGCGCCGCACTACCCCGGCCCGCATGATGGTTTCCGTCTTCCAGATGGAGGATCTGGAATCCGCGATGACAAGGCTTACCGGCGAATTCCGCTGGGAAATGTGCCGCAGGGTGCAGGGGCCGAGATGGAACGACGTATCCGAGCCATCCCTTACCAGCGAATATTTCGATTATATCCAGTTTTATAAAAAGAACCACGAGCTTACAGCAGATGCCAAGGATAAAATCAAATCCGCCATGCAGAAAGCCAAAAACAGCTACAAAGAAATGTTCGTCCGCGATTATATCACCTGGATTTTATATGAAGGCAACAGTTCGCCCCGCCTGAACAAAGTGGCCAGAAGCATTATTGCTGCCTACTGCCCGTTCTCCAAAGAAATCCGTGATAAGTTAAAGAGCAATCCTATGTATAAAGAAATGCTCGATAAGTATGACCTGAAGCAGTCGCAGAAAATACACCATATCGATAATTTATGCCAGAAACTCAATCATACAAACGTGGATATCCCGGACGAAATCCTGAACCAGAAAAAGTTTCTGGAAAGCTAAAAACCGCCTTTTTCTACTTGAAATATATCTTTGTCGATGTATAATAGAATGAGTGGTTTTTCCAATATTACATACAGAAAGCGAGAAAAAAATATGAAAGGTTTACCAAACAACAAATGGGTAAGGGCCGCTATCCCCGCTCTTCTGCTCCATTGCAGTATCGGTACGGTATATTGCTGGTCCCTGTTAAAAAGCGACATTGCCGAATATCTCGGCCGCTCGAAAGGAGAAGTGGAATGGGCATTCAGCATCGCCATCTTCTTTTTAGGTATGTCTGCCGCTTTTGCCGGACGCATCGTGGAGAAAAACATCCATAAATCTTCCCTGATCGCTACGTTCTGCTTTGCAGCAGGTTTTGCAGGCACAGGGCTTTGCGTTCATTTGAAATCTTTAATTGGAATTTATATCTGCTATGGCGTGATCATGGGCATCGGCCTCGGCCTCGGCTATCTGTCCCCGGTTAAAACTCTGATGCTCTGGTTCAGCGAACAGAAAGGCCTGGCTACCGGCCTTGCAGTTGCCGGTTTCGGCCTCGCAAAAGTAATCGCAAGCCCTATTATGACCGCCCTGATCGGCGCGGTCGGCATCGTCAATATGTTCTATGTGCTTGCCATCGCTTACTTCATTATGATGTTTACAGGCCATCTTTTATTGAAAAAACCGGACGGCTGGGCGGAGGACCAGGGAAAATCCGCTACCAAAGTATCGGATATTTTTAAAAACCCTACTTTTATCGGCACATGGCTTATGTTCTATATTAACATTACCTGCGGTCTTGCCCTCATTTCCCAGGAAAAAGATATCCTGACAAACATGGGCGTTTCTGCAGCTACCATCGGCATCGTTTCTTCCCTGACTGCTGTTTTCAACGCAGGAGGAAGACTCGGCTTCTCGGCAGCGGCTGATAAGCTGAAGGACAGAAATACGATCTACAAACTGATTTTTATCCTGTCGATCGTTTTCTCAGGCATTATGATCGTAACAAACGGCATCAACAACGGGATTGTTTTCCTCGCGATCATTCTCCTGTGCGTCATCAACGCAGGATACGGCGGAGGATTCAGCAACCTTCCCACTCTGTTGTCCGACCGTTTCGGCATGAAGAGCATCAGCCAGATCCACGGACTTGCCCTTTCTGCATGGGCTTTCGCAGGACTTTCCGGCAACCAGCTCAGTTCCTTTATTGTCAGCAAAACCGGTTCTTTCAATAACGTATTATATGTGACTACCGTTCTTTACGTGGTAGCGCTCGTTATTTCCTTCGTACTGGTAAAACCGTCCCAGACTCCTGTGGACTAAGCGGAAGGCAATTATGAAGAAAAGATAAATTTTACAGAAATCTATTTGCATGGCAAAATAAAAAGCGTATACTCCATAGTAGCCTCTATGGAGTATACGTTTTTATTTTAAAGGGGAAATGAGGATGGAAAAAGGGATGGAAATGAGACCCGGCCAGGCATCCCAGGCTCTGGGACAAACGGCTGGACGCACTTGATGCACGGAACATTCCGATGAGCCTCTTAAGACGAAAATCGCGTTCAGCAAGGGCTTCCGCGATTTTTGAGTCTCATCTCCATCGCGCAAAAGCCGTTTGTCCAGCCGTTCGGCCCAGAGCCTGGGATGCCTGGCCGGGTCTCATTTCCATCCTTTTTCCACATCCTCATCTTCATACAAAGAAAGGGTTCCGATTATGAAATATTTTCTATTATTTATAAAAAAGACGCTGCGTTTTGTTTTAAAGCCGCTCTCTTTTGTTCCTGCTATTTTTGTCATGTATATGATCTTTCGCCTTTCTGCCCAGGACGGCGTCACCAGCAGCCAGCTCAGCTTGAAAGTCAGCCATAAGATCGTGGTGACGGCGGATAAGGTATTGAAAAAGGAGCTGACGGATGAACAAGTCGAACATTATGTGAAAAAAATCCATTATTATGTCCGCAAGCTGGGACACATTACAGAATATTTTGTTCTGGCGGTATCCGTTGCTTTTCCGCTTTATGTCTACGGACTCCGAGGCATCCCGCTTATGCTCGTGGCCGGGCTGTTCTGCGTAGGCTTTGCCGCCTTTGACGAATACCACCAATCTTTTGTCAAAGGCAGGGGGCCTTCCAAAAAGGACGTGGCGATCGACAGCATCGGCATTTTTGTCGGTATTATTCTCGTACGAATCGTGGGATGGACGGGACGGATGACGATTTTCCGCCCGCTTTCCAAAAAAAGGTAGGTCTATCGATTTTTCAGCGAGCCATGCTTATATCTTCCACAAAAATGATTCCCCTGTTTTAGAAAATCATATCTTGCAATTCGCCGTTTTTGACTATATACTGAATGAAGTATAATTGATATCAGAGGAAAAAGTTCAAAAATGGCTACTATTAAAGATATTGCAGATAAACTTGGAATTTCTGTCGGCACGGTATCGAAAGGGCTGAACGGGGCGAGCGACATCAGCGACTCGCTTCGCCAGGCTGTACTGGATACGGCGGTGGAAATGGGTTATACCACAAAAAAAATGAAAAAGGAAGAACATAAGAAATTATGTATCTTCATGGAAAATATGGACTACGAAACAAGCAATCAATTCGGATATGAAATTATTCTGGGATTCCGCCAGGCCGCATACAGGGATAAATGGGATGTCATCATATCCCCCATCAATCCTGCCTTTCAGATAGAGGAAAAATACGATACGTTTATGCTGAAAAACGGCTACAGCGGCGCTTTTCTCGTAGGTTTTACCCTTCAGGACAACTGGATGGCCCAATTAGCCACTACTACTATACCCACTGTGCTGTTTGATAACTATATCAGGAAAAATCCAAACGTAGCTTATGTAGGCACGGATAGTTTTGAAGGGATCGACTCTGCCATTGAGCATCTCGTTGCTCTTGGCCATAAGCGGATCGCCTTCCTCAACGGATCGCCTGATTCCATGGTTTCCGACCAGCGTCTGCAAGCCTATACTGACAGCCTTTTCGCCCATGGCCTGGAATACAACGAAAAACTGACAGCATACAGCCATTACATAGTGGAAAATATCAAATATCACCTTCCCGTTTTTTTAGAAGAAGGAGCAACTGCTATTATATGCAGCAACGACTACCTGGCTTCGGGAGTAATTGCGGAATGCAAAATGCGCGGTCTCCAAGTGCCGGACGATATGAGCGTCATCGGTTTCGACGACCTGCCCGTTTCCACCGAGATAAACCCTCCTCTGACTACGATACGGCAGGATCGGATTGAACTCGGAAAATGCGCATATTTTGCCATGAACTGCCTTATCAACCACGTATCCATCAGCAGGACTATGTTAAGAGCCCAGTATATCGAACGGGCTTCCACGGCTCCTCCAAAAACCAGATAAACTCGAAAATCATATAGTCAAATACGACACTAAGAAAGGATATGTTAGATGGGAAAGGATTCTGCACTGTATTAGCTTATGATCGTCCGCATGAACGGCATTGTAAGCGATGACGGGAAATACCAGGCAGGCATGCCAACAGAGATAAAAGAAATGACCGCAGAACTGTAACCGCAAAATGCCGATTCAAGATAAAAACATGAAACACCATCCGGCGCATCACTATGCTTGGCTTCTAAAACAATTCCTTGCTCCACTGCTGCTTTTGTAAATTTACCGATTTTTTCATAAACTGCTTTCCTGACCATTTCTATTGCAGGCGGTTTTTCATCCACAAGACTAATCCGGGTCTCAAAATCTCTATAAACTGCCAGCACGATTCCAAGCATATATTTTATAAGAGGAACGAATCGGGATATATTCATAGCTCTCATGGATTGTATTTAAAACATCCCGATACCCCATAATTTCTTCCTCATCTCTATTCTTAGGTGTTGCCTTTTCCATAACCAGCTGTTGAAGCCTGGTGCTTGTCGTAACAATGCCTTCAATCTTATTGGAAGCCTCGGTACTTTGTATTTTTGCTATCTCGACCAGTTTTTCCAGTACGACAGGTTTCTGCTTAAGGTATAATTCGCATAATTCATTCTTGAATTATGCGAAAGTTTAAGTATTAGGCGATTTCAATATCAAAAAATATATACAAACAAATTTTAAACCAACTTATCCGTAGTTTTCTTTTTATGCTTCTCACACCACACCCCTGCCGCGACAGATAAAAATATTCCTTGCCATTCCTCCGCCTTTATGCTATAATAACATTCGGCAGTTGAAAACTGTCAAAAATAGGGGCATAGTTCAAAGGTAGAACAGTGGTCTCCAAAACCATCGATGTGGGTTCGATTCCTACTGCCCCTGTTTCTTTTATAAGTCAAACGGCACTGATAATTGATTTTGTCAGTGCTTTTTTTGTAAATACCATCCTGTGCCATAAGAGACACAAAAAAATGCTGCTGAAACGGAGGTCCCAAATGAAAAACATATTGAAAAAAATATATCCCGCTGTCCTTGTATTCCTGCTGATCTTCCTGGATCAAGCCGTGAAGCTTTTGGCCGCCGGCCATTTAAAAGGACAGCCGGATTATCCTCTCCTTTCCGGCATTCTCGAATTCTCTTATCTGGAAAATACAGGCGCCGCTTTCAGTTCCTTTATGGGGAAGCAGGGCTTTTTAATTACGCTCACTACTTGCGCCATGCTTTTTCTTATCCTTAAGTATTGGCAGATTCCAAAAGACGGGATGAACCGTTACCTGCCCATGAAAGCATCCTTGCTCCTTATCATAAGCGGCGGAATCGGAAACCTGATTGACCGAATCAAAAACGGGTACGTCATAGATTTTATCTACTTCGTACCCATCGATTTCCCCAAGTTCAACATCGCCGACTGTTATGTCTGTATCGGAATGGCTGTCTTTGCTTACCTGTGCTTTTTCTATTATAAAGACGAAGAACTGGACTTCCTCTTTACTTTAAAAAGAAAATAAACTCTTGGCTGCTTGCTGCTTGGCTTTCTGCCATCATACCGCAAACTGGCTATGGTACAGCTGCGCATAAAAGCCTCCCTTTTCCAGCAGCGACTCATGGTTCCCCTGTTCGATAATATTCCCGTCTTTCATCACCAGTATAATATCCGCCTCCTGGATCGTGGAAAGCCTGTGGGCGACAATAAAACTGGTTCTGCCTTCCATCAGCTTTGCAAATGCGTTCTGTATTTTCAATTCCGTCCTCGTATCGATAGAGGATGTTGCCTCATCCAGGATCAGCATATCCGGCTGGCAGAGCATCACCCTTGTAATGCAAAGGAGCTGCTTCTGCCCCTGGGACAAGTTGCCTCCGTCTTCCGCAATCATCGTATCATACCCTTCCGGCAGACGCTTGATAAAGCTATGTGCATATGCCGCCTTGGCAGCCGCCACAATTTCCTCTTCCGTTGCATCCGGCCTTCCCATCGCAATATTTTCCCTTACCGTTCCTGTTTTCAGCCATGTTTCCTGCAACACCATTCCATAAGCGGTGCGCAGGCTTTTTCTCGTCACATCCCGTATATCCGTTCCTTCTACCCGGATGCATCCCCGATCCACATCATAAAACCGCATCAATAAGTTAATCACCGTTGTCTTTCCGCAGCCGGTAGGGCCTACGATCGCTACTCTCTGCCCCGGTTTTACGCATAGATCGAATCCCTGGATCAGCTTCTTATCCGGCACATAGGAAAAAGAAACATTTTCCAGCGCCACATTTCCTCTGACGTCCTTCAGTTCCAGCGCATTTTCCGCATCCGGCACCTGAGGCTCTTCTTCCATTAATTCAAAAATCCTCCCCGCACACGCAAGGGCGTTCTGTAATTCCGTGATTACGCCGGATATTTCATTAAATGGCTTTGTATACTGGTTGGCATAGGTCAGCAGACAGGAAAGCATGCCCACGCTGATACCGCCCCGGATGGCAAACAAAGCCCCGGTCAAGCCTACTCCCGTATATACCAGACTGTTGACAAAGCGGGTGGCAGGATTCGTGATGGAGGAAAAGAAAATGGCCTGCAGCGAGCATTTCTGTAATCTCCCGTTGATTTCATCAAAACGCTCCATCGCATTCTCTTCATATCCGAATGCTTGTACCACCCTCTGGCCTCCTACCATTTCGTCAATCAGCGCTGTCTGCTCCGCCCTCGTCTCGGACTGCAGACGAAACATATGGAATGTTTTCTTCGCAATAAAATTCGCTACCAGAAAAGATACCGGCGTAATGCAGACGACCACCGCCGTAATTCCTATGTTAATCGTCAGCATGATCGCCAGCGTTCCAAGAATTGTCACTATCCCTGTAAATAGCTGGGTAAAACCCATCAAAAGTCCGTCGGCAAACTGATCCACGTCCGCAATAACCCGGCTGACCACTTCCCCATAAGAATGGGAATCAATATACTTTAACGGCAGCCTTTCTATTTTTTGGAATGCCTCATTCCTGATATCCCGCACGATCCCGTAAGTCATTTTATTATTGCACACATTCATCAGCCACTGGGCAGCGGCTGTCACGGCAATCGCTATCGCCATTTTCTCCAAAATAAGCATAATTCCTGGAAAGTCCACAAGTCCTTTACCGATAATCAGATCGATGGCATCCCCCGTCAGGATAGGGACATAGAGCGTCAGCGCCACTGTAAGGGCTGCCATCAGAACGGATATGCCCAAATAAACCCAATACCTTCTGATATAGCCCATCACCTTAACAAGAATGTCTTTCTGACTGTTTCTGCCGTTCATCGCGCTCTTCCCTCCTTTTTAAACTGGGAATCATAAATTTCCTTATATACCCCGCAATTTTCCAGCAATTCCCCATGCGTTCCAATACCCGCGACCCTTCCGTCATCCATCACGATAATGGAATCCGCATACTGTATGGAAGAGGCTCTTTGGGATACAATAAACACGGTAATCTTCTCCTCCATTTCACGGATCGCTTTCCTGAGCTTGGCATCCGTAGCAAAATCAAGGGCCGATGCGCTGTCATCCAAAATAAGGATTTCCGGCTTGCGGATCAGCGCCCGCGCTATGGTAAGTCTTTGTTTCTGCCCGCCGGAAAGATTTTTTCCTCCCTGTGCGACCTCCGCATCCAATCCTCCCTCTTTTGTCTCCACAAACTCCTTCGCCTGGGAGATCTCCAACGCCTGCCACATTTCTTCTTCCGTTGCATCTTCTTTTCCCCATAACAGGTTTTCTCTGATGGTTCCTTTAAAAAGTGTTGCTTTTTGCATGACCATGCCTGTTTTCGCACGCAATTCCTCCAAAGGATATTCCTTCACATCCATCCCGTCCACCTTCACAATGCCTCTTGTCGCGTCATAAAACCGAGGGATCAAATGGACAATGGAAGATTTTCCCGAACCAGTCCCCCCTATAATGCCGATGGTCTGCCCCTTATATGCGCGGAAGCTGATATCAGTCAGCGATTCCGCCCCCGCATTCTTGTAAGTCAGCCCCACATGCTCAAAGCTGACAGCCTCTGCCCCTCCTTTTCCTGCATTTGCTTCTTCTATATTCTCTTTCTTTTCTGTTCCTTCCTCTTTCACTGCCTGCCCGGCTGGTTCGCCCTCCGGCTTCGTTTCAAAGACATCCTGGATGCGGTTCGCACAAGCAAAAGCCTTCGTCACGGTGATAATCAGGTTTGCCAGCTTGATCAGTTCCACCAGTATCTGGGACATGTAATTCACCAGCGCCACGACTTCCCCCTGGGTAATATACCCCTGGTTTACCTGCCACGCCCCGGTCTGGATCAGGACAATGATAGCTCCGTTGATAATGATGTATGTCACCGGGTTCATCAGGGCGGATATCCTTCCCACGAACATCTGCATCTTTGTCAGTTCCTTATTGCTTTCTTCAAAACTGAGAACCTCTGCCTCCTCTTTATTAAAGGCGCGCACCACCCTGGCTCCAGTCAGGTTCTCCCTTGTGATTTTCAGAATTTTGTCCAGTCCCGCCTGAACCTTTTTATACAACGGCATGCTGACCAGCATGATCCCGAACACTACGACGCACAAAAGGGGTATCGTCACCGTAAAAACCATTGCCGCCTTCGTATTGATCGTAAACGCCATCACCATCGCGCCGGCCACGATAAAAGGCGAGCGGAGAAAAAGGCGAAGGATCAGGTTGACTCCGGACTGCACCTGGTTGACATCGCTCGTCATTCTGGTAATCAGCGTCGACGTTCCGATCGTATCCATTTCTGAAAAGGACAGTGACTGGATATGGGCAAATAAAGAATGTTTCAGCTGCGCCGAGAAACCCACAGCCGCTTTTGCCGCAAAGTATTGGGCGGTAATCGAACAGACAAGCCCTATTATGCCAAGCGCTGCCATAAGAAGGCTCATCTGGAAAATGAACCCTTTGTCTGCCTCTGCAATCCCTCTGTCAATAATCTGCACCATGACAAGGGGAACGAGCAATTCAAAAGAAGCTTCCAGCATCTTAAAAAGAGGCGCCAGCACGGTCTCCTTTTTATAACCCTTTAAATACACCATTAATTTTCTCATCTTATTCCACTCCTCTATATCAGATCAATGGCATCCCTGACCGATTTCACACCGATTATTTTTATCCCTTCTTTCTGTTTGATTCCTTTCAGACAGACCGCCGGCACTACGCAGGAAGTAAATCCCAGCTTCTCTGCTTCCTGCACTCTTTGTTCCGCCATGCTCACTGCCCGCACTTCCCCGCTCAGCCCTACCTCTCCGAATACGATCATCTTGTCATCCAGCGCACGGTTTTTAAAACTGGATACAACCGCCATCACGATTCCAAGATCGATCGCTGGTTCCATGATCTTTATGCCGCCGGCAAGGTTGACATAGGCATCGCAGTCTGACAACTGGAGCCCTGCCCTTTTTTCCAGCACCGCCATTAAAAGATTGACCCGGTTAAAGTCCGTCCCTGTCGCCTGCCTCCTCGGTATGCCGAAATTGCTCCTGCACACAAGGGCCTGGATCTCGATCAGGATGGGCCTCGTGCCCTCCATGGAACATGCCACTACCGATCCGCTGGCTTCCTCCGGCCTTCCTTCCAGCATAAATTCCGAGGGGTTTTTCACCTCTGCCAGCCCCTCCTCCCGCATTTCAAACACTCCGATCTCATTGGTCGATCCAAACCGATTCTTCACCCCTCTGAGAATGCGGTAGGAAGCCTGTCTATCTCCTTCAAAATAAAGCACGGCATCCACCATATGTTCCAGCACCCTGGGTCCTGCCACGGTGCCTTCCTTCGTCACATGTCCTACAATAAAAATCGACACATTCATTCCTTTGGCAAGCTGCAAAAAAACCCCCGTAGCCTCCCTGACCTGTGATACGCTTCCCGGCGCCGCCGATATTTCTTCGCTGTACATCGTTTGTATGGAATCAATGACTACCGCATGAGGCCGGATGCGCCGAATGGTTTCTTCCACGATGCCCAAGTTGGTCTCGCAAAGCAATAGCAGCGCATCGCCGAACTCCCCGATGCGTTCCGCCCTTATTTTAATCTGTTTTAAGGATTCCTCCCCCGATATATATAATACTTTTCTCCCCTTATCCACCAGCTTCTGGCAGACTTGCAGCAGAAGGGTGGACTTTCCGATTCCTGGATCACCGCCTACCAATGTCAGGGAACCAGGCACGATTCCGCCTCCCAGCACCCGGTCCAGCTCCTTCATTCCCGTTCCGATCCTCTCCCCGTCGTCGATAGAGACTTCGGAAAGCAGGGCCGGTTCCGCGCCCGGCCCTGCTGTTCCCATCGTACCGGACCGCATCGATCCTGCCGTGCCAGTCCTCCTGCCTCCCAGATTCACTTTTTCTTCCACAAAGGAGTTCCACGTTTTACAGCCGGGACACTGCCCCATCCATTTTACCGATTCATACCCGCATTCCTGACAAAAAAATACGGCTGTGTTTTTAGCCTTTGCCATTTCTTCCTCCTCTTTTTACGGCCGCGCAGCACCCCTGCCTCCTGGCCGCAAGGAAACTTTCTATAAAGCAAGAAAAACGGGACTTTCATATATATATCAATGACCGCCCCGTAAAGTATATTATTTTGTTACTCTGACGCTCGCTTCCCCGTCTCCGCTCAGTTCCACGCTCAAATTCAGCTTGCCTCCCAAATTTGTTCGCATCTTGCCAATGCTTTCGTCATTGATAAATACTTCGTATTCCGTTTCATCCTGAAGCCCTACGGTAATCTGCGCATCTTCGCTGCCTTCTACCATAAAGCTGATGCCGTCCTGTGTCTCCTGGAAATGGTTTACGCTCGTTCCCGGCACCGATTCATAAACAAACATCCCATTTTTTTCAAGCTTAGTCATCGTTTTATAAGTCTTTACTTTCCAAAGATCCCCGCCGAATTCAAAATCAACTAACTTCGCTTTTTCTTCCAGCTTATGGTTGCCAAAGCTAATTGCGCCCCCGTCTTCTCCGCGGAGTAATTCTTTCACCACTGCCATTTCTTATGTCCTCCTAAACCTCTGATATGTCTTCTTCTACATATTCTATAGTACAGTATAATATATTTTCCCAGTTTAATCCACTTATTTTTTATTATGGAAAACCACTTTTTTATCCCTTACCCCCGCGCTGACATGATCTCCCGGCTTTATGCTCCCCGCCAGTATCTCCTCCGCCAGGGCATCCTCAACCACGGTCTGTATCGCCCGTTTCAGGGGTCTTGCCCCCATCTTGGCATCGGAATGTTCCTCGACGATCCATTCTTTCAGGGATGAAGTCAGCGTCAAATCGATATTCATCTGTTCCTTGCACCGCCTGGTCAGATTTTTGGCAAGCAAGGTGACAATCTGCTTCATATCCTCCTTTTGCAGCGGATGGAATACCATGATCTCGTCGATACGGTTAATAAATTCCGGCTTAAAGAGCCGTTTTACCTCTTCCATCACGCCGGATTTCATTTTATCATAATCCTTTTTCTCATCGGAAGCCACAGAAAACCCAAGGTTCTTTGGATCCACGATTCTCTGCGCCCCTGCATTGGAAGTCATAATCAGTATTGTATTCTTAAAGTTGACTTTCCGTCCTTTGGAGTCCGTGATATGGCCGTCATCCAATACCTGAAGCAAAATATTGAAAACATCCGGATGGGCTTTTTCGATTTCATCAAAGAGAACGACCGAATAAGGGTTCCTTCTTACTTTCTCGCTCAGCTGCCCGCCTTCGTCAAACCCCACATAGCCTGGAGGAGATCCTATCATTTTCGATACGGAATGCCCTTCCATATATTCCGACATATCCACGCGTATCAAAGCGTTTTCCGAGCCGAACATCGCCTCTGCCAATGCCTTGCTCAGCTCCGTTTTCCCTACTCCGGTAGGCCCGAGGAAAAGAAATGAGCCGATCGGGCGGTTCGGATCCTGCAATCCTACCCTTCCCCTGCGCATCGCTCTCGCTACAGCGGATACCGCTTCTTCCTGGCCAATCACCCGTTTATGGAGGATGGATTCCAGTTTCAGCAGCCGCTCGCTTTCCTTTTCCGCCAGTTTTTTCAGCGGTATCTTGGTCCACATAGCCACCACTTCCGCGATCTCATTTTCGCCGACTACATATTGGCGTTCTCTCTGGTTTTTATCAAAACGCTCTTTTAACTTGTCATATTTTTTCATCAGGGCATCCTGGCTGCGCTTTAATTCCCCTGCCTGGGAAAATGCTTCCATGCGGATGGAACGTTCGATCTGTACATCGATTTTCGCGATCTGCTCCGCCAGTTCCTTCATTTTATCCGGCATATGCATGGTCTTAAGGCGCAATGCGGCCGCCGCTTCATCGATCAGGTCAATGGCCTTATCCGGCAGATTCCTGTCATTGATATAACGGACAGACAGCTTTACCGCCGCCTCGATCGCATCTTCCCGTATCTGGACGTGGTGGTGTTCTTCATATTTCCCCGCCACTCCTTTTAAAATACCGATTGCTTCCTCTTCCGTAGGCTCTTCCACATTGACCGGCTGGAACCGACGTTCCAGCGCCGCATCCTTTTCCACATATTTTCGGTATTCGGATATCGTCGTTGCTCCGATCAGCTGAATTTCCCCTCTTGCCAGGGATGGCTTTAATATATTGGAGGCATCGATAGCCCCTTCCGCTCCTCCGGCGCCGATAATCGTATGCATCTCGTCAATAAAAAGAATGACATTGCCGCTGGCAATCACCTCTTTGATCACTTTTTTAATTCTTTCTTCAAATTCCCCCCGGTATTTGCTTCCCGCAACCATCCCCGACAAATCAAGGGTCATGACTCGTTTGTCCTGCACCGTAAAGGGAACTTCCCCTGCCACGATCCTGAGAGCCAATCCTTCTACTACCGCAGTTTTTCCAACGCCGGGTTCTCCGATCAGACAAGGATTATTCTTTGTTCTTCTGCTCAATATCTGAATAACCCTGCCGATTTCATCTTCCCGCCCGATCACTGGATCCAATTCTCCTTTTCTGGCAAGGGCGGTCAGATCCCGGCTGTACTGTTCCAGTACGGAAGCGCCTCCCTTTTTCCTTCCCCCCTGCTTCTTTGCCAGATCTTCTTTATATAACGCGCCATCCTGCCCCATGGCGATCAATGTATCCACATAAACCTTCTGCATGGATATTCCCATCGTGTTCAGCAGCCTGGCCGCCACATTCTCGCCTTCTTTTATAAGAGCCAGCAGGATATGCTCTGTTCCCGTACATCCCGTTTCAAAGCGTTCCGCCTGGCGGTGCGCCTCTTCCAGCACCTTCATCGCCCTAGGGGAATAACCGTCCCTGTCCTTTGCAAGCACGCCGGTATCCGGAGTGATCAATTCACGGATCATTTCCAGAAGCTGCTTTTCCTCTACACCGTTTTCCACAAGGACTTTTGCTGCGACTCCTGTTCCTTCTTTTAAAAGTCCTGCCAGGATATGTTCTGTTCCCACATATCCCTGTCTTAAGCCCGCCGCTGTCTTCTCTGCCAACAGCAGCGCCGCCCTCGCCTTTTCCGTAAACTTTGGCTGCATCAATCGATTCCTCCATAATCTTCATATATTTCATCAATAAGAGCATGTACTTCTTCTCTGGAAATATTCTTGCAACTTACTTTTGCAAGAATCACTTTTAATTCTTTACGAAGTTCCCTTACCGTTTCCGCGCGGTCTGCATCAATAGCAATCACAGCTCCCCTGCGCCGGTCTACCTTCACGAATCCCTCCTGCTTCAGGACGGCATAGGCTTTATTCACTGTATGCATATTAATGCCGATATCCCCCGCCAGCTGCCTGACCGAAGGAAGTTCGTCCCCCTCCCTGATCCTGGCAGTCGCAATCCCAAGGATAATCTGGTTCCTAAGCTGTAAATACAGCGCTTCACCACTGTTAAAATCAATTTCTATCATCATCGCCAATATCGCTTTCCTTCTGTCAGATATACCCATTATATCCATTTACTTATAACAGATACGGGGTATACAGGTTTTCCTATATACCCCATTCTTTTATCACAGTCTTGTAATAACGGCATTAATTTCTGTCATCCATATTCAAGAACTCAAATTCAAACTCATCATCGTCGATCAGAAAGTTTTTCGCTTTTCTTTTCGCCTGCGGTTTCGAGACAACAGACCTTCCCGGCTCAAAAGGTTCTTCCTCAGGAATATATTCTACATTCTTGATCGTAATCCCCTTTTCCTTTTCTTTTGCGATTTTTGCGGAACCGGCATTATTGACTGCTTTCAGATTATCGGCCATGGATCTTTTTTTACGAGGTTTCTTTTTCTCTTCTTCCTCCTCGTCCTCTTCCTCATCGTCGTCATCGTCGTCGTCATCGTCCTCATCGTCGTCGTCATCGTCCTCATCGTCATCGTTCAGATCCTTGATTTTGAAAAGAAGAAGGATGACTACAATCAATAGGATTGCCACAGCGGCCCCTAAAGCAATAATAATAATTTTCTGGATGGAAAGTTCTTCTTCATCCACTGTCCCCATACTTGCTCCAGCTTCTGCCGCCGCCTGAAGATTAGACAAGGCTTGCCTCGTACCGTTAATATTATCGTATAAAAACCACTCTTCTACTCCCTGGTCATTCTGCGTAAATACCATTTCATAATCGGGTTTTGCCTGGGGTTCCTCAGGTGCCGGTTCTTCCACAGGGGCTTCTGCCGGCGCTTCTTCTCCGCCCTCCGCAGGCGCCTCCCCGCCTTCGGGCGTTTCTGTTCCTTCTCCTGTCCCGGCCTCCGTTCCTTCTTCCGGCGCAGGCTCTGTCGGTTCTGCCGGCGTTTCTGCCGGCGCTGCTGCAGGGGGATCTCCTACTGTCAATAAATCCGCCCTTACAAAGCCGATCACTTCCCTGCCGGACTGGTTGGTATAGCGAATCTGGTACCATTTCCTTCCATTTGCCCCGTTTGCCTCTCCAGTAATAATAACAGGTGTATTCTCCGTCACGGACCCCATCACTTCATGGTCTGTAGAAGCTCCCTGGCGTACCACGACGCTTTTATAATTCACATATGCTTTCGTTTCCGCAATCGGAGTCGCCGTAGTCGCCGCCGGCTTGCTTCCCGTCGCAGCAACCTGCACCGTCTGCGTCGTAGTCTGAACGTTATTCGGCGTAGACACTGTCGCCTTGATCAACAAATCAGAGCGAATATAGCCAGTATTTCCTTCAAACGTTACTTTATACCATTTGGATCCCGCGCTGTCCGTCACCTCATCCGTCACCGTAACGCTGCTGCCCTTTAATACGCTTCCCGCCACATCGCTTGACGTACTGGGTTCTTTTCTTACCTTCGCCGCATCTGCCGATACGATTCCCACCGTAGGCTGGTAGGCCATAGCTTCTGCCGGTATATTCATAAACATGACGGCGGCCAAAAGAATACCTGCCATAATTGTAACCATTTTTCTTCCTAATGTTGTCCTCATCCGTATTTCCTCTCTGATCCGTATTTCCAAAAAAGTATTCTCCAAAAAGTACCTTCCGGAAAATATTCCCTACTCTTCGCGAAGGAAACGTTTTTCGCCTTTCTGGCGTTCCCTTCTTTCTTCTTCGTTTTCCAGTCCAAACCCTTTCATTTTTTCCCTCATTTTCTTTTCTTTTTCCTTATGGTAAGAAGCCTCGCATTTGGGGCAGAACCTTCCTGAACGGATATCCACCCCGCATATCTCGCATCTCATAAAGGCCACGGAATCGGCGGTGATTTCCAGTTTGGACTCTTTCAGCATCTGCCGGATCGCCTTCTGGGTTACTCCGGTCTTGGCTTCGATCTCCGCCGCATTCGCCCCCCTGTGTAACTCAATATAATTCCTTACTTTGCCGTAATCATCATATCCCTTCGTATGGCAATCCTCGCATTCGTATTCGCCGCATCCTTTAAATTCCATGAGTCCGCCGCAGTTATCGCATATATACGGCCTGTTATAGTTGGTGATACCCAATGCTTCCATTCTGAGCGCTTCTTTATCCGTGATACCCATACCCCTTATACCTCCTCGATCGCTTTTCCTATATCATTGCGCATATATTTATTTTCAAATGTCACCCATTGCGTAGCCCGGTAAGCGTTCTCCCTGGCCTCTTTCAGCTCCTTTCCTTTTGCAGTAATGCCCAGGACGCGCCCTCCGTTCGTAACAATCCCTTCTTCCGTTCTCTTCGTTCCGGCGTGGAAACAGTAATAGCCGTCTTTCCCTTCAAAATTTTCCAGCCCCTGTATCACATAACCTTTTTCATATGCCACCGGATATCCTTTGGAAGCAAGGACAACACAGACAGCGGCATTATCTTCAAATTGCAGGTCAATTTCATCCAGCTTTCCGTCGATGCATGCCTCAATTACCTCTATCATATCATTTTTCATCCTCGGCAATACTACCTGTGCTTCGGGATCTCCAAAACGTGCGTTGTATTCCAGCACTTTCGGCCCCTTCTCCGTCAGCATCAGGCCAAAGAAGATGACTCCCTTAAATTCCCTTCCTTCGGCCGCCATAGCATCCACCGTAGGCTGATAAATATTTTTCATGCAAAATTCATCGATTTCTTTCGTATAAAACGGACTCGGCGAAAAAGTCCCCATTCCGCCCGTATTCAAACCCATATCGCCGTCCATGGCCCTTTTATGGTCCTGTGCCGAAGTCATCGTCTTAATGGTCCTGCCATCCACAAAAGAAAGCACCGATACTTCCCGCCCGGTCATAAATTCCTCGATCACCATCCGGCTTCCTGCCGAACCGAATTTTTTATCCAGCATGATCGATTTCACGCCTTCTTTTGCTTCCTCCAGATTCTGGCAGATCAGCACTCCTTTTCCAAGGGCAAGCCCGTCTGCCTTTAACACCACAGGAAACTGTGCTTTTTCCAAATAAGCTTCCGCCTCCCCGGCATCGTCAAAGTTTTCGTATTCCGCCGTAGGAATATGATATTTTTTCATCAGATCCTTAGAAAATGCTTTGCTTCCCTCCAGTATCGCCGCATTCTTCCTCGGCCCGAAAGCCCTCAGCCCTGCGGCTTCCAGCTCGTCTATCAGTCCTCCCACCAAAGGATCGTCCATGCCCACGATAGTCAGGTCGATTTCTTTTTCCTTCGCAAAAGCTACGATTTTATCGAATTCCATAGCCCCGATCGGAACGCACTGTGCCAGGCTGCCGATACCGGCATTCCCGGGTACACAGTATATCTTATCCACTTTCGGGCTTTTTGCCACGCTCAAGGCAATCGCATGTTCTCTTCCGCCGCTTCCGACGATTAAAACCTTCATGACACACCACTTTCCTTTCTATTTTTTAAAATTCTGCATCTATTGTCCTTTATTTCCACCCGGTTATTCGCTATCGCATCGACAGCTTCCGGCAGCAGCACCCATTCCGCCTCTTCCATAACCCGCCTCTGCAAAATTTCCGGCGTGTCTCCTTCCATGATCTCCACTGGCTTCTGCAAAAGGATCGGGCCGGTATCCGTACCCTCATCTACAAAATGCACCGTCGCCCCGGTAATTTTTACCCCCCGCTCCAGCGCTCCCTCGTGTACTTTCAGCCCATAATATCCCGTGCCGCAAAAAGACGGAATCAGGGAAGGATGTATGTTAATGATCTTATTTCTATATTCCGCGATCATTTCCTTGGGAATTACCACAAGGAATCCTGCCAGCACGATAAGATCCGGCTCTGCCTCCCTTACCGCTCCCAGCAGCGCTTTGTGGAATGCCGCCCTGTCCGTATAATCTTTCGGGGATATACATACCGCCGGTATATCATTTTCCTTTGCCCGTTTTAAGGCATAAGCATCCTTGTTATTGCTGACCACTTGTACGATCTGCGCATTGCTTATGCGACCGCTTTTTATACCGTCGATCAATGCCTGGAGATTCGTCCCCCCGCCAGACACACATACGACTACCCTCAGCATAAAACGACCCCTTTTTCACCGGGCTCGGCATACCCTATTCGGAAAGGAATTTCCCCTGCCCGTCGGATTGCTTCCATCGCTTCTTCCACTTGGCTTTCCTCCAGCGCCAGTACCATGCCGATCCCCATATTGTATGTATTATACATCATTTTTTCTTCCAGACCGCCTTTTTCCTGCAAAAGCCGGAAAATAGCCGGGACTTCATAGCTGTCCTTTTTCACGACGGCACGCACGCCCTCCGGCAGCATCCTTGGAATATTTTCATAAAAACCCCCGCCCGTAATATGGCTGCAGCCTTTAATCCGAACGCCGGCATCCTTTGCCTCTTTCAATGCTTTCACATAAATCTTCGTAGGTTCGATCAACGCCTCACCCAGCGTTTTTCCTAATACATCATAATAAGTATCCAAGCTTTCCCTTGTCATATCAAACACTTTCCTGACCAGAGAAAAGCCGTTGCTATGTATGCCGGAAGAAGCGATGCCGATCAGAACATCGCCCGGCCTGATATCCTGTCCAGTGATCAGGTTCTTTTCGTCCACCACTCCTACTGCGAATCCAGCAAGATCGTATTCGTCCTCCGGGTAAAATCCCGGCATCTCTGCCGTCTCTCCGCCGATCAGCGCTGCGCCTGACTGTCTGCATCCGTCTGCCACGCCCTTTACGATCGTCGCAATCTTCTCTGGATAATTCTTTCCACATGCTATGTAATCGAGGAAAAACAAGGGTTCTCCGCCCGCACATGCGATATCATTCACGCACATGGCAACGCAATCGATTCCTACCGTATCATGCTTATCCAGCAGAAACGCCAGCTTCAGCTTCGTGCCTACGCCGTCCGTTCCCGATACAAGGGTAGGTTTTTCCATATTTTTAATGGATGAAAGGGAAAATGCCCCGGAAAAACCGCCCAACCCGCCGAGTACCTCCGGCCGCATCGTTTCCTTTACATATTTTTTCATTAATTCTACCGATTGGTATCCGGCTTCAATATCGACACCGGCCTTTTTGTAATCCATGCCTTTTTCCTCCGCCCGTTTTCTTATCTCATATAACCTTGATAACCCAATTCCTGAAGTTTTTCATCCTTTGCCTGCACGCTTTCCTTTAAAGAACTGCTGTAACTTTTCAGCCGTTTTAACAGCCCCTCGTCGGAAACAGCCAGAATCTTGGCCGCCAGAATGCCCGCATTCGCCCCGCCGTTAATCGCCACCGTCGCCACCGGAATTCCCGAAGGCATCTGGACGATGGAATACAAGGAATCCCTTCCCCCTAAAGAAGCGGTGTGCATCGGAATGCCGATCACCGGCATTGGAAAAATTGCCGCGCACATCCCCGGCAGATGGGCTGCCATGCCCGCCCCTGCAATAATGACCTTCAATCCCTTCTCTTCCGCTGTATTTGCATATTCAAAAAATACATCCGGCTCCCTGTGTGCCGAAATAATCCTCATCTCATAAGAAACCCCCAGTTCGTCCAAAACCTGGGCGGCTTTTGCCATAACCGGCATATCCGAATCGCTTCCCATCACAATTCCCACTTGCGCCATAGCTGCTGATCTCCTTTATACACATATTACTCCATTTCTTAGTTTACTAAAAAATGATTCCGCACGCAACCCATATTTTCGCATATTTTCCTATTCTTCCAACGGAAGATTTAATGCCTCGCACCCCTTCAGGACAAAGCGCCCTTCCTTAATAATTATTTCCCTCTTTCCATCTTTCCCCTCGGCTGCCAGTTCTCCCAGTTCATCGTAAGGAATCGTAATATCCGTATGGCAGTTAAAATAGGCTTTTCCCCTATCCGTACGGCGCAGGGCCGACACTTCGTTTTCCTTCGCGGCCATCGCTTTTCCGTCAGGATTATATGTCACCAGTTCTTCTTCATGGGAATAACAGGTATCCCCTACCGCAAAATGCGGTCCCATTTTCTCCGCAATCAATATAGGAAGTTTGTCCCCGATCCCGTATTTCTTCGCCATCACATAAGCCGCCGTATTGGTTCCAATAGCGAACTCGCCCATGGGCAGGGTATCATGCCGGAACAACACATGATCTTTCACATATTTTTTATTTTCTTCCTCCGATGCAAAATTTCCACAGCGGTATCCGCTTATCATCCCATCGGTAAAATTGATTTCCAGATCCTTGTATTCCAGGCCGTTTAAAAAAACCCGGGTCACATGGAGCAGTCCGTCTGTTCCTTTTAAAAGGGGAGAGGTAAACACTTCGCCCACTGGAATATTTACATCCGCCACACAGTTTTCAAAGTTCGTTTCCCTGTTTGGATCGCTTAATTCATGGAGTTTGATCCGCAAATTGGTCCGATTTCCGTTCATTCCCTTTACCGTCACATGATCCGCCCCATCCAGCGCGTCGATCATCGTCTGCTGGATCTTCTGGTAAAGGTTATAATCCAGCGTATTGATCCTGACGGTCTCGTCAAAAATCTCCTTATATTTTTCGCCGATCGCAGGAACCGGGAAGGCAATGATCGTAAAGCTCCTCTCTTCCCCTTTGATGTATTCGTTCCTCATTTCCCCTGCATCGGCCATATATGCGACTTCCAGCTTCTGCTGCTTTTCCGAAAGCTTCAAAGTATCCGCTTTCGCCTCCGGCACAAAAGGTTCCTCCCCAAAAGTTTCCACCACCGCAGGGCCTCCGAGCAGCGATGCCTCTTCCTTAAGTTCCTCAAAAGCCTCCTTCATGACTTCCAGTCTGCGGTTCGTATATTGTTTGTCCAAATATAACGCCTGGTCTTCCTTATGGTCATACTCATACTGCCTGTTGGCGGCCGCCCCGTAATATCCGTTTTTACGGATGCTTTTTCCCCACAGCACGCTCTCCCTCGCCCGGTATATGGCAGGGCGCAGCCCCATTGCCGCAAAATTTTCCACCGCCGCCCTTATCATCCGTTCAAAGCCCAGGCAGTATAGGATATTCACGGTTTTCTTTTTCGAGATATCCTTGTTGCACACTTCAAACCCGATCCGATACCCTTCCGTATAAGTATCGGCCATCCGCTGGATTTCCTCCATCTTCATTCCATTCAGATGCCTTGCTGTTTCCAGTTCCTCTTCCGTGATATATTCCCCAAAATAATAAAGATACCGCACATCATCCAGGTCACTGTCCCTGATAATCTTCAAAGCAAAATCTTCTTCCGGGCAAAGCTGCTCCCTGAGCCTCTTCTTTGCTGACAGTTCCGAATAATCGCTGACAAACCAATAAATAGTCTCACGGATCTCCTCATAATCCGGCGCATCTTTCCCCTCTTCCCCCGCACAGGCAAAAGAGCTGTATAACTCGAGAAATAGTTCCATCCGAATCGTCATTTCCAACAAGTCTTTTTCATAAGCAAAGGCAATCAGGCTCCTTAGCTCCGCATAAAGAAAGGAAAGAAGCTGCCCGTAACCATCCCCTAATTTCTTCACCGCATAGGATGGGTTGCCATAACTTCCCCCATAATTCTCTGGAAGAATATCCTTGTAAAGGCTCCGATTCCTTTTCTGCAATTCTTCTAAAGGTGCCTCGTACAATTCCCCGCTGGCCGCATCATCATAAGCATCCATGATTTCTCCTAAAAAAGCCGCCATTTCCCGGAAATATACGCCATATTCCCCTCGGATGCCGTCTTCTCCGGCTATTTCCAAGATACGTTCCTTCGCTAATTCATATCTTTCTTTTACGTTTTCCGTTATATCCATAACGCTGTCCCGCTCCTGTTCCATTTATATTCCGGCATACAAAATAAAACTGACCATGGCAAGGCAAAGCGAATTCAGACCTATGCCCAAATGAGGAAATAAATAATAATTATCCTTTTCTATTCTGGACAATATGCCAAGCACCAGTCCTGCCAGGGAGAAAAGAGTAACAAGAAATACGGCGGCTCCATACTGCGGCAGGGCATCTCCTCCGTTCCTATAGGCCAGATAAATTGCCGCCCCCACGGAAAGAATCGAAAGCACGCCCAAAATGGTTGACATAATCCCTTTTTCTGGATGCTTCCTCACCGTAAATATATATCCGCTTCTCTTTTTTCCTTTGCTTCCTTTCTTCTGAATCATGAAATCACCATGCCTCCGTTATCGCTTAATCTTCGAATGGGCATTCCTTTCCTGGAAATGCCCACCCGTGTTAAAACAATATCTTTGATTTGCTTGAGAGCAGTTTCGCCCCGCTTATGATCAGAAGCACCCCTCCAGTGATCCCTGCCACCAGCGTAACGACTCCCACCACGATATTCAAAGCCCCGGAACCGCTCATCGTTTTATATATTTTTTCTTCCATGCCCTTCCTCCCTTCCTGTTTTCCTTATTTTTTTGCGCCATATTTCTCATAGTATGTGTCAATTAACGCCTTACATGCATCATTGATATAAATGATTCCTCGATACGGCCTGTTATACAAATATTCCACCACCTCTTCCATCGTTACGATGGCGTTAGCATCAAACCCGTATTTTTCTCTTATTTCCTGCAGGGCGCTCGTTTCTCCCTGCCCCTTTTCCATACGGTTCAAAGATACGATCAGCCCTTTGATTTCCACATCCGCCTGGGCTTTCAAAATCGGAAAAGTCTCTTCGATCGATTTGCCGGAAGTAGTCACGTCTTCAATAATAATAACCCTGTCGCCGTCCTTTAGCTTGCTTCCTAAGAGGATACCCGTATCCCCGTGGTCTTTCTCTTCCTTTCGGTTCGAGCAGTATTTCACATCTTTGCCGTACAATTCGCTGATCGCCATGGCGGTCGCCACGCTGAGGGGGATCCCTTTATAGGCAGGGCCGAACAGCACATCAAAATCCAGTCCGTAATTATCATGGATCGCCTTGGCATAATATTCTCCCAGCTTTCTTAACTGGGTTCCCGTCACATATCCCCCGGCATTCATAAAAAAGGGGGATTTTCGTCCGCTTTTTAAGGTGAACTCTCCAAACTTCAGCACCTGGCTGTCTACCATGAATTCGATGAATTCCTTTTTATAACTGTTCATATATCCGTAATCCTCCCTGTTTGCAGGTTTTATCTTTTCTGATTTTATCCCCTCCGGCTCAAAGCGCCCATAATATCGTCCCTCATATCTTCTACCGCCGCCCTTGCCGCTTCACCGAAATGCTGTTCCCCGAACTCCGCGTATTTTTCCTGCTTATAAGCCGCAATGATTCCCCTGGAGGAATTGACGATAGCCCCCAGTCCGTCCTCGTTGAAGAAATCCACAAGATCCTCTCCTTTTCCTCCCTGTGCGCCGTAACCAGGCACAAGAATATAAGCTTTCGGCATGATCCGGCGCAATATCCTTCCCATCTCCGGGTAAGTCGCGCCCACTACCGCGCCCACATAGCTATAGGAATCACCCATGCAGGCTTCCCCCCATTCAGCTACCTTTTCCCCGACCATTTCATAAAGCGGCCGGCCGTCTGCCAGGCGGTCCTGGAACTCGCCGCTGCTAGGATTGGATGTCTTCACTAAAATAAAAATCCCCTTTTTCTCCTGTCTGCATATATCGAGAAAAGGTTTTATCCCATCCGTGCCAAAATACGGATTTACCGTTGCAAAATCTTCATCAAAGCCCGCATAAAATTTCCCGCCGACCTTCACCTTTCCCAAATGCCCGACCGCATAAGCTTTGGAAGTGGAGCCAATATCCCCCCTCTTAATATCCCCGATCACAACCAGATCCTTTTCTTTGCAATAATCCAAGGTTTTCTTAAAAACCTTGAGTCCTTCCAGGCCGAACTGCTCATACATTGCGATCTGCGGCTTCACTGCCGGAATCAGATCCCAAATATTATCGATGATTTCTTTATTAAACTGCCAGATTGCTTCTGCCGCTCCTTCCAGCGTCTCGCCGAATTCCTGGTACGCTTTTCCCGTAATATGCCCGGGAATATAATCCAGCATAGGATCCAGTCCCACTACAACAGGAGCGTTCGTTTTTTTGATTTTTTCCGTCAGTTTCTGAATCATTCCTTTTCTCCTCTTATCCTTCTACAACTCCACGCCTTCCAGATCATTCATGACATACTTATTCTCAATGTATTCCGGGAACTGGTTTCTTTCCACCCATTCCCACTCTCCGTAATCTTCTCCGAGCACGATGCTGCTGTCGTCTTTGATAGAACAGATATAAGCGATCCCTACGCACTGGGAATCCCCTATCATATTGGACCAAGTATAGACAATGCGTTCTATCTTCCCTTCGACCGAAAGGATTTCCCCGATAGCCCTTAACATAGCCTCGTCCGGCGCTTCCCCGTAATTTACTTCTGCGTCCACGAATTCCCACAGAAACGGATCCGGGATTCTGTCATCCACCCATCTTTTGACCAAAAGATACTTATCCTCCTGTTTAATAATGCCTTTCACCCTTAAATAAATTTTTTCCATCCCTTTCCATACTCCTTTCCCCTAATCTTAATCTGCGAAACGAAAGACCGCGCCATCGCATCCAAGCATCTACATGCGAACACATCTACATGTGAACACATTTACGCATGGACATATTTGCATATATTGGAAATATTGACATACTTACTGAAATCCTCTCCATTTACTACCACCAGAGTGGGTGCCTGCATGACACCATATTGGTATGCCAGCTCCATGTTCTCTTCCGCATCTACCGCCACATACTGCTCTCCTCTCAGGTATTCCTTTGCCAGTTTGCAGTTCGGGCAGGTTTTTGTCGTAAAAAGGTATTTTATATTTTCCGGCTTTCCCGCCTTCTCATCCGCTTGCCGATCCGGCTCCGGCAGTTCCATGGCGCTTGCCGCCGGCCGTTTCAACCGGGAAGCCGCCGTGTCATATTCCGTTCGGTTCGCATATTCCTGCAGCTTTCCATCGTTCCAGTTCTGTACGGGACGGTAATATCCGGTAATACGGCTATATACCTCCGTCGCCTTGCCGCAATGGGGGCATATTTTTTTCTCCCCCGCCAGATACCCATGATCCCGGCAGATCGAATAAGTCGGCGATATCGTATAATAAGGCAGCCTATAATTCTCCGCAATCGTCCTGACCAAGCTGGCCGCCGCTTTCCAATCCGGCAGTTTCTCGCCTAAAAAGGCATGGAACACAGTTCCTGATGTATATAAAGTCTGTAACTCATCCTGAATATCCAGCGCATCAAAAATATCCACTGTATAATCCACCGGCAGATGGGATGAATTCGTATAGTAAGGCGTATCCCCCATGCTTCCTGCCGTCTGGATGTCGGGCCATCTTTTTTTATCATGCTTTGCCAGACGGTAAGCCGTGCTTTCTGCCGGAGTCGCCTCCAGATTATACAAATCCCCGTACATCTCCTGATAATCGGAAAGCCGGTTCCTCATATGGTTCAATACATCCTTTGCAAACTCCTGCGCCTTCTTGCTGCTAAGGTCTGCCCTCAGCCAGCTGGCATTTAAGCCGGCCTCGTTCATCCCCACAAGCCCGATCGTTGAAAAATGATTGTTAAAATTCCCTAAGTAACGTTTCGTATAAGGATAAAGCCCCTCTTCCAAAAGCTTTGTTATCACCCCGCGTTTGATCTTCAGGGATCGGGCGGCAATATCCATCATCCGGTCCAGCCGCCGGTAAAAATCATCCTGATTGGCAGACAGATAAGCCAGCCGGGGCATATTAATCGTCACCACGCCTACACTCCCCGTGCTTTCGCCGGAGCCAAAGAACCCGCCGGTTTTTTTCCTCAGTTCCCTCAGATCCAGCCGCAGCCTGCAGCACATGCTGCGCACATCCCCGGGTTCCATATCTGAATTGATATAATTCGAAAAATAAGGTGTCCCGTACTTTGCCGTCATTTCAAACAGCAATCGGTTATTTTCATTATCCGACCAGTCAAAATCCCTGGTAATGGAATAAGTAGGAATGGGATATTGGAACCCTCTTCCGTCAGCGTCCCCGTCTATCATTGTTTCGATAAACGCCTTGTTCACCATATCCATTTCCTTTTTGCAATCTTTATATTTAAAATCCATTTCCCTGCCGCCCACGATCGCCGGCAGTTCCGCCAGATCGTCCGGCACGGTCCAATCCAGGGTAATATTAGAAAAAGGAGCCTGTGTCCCCCACCGGCTTGGTGTGTTCACGCCATAAATAAAGGATTCAATGCATTTCTTTACTTCCGGATAAGTCAGATTATCGGCCTTCACGAAAGGAGCGAGATATGTATCAAAGGAGGAAAATGCCTGCGCCCCCGCCCATTCATTCTGCATAATGCCCAGAAAATTCACCATCTGGTTACATAAAACGGAAAGATGTGCCGCCGGTGCGGATGTAATCTTGCCCGTAATGCCTCCCAGCCCTTCCTGTATCAGCTGCTTCAATGACCACCCGGCGCAATACCCCGTCAGCATAGACAAGTCATGAATATGAATATCCGCGTTTCTGTGTGCCTCCGCAATCTCATTATCATAAATTTCCGAAAGCCAGTAATTTGCTGTAACTGCGCCGGAATTGCTGAGGATCAGCCCTCCGACCGAATACGTCACTGTGGAGTTTTCCTTGACCCTCCAGTCCTCCACCTTGACATAGCTGTTCACTACATCTTTATAATCAAGGATCGTGGACTTCATATTGCGCATCTTCTCCCGCTGCTTGCGGTAGAGGATAAAAGCTTTCGCAGTCTCCGTATACCCCGCCTGTTCCAGCACCTTCTCCACGCTGTCCTGAATATCTTCCACATGGATCTTCCCATCATCCACCTTGCTTTGGAATTCCGCCGTCACCCGCAGCGCCAATAAATCCACAATATCGCTATTATACTGTATATCCGTCGCCTGAAAAGCTTTTATAATGGCATCATTGATTTTACTCAGCATAAAATCCGCCACTTCGCCATCCCTTTTAATTACCTGAAACATACTAATACCCATACCCTTTCCACAGCCTGCAAACTTTGGGCCACAGACGCAAATCACACTACTAGGGGCATTGTATCATTCCCCCAGAAAAAAGTCAATCAAATACACAAGATATCATGTCTGTATTTTTATACAGACACAATATCTTGTGCCGCCTTGGTTATCTCGTCTTTAAAAACGTATACTCTCTCTGCGCCGCCGCATCATCCGGGTAAGTAGATAAATAACTGTTCATCAGGCTGGCTGCCGTCTGGTATTGTCCGAGCCTTTCATAAGTGACAATTTCATTAAACTTGAGAGTCTGCATAATCGTGCAATTTTCCACATTCATCCCTGCCTGGAACGCCATCAAGGCCTCGTCATATGCCTTCAGCTCCATTTTGCAGAGTCCCAGACGGTTATATACGCTGGCATTCGTCTGGTCGCTGTCGATAAAGCTGCTGTAAACGCTGATTGCATAATTCAGATCGCCAAGCTCTTCATACGTCTGCCCTAACAGGAGAACCGCTTCATAGCCTTCGGATTTCCTGGCTTTTTCCAGATAATTCCTAGCATTATCATAATCTTCCAGATAATAATAAATCCTGCCCCTCTGATAATCCGTCATCGTCTTCGTGTCGCTGGCAAGAGCCGCCTGGAAATACTCCTGTCCCGCTTCCTTATAACCGTTCCGCTCCAATGCCAGATAAATATCGATCAGCTGGTCATAATCCTCCGGCGCCAGGGAAATCGCCTTATCAAAATCCGCCTTTGCCTTCTCGTAATCTTCCGCAATCCTTACGCTTCCTCTCAGATGGTAAGCCATCTCGTCCTTCGGGTTCATGGCAATAATCGCATTATACGCGCCAATGCTCCGGTTCACGTCCCCCATCTTGTAATAGGCAACAGCCAGATAATAGTTAATATCATAATCAATATCATCCACTCGCCCGCTTCCCGAGCCAAGCGCTTTCTCAAATGCCTCCACCGCTTTATCATACTGGGTCAACCCCATATAAGCCAGTCCTTGTCCCCTGTATAAAAGCCGCAGATCCTCGCCTTCTGCCATCGCTTTATCAAAACATTGCAGCGCCCCCGCATAATCCAGCGATTCCACCGCCGCCATTCCTTCATCGATGGAAGGCGTCTTGCTTCCCCCGCATCCGCCCAACATCACTGCCGTCAAAAGCGCCGCCAAAACAACCGCATTTTTTCCTCTTCGTCCTCTCATCCTCTATCCTCTTCTGCCCTTTTGATCCTCTATTGTCCCTTGTGAAAACCCCTGCTATTCCAAACTGTGATTTCATTATAGCCAAAAATAAAAGGAAGGTCAACAATCACCGCTGATTTCCTACGGGAATCAATTTTTACAGCCAGCATGGTGTGCATGGCAAGCCAGGGGAATAAAAGCGCAGCAGCCGGGAAGCGAACCGGGCTGGGACTGGGATTTTCTGCTGTTGCGTACAATCAGTAATTTCATTTATGAAATGGTCGAAAGCCTAGGGGGAAATTGCCATGGATGGCAATTTCAGGAAAAAGGACACGGATGTCCTTTTTTTCCGACCCGATCGGTTTGACCATATTTTTCCATTTCATTAATGAAATCTGATTGAAAGCTCCAGCAGAAAATCCCAGTCCCAGCCCGGCTCGCTTCCCAGCTGCTGCGCTTTTATTCCCCTGGCTTGCCATGCGCACCATGCTGGCTGCAAAAATTAATTTCCGTGCTGATTTCCGGGCAGAAACCCTATCTCGAAAACTTACATTCATAAGGGGACAGTTCAAACCGAATAAAATACCCTTTATCATGGTCGCATACCGGGCATTTCTCCGGGACTTTTTCCCCTTCAAAAACAAAACCGCAGTTCAGGCACATCCATGCAGTCTTCACATCAGATATAAACAGCTTATTCTGTTCCAGCAGTTCCGCCAGCCGCCCGAAACGGTCTCCATGGATTTTTTCTATTTCCGCTATTTGATAAAAGGAAGAAGCCACATCCAAATACCCTTCCGCTTTCGCCTTATCTCCAAAAACCTTATACACCGGGTCATGTTCTTCGTACTCGTTATGCTGGGCCATGCGCAGCAGCTTCGTTACGTCATCCGCCAAATCCACCGGATAACCGCCGTCCACCCGTATGGTTTCCCCTGCCAGTCTCTTTAAATGGTTATAAAAAACTTCCGCATGTTCCTTTTCCTGATCCGCCGTATAACGGAACACTGCGCTGACCACATAAAGATTCTCTTTTTTTGCCTGCCCGGCTGCAAAAGTGTATCGGTTCCTTGCCTGGCTTTCCCCTGCGAATGCCCGCATCAAATTGTCTTTCGTCTCGCTGTTCTTAAAATCCATTCCCATTCTGAACCTCCTGTATCATCATACTTTTATGGGCAGCCTTCCTGCCATGCCTGGCGGATGCCGCCGGACATGGCAGGGTATCCCGCCCCTTCTGTTATACAGTCTGTCCAGTTTTTCCCTTTTTAATCCCCGGAATCCTCCCCGTTCTTCCAGCCGATCTTCAATACATTATCCAGCTCCGGGAACTGTTTTCTGAGGGCGATCGGACTCCCCTCCTCGCTTAAGAAGCAATGCCTGGATTCTCCCAGAGCCACGACAGCTTCCGTATAAATATCCTTCATCACATATTTTAACGTCAGTTTGATGCCGTTATACCCCTCTACCTCCATTTCGATCCGAATGCGGTCGTTAAAAGTGGTGCTTTTTTTATATTCGCACTCCACGCCGATCACAGGAGAAATGATTCCGCAGTCTTCCATCTTGTCATAACCCCATCCGATCTGCTCCATAAAATCCACCCTGGCCTCTTCCATCCAGCGTATATAATTCGAATGGTGGGTAATCCCCATCTTGTCCGTTTCGTAATACTGCACCTTGTGAATATACGGTTTCATAAAAAATCTCCTTTCCTGCCTTTCTTCGTCCTTTCGGCCCGAAGCACAGCTTTTTTTACTGGTCTGTATCCTTTGCGGTAAGTACAAAAATCCTGGAGTCAAAGTCCCCCGTGCATAAATCCCTGTCCACGCCTTCCCCGGAAGCATAATCCGTCGTCACAAGCCCCAGGTTCATCAGCTCATTTCCAAAATAATACCCTTCCCTCCCGGAAATCTCATAGCTGTATTCCTCGTTCAGGCCTTGCAGCTTTATTCTTCCATAAGGCATGTTCGCCCCGCACAGTATGCGGTACCATCCTACCACAGCCAACGTCCGTTCCGCATTCACCGCCATCCAAGCGGCCACATTGCCGTCAAACGGGCTGCGCAGACGGTAAAAATCGCCGAACTGCAATACTTCCCTGTATTTTTTCATAAAACAGATCTGTTCCTTCACCTGCTCCTGCTCTTCCTCCGAAATCTTATTCAAATCCAGCTCATAGCCGAAAGTGCCGAAGCACGCTACATTCGCCCTCGTATGCAAAGGCGTGTTGCGGTATACCTGATGGTTCGGCGTCACCGAAACATGGCTTCCAATACTGCTGATCGGATAGCAGAAAGAAGTGCCGTACTGGATTTTCAGCCTTTCCACCGCATCGGAATCGTCGCTCGCCCATCCCTGCGGCGCATAATAAAGAATGCCCGGATCAAATCTCCCGCCGCCGCTGGCACAGGACTCGAACAATATTTCAGGGAATCTGGAAGTCAGCCTGTCATACAGATCATACACCCCGAGAATATACCGATGGAACACCTCTCCCTGGCGGTCAGCCGGAAGCGCCCGGGAATAGCATTCCGTAATGCTGCGGTTCATATCCCATTTTACATATGATACTTTTGCGCCGCCAAGTATTTTTTCCATCATATGATAAATTCTGTCCACCACTTCCTTCCGGGAAAAATCAAGCACATACTGGAATCTGCCATGGGAACTATGGCGGCCCGGCGTCTCGATGATCCAGTCAGGATGTTCCCTATAAAGATCGGAATCTTTGTTTACCATCTCCGGCTCAAACCAAAGCCCGAACTTCATGCCAAGCGCTTCGATCTTCTCCGCCAGCCCTTGGATGCCATCTGCCAGTCGTTCCGGATTCGCCACCCAGTCTCCAAGCCCGGCCTTTTCATGGCTCCGCTGCCCGAACCATCCGTCATCCAATACAAACAGCTCCACTCCGCATTCCTTCGCTTTTTTTGCAATCTCGATCAGACGCTTTTCTGTAAAATCAAAATAAGTAGCTTCCCAGTTATTGATCAGGATCGGCCTTACCCTGTCCCTCCAATATCCCCTTGCCAGCCGTTCTCTGTACAGCTTATGGAAAGTCCGGCTCATGCCGTTTAATCCTTCTGCCGAATAAACCATCACCGCCTCAGGTGTCTGGAAGCTCTCCCCGGTTTCTAATTTCCAGTCAAACCAGGACGGATGGATGCCCATCAGAATCCTTGTGGTATCGTGGGTATCCACCTGCGCCTGCGCCAGAAAATTGCCGCTGTAAACCAGGCTGAACCCGATCACCTCTCCCTGAAACTCATCTGCCGTAGGACGTTTCAGCGCCAGAAAAGGATTATGCTCATGGGAGGAATGCCCCCTCATGCTGTCCACCGCCTGGATCCCCTGTTCCAGCTTTCTTATCTTTACATGCCTTTCCCTAGCCCATGCGCCGGAAAGCTGCACCCATTCATAATCGCTGTCCGGCAGATCCATGCAAAGGCTCATAGCCCTCAGGAGATGCACAGGGTCTTCCCCATCGTTTATCATCCTTGCGCTCCTCGCAAGCGCACCTGTTTCAAAAATCGTATACAAAAGCTCCAGACGGATATTTGCCACAGGATCCTCCAAGAAAACAGTCAATGTCATCCCCTCTTCCGGCGATTCCGTATAGGTGGCCGGAAGACCGGGAAGCTTCGGTTTTCCCTTTGTAATGGCAAAATCTTTAAATTGAAAATCCGAAATCCTGCTCCCATTCTTCTGAAGGATCTCAACCGCCGGACTGCGAAAATCCGTAGTCCCGTACACCCCGTATTCCTGCTTGATATGTGCCAGGGAAAAATTTTTTTCCTCATCAAATACATAAGAAGACATCGCCCGTGGCATCCGCTCCAGCAGATAGGAATAATCCTTTCCTTCGCCAATCCTCTTTCCAAAATATAACTGGCCCAAATGGCCGTTTGGCAGCACCATCATGAGATAGCTGATCTCGTCATTATATAAATGAAAGATTCCTTTTTCTTCCTGATATATGATGTTCATATTCACCCCATTTCCGCGCAGCTTTTTGCACATGCCAAGTTTGTGGATGCCGCGCAGACACAAACTTGAGATTGAAAGTTTTTAATTTTCAATCTTTTTCCCCTGTCCCATTCTCTGTTTTTGTCCCCGTTTAATATGCCATTATAAAGAAACGCGCGGAAGATTCCCAGCATCCCTTGTTGAAAAAAACAGTCAAAATGTTAAATAATATATTTTTACTTACATATACTATCGATAAGGAGCTGATCACATGCGGAACCAATTATTTATTTACACTTTAGCAGGCATCTTTTTTACCATCATTGCCGGCACCTTTTCCCACTTCCTCTATCAATGGAGCGGGAATAACCAATATATCGGACTAGTCGCCCCTGTCAGCGAGTCCGTATGGGAGCATATGAAAATGGCCTTTTTTCCTATGCTTCTTTATTGCAGCATAGAAAATATCCTGCTGAAGAAAAAATACCCCTGCATTTACAAGGCTAACGCCTGTGGGATTTATATCGGTGTCTTTTCCATCCCTGTTCTTTTTTATACTTATACCGGGATTCTCGGCAAAAATTATCTGGCTGGCGATATCGCCGTTTTCTGCCTGGGCGTTGTTTTCGCTTTTCTGTCCAGTTATCGGCTGGCAGAAGCAACCCCCGCTTCCTCCTGCAAAAGAAAAAGCAAAATCGCTGCCTGTTATTACGCAGCGGTTTTGCTCCTTTTCCTTTGTTTTATCCTGTTCACTCTGTATCCGCCTGTGAAGATCGGACTTTTCCAGGTTCCCTAAAGCCCTATATCCAAAAATCCTTCAAGCCGCTCCGTCCCCGGCATGGTCCGTATGCTGCCTTAAGATCTCTGCCACCTCTTCCAGGCTGAGATTAGAATCGTCGATCAGTTCCTCAAGGCTTTCCAGCCTGGCCACCCTTTGTTCATGCAGCAGCTCCTGCAGCTCCTCCTTTTCTTTCCGTATCCTCTCTTCCAAGGCCCCGATTACTTCCTGCTTATCGGCAATTTTTTCCTCTATGGATTTTCTGACGCCTCTTGCCATAATTCACCCCTTTTCTGCCATTTCAGCGTTTTTCTATACGTTCCGTCTTTTCCGCCTTTTTTCTCCAGACAGAATTAGTATATTATATGGACAAGATAGGGATTTTATTCCAAAAAAATGCAAAGCCCACGATACTTTTGAAGGCTTTGCCCCTTGTTCTGCGATCTTTACTTTATGCCAGCTTCGCCTTTAGCTCTTTTACATCCGTTTCCAGCATTCTTACTTTAATTGCCAGCATTTCCACTTCATTGCTCGGTTTCATGGCATCATGCAAGTTTCTCGACAAATCCAGATGGCCTTCTGCAACCCGTTGGATATTCATGCGGATTTCATTTTCAAGCGTCAGCTTGACACTTTTCACATCTGTCTTAACAGTTTTTAATTCTGTTTCCATGGTGTCCATTTTCGCTTCCATCGTATCCATTTTCGTTTCCATGGTATCTATTTTTGCTTCCATTGTATCTACTTTATTTTCCATAATACCTACTTTTTCAAGCAACAAGTCAAGCTTTTCACTGTCTGTCATATCGCCGTCCTCCTTTGCTATGATTATAATTAATCATTGATCATAATCATCTGTTGGTTTTAGTATACCACAGCCCGGATATAAAGTCTATTCCAACGCACCAGAAAAATTGTCCAAAAAATATGCTTCCCTGAATAACCTATTCGATATCGATCTCTGAAAATAAATATCAAAATCTTCCTCGGCTAATCATTATGCAAAAAACAAAATACCAAATATAGTCCATCCTATTGCGATGAAATCTATATCTGGTATTAAGGAAATAATTTGTATAATTTTTCTGATTATTCTTTTATTTTATCAATTTCTGCAAGATTGACGCCCAAACTTGTAAGCAACGCTTTTAGCGATACGTAATCATCTTTTAAATCTGCATATGTCCTTACGGCATTTTCCTCTCTTGCCAACAACATGCGTTTTTGTACTTTCTGAAAATCGTTGAGCGCATCCCTGATAATTTCTGCACCGTTTGGCATATAATCACCTGCTTTCTCCTGCAATTTATATTAATTGTTGTTACACTTATTATAACGGATATGCAGAAGCATGTAAAGCAAGAATCAAATAGACTTCGCGCTTAAGTTGTATTACAAGCAAGATGCCCAAGCCATAAGGCCAGGGCATCTTTTCCTTTTCATAAATTATGGATTAACCACTACCGCGTACGTTCCGAATGCCGTCGCATTGATCGTAATCGTCGCGTTATTCGTATCGACATCTTCGAAAAGAACAGGCGTTCCATCCGGGTTCAGACACAGAATGGAATAGCTATGTCCTGCATTCGCCAGCGAACCGGGCAGACCGAAGGTCATCGTAACCGGTGCCACTGTATTGCGGACATTCGTAACTACGCCGTCTTTTGTAATTGTATACAAATCAATATTGAGATATGCCACAATGCTTCTGCCGCTTGTATCCGCAACTGCCTTCAGGGCATCCTTCATTTCCCTGTTACGGCTGTCACAAATATAAGTCCTTACATTCGTGCCGGCTGCCACGTCTGCTTCGCTAAGGCCCGCAGCCGCTGCCACTGTTGCTACTGGAGAAGTTACCGCAACGCTGTTCATGGATGTAGCCGTGTAAACGCCGCCCACTGTAGAAGGACCTGCATTTCCAGCCGCTCCGCCTGCTGCCGGTGCTGCTGCTCCGCCGCCCCCTGCTGCCGGTGCGGAATCAGAAGAGCCGCCGGATGAGCTGGAACCGCCGGATGACGGACCTGAGTCTTCGCCGGAACCGGGATCGTCGCCGGAAGGATTATCAGAAGGGCAGTCAGGCATTTCTGATATCGGCATAGTCAATGACTTTTTACCGCTAAACTCTATTATTTCATTGCTTGGCCGATAATCTGGATTATTTAGTTCATAATCAGGATCATTCCCGCTAACACTATTTACATCATAATAAGCCATGCCATTCATAACTTCACAACTAGGGTAATATTCCGCATTATAACATGCCGCTGCTGTAAGAGTTGTCGTATAACTTGCTTGACTATCTAACTGAATATTCACATCTTCATTAAACCCATTAGTATAAATAGTAGCCCCAAGACTTGCTATATTACGAAAGTCTACAGGCGTTCCATCCGAATATTTCGGCGTTAAAGTCACTTTTAAAGTTACCGTATCGCCCTCATTCACATTCGCGATTTCATTTCCTGCGGCATCAAAAAACTGAATCGCTACATCCACAGTTGCTCCCGACGCTTTCACGCTCGCAACCTTCATAATCACAGGTATGCAGACAGCCAGCGTCAATACCGTCATCAAAGCTTTCTTTATAAAACTTTTAAAATCCATCTTTATCTCCTCCTTGCATATTAAGTAATCGCTAAATACAGTCTCATCCATTTCACCCCCCCCGAAAAAATCGGGGCAAATGAACCTAACGGAAAAACGATAAAATTTCAAAGCAAATACTCAGTTGCTTCTCGCCTTTTATCGGTTCGTCCTTAGGAATAAACTCTTTTTCGCGCATCCTCCTTCCTTAATATTTGGGAGTGATAAACCTATCAGAATATTGAATTCAGCTGTTTTCTGTAAGATTACCTTTGTAAATAATTTACCATATGTTATCATCCCCTGCAAGTCCAAATTGTTCAGGAATTTCCGTTCCTCATCTGCTTTTCCTTATGAAATCATCCATCCAAAAAACGAAATACCAAATATAGTCCATTCCCCTGCAATAGAATCTATATCTGGTATGACGAAAAGAATTTTATCATTTAAGATGTTTTTTACTATTTTTATAAGTTTTATCTATAATGGTACATCATTCTTTCTTTCCTTCACAGCAACAACTGCCACAATGCCCACGCCGGCCGCTGAAAGAACGACGCATAACAATATGATCTTCACATCAACCACAACAAACTCCATTTCATTGCCAACGCCATCATCCGTGCTGCAAGAAAGAGTTACCTTCCCGGTGCCACGAACCAAAAATATGCCATCCTCCACCGATATAATATCGCTGTCCGAACTCTGCCATACCACATCCTGATATGTGGCATTATCAGGAATAATCTCAGGAACAAGCGATATTTCTGCTGATCTGTCAATGACATTGGAAAAGATATATTTCGTAGAATCTTTTATATTGACGCTTTGAACCGGCACCCTGTCAATCACAACTGCAACATCCTTTTTCATGCCGTTCCATGTCTCAATATGCAACGTCGTTTCCCCTTCTTTGACTGCATATAATTTAGAATCCGTAAATTGCAGGAATTCATCGTCATAATCTACCGAATATTCCTGGTTATTGGCATTAAGCGGAAGTATTTTTACGGAAAAATCACAGGAATCCTCCACTGTAAGGTTTACTATATCCTCACAGACAATTTCTTTCGGAAGCACTTCATATACATGAATTTCCAAAGTCTTCGTAATATGGTTCGAAGTAGTCCCGGTAATTGTCACCGTCCCCGGCGACAGCCCTTTTACCACGCCTTTGGATGTCACCGTCGCAATGCTGTTATCAGAAGAGGAAAAATAAACGTTTCTATTCGTTGTGTTATCAGGAGATATCCTTACACTGATCTCCGCCGTTTTTCCCACTTGCACTTCATGGGAATTCATATAAAGATTTAGATATTCGGCCGGAACTTCTTTTACCGTAATTGGCACTCTTTTTTCAGCATGAGCTGTTCTTATAATCAAGTCGGCAGTCCCGACACCGACTGCTACACTCGTTTTGCCGCTATCAACTTTTATAATGTCCGGGTCGCTGGAAGTAACAGTCCATGAAAAATCATTGTAATAGGAAGTAATAATAAAATCCACAGAAATGCCTTCGCCAACATATACTGTTGACGTGCATTCTGTTATTGTTATATAATCCCTTCCCCCTGAATAGGCAACAGACGTTAATGACGGCCATAGAAGAAACAGCGGTACAATCAATAATTTGAATAAAATATGTAATTTGAAAGTTATTTTTTTCATTGGCATTACCTTTTTACATATATTTTGTTTAAAATATTATACCATTTTTAAAAATAATATGATACAATGAATTGCGCTGATGTATACCACTTTATGAATCCAATTGTTGTAAAAGGAGGCCAACTATGTTCGGTTCCACATTCGGTACCTTTTTTAAAATATCCACCTGGGGCGAATCCCACGGGAAGGCGCTTGGCGCAGTAATCGACGGCTGCCCTGCCGGGCTTCCTCTTTCTGAGGAAGATATCCAGCAATATTTGGACAGGCGCAAGCCCGGGCAGACCAGTATTTCTACTCCCCGGAAGGAGGACGACCTTGTGGAAATCCTCTCCGGCACATTCGAAGGTCTTACTACCGGCACGCCCATTTCCCTCATCGTCAGGAATACTTCCCAGAAATCCCGGGATTACAGCGAGATCGCTTCTTACTACCGCCCCGGCCATGCGGACTATACCTTCGACCAGAAATATGGCTTCCGCGACTACCGGGGCGGCGGGCGTTCCTCGGGCAGGGAAACCATCGGAAGGGTTGCCGCAGGGGCAGTCGCGGCCAAGATCCTGAAAGAACTTGGGATAGAAATCCTTGCCTATACGAAATCCATCGGCCCCATCCAGGTCAATCCCGATGCTTTCGATAAAGAAGCTATCCGCAATACTTCTACTTGTATGCCCGACTACCAGGCCGACCAGAAAGCCAACGCATATCTGGCTTCCTGCATGGCAGATAAAGATTCCGCAGGCGGCGTCATCGAATGCCGCATCCAGGGGGTACCCGCCGGAATCGGCGATCCCGTCTTTGAGAAGTTGGATGCCAATCTGGCAAAAGCCATTATGTCCATCGGCGCGGTAAAGGCTTTTGAAATCGGCGACGGTTTCCGGGTCAGCACGGCCAACGGCTCTTCCAATAACGATTTCTTCCTTTCCGAAAATGAAGAAATCCGAAAGAAGACCAACCATGCGGGCGGCATTCTTGGCGGCATCAGCGATGGATCGGAAATTGTCCTGCGCGCCTATGTCAAACCCACTCCTTCTATTTTCCAGGAGCAGGAAACCGTAAACCAAAACGGAGAAAATATCCGTGTCCAAATAAAAGGAAGACATGATCCCATTATCGTTCCCCGCGCCGTAGTCGTCGTAGAGGCAATGGCTGCACTTACGCTGGCGGATGCCATGATCGGAAACATGTCCTCCCGTATTTCTTATTTGAAAGATTTTTATCATTTTTCTTGAAGAAACTTTCCCGTTTATCCAAGGTGCGCAAGAACCAAACTATATTTTATGGAATATGATGCAGTTCGGTTTATCCACCTTGACTTCCGGCCCGTTCATGACAAGGAGTCCCTTTTCCATATCCACATGGAAGAACGTCATCGTATCCGATTCATGGTTCAAAGACACCAGATGCCTGTTGTCAGGGAAAAGGGCGGCATCCTTCGGATAATCGCCGCTGATCGGCAGACAGAGTATCTTCTTCAGCAGGCCGCTCTCGTGTCCGATCCGATAGATCACCACGCTGTTGTCCCCCGCGTTGGAACTTACCATATAATGGTAGTCCGTAGAGAAATTGAGCGCGCTAGCAGCGGAACCGCTGGCATGGTAATCGTTCAGCGTGGAAATATTTTGCAGTTTTTCAAATTCCGGATTATTGTTGACCTCCCGGTATCCGTATACATCGATATAATTTTTCAATTCATGAACAATATAAAGCAGCGTGCCGTCCGGGGAAAATTTCAGATGCCTGGGCGCGGATTCCTGCTCGCTCCTGATCACATCCGCCAAATGAAGGGTTCCTTTTTCATGATCCAGCCGATACACCTTCACATGGTCCATGCCCAGATCGGCCGCACAAAGATATTTATTATCCCGCGTCATTTTCACGCAATTAACATGGGGCCTGAAATTCCTTTCCGCAATGCTCCCCAGGCCTTTATGAAATATCTCATCTGTGATTCCTCCAGGCTTTCCATCCTCTCCCAGACGAAGCACCGTTATTTTGCCGTCATGATATCCGGCTACAAAAAGATATTTATCCTCATAATCCGTTGACAGATAACAACCTCTCATCCCATTGATGGACGCATGACCAAGAAAGTCCAGTTCCCCGTCAGGCAGTATTTTAAAAGATTCCACTCCAAAATCCGTAATGGAATAAAGATATTTTTTGTTGTGGGAAATCGTCACATAGGAAGAATTCGTGATTTCCACCTGGTCTTTTGCCAGCAGTCTTCCATTTTCCATGTCCACATCGTAAATCTTGATTCCATGTTTATCGCCTTTACCCATCGTATAGGTTGAAACATATGCCACATACTTTCCTTCACCCATCGGACCATCCCTCCATAAAAATTTATCATTCGCCACACATTATACCACATTTCTTTTTTTTTGTCATTCCCTATTGACATCCGTTCAACACCTAGTATAATGGATATCAGCGTTTGTTTAGTAAAAGTAAACTTTATGTTTATTATCATTTAATCCGCTGGTTATGGGAAGAACGTGGAGAGCCATATGAATATAGGAAACAGACTGAAAGAACTGCGAATACAAAAAGGCCTTACCCAGGAAGAACTCGCCGACCGGTGCGAGCTGTCCAAAGGCTTTATTTCCCAGCTGGAGCGGGATCTGACATCCCCTTCTATCGCAACGCTGGTGGATATCCTCCAATGCCTCGGCACGGATATCCAGGAATTTTTTTCCGAAAGCCCCAAAGAGGAACAGATCGTTTTCCACGATTCCGATTATTTTGAAAAAATAGACGAAGAGCTGGGCAACACGGTAGAATGGATCATTCCGAACGCCCAGAAAAATATTATGGAACCGATACGGCTTACTTTAAGGCCCGGCGGCTCTACTTATCCCGATAATCCCCATGAAGGGGAAGAATTCGGCTATGTGCTGTCGGGAAGCATTACGATCGTTGTTGGAAAGAAAACGATACGGGCGAAAAAGGGAGAATCTTTCTATTTTATCCCCAATACTACCCATTACATAAAAGCAAGCCAAAAAACAGGAGCCGTCCTTCTATGGGTCAGTTCCCCCCCCAGCTTCTAATGGCTGTTTTTTACGGAAGAATATTCATATACCGGAGGTATTTGAAATGAAGAAAGAATTAATTAATCTTGTTGATATATCCAAAGCTTTCGACGGCGAAACAGTGCTGGATGAGTTGAACCTGAACATCCATGAAAATGAATTCCTAACCCTGCTTGGCCCCAGCGGCTGCGGCAAAACCACGACGCTGCGCATTCTGGGCGGTTTCGCCACTCCTGACAAAGGGCGCGTTATTTTCGACGGCAAAGATATCACCAATCTTCCGCCCAATAAACGCCAGCTCAACACGGTATTTCAAAAATATGCTCTTTTCTCCCATATGAATATCGCGGAAAATATCGCATTCGGCCTGAAAATCAAGAACAAGCCGAAAACTTACATAGACGACAAAATCAAATATGCTTTAAAGCTGGTCAATCTGCAAGGTTTTGAAAAACGAATGCCCGATTCCCTGAGCGGCGGCCAGCAGCAGCGTATCGCGATCGCCCGGGCGATCGTCAACGAGCCGAAGGTGCTTCTTCTGGACGAACCGCTCGGCGCACTGGATCTGAAACTCCGCCAGGATATGCAGTATGAACTGATCCGACTGAAGAATGAGCTTGGCATTACTTTTATCTATGTCACCCATGACCAGGAAGAAGCCCTTACCATGTCCGATACGATCGTCGTCATGAACCAGGGATATATCCAGCAGGTCGGCACGCCGGAAACCATCTATAATGAGCCGGAAAATGCTTTTGTTGCTGATTTCATCGGAGACAGTAATATTATTGATGCCATTATGCTGGAGGATCGGCTGGTCTCTATCCTTGGCACCCGGTTCCGCTGCGTGGATGCCGACTTCGGACACAATAAACCGGTAGATGTCGTTATACGGCCGGAAGATGTGGAACTGACTAATCCGGAAGACGGCATCTTGAAAGGAACCGTCACCCATCTTATTTTCAAGGGGGTTCATTATGAAATGGAAGTCATGGCAAATGGTTTCGAATGGCTGGTGCATTCCACAGGCATGTTTCCGGTAGGAACGGAAGTGGGAATCAAGGTAGATCCTTTTAATATCCAGATCATGAACAAACCGGCATCGGAAGACGAGGAGGCAGCAGGAATTGAAGAATAGCAGGTTAAAATTACTTTCTTCACCTTATATTGTCTGGGCGGCGATTTTTATCATCGTCCCCCTTGGAATGGTGTTCTATTACGGCCTGACGGATAAAACAGGGGCCTTTACTATGGAAAACGTCATAGCGATGATGAGCGAAGAACATGCCAAAGCTCTATGGATATCACTTGGATTATCCCTGGTCAGCACGGCGGTCTGTTTTTTCCTCGCCTATCCCCTGGCTATGATACTCGCCAATATGAATGTGAGCCAGCACAGCTTTATCGTACTGATTTTCATCCTTCCCATGTGGATGAACTTTCTGCTGCGCACTCTCGCATGGCAGACGCTGCTGGAAAAGACAGGCGTGATCAACAACGTCCTTTCTTTCCTTCATCTGCCTGCATTAAATATTATCAATACGCCCTATGCGATCATTCTTGGCATGGTATATAACTTTCTGCCTTTTATGGTGCTGCCCATTTATAATTCCCTCGTGAAAATCGACCCCAATGTGGTAAATGCGGCGAAAGACCTGGGCGCGAACAATATACAGACCTTTTTCAAGATCACTCTCCCGCTGTCCATACCGGGCATCATCAGCGGCATTACTATGGTATTCATTCCCGCCCTCACTACCTTCGTGATCAGCAAACTTCTGGGCGGCAGCAAGATACTCCTGATCGGAAATGTCATTGAAGAGGAATTTACCCAGGCGGGCAACTGGCATCTGGGCAGCGGCCTTTCCATTGTGCTGATGATTTTTATCCTTATTAATATGGCGGCCTCCGCCGTCTTCGACAAAGATGGGGAGGGAGGGCTTTTATGATAAAAACAACGGCAAAAAAAATATACATCATACTCATTTTCATTTTTCTTTATGCCCCCATTGCGACGCTGATGGTATTTTCCTTCAACAAAAGCCGCACACGGGCAAAATGGGGCGGTTTTACCTTCCAATGGTATCTGTCTCTCCTGGGCAACAGGGAAATTATGCAAGCCTTATGGAATACTCTTTTGATCGCCCTGATTTCTTCTCTTTCCGCCGTCGTCATCGGAACGGTGGCATGTATCGCGATCAACAGCATGAGTAAACGCCGGCGCGCCATTATCATGGGCATTACCAATATTCCAATGCTGAATGCGGACATTGTCACCGGAATCTCGCTGATGCTCCTTTTCATCAGCCTTGGATTTAAGTTTGGTCTGGGAACGATCCTTTTATCCCATATCACCTTTAATATTCCTTATGTTATCCTCTGCGTCATGCCCCGGATGCGCCAGCTTAACCCAAGCACGTATGAGGCCGCCCTGGATCTCGGGGCCTCCCCTGTCCATGCTTTTTTTAAAGTAGTATTCCCGGACATTCTGCCCGGCGTATTGTCCGGCTTCCTGATGGCATTTACGATGTCCTTGGACGATTTTATCATTACCCATTTTACAAAAGGGGCCGGCGTGGATACCTTATCCACTAAGATATATACCGAAGTAAAGAAAGGGATCAAGCCAGAAATGTATGCCCTCTCTACGATTATCTTCGTTACGGTGCTGCTGCTTCTGTTCCTCGTTAATAAAGCGCCGAAAGAAAAAAAAGAAAGGAAAGTCTGAAATGAAAAAAATATTTCTTCTAACCTTATGTTCTGCCATTCTTTTATCCCTGGCTGGCTGCGGCGGCTCGTCCGGCGGAGAAAACGGGGAAGTGATCGTTTATAACTGGGGCGAATACCTCGACCCGGAAACTATCGCCCTTTTCGAAGAAGAAACAGGGATTAAGGTAATCTATGACGAATTTGAAACCAATGAAATCATGTACCCCAAAGTAGAAGCAGGGGCTACGGAATATGATGTCATCTGCCCTTCCGATTACATGATCCAGAAAATGCTGGAAAACGACTTGCTGGCAGAACTGGATTTTAACAATATTCCAAACGCAAAAGCAAATATCGGCACACAGTATTGGGAAAGCTCCAAAGAATTTGACCCGGAAAACAAGTATTCCGTTCCTTATTGCTGGGGAACCGTAGGCATCCTTTACAACAAAACCATGGTGGATGGAACTGTCGACAGCTGGGGCATACTCTGGGATGAAACATATAAGGACAATATCCTGATGCAGGACTCCGTCCGCGATGCCTTTATGGTCGGCCTGAAGCTGAACGGCTTCTCCATGAACTCCACCGATGCCGGGGAACTGGAAACGGCCAAAAATTCCCTGATCCAGCAAAAACCCCTCGTCCAAGCATACGTCGTGGACCAGGTGCGCGATAAAATGATCGGCAATGAAGCGGCCATAGGCGTAATCTACTCCGGCGAAGCGATCTACACCCAAAGGGAGAACCCAGACCTGGAATATGTGATCCCAAAAGAAGGCACCAACGTATGGATCGATTCCTGGGTAATCCCCAAGAACGCGCCTAACAAAGAAAACGGAGAAAAATTCATTGATTTCATGTGCCGCCCGGAAATCGCCCTTATGAATTTTGAATTTATCACCTACTCCACCCCTAATGAAGCGGCCAGAGAGCTGATTGAAAACGATGATATCCGCAACTCGACCATCGCCTTCCCCGACCTCTCCCAATACTCGAACTTGGAAACCTTCCAATACCTCGGCGAAGATGCCGACCGGCTCTACAACGACCTCTGGAAAGAGGTAAAATCCGAATAATAACAGAACGGAAAGACAGTCCAAGAACATAGCGGCCAGACCATATCCAGGATCCAGGCCGCTATGTTCTTGGACTGTCTTTCCTTCGCATCTTGCAAGGATAGTTTATAACCGTATCTGTCCTGACCCTTCGATCGTATATTTGTAGGAAGTCAGTTCTTTCAGCCCCATGGGACCCCGGGCATGCATCTTCTGGGTGCTGATTCCGATCTCTGCCCCAAAGCCGAATTCAAAGCCGTCCGTAAACCGGGTGGAAGCGTTGGCATAGACGCAGGCTGCATCCACTTCATCCAAAAATTTGCGGGCATTTTCTTCGTTTTCGGTCAATATCGCTTCGGAATGCCTTGTACTGTATTGATTGATATGGGCGATCGCTTCGTCGATATTGCTTACAATCTTAATGGATAGGATATAGTCCAGGTATTCTTTTCCATAGTCTTCTTCTGTCGCGGCCACCGCATCTTTGATCACGCCGCATACCTCTTCGTCTCCGCGCATCTCTACATTTTTCTCCCGCAATGCCTGTGCCAGCTTTTCCAGAAAAGGATCCTTCAAGCTTCGATGGACGACCAGGGATTCGCAGGCATTGCAGACACCGATGCGCTGTGTCTTTGCATTGATAATAATAGGAATCGCTTTATCCAGGTCGGCATATTCGTCTACATAAATATGGCAGTTCCCTGTTCCTGTTTCAATTACAGGAATTGTGCTGTTTTCCACTACGTTGCGTATCAGCCCTGCGCCTCCCCGGGGAATCAGCACATCCACATATTGATTTAATTTCATAAACTGGGATGTAACCTCCCTGTCCGCCGTTTCGATCAGCTGGACAGCATCCGCATTTACCCCGCATTTTGCCAGGGTTCTTCGGATGGAATCCGTGATCGCCTTATTCGACTGGAGCGCATCACTTCCTCCTTTTAAAATCACTGCATTGCCGGACTGAAAACAAAGGCCGAAGGCATCTGCTGTCACATTGGGCCTCGATTCATAAATGATCCCGATCACTCCGAACGGCACTCTCTTTTTCGTTATTTTTAACCCGTTCGGCCTGGTAAAAGTATCCAATACTTCTCCTACTGGATCTTCCAGCTCCGCTACCTGCCTCAATCCTTCTGCCATAGACTGTATTCTTTCCGCTGTCAGGCGCAGACGGTCTATCATGCCTGGATGCATGCCATTCTCTTCCCCTCGTCCGACATCTTTTGCATTTTCTTCCAAAATATCCGCCGCGTCAGCCACTATCCCTTCTGCTACCGCCTCCAACATCTGCCGCTTTTTCTCTGAAGACAATCTTTGCAGCTCATATTTTGCCGCCACAGCTCTTTTTCCCATTATCTTTAAATCCATCACAGCCTCCTTTCCCGACTCTGCTGTTCATAGATCCTTTCTTCCGTAACCACTCCGTCTGTCTTTCTGTCATAAGTTTCTGCCGGAATCCTTTCCTGCATCTGGCATTCAAAGCATAGCCCTATCAATTTCATATGATAAGCCAGGCCAGGGTTTTCGCATAAAAGGGAATCCAAGTATTTATCGTAATATCCTTTTCCATACCCCATTCTATTACACTTTTTGTCAAAAACGCTTCCTGGCATAACCATCAGGCAACGGCCGGACATTGCTTTCTGTCCGAAAAAAAGATTTTTTTCCTTCGCCCTGGGTTCTTTTATCCCGCAATACCCCTCTTCCAGATCATCTAAAGATAAAATTTGGTAAAAATTCATCCTCTCCCCTTCCACTTTTGGGCAGTATACCTTTTTCCCGTCGGAAAGGGCTTGCCTGAGAATCGCTCCCGTATCTGCCTCGCTTCGGAAGTTCACGTAAGCCAGCAAAATATCTGCCTCCTGATACCAACAGCTTCGGATAATCTTCTCGGCAATCTTGCCGCTTTTCCTATCGCGCTCTTCTTTTGCCATCCCGTCTCTCAGCGCCAGAATCCGCCGTCTAATGGGTTCTTTTTTTTCCATATTTCTCTCCCAGATTGGTAATCGATCCGTCTTTCTCCTGAATATCAATGCCATTCAGCTGCCCTCTGAGATTGGCGCGTACATTAGCAATATACTCGCTGCGTAAAGCAGCCTGTTCCTTTTTTTCCTCTTCCGTCAATCCCTCCGCCTTTGATTTATGATATAATTCATTAATTCTTGCTATTTTTCCGTCCATATGATTTCCGTCGCTCATCGTTTTCCTCATCTCCGAACTTCCACATTTCCTAAACTGTGTCCGTCCCTTTCTTTTCTGCCAATTTCAATATCGAAATCACTGGCATAATTAATATCCCGCAAAAAAAATTGCTGATACCATGAATACAATCCCATGGCAGGCCCGCCACGATCCAGGCTATCATCCCCTGAAAGCTCAAGCCATAGAGAACGGCCTGCGCCGGTGCATACAAAGTCCCAAACAAAAATCCATGAGCAGCGCATACTGCCATATATACAAGTGGCTGTGCCTTCTTTGGCATATTGGCGGGAAGGAGCATGACCGCGCCCCAAAGAACCGCCCATATATACAAATAAGGAAGCCACCATGTGGCAAATCCATAAAAAATCCCGTTCAAAATAATATACGTATAGATCGGATATAAGGCCTTTTTCCGATAAACGACAGTATATGCCACCGTAAATACGCCAAGTAGATGAATATTGGGGGCGAACTCCATAATAACCTTTGAAGCATACATAACAGCCCCCAGCATTGCAAATACTACTGTTTCTCTGGCCGTCAGTCTCATACTTATTCCATTCTGAAGGAGTAAGCTTCCCCTTCTTTTATCTGAGTGGCATCCACGCCAGTCTGTGCATATTCGTCATTAATATAGAATGCCCAATACTTCCCGTCCGTATCATAATCAGCGGTGACACCGTTGACCGTTTTCACATAAAGTCCGTATTCGCTTTCTTCCCCTTCGATTAATCCAAGCTCTTCCAAAGCTTCCCCTACCACTTCTTTGTCCGTATGGATCTCAAACTCCGTTTCATCGCCATCCTCTCCTATCACAGTAAATAGAAACTCCCTGCTCCCTTCCCCAAGGACTCCTCCGTCCGCCTGGATGTCCGCTTCCTTTCCTGCCGCCTCTGTCGTTGCCTCCGAAGTTGCCTCTGGCGCGGCCTCCTGCTTTGTATTCTCTTCCGCCGCCTGTTTCTGACAGCCTGTCATGAAAAAAGTCATGGCAAATACCATGCAAAGGATTCCTATTGATGTCATTTTCCTATATTTCTTCTGCATAACCTGATTCTCCTTTGGTTTTTTCTTCTATAATAACATTCTTATATTTATATTGCTGTATTAGTATTGACATATTTAATAAAAGGCCGGGCATCTCCTCCCGGCCTTTCATTCCTGCACTTCTATATTATTAATATTTCCCTAAGTCTATGTCCATGACTTCCATTGGTTCCGGAAACGAGTTAGCTGCATAACTGTTTGTATTTACTGTCATGTTAGCATATTCCGCACGAAGCCTGAATTTCGCAACAAGCTCCTTCAAGATCTCTGCCTGATGCGAAAGCTCTGCGCTGGCTGCCGCACTTTCCTCCGATGTCGCCGAATTGGTCTGCACTACGTCGGAAATCTGGTCTACGCCTACCGTAACCTGTTCTACGGCACCCGCCTGCTCTTCCGCTGCATCCGCAATCTTATCCACAGTCGCTGCTGCAATACGAACTTCTTCTACCACTTTCTTCAAGGATTCTGCCGTTGCGCCCGCCAGATCTTTGCCCCGTGCTACCGCTTCGAGAGATCCTTCGATCAAAGCAGCCGTATCGTTGGAAGCCACCGAACTCTTATTTGCCAGGCTGCGCACTTCTTCTGCCACTACGGCAAAGCCCTTGCCCGCTTCGCCGGCACGCGCTGCCTCTACAGCGGCATTCAAAGCAAGAATATTGGTCTGGAAGGAAATATCTTCGATGGTTTTAATGATCTTGCCGATTTCATCGGAAGTACGGGTAATCTCTTCCATTGCAGCCATCATATCATGCATTTGCCTGTTGCATTCTTCCACTACATCCCCAGCCATGCTCGTCTGGTTCCTTGCGCTTCTTGCATTCTCTGCCGTATCTTTTACCTGCTGGGAGATACCCGCAATCGTTGCCGCCAGCTCTTCCACTGCTGCTGCCTGTTCTGTCGCGCCCTGTGCAAGCGCCTGTGCGCCGCTGGATACCTGGCCTGATCCGGAAGCCACCTGATCAGCGCTCGTATTGATCTGTCCCATCGTAGAACTCAAATCACGGTTCAATTTTCTGATTGCTAATAATAATCCCTGCAGATTTCCTACATAACGTTCTTCTGCCTGTGTCCTTACATCGAAATTGCCATCCGCCATTTCCTGTAAGAGCCTGGAAGCATCGGCAATAACTTCTTCCAAAATGGATGTCATATTTTTAAATGCAACTGCCAAGCTGCCCAGTTCATCTTTTGACTGATAAGTTACTTCAATATCAAAATCTCCTTCTACAATCTGCCCTGCCGCTTTTTCCAACTGACGGATCGGGCCAGTAATCGCTTTTGTCAAATAAATGGAAAGAAGGATCGTAATAATCAGCGCTCCGCCTGCCAGCCCTAATTCTTCAAATACCAGCGTTCTCTGCATGGATACCGTGCTTTCATAATCGCTTTCCGCTCCGGCTGCCACTTCATCGCTGATCTTGATCAAATTGTTCACTGCTTCATCTACCAAAGGCTGGTATTCATCCAGCAGCCTTTCTTGTGCCATCGCCATATCGGTCTGTGAAAGAGCAACAATTTCCTCCTGCATGGATACCGCATTAGAGATGCTCGTTTCAAATGCCTTCAGTAATTCCTCATCTCCAATAAAATTCGAATGCAGCCATGTTGCATTTTCGCTCATCAGACTCAGCTCTTTTTCCATGTCTTCCAGATATTCTGCACACTTTGCTTCATCCTTCTCAATTGTTGTAAACGTAAGATCTTTTACAATAATCTGTAATCCGCGGCGCATATTCATAACCCGGTTTGTCACCTGATAGCCGACATTGTAAAACTCCGAGTATTTATCCGCATTCTGCCTCAGTCCTGAAATCGCCAGTACCACTGTTGCACAGAACAGTATGATAATTATCATAAAAGTCAATAATAATTTTTTCCAAATTTTCAAATTTTTCATTTTATCCATATTCCTTTCTATGTTCCGCCTGAATACCTTTCATCTTATCATCCCTTAATACTTTCCAAAACTGTCCCCCAAAGAAATGATCTGTTCATTATCGTTAGCCGCCGAAGAGGAATAGTCCATTCCCCTTGCCGAGGATATGCCAGAGCCAGTTCCAAGGTTATAGCTGGAAAGAAGGTCATGCATTCTTGCCGCCAGATTGGATAATTCTTCGCTGGCTGCCGCACATTCTTCGCTGGTAGCAGAAGTTGTCTGTACGACCTGGGAAACCTGGTTGATTGCCTGGTTGATCTGGGATACCGCAGTCGCCTGATAATTAGAGGATTCTGCAATTCCGTTGATGATCATTTCGCTCTGCTGCACCACGCCGGTAATGGTTTCCAATGCCTTCGCCGTATCATCGGCAAGCCTGGAACCCGTGCTTACCTTGTCAATGGAATCTTCGATCAGCTCTGCCGTCTCGGAAGCCGCCGCCGCGCTTTTCGCCGCCAAACTCCTTACTTCTTCTGCGACAACAGCAAATCCTTTTCCGGCCTCTCCTGCCCTCGCCGCTTCTACCGCCGCATTCAAAGCAAGAATGTTGGTCTGGAAGGCAATATCATCGATCACTTTAATAATCTTTGAAATGCTCTCCGATGCCCTGTTAATATCTTCCATCGCAGTCATCATATCCTTCATCTGGGCGTTTCCATATTTCACGTCCTTAATTGCCTGTACAACAAGCTCTGCGGCAGAATTCGCTTCTTCAGCGTTTTGTCTTGTCTTTTCTGCGATCTCATCAATCGATGCGGTGATCTGCTGGATCGCGCTGGCCTGTTCGGTGGAACCCTGGGCCAGAGACTGGCTTGCGCCTGCTACTTGTGAGGCGTTGGTCGTCACTTGGTTCCCAACTTCTTTTATATTGCTAAGTATATGAAAATTGTCTTCTACAAGTTGCTTTAAGGAATTGCCGAGCAAATCTTCCGGAGATTTGGGATTCACAGTAATCGTCAGGTTCCCGTGCGCCACCTCTTCTGCAATCTTTGCCTGGTATTTGATATTCTCGATTACTTCCTTGTATTCATCCACCAATACACCGAATTCATCATTGCGGTACTTGACAAGTTCAACATCGACGCGCCCTTTCGCAATCTCTCTTGCCGCATCGGAAAGCTGCTTCACCGACTTTTCGATAATTTTAATCAGCGCAGTCGCAATTACCAACGTTACTATAACCGAAATCAAAGCCAGTACAATCGTAAGAACGGTAGAGAATATTTTAAACTCTTCTGCCTTTACAGGATCGGTAATTGAAGCAGCTATCTTTGTCGTAACATTGCCTACAATAATATTCACAAGTGTAATGAATATCGGAATTAAAAATCCTACAATCAACTTTGTCTTCATTTTCATATTATTGATCATTTTACCTTCACTCTCCCTCAACCATTAATTCGTTTGTCTTCTCAGCCGCCGGCTGTTCCTCATCGTTTAACAGTCTTTCCGGATCCAAAAGCAGTTTTACTGTATCTCCCACTTTTCCAATTCCATATACATACTTATTCTGCCCTCTGTCAACCCTGCTGATCGATGGCGGCGGCAGGATGTTCTCCTCCTGAATCTCCACTACCTCCGCAATTTTCTCCACAATCAGACCCACTACTGTAGACTTTACATCTACTACAATAATGCAGGTTCGGTCATCATACTCAAAAGGTTCCTGGTTAAAACGTCTGTGGACATCGATAACGGGAATAATCTTTCCTCTCAGATTAATCAGACCCATGATATAATCTTCCGTCTCCGGTACAGGCGTAATTTCCTGGAATCCAATAATCTCATTTACATACTGGATTTTCAGCCCGTAATATTCCTCTCCGGATTTAAATGTCATATACTTCCCTTTTTGGGTATCGTGTTCATCCGTCACAGCCACAGCTTCTGCCTTAGGCTTGCTTATCTCATCCATAAGGATACTCCTTTCCTCCATTTTATTTTATAAAATTATTATTCTATAAACCCACTAGGATCCAAGATCAAGGCAATACTGCCGTCCCCCAGCTGTGTACATCCTGATATTCCCTTTACCTTCTTAATATAGGAAGGTATCGGTTTTACAACGATCTCCTGTTTGCCAACCAGCTTATCCACAAACATGCAGATAGTCTTGCCATCCAGCTCCAGCACAACCATCATTCCATCTTCCACCGACTGCTGATAACCCTTCAATCCATACCAGTCGCCCAGACGGAGTACCGGGAAGCATTCACCGCGCAACATGACGAATTCATCGCCGGTAGGCTCATGTATCATCATATCCTCCCTGACACTTACGAATTCCTTCACTAATCCGGTTTCCACAACAAAGGAAGAAGTTCCTGTTTCCAGAACAACGCCGTCAACAATCGCCAGCGTCAGCGGTATTTTCAGATTCATCGTACTGCCTTCGCCCGGTTTGCTCTCGATCTCCAGCATTCCGCCGATCGTCTGGATATTCTGTACCACGACATCCATGCCGACACCGCGCCCCGAATATTCCGTAACCTGCTCATTAGTGGAAAATCCCGGCAGCGTAATAAACTGGTATACTTCTTTGTCCGTGTATGCGGAATCCGGTTTTCCCTCTTCCAGGATTCCCTGTTTCCTGGCTTTGGCCAGAATCTTATCCCTTTCCAGCCCTCTTCCGTTATCGGTAACGCTGATCCAGACTTTTCCGGCTTCGGTCTTCGCTGAAAGCGTGACCTTTCCTTTTTCTTTCTTGCCTGTGCTCTTCCGTTCCTCATCGGTTTCTATCCCGTGGTCCACCGCGTTGCGGACAAGATGCATCAAAGGATCGGAGATATGTTCGATAATATTCTTATCTACCTCTGTATTCTCTCCTACCATCTCAAAATCAATATCTTTCCCTAGTTTCCTCGATACATCGAATACGATTCGGTTCATCTTCTGGAATGTATTTGTCAAAGGAACCATCCGCATGGACATGATCACGTTCTGCAAATCCGTAGAAATCTTCGCCATCTGGGTAGCCGCTTTATTGAAATTGGTCAGATCCAGGCCGGGTACTTTCAGGTCCGGGTTCTGCATAACGACCGACTCCGATATTACCAGCTCCCCGATCAGATCCATCAGCATATCCATTTTATTTACATTTACGCTGATGAAAGTCGCCTTATCGGACTTCGGCTTATCCTTGGCAAGTTTCTTGGGCTTTCCTGGTTCTTTTGGCTTAATAACGAAATCGCCGGGAGCAATTTCATTTTCCTTCTTTTCTTCTTTCTTCGCTTCCTTCTTCGCTTCAATTTCTTCTACGCTGGATTCCAGATCGATCGCAGTTTCCCCGAAATCAAAGCCTTGCAGGAATTCCTCTGCCTGGCATTCATAGATATCCACTCTTTCAATATCGTAACCAACGCCGATGATGTTGCGCACCTCTTCTTCGGATGCCTGCGCCTGCAAAAGAATGCGGAACCCTTTTTCAATAATCGTCTGCGCGCTGCTTTCATCCGCAATAATGTCCTCCGGGGAATAAAGGATATCCTCCGCGATTTCTTTCAATGCGTATACAACCTTATACGCATGTACGTTTGCCATTTCCGTTTCCTGGAAAAAAATAACGTTGATCTTATAAAAGCGGCTGTCGCTGCTGGCTACCGGCGCGATATAAAACTGCTTCGGCTCCTCATGGACGTTCTTCGGCAGCTCTTTCGTTTCGGTTCCTTCTCCGTTCTGGATCTTACTTAAAAACTGATCCAGCCTCGCAATGATCTCGCTGGGATCCCCATCCGTCCCCTGCCCGCTCTTGATTTTTTCCATTTCTCCCGTAATGAAATCTTCTACCTCGAGCACATGCTCCACAAGCTCTAAATGCGGAACGTTATCGGGATGCGACTCCCTCAGGTAGAAAAATACGTCTTCCAGTTTATGGGAAATAGCCGTTATATTATCAAACATCATAATGCCTGATGAACCTTTGATGGTATGCATCGTCCGGAATATTTCATTAATGCTGTCCTCATCAAAGCATTCGGCATCCTTCTGGTCCAGCACCATCTCCTGCAGCTGCTCGAGCAGCTGTTCATTCTCAAACAAATACATGTCCAACATGCCTTCCGTGTTAAATTCGTCAGCCATATGTTTCTCCTTCCTCATCTTATCTTGCTCTTTGCTTTTTTATTTTCAGATCAGGTTTAGTTTTTTCAATGCCTGTTCAAACCTTCCCTGATCAATAGGCTTTCCTGAATATATGGTACATCCCAGTTCAAAAGCCATTTTTACATTTCTTTCTTCATTCAGCGCCGTCGTCATAATCACTTTAACCGCCTCTTCTTCCGGGACATTTTTCTGTTTTTCCAGGTTGCGGATCCCTTTCAGCGCCTGATACCCGTCCATAACCGGCATCATAATGTCGAGACATACCAGATCATACGGCTCATCTTCTTCCAGGGCAAGCATAAATGCGTCCACAGCTTCCATACCATCTACCGTTACATCGCATTCCCCATATTTGGATAAGAAGTTCGCCATAAATTTTCTTGTTACAAAATCGTCTTCTGCCAATAAAATTTTCATCCTCTCTCTCCTCTACATTTGACTTAAAACGCTATACGTTTTTTTGGCAATCTCATCAAGCCTTACTTGGTACTTTACGGCTCCAATATCGTATGCCACTTTCGGCATTCCATATACGACGCAGGTGGACTCATCCTGCCCGATCGTCTGCGCTCCGGCTTTCCTCATAGCCAGAAGCCCTTTCGCCCCGTCGCCGCCCATCCCCGTCAGAATAATTCCGAGTGCATGGGCCCCCGCTGCGTTCGCCACGGAATAGAACAGCTCGTCTACCGACGGGCAGTGTCCGTTTACCTTCGGTCCCTGTCTGCATTCCACCTGGTAAACGCCGTTCACCTTTACCAGACGCATATGTCTGTCGCCTCCGGGGGCGATCAATACCTGGCCTCTCATAACCCTGTCACCAGTACATGCCTCCTTTACTTTCACTCTGCACTGGCTATCCAGCCTTTTTGCATACATTTCTGTAAAGCCCGGGGGCATATGCTGCACGATCACAACGCCGGGGATATCCTGGCCAAAATCCTTGACGACAGAAAAAATCGCTTCTGTTCCGCCTGTGGATGCTCCGATTGCTACGATAAGATTATTATCTTTCAACTGCGTCGGCTGTTGCGCCGTCTGCATCATTGCCGTCTTTCTGATATTGCTCGTTTTTACGTGAGAAGCTATTTTTACCTTCTCGCTCAGTTCATTATGGATGAATTCCTCTATTTGCGCCCGGCCGGTGCCCACCGGTTTTGCAACAAAATCCACTGCTCCTGCATTCAGCGCCTCGAAAACCTTATCGCTCAATGCACTGATCACCACAACAGGAATCGGATACTGCGGCATCAATTTCCGTAAAAACTCAATGCCGCTCATTCTCGGAAGCTCTACATCTAATGTCATGACATCCGGGCGATATTGGAGAATCGCATCTCTTGCCTCAAAAGGATCCTTTGCCACCGCCACGACTTCAATAGCGGGGTCTTTATTCAGATTCTGCACCAGCAGTTCCCGAAAAACCAAGGAATCTTCAACTACCAAAACTCTAATTGGACGCATATTATATTACCCTCTCATTTTCTAAAGATTGAAGGGCGGATGATCTGAAAACCGCTGCTGCCCCTGTCCAGCGTTTCCGTCGTGCCGATAAACAAATATCCCCCTGGTTCCAGGCAGTCATATACCTTCTGAACCAATTCGTGTTTGGTCGGGCCGTCGAAATATATCATTACATTACGCAGAAATACTACATGCATCTTTTTCTTAAAAGGAAATGGATTCATCAGATTAAACTGACGAAAAAGCACTTCCTTTTTCAGTTCATCCGTCACTGCGTACTGGTCCTGTCCGGGCAGTTTCTTTAAAAACTGGCGTTTCCATTTCTCCGGCAGCGAATCGATGCTTTCGCCGCTGTAAACACCCGCTATGGCCTTTTGCAGCACCTTAGTGGAAATATCTGTTGCCAGCACTTTCGTGTCCCAGTTCTTATGGTCCGGCCCGAAAAATTCCTTCAGCACCATCGCGATCATATAAGGTTCTTCCCCAGTGGAAGATGCCCCGCACCAGATGCGGAGATCCTTGCGCGCCCTTTCCTTCTCTTTCAGATAAGGAAGCACTGTGCTTTTAAAGTATTCAAAATGCTCAAATTCACGCATAAAAAAGGTATGATTCGTAGTCAAATGATCAATCAGCGCCTTTTCCAGCTTTCCTGACGAATCCTTCTGCAAAGCATCCATATAATCGTTACAGTTCTTCCAGCCTTCCCGCCTCATATAATTCTCGAGCCTACCATTCATTATAACCTTTTTCTGGCCCATATCAATACCGTAACGTTTTTTTAAATAATTTGCAATCCTGAAAAACTCCTCATCTGTAATCAAATGCCTCAACCTCCCCCAGGCGCCGGTCTTTTTTTCCCTTTCCCCGGCGGACGCTATAAAATGAATAAAGTAACTTAATATCCGCAGCTATGCTGTCTTTAACATAGCTGGCGGTATATCTTGCAATATATATGGAACATATCCGGATCAAACTTACTGCCAGCATCCTTCTCCATAATGGAAAGCGCTTCATCCATCCCCAACGATGAGCGGTAAGACCGATTTTCCGTCAACGCACAATAAACACTGACTAATGACGCTATTCTGGCCGAAAGGGGAATCTCCTCCCCTGCCCGTCCTTCCGGATAGCCGCTCCCATCCCAGTTTTCATGATGAAAACGGGCAATATCAATAGCCAACTCGATAAAATCATTATAATCGCTGCCCGTTCGGATGTCACTAAGCAATTTAGCCCCGATCGTCGTATGCTGCCTTGCAATTTTCGTTTCCTCCTCCGTCAGCCTGGAGTTTTTCTGCAAAATCTCCCTGGGAAGGGCAATATAGCCAATATCGCATAAAGGAGCGGCGATTTCTATCGTATCTATAAAATTATCGGAAATTCTATCTTCGAACATAGGGGAAAGCTGCAGCCCTTGCGCCAGGGTCCTGCAATTTTTGCGTATCCTTTCCGTATGGTCCTTATCAAAATAAGCATTTTCCGCCGCCGCATTCGCCAGGGCGTACAATACATTCTTTTTCCCCTTTTCAATTTGATCCAGCTGTGTGCTGACAGAAACCTGCAATCGTCTGTTTGTTTCTTTTAACTGCCTGTTGCTTTCATATAAGCGCAAATGTACACCGACCCGCGCCTGTACTACTGCCGGAATAAAGGGCTTCGTAATATAATCATCGCCTCCCATGGAAAATCCGCGAACAATATCCTGCGCATCCGTAAACGCTGATATGAAAATAACGGGGATATCCCTTGTCTCCGCATTGCCTTTCAATATCCTGCAAAGCTCATAACCATCCATTCCTGGCATCGAAATATCTGACAAAATAAGGTGCGGCTTGTATTCATACAAAAACTCCAACGCCTGTTCGCCGCTTTCCGCCAAAACAGGCTCATAACCCATATCTGCAATAATCTGCTCCAGGATCACCCGGTTAGTTTCCATATCATCTACGATCAAAATCCGAATGGCGCTCATTCCTGTCCTTCCCCCGGTTCGCTTTTTTCTTCCTCTATCAGTGCATCCAGCGCATGATAGGCCGCTGATGTCTTTTCATAATTTTCTTTCTGAACCGCCATCTTCAAGCGCAGCGCCATGCTCTTTACCTCCCTCGGCGCTTCGCCGGTCAGCTGTTTCACCGTATCGGCAAACATTTCCGCCTTTTCCCAATTCTCCATTTCCACACAGAGAATCAGCTTTGACAACGTCCTCTTCAGTTTATCTTTGTTGGCTTCGCTTCCATACTGCCGTATGTCATCCTCCCCCGCCTCCTGTATCGGCCTTTGCCGGTTGAAGTCCGAGGGTACCCTTTGCGCAAGGCCGGAAGCTGCCGGTACTTCTTCTCCTTCTGGAACTGTTACCCAAATGGAAAAAGAAAAATTGGAGCCTTTTCCTTTTTCGCTTTCCACCCCGATCGTTCCTCCCATCAGTTCCACCAGCTCCTTGCATATATTCAAGCCCAGCCCGGTTCCGCCGTACTGCCTGGAAATAGAAGCATCCACCTGGGAAAAACTCTGGAATAACTTATCCTCATCCTTCTTATCGATACCGATGCCAGTATCCATGACAAAAAAATACAACTCTATCTTATCATTCACCTGGGCTGTCTTTACAACCTCCACGCTGATTCTGCCGATCGAGGTGAACTTCATCGCGTTATTGATCAGATTATTCAGGATCTGGACGATACGGAGTTCATCCCCTATGAGGTACTCGGGAATATCATCGGACATGGATACGACAAAATCCAGCCCCTTCTCCGTAATTCTCCTGATATGGCTGTCCTTCACATAATCCAGCATATTTTTAAAATGGAACCGCTGGGGATCCAGCGTAAACTTGCCGGCCTCCAGCTTGGAAAAATCCAGGATGTTGTTTATGATCATCCCCATATTCTCACAGCAGCGTTCCATTAAATGCAGATTTTTTAATTTGCCGGAATCCGATTCCCTTTCCAGCAGTTCTCTTACATTGCCAAGAATACCGTTTACCGGTGTCCGCAGCTCATGGGTGACATTGGCGACAAACTCTGATTTCACCTTCATTGCCTGTTCCGCCTCATATCTTACCCGAGCCACTTCCTTTCCCAGGAATTCTTTTTCCAGTATGTCGTTAGCCATACACACATACTGTCCGTCACCGCTTTGCACGATCCGGGCTTCTACCGGAAAACAGGTCTGGTTCTTCCGATACGCCGCCATGTTTTCTGTTTTCCGCTCAAATGCATATTCTGTGGAAAATCCTTCCTCCGTCTTTGTAAAAATCATTGGAAAAATATCGCTGATATGTATATTTTCTGCTTCTTCATATCCAAGCTTTTCCCTTGCCTCGGTATTCGCATAGGTCAAGGCTCCCTTTCCATCAAACACGAGAACCATTTCCAGCGCCTGCTCGACAAGGGATGAAAGAAATTCCTTTTTTTCCATCGTTCCATCCCCCGGATCCTCTCCGTCTGTTTTATACAAAAGTAAACATCTTAATCACTTCTACGATATTGAAAAAGTCTTCCTTCGCCAGCTCAAAGCATTCCAATACATCCGGCGCGAACTCGCCGCATTCTCCCTTCATGATCATATCGTATGCCACGTTGTTTGCATATGCGCCTTTATATACCCTGTTGCTTACCAGCGCATCATATACATCGGCAATCGCGACAACCTGGGCGCACAAAGGAATCTCCTCTCCCACCAGCTGGTCCGGATATCCTTTGCCGTCCCATCTTTCATGGTGATGGCGGCAGATATCATAGCAATACTGGAAGAATTCATCATCCTCGTCTTCGCTCTGTCGGAAGTTTTTAAGAATCTCACAGCCGATTGTGGTGTGTTCCTTCATCGTCTCGAACTCCTCTTCCGTCAGCCGTCCCGGCTTCAGCAGGATCGCGTCTGAAATGCCGATCTTACCGATATCATGCAAAGCTGCGGCTCTGGCGATCTGGTCGATCTTTTCCGGCGTCAGGCCGTATTTCGGGAAATACTTTGCCATATATTTCAACAATATCCTTGTAAAATATTTAATGCGTTTAATGTGGTCCCCTGTCTCCAGGCTTCGGAATTCCACGACCGCGCTCAGCGCATCGATCATAAATTCGTTATTCTTCTTGCCTCTGCTTTCCTGGGCAAGAATCTTTTCTTCCTGTTCTTTCAGCTTCTGCTCCATATTGAGCTTATTCTGGTACAGCTCGATAATATTGCTGCTTCTCCGCATAACGATATGGGGATAAAACGGTTTATGCATAACATCGGCAACCCCGTAATTGTACGCTCTTCCCTCGCTGGATGCGACAGACTCCCCTGTAATCAGAATAACAGGAATCTTATTCAGCAGATCGTTCTCCTTCATATATTCCAAAACGCCGAACCCATCCAATACGGGCATTACAACGTCGAGGCAGATCAGCACAATATTGTCGTTCTCTTTCAGCCGCTCAATCGCTTCCTGTCCGTTCGGAGCTTCTATAATGTCATAATCATCGCGGAAAATCTCTCCAAGTATCACTCTGTTTACTTCTTCATCATCAACAATCAATATTTGTTGCCTGTTCATATTTCTCCCTCTTTTCAATATATTTTCCGGCACTACGCACCAATCATAATAAGCCTAACATTTTTCAACATAAATGTCAAAGATTTTTGCAAGATTGAGACACAAATTAGGACATAACAATTATATTGCGCCAGCCCTATAAAAATGCTAAAATAAACCATCCGCACAAACAGAGCGGCCTCAGACACAAAAGGATGGTTTTATGCAGCGTTTTCTTTATTTTTTACTCCCAAAAATTACCACCAGAAATAACCGCAGGAAAGATGCCCTTATCACTCTTCTCCTGCTCGCCCTAGCTACGGCGCTTTCCTTCCTCTATTTCCGTGTATCGCGGAATTCAGCCAATGTGGCGCTTCTGTATATTCTCGCCCTCGTTCTGATCGCCCGCGTTACGGACGGCTATTTCTGGGGCATATTCGCGTCGATGATCGGCGTTGTCTGCGTCAATTTCCTGTTTACGTACCCCTATTGGGCGTTAAACTTTACGCTGGCTGGTTATCCCGTTACTTTTATCGGCATGCTTGCCATTTCCTTTATCACCAGCGCGGCCGCCACCCATATGAAACAACAAATGCAGATGCTTGCCGAAAGGGAACGTCTTCTGGTAGAGGCGGAAAAAGAAAAAATGCGCGCCAACCTCCTCCGCGCCATCTCCCATGACCTGCGCACTCCCCTGACAGGCATCATCGGCTCCGGAGCCTCTTATCTGGAAAACGGGGATGCTCTTGATGAAAACACGAAAAAAAAACTGGTAAAGCAAATTTATGAAGATTCCAACTGGCTGCTGAACATGGTCGAAAACCTTCTGTCCGTCACCCGCATCCAAGGCGGGGAAGCCAATGTAAATAAATCGCTGGAATCTGTAGAAGAAGTGGTATCGGAGGCCGTCATCCGATTAAAAAAACGTCTTCCCGATGCCCGAATCGATGTCAGCGTGCCGGACGAACTTATCCTGATCCCCATGGATGCCGTCCTCATCGAACAGGTTCTGATTAACCTGATGGAAAACGCCGTTCTGCATTCGAAAAGCGAACTTCCTGTTTCCTGTTATGTAGAGGACTCGGAAAATGATATTATATTTCATGTGAGGGATTACGGAATCGGCATCCTGCCCGAACGGATAGCGACAATCTTTGACGGGACGGCATATACTGGGAATATTTCCGCAGACAGTTCCCGGGGCATGGGCATCGGACTGTCCATCTGCAAAACGATCATTACCGCCCACCAGGGTACGATCGCCGCTTCCCCTTGCCCCCAAGGCACTGATTTCCATTTTTCCCTGCCAAAATGACCGAACCGGGATATTTTATTTATATGAAAAAGAAAGGTATTGTTATTGATTCATGCATGCAAAAACTTACATCGTCCTCATCGAAGACGAAAAAAACATTTGTAATTTCATCGCCACTACGCTCACAGCCCAGGGCTACAAAGTGTCCGCAGCGCCCAACGCCCGGACAGGCTTAAGCCTGATTACCTCCGGCTGCCCGGACCTGGTTCTTCTTGATCTCGGCCTTCCCGACAAAGACGGCATCGAAGTCATCCGGGAAATACGAACCTGGGCCAGCATTCCCATTATCGTCATTTCCGCCCGCACCCAGGAAAAAGAAAAGGTTCTGGCACTGGACTGCGGCGCCGATGATTATATCACCAAGCCTTTCGGTTCTTCCGAACTGATGGCCCGCATCCGCACCGCCCTCCGGCACAGCAACCGGCTCCAGACCGATTCTCTTTTAAACCAAAGGCCTTATCGGGCAAAAGGGCTGGTCATCGACTTCGAAAAACGCCTCGTCGCCCTGAACGGAGAAGATATCCACCTGACCCAGATCGAATTCAAAATTGTTTCCCTCCTTGCCCGCAATTCCGGCAAAGTCATTACCTATGACTCCATCATTTCCAATGTATGGGGACCCTATGCCGACGACAACAACCGCATCCTGCGGGTAAATATGGCCAACATCCGGCGGAAGCTGGAACAAAATCCGGCAGAACCCCATTATATTTTTACGGAAATCGGTATCGGCTACCGTATGCTGGAGGATCAGGAAGGTTGACGCGCGTTTATTTTCTGCCGCTTCAGCCTCTTATTTCCACGACCTCATAACCCGCTTCTGTCACCGCTTTTTCCAGCGCCGCTTCCGATACCTCCCGGTCTAAGGCAACCACCGCGCTCTTTTCTTCCAGGCTCATCTCCACAGATGCAACGCCCTCCACTGCTTCCAAAGCTTTCTGCACCCTTGCTGTGCAATGCCCGCAGGACATTCCTTCCACAATCATTGTTTTTGTCATCTTTTTTTCCTCCTTTATTCTATCATTCTCAGCTATATGGCTGTTATTGGAATTTTGTTTCCATTCCGTTCCGCTATCATGCTCCGTTTCCTGCCCATTTCCCTTCGCCGTTTCGCGAAACCGCCGCAGGCGGAGCGCGTTTGTCACGACGCACACGCTGCTTAAGCTCATCGCCGCCGCGCCGAACATAGGATTCAGCTTAATGCCGAAAAAGGGATATAATACCCCCGCCGCCAGCGGTATCCCTATGCTGTTATAGAAAAATGCCCAAAACAGGTTTTCCTTGATATTCCTGATCACCGCCTTGCTTAGCCGGATCGCCGTAACCGCATCCCGCAGATCGCTTTTCATCAGAATAATATCCGCGCTTTCCATAGCCACGTCCGTTCCGGCCCCAATGGCGATTCCCACGTCCGCGCTGGCCAGCGCCGGCGCATCGTTGATCCCGTCGCCGATCATAGCGACTTTCTTCCCCTGCCCCTTCAGCGCCCGGATTTTCTCTTCCTTTTCCCCTGGCAGGACTTCCGCGACCACTTCCGCAATCCCCAGCTTCTTCCTCACGGCTTCCGCTGTTTTGCGGTTATCGCCTGTCAGCATAATGGTCTGGATATGCATTTGCTGCAGCTGCCGGATCGCCTCTGCCGATGAATCTTTGATCGTATCCGCTACCGCGATCATTGCCATGAGGTGGACCGGTTCCTTTTGCCCGTCTGCCTTTTCTTTTTCACCGTCTCCCACCCGGCCGAATAAAAGGGGTGTCTTCCCTTCCTCTGCCAGCCGTTCCATTTCCCTCACTTGTTCTCCCGTAAAATGAGCCGCTTTTTCTTCCAGAAACTTCCGGTTCCCGGCATAATACAGGACATCTCCAATCTTTCCCTGTATCCCCTTCCCGAATATCGCCTGGAATTCTTTTACCTCGGGCAGTTCCAGCCCAAGTTCCTCGGCGTACCCTACCACTGCATCGGCCAGTGGGTGTTCGCTCGGTTTTTCCAGAGCCGCCGCCAGCGCCACTGCTTCTTCTTTGTTCCATTCCTTTCCATAGACAACCACATCGGTAACACGGGGTTTTCCCTCCGTCACCGTGCCGGTCTTATCCAGCACTACCGTATCCACTCCCCGGGCTTCCTGCAACGCTTCCCCGGACTTGATCAGCACACCGTATTTTGCACCCACGCCCGTTCCTACCATGATTGCTACCGGGGTGGCCAATCCAAGAGCGCAAGGACAGGAAATCACCAAGACCGCGATTCCTGCCGACATGGCAAACTCAAATCCCGCTCCGCTTATCAGCCATACGGCAGCCGCCAGCAAAGCGATCCCGATCACTACTGGCACGAATACGCCCGCAATCTTATCCGCCAGTCTGGCAATCGGCGCTTTCGACGCGCCCGCCTCTTCCACCAGCCGAATGATCTGGGAAAGGGTCGTATCCTCCCCTACTTTTTCCGCCCGGCACTTCAAAGCCCCTGCCTTATTCACGGTAGCGGACACCACCGAATCGCCCGCCTTCTTTTCCACCGGTATGCTCTCCCCTGTGATCGCCGACTCATCCACGCTGGAATTTCCTTCCAGCACCACCCCGTCCACCGGCACAAGACTTCCCGGTTTCACAAGAAAAATATCCCCTTTTTCCACATCCTCCGTTGGAATCTGCTCCTCGGAGCCGTCTTCCCTGAGTATCACCGCCATTTTCGGCGACAAATCCATCAGCTTCGTAATCGCCGCGCTGGTTTTTCCCTTTGACTTTGTTTCCAGATATTTTCCTACCGTAATCAAGGTTAAAATCGTTCCTGCGGATTCAAAGTAAATATCCATCGCATACTGCTCCACCAAAGCAATATCCCCATGCCCCAGCCCATAGCCGATCCGAAAAATGGCAAAGCACCCATAAGCAATGGCCGCCGATGCCCCAATCGCGATCAGACTATCCATGTTCGGGCTTCCCCTGAACAAAGTCTTAAAACCCACCTGGAAGTATTTCTTGTTCACATACAATATAGGCAGCAAGAGCAGGAACTGGGAAAATGCAAAAGCCACCGCGTTCTCGTTTCCATGGAAGGCCGCCTGGATAAAGCCCGGAACAGGCAGCCCGAACCATTCATAAAACATGTGGTGCATAGAAATATACATCAACGGAACGAGAAAGCCGATGGAAATCCCCAGCCGCCATTTCATAGCCTTTTCTTCCGCTTCCGCTTTTTTCTTCAGCGCGTCCTCCCCTGCCCTCGTTCCCGCCTCTCCCTGCACCATTTTCTTATTCTTTTTCTTATCCGCCCCATAGCCGGCCTTTTCCACCGCCTCTATAATCTCCTGTTCCGTCGCCGAACCTTCCACGCTCATAGAATTTGTCAACAGACTGACCGAACAGGATGTCACGCCAGGCACCTTCGACACCGCCTTCTCCACATGGGCGCTGCAAGCAGCACAGCTCATCCCCGTCACGATATATTGTTCCATACACGCCTCCTCATCAATGCCCTGACTTCTATAATCTGTGCGGTTCTTGGCGAAGCACCCGCTGGTGCGAGCCTTAGAACTCTTCGCACTAACTCCCATGCCGCAGCTTCGCTGCGACTCAAATCCCGATGAAAAATGCCGCTTTTCAGGCATTTTTCGGTGTGAAAAAGACTTGCGAAGCAAGTCTAGAAGTTCTTGGCGAAGCACCCACTGGTGCGAGCCTTAGAACTTCTCTTCACACTAACCCCCATGCCGCCTCCCGGCGGCACAAACCACCAATGGGAAGAACGCCGTATTTCAGGCGTTCTTCGGTGTGAAAAAGACTTGCGAAGCAAGTCTAGAAGTTCTTAGCGAAACGCCCTCTGGCGTGAGCTTTAGAACTTCTTTCCACACTACTACTTCATCAGCTTCTGCAAAATCCCCACCAGCTCATCCACCGACTCTTCCCTGCCTTCCCTGATATCCTCCACCACGCAGCTCCTGATATGGTTCGCAAGAAGCACCTTATTAAAACTATTCAACGCCGCATTCACTGCCGCCACCTGCACAAGAATATCCGTACAATACCTCCCCTCCTCCACCATCCCCCTGATCCCCCGTATCTGCCCTTCCATACGGTTCAAACGATGAATCAAATCCTTATACTCCTTCTCCTCCCGCTCCTTTGTCCTATACCCGTTATACCCATCTTCTTTTTCCATCCGTATCCCCCTCATGCCAATCCATCATTTTTATAATAAAAAACCACCTACTATTATTCCCCTCTCCACCCAATAATATATACCCCCACAGGGTATATGTCAAGAAAAAATTATATAGTAACAAAGAAATCCATTTCCGCAGACGGCATGGGCGCGGCATGTCGGAAATGGATACAGAAACTGGGACAGGAGCCGGGGCGTATCCGGCGAAAAGATCGGTTGGAAGGAGCGCGTTTTTTGCTATTGCGTACAATCAGTCATTTCATTTATGAAATGGTCGACTCCCCAGGGTGAAATTGCCATGGATGGCAATTTCAGGAAAAAAGGACACGGATGCCCTTTTTTTCCGACCCGGACGTTTCCACGCTATTTACCCATTTCATTAATGAAATCTGATTGGAAGCTCCAGCAAAAAACGCGCTCCTTCCAACCGGTTTTTTCGCCGGATACGCCCCGGCTCCTGTCCCAGTTTCCGCCTCCACCTCCGACATACCGCGCCCATGCCGTCTGCGAAAATGGATTCCCCTCTCTTCCCCTTCCAACAACTTATTTCATCGCCCGCATCGCATTCAAAATCGCAATCACAGCCACCCCCACATCCGCAAAGACAGCCGCCCACATAGACGCCATTCCCAAAGCCGCCAGCAACAATACCAACACTTTCACCCCAATCGCAAAAACAATATTCTGCTTTACGATTCCAAGTGTTCTTTTCGAAATCTGCATCGCCTTCACGATCTTGGACGGTTCATCCGTCATAATGACCACGTCTGCCGCTTCGATCGCCGCATCAGAACCGAGTCCCCCCATAGCCACGCCGATGTCGGCACGAGCCAGCACGGGAGCATCGTTGATACCGTCGCCCACGAAAACCAATTTCCCCTTTTCTGATTTGGCCGCCAAAAGCTTCTCCACCTGTTCCACCTTGTCTCCCGGCAGAAGTTCCGCATATACTTCCGTAATTCCCAGTTCCCCGGCTATGCTCTCCGCCGTCTTCTTTCGGTCCCCGGTCAGCATGACGATATGCTTCATGCCGGCAGCCCTAAAGCCGTCCACTGCCGTTTTCGCATCGGCTTTGACTTCGTCCGCGATCACAATATATCCCAGATACTTCTGCTCTTTTGCCACATGAACAACAGTCCCCGCTTCTTCCGGCGACTTGGCTTCCACCTTCCGGCTCTTCATCAGCTTGTCATTTCCGGCCAGAATACGCTGTCCGTCCAGAAAGGCACAAATGCCATGCCCCGCCGTTTCCTCCACATCCTTCAGCCTGGAATCGTCAATTTCTTTTCCATATGCCTCCACAAGGGACCGGGAAATCGGATGATTGGAAAAGCTCTCCGCATAAGCCGCCGTCTCCAGCACTTCTTCCTCCGAGCATCCCTGCGCCGGAACAATTTTCCTCACCCCGAACACGCCTTTTGTAAGAGTTCCGGTCTTATCCATAACAATTGCTTCTGCATCCGCGAGCGCCTCCAGATAATTACTGCCCTTAATTAAAATACCTTCCCTGCTGGCTCCTCCCAGTCCGCCAAAAAAGCTTAATGGAATACTGATCACCAGCGCGCACGGGCAGGAAATCACCAGAAAGCTCAACGCCCGATATATCCAGTCCGCCCAGCCTCCTCCTACAGCCAGCGGAGGAACCACCGCCAGAAGCGCGGCCAGCCCGACTACCACAGGGGTATAATATCTGGCAAATTTTGTAATGAAATGCTCCGCTTCCGATTTCTTGCTTCCGGCATTCTCCACCAAGTCCAGGATCTTCGCCACAGTAGACTCCCCAAAGCCTTTCGACACCTGGATTTCCAGCACGCCGGAAAGATTCACGCATCCGCTGATGACATCCCCTCCTTCTGCTACATCCCTTGGCAGACTTTCCCCTGTCAGCGCCATGGTATCCAGGGAAGATGCCCCCTTCAACACTTTTCCATCCAAAGGAATCCTTTCCCCCGGCCTGACCAATATCGTTTCACCGATTTCCACCTCTTCCGGCCCCACTTCCACCGCTGTGCCTTCCCGGATCACATTGGCATAATCCGGACGGATATCCATCAGATCGGCAATGGATTTCCGGGATCTGTTTACCGCATAGGACTGGAAACACTCCCCCACCTGATAAAAAAGCATAACCGCCACAGCTTCCGCATATTCCCCCACGAAAAAAGCCCCTATCGTAGCAATCGCCATCAGGAAATTCTCATCAAAAATCTGCCCCTGCCCAATATTTTTAACCGCTTTCTTTACCACATCGCCGCCTATGATCAAATAAGCCGCCAAAAATACAGCCAGCGACGCGCTTATGCGCCAGGAACCCAATTCCCAATAGGGAAAGAAACGAGAAGATACCACCGCCGCCAGATATACTGCGGCTCCTATGCCTACCCGCTTTATTCTCTTTTTTAACTTCTTGCTCATTTTTCCACCACTTCCACATCCGGCTCGTATTTTTTGACGACCTTTTTAATTTCCTTCGTAATCTTATCCGCCTTTGCATCGTCCACTTCGATCGTCAATTTCTGTGTCAGGAACGTCACCGTGCTTTTCGTCACTCCCTCCAGCTTTCCAACCGCCGCTTCGATTTCCCCCGCGCAATGCGCGCAATCCAGTTCCTCCAAAATATAAGTTTTCCTCATTTTTTTCTCCTCCTTCATTTTTCTTGATTTCTCTTTTTTATTCATCCTCTTCAATATGATCCAGCCCCTGGCTTAAAATCGTCTTAATGTGACTGTCCGCCAAAGAATAAAACACCGTCTTTCCTTCCCTCCTGTTACGCACCAGATCCATCTGCTTCAAAGTACGAAGCTGGTGGGAAATTGCCGACTGTGTCATATTCAGCGTCTGTGCCAGATCACAGACACACATCTCGCCGCACATCAGCACATACAGCATCTTGATCCTGGTAGAATCCGCAAACACCTTAAAAAAATCCGCCAGATCATAAAGCTTATCCTCTTCCGGCATCTGCTCATTCACCCTTTTTACCGCCTCTTCATGCACATGAATATATTCACATCTTTCTACCTGCTCTTCTCCTCGCTTCATCGACACCCTCCCTTCCAATACTTTTTTCTATCGCTCACATATGAATAATTGCTCATATGTTCATTATATCACTCTTAAAAAAGATGTCAACACTTTTTTTATTCATCATCTCCCCGCGCCATCCCATTTACACAACGACTGCCAAAATCCATTTTCGCAGACGGCATGGGCATGGCGTGCCAGGAGCGGAAACAGGGCTGAGGCCGGGACTGAAACTGGAGCCAAGGACGGCCCCGACGAAAAGACCGATTGGGAGAGCGCGTTTTTTGCTGTTGCGTACAATCAGTCATTTCATTTATGAAATGGTCAAAACCCTAGGGTGAAATTGCCATGGATGGCAATTTCAGGAAAAAAGGACATCCGTGTCCTTTTTTTCCGACCCGGACGTTTTCACACTATTTTCCCATTTCATTAATGAAATCTGATTGGAAGCTCCAGCAAAAAACACGCTCCTCCCAATCGGCCTTTTCATCGGGACCGCCCCTGGCTCCAGTTTCAGTCCCGGCCTCAGCCCTGTTTTCGCTCCTGGCACGCCATGCCCATGCCGTCTGCAAAAATGGATTTCCCTCTCCTCTATGTACGATCCGAAAACGTAAATTGCATCAGCATCGCCTGCAATGTCTGTGCATGCGCCGCAAGCTCCTGACTGGTAGCCGAGCTTTCCTGCGCCGCTGCGGAATTGCTTTCTACAACGCCGGAAATCACCTCTATCCCTTCGTTGATCTCATTGACCGCCTGCGCCTGCGTTTCGCAATCCTCCTTTACAATTCCATTTAACTCCACTACTTTCTTTATTCCATCATTTACCGCATGAAAAGCTTCTGCTGTCGTTTTGGCAATATCGTTCCCGCTTTCCACTTCGCCCATGGACTTTTGGATCAATTCCCGTGTATTGGTTGCTGCCTCTGCCGACTGGCCCGCCAGTTTCCCGATTTCGCCGGCAACCACCGCGAAACCTTTCCCGGCTTCCCCTGCCCTTGCCGCCTCAATCGAAGCATTCAGGGCAAGAAGGTTCGTCTGCTCTGCAATCTCTTCAATCGTTCCGATAATAGATTCAATCTCTTTGGATGTCTGGGAGATAATATCCATTTCGCCCATCATCCGATCCATCTGCGCATTTCCAATCTCTGCCTGTTCCTTCACTTCGTTCGCATAATTGCTGGCTTCTTCGGCCCGTTTTGCCCCATTCGATGCCTTTTCCCCCATATCGCTGGCCATCGCCGCGATCTGCTGTACGCTCTCCGCCTGTTCCGTGGAGCCTTCCGCCAGCGACTGAGCCGACATCGCCATCTGTTCCGATGCGGCACTGACCTGCTGGGAAGTTTTGGAAATATTGGAAATGGTAGAACCCAATTCATGCTTGATCTCTCTCATGGAATCCAAAATCGCCTTAAAATCCCCTTTGTATTTATCCTTTTGATAGGAAGTCACGTCAAAGTTCCCGCCAGCCATTTTTTCCAATATGGCGCTTTCATCGCGGATAATCGCTACCAAATCGCTGATGAACTCCCTGATGCGGTCCGACAGCTCTCCGAATTCATCCTTGGCTTCATATTCCAGCCGGGTATCCAGATCTCCTTCCTGAATTCCCTTCATCGCTTTTGCAATCTCCCGCAGCGGCTTTACAACAATCGTCCTAACTGCCACGGAAACCGTGCTGCCTACCATAATTGCTCCCACCGCACACAAAAGCATGATAATCATGGAAAACCAATAAGTGCTTTCTACCTTTCTGGCTGCGGCGCTGCTTCCGGAAGAATTATACTCTACCAGCCTTTCCATCACGCTGCTGAAACTTTTATAATATTTCTCCGCCTCGCTGGACATCATTTCCCCTGCCCGGGCAACTTCCCCGGCCTGGCTTACTTCCAATATCTGCTCGCTTACTTCCAGATAAGCTCCCCATTCTCTTTTTGCTTCTTCGAACAGTTCCCGGTCTTCTGTCTTTTTTATATAGCTTTCATACAGCCCCATCCGTTCATCAATTTCTGCCAGAAGGCTCCCTATTTCCTTTTCATGATTTTTTCTTGATTCCTCTGACCCCGAAACAATATGCCCATATTGCAAGACTCTGCAATCCGCAGTCATTCCCTTCAAATCCTCTGCCAAGATGGCAGAAGGCATCCAATTTCCTGTGATACTTCCCGCCTGAGCTTTTACCATCCATAATCCCGTAGCGGCAAAGACGGCGATCAATACCATCCCAACAATAAAGATTTTTGATAAAGCAGACAATTTCCTTTTCATCGGCACATCCTTCAGCTTTCTCACCGCCGGATGGTCTGCTGCTAATTCTTTTGCCATTTCATTTATCGCTTTTCTTTTCATGCTGGCTTTTCCTCCTGTTTTCTTTTACCGTAATCTTACGCTTCCCACAGTTTCTCCGGGTAAAGGCCTTCAGCTTTCATTTTATCAATAGCGTCCATTACAGTCTGTTTATCCTCTTTGTAGGTGACTCCATACCATCTGTCATAAGATTTCAGCACCGTTACCGATGCCTTTTCTTCCTCCACCAGCCCATTGACCACGCTCGGAAGAAAATATTCGCATTTCAGCGGATTTTCCCGCAAACCCTTTTCCAAAAACGGGGCAAAGCCTGCCTCCAGTTCCTTCATGAAGCCTTCCGTAAATCCCCATAAATTCATAGATACGATGCTTCCTTCCGGAATCGTATGCCAGGTTTCCCCTTCGTCTTCCGTATAAGCTGTCTCATCCCCCCGCTTTTCAATATGCGTCCGCTCCGTAATGCCCGATAAATGTCCCTCTCCGTCCACCGTGCAGACGCCTCTCGCTACATGGCCGTTTTCCGTTAATGTATTTTCCAGTACATATCCTACCATCGCATAATCGTACTTTCCCCCATTTTCGCGCCCATCGCCTTTGCCGGAAATAAGATATTCATAAATCTGGGAAAAAGCGCTTCTTCCATAATAGTCATCCGCATTGATAACGACAAACGGTCCATCCACCAGCTTCCTCGCGCTCAGCACTGCATGGCCGGTTCCCCATGGCTTTTTCCGTCCTTCCGGCGGCTCAAAACCTGCGGGAATATCTTCGATATCCTGAAATGCATATTCCACTTGCATTACCTTGGAAATCCTGTCCCCGATCACCTCCTTAAAATCCGTTTCATTTTCTTTTTTCAATATGAAAATTACTTTCTCAAATCCAGCCTTTACCGCATCATATAAAGAAAAATCCATAATAATATGTCCTTCTCCGTCCACAGGGTCAATCTGTTTTAATCCGCCGTAACGGCTTCCCATTCCCGCAGCCATAATAACCAAAACTGGTTTCTTCATCTTCCTTCTCCTCCCTTTTTTCCATTCTCATGCACAGTATACGCCCAAGGATTGCATGCAAAAATTGCACGTAAGAATTGCATGAAAATATATACTTCTATAAAAGTATACTTCCTTTTCCCCGATATATCATCTATACTGTAATTGTATGTCACCGTTATTGCCTTTCAGGCAAACCACACTATTATTTATTATAAATCGTTAAAAAAAAAAATCTTTGTACTATTGTTCATCTTATCCGACAACTGTCATGTTGCTGCAGCTTCTCATGCGACGATGCATCCACAGCATACATGCCATACTCTGACAGGAGGAAGAATTATGTCTCAAGAAAACGTCACATTGAAAAAGGAACTATGCATCGACCAAATATTTTTTCTCCATCATTTTGCCTATGCGGACGACTTTATTCCTGAAAAAGAATGCAACGATTTCTGGGAGTTTTTATATGTCGATAAGGGTTCGGTTGACGTGGCTGCCGGTTCCGATATCCATACGCTGCACAAAGACGATATCATTTTCCACCAGCCCGGCGAAGACCACCGCATACACATCAAAGGCGAAGCCTCCCCCTGCCTTATTGCTATTGGATTTGCATGCGCTTCTCCCGCTATGGATTTTTTTCGGGGCAGGATATTGGAAATCGGCCCGTCGGAGCGCACGCTTCTTGGAAATATCGTGCAAGAGGCCCGTCTTTCCTACGCCAGCCGCTTGGATGACCCGTCCTGCAAAAACTTGGTTCGCCGCCAGGAAGCTTTTGTTCCGTTCGGCTCGGAACAGCTGATACAAATTTATCTGCAGCAGCTTCTGATACAGCTGATCCGCAACAGCAGCGCGGACAACGCTTTTGCCACGATTCCCAAATCCAGCCGCAAACGAGGGGAGGACGAACTTTTTTACAAAATCATCGCTTATATGGAAGACCATGTCCATGAGCATTTATCCATTTCCCAGATATGCAGGGACAATCTGATCGGACGCTCCCTTTTGCAGCAGATTTTCCGGGATAATACTGGCTACGGAATCATTGACTATTTTTCCCTGATGAGAATGAATGCCGCAAAACGGCTGATCCGGGACGGGGAAATGAATTTTTCCCAGATTGCGGACCATCTGGGCTACAATTCCATCCATTATTTTTCCAGGCAGTTTAAAAAGCTTGTTCTGATGACGCCGTCGGAGTATGCCGCTTCTATCAAACCCGCTGCGGAACCGCAGGAATCCTCACCTGCACTTCCGTCCCCTGCCCATAATCACTCTCAAAATGCAGGCCATAATTCTCCCCATAAAGATATTTAAGCCGCATATGGGTATTATATATCCCGATATTGCTTCCGCGCTCGCTTTCCTCCGTGCCGTCCAAAATCATTTCCAGCCTTTCCGGCCTGATTCCCATGCCCGTATCCGACACGGTAAAAATAATGTCCCCGCCTTCCATCCATGCCATAATCACGATGTTTCCTGCCTTTGACTCCTTTTCAAAAATACCATGCAAAATGGAATTTTCCACAATCGGCTGAAGCACAAGCTTAGGAATTTCGTAATCCATGATTTCATCCGGCACGTCTATGATAAAATCTATTTTATTCTCGAATCTCATATTTTGCAGTTCCACATACAAGCTCACATGCCGCAGTTCCTCCCCGATAGGAATCGTAATATTCTTCTTCGACAGGGTCAGTTTATAGAACTTAGACAAAGTCTGAATCGCAACGGATACTTTTTCCTGCTGCCCGCTCTTCGCCAGCCAGTTGATCATATCCAGCATATTATAAAGGAAATGGGGATTGATCTGCGCCTGCAAGGCCTTTACTTCGGATACCTTCAGTTTCTCCGCCGTTTCCGTCTGCTCCGCCATCAAGTCGTTAATGCGGTCTACCATCATATTATAATTGCCCACCAGCTGCCCGATCTCATCCTGGTCTTCGTTATTTTCAAATTTTACCGGCATCTTATCCCTATACTGGTTCATCTTTTCCACCACTTTGGAAAGCCGCCTCGCTATGCTGCCGGACAAGGCCAGTGCCACGCTGCAGGCTAAAACCGCAAAAAAGAGATACAAGTACATGGTATTGAACAATACCCTCTGGCTTTCTGTAAATACACTATCCTCCGGAATCACGGACACCAGCCGCCAGTCCGTCTGGCCGATTTCCCGGTAGCCCATATACAAGCTCTCGCCAAGAATCTGCGCCATCGCAAACTCCTGCGTATCGCCGATCGTCTGCTGGATTGTCTCATACCCCATAAAATATGTCCCGGCCAATACCGGGCTGGAAGCCGCCACAATGCAGTCCCTGCTGTTGACAATATAATACACGCTGTTCATGCTCGTTAGGTTCTGATACAAAATATTCTGCAAATGTTCCCTCGAAAAATAAATAGCTATGTAGGCGCACGTCCCCTCCGGGTTCGCAAAATTCGTAAACTTTCTAATATATGCCATATCCCCCAGGTTCTCGATCTCATAGCTGGTCAGATAGAAACTGGGGCAGAAAAGCGATGTTGTTTTCGGGGAACCGTCAAAAATCCCATGCCAATGGCTCCCCACGACATCTGTAATAGGGGCAATGATGCCGGAATTCCCATAATCTTCCGTATCATATTCCTGCTCCGGAAAATAAATTTTTACCGCCTTAATAAATTCCCTGTCAATCACTGCATTCACGCTGCTGAAAAATTCCCTTGCTTCCTCATCGTTCTTCCGATCCGACAGATACTCCTTAATGTCCGGGGTATAAATCGCCTTGGAAAGAAAGGTGGAGGACGTTATAGTATCCTTTACATAGATCAGCTGGTTTGCCGTTGCCTCCAATGTGCTTTCTGTCTGGTTGACAATCGCCCGCTCCGATTCAATGGCATTCACCTCTATGATATGGGAAAGCCTTCCATAAAGGAACACAAAAAGGACAACGGTCGGAACCAATACCAATATCATATTGGTAATGATGAACTTATATTTTAGTTTCATATTATGCAGAAAATAATGCATTGCCGAACGCACTGCCTTAATCATGGTCCCCACCATCCCCCCGCATAGCCGCAATTTCCTTTTCCCTGTACTCCGAAGGCGACATGCCGCATACTCTTTTAAAAATCTTCCCGAAATAATTGCCGTCGCTGTATCCCACTTTTGCAGAAATATCGATAATCTTATATCTGGGATCTGCCAGCAGTTTTTTTGCCCTTTCAATACGATATTCCGTCAGATACTGGTTCAACGTCATGCCCGTATCATTTTTAAACAGAGTGCAGACATAAGAAGAGGAAAGCATTACATGGGCGCTGATATCTTTCACGGACAATGTTTCATCCTGGTATCTGTCTGCAATAAATTGTTTAATGAAATATACGGTGGAACTGTTCTCCCCCTGATTTTTCGCTGAGGCGAAGAACAGGGAAATTCTTTCCTTTAATAATTCCTGCAATTCATAAATTGACTCGCAGGCAGAAATATGCCCCCACAAACTGTTATCCGATTCCCCGGTATCCCCTGTCTGTATCTGCAAAGCCTTATAGCTCTCCCTGATCACGGCAAACAGTTTATAATACAAATCTTTTACCTGATTAGGAAGAACGTTTTTTATACTGGTCAATCTGGAAATCATTTCCTCCAATAAGGCAAACGATTCTTTTTCATCCTTGTGCAAAAGACACTCTCCCAGCCGATTCTCCATATCCAGCTCATCCAGGTCATGGAATGCCTCGTAACTATCCCTGTGCTTGTAAATACGATAGGTATTATCCTTGCTGAAAAAAGAATTCTGCAATTCAATCACTGCGGAATTATAGGAATTATGGATCTCTTTCATCCCTTCCACATTTTTCCCGAATACCATATGGTAATGCATGGATAAAGGCTTTAAAACCGCTTCCAAACGTCTTCCCAACGCCTCCTTTTCCCTGTCCGTACATCTTTTCATCCCCCATATATGGTAAAAAAGCAAGCTTTCCTGCCGAACGGAATGAATTTCTTTGAAGCCCATGGACTCCAAAACTTCCGAGATGTAAGGCGTTACCATCTTTTCCAGTCCTCCCCCCATTCCTACCGGCATATCTCTCAAATGATAAAACTGAATCAAAAAAGTAAAAAAAAGCGTATGCCTGTCTGCCGGAAATGCAAATTCCATTTCCTCCCATTTCACCGGCGGCATATCCATCCGGGGAGCCATCGCCAGCCTCGCCGCCAGGGCGGAACGGGACATGGAAATGGACAAGGCTTTGATCCCTGCCGTTTCCCTTGCCTCTGCTACCTCCCTGCATGCCCTGCGGACCGCCTCCTTGATCTCCTCTAGGTCGATCGGCTTTTCCACATAACTTACCGCCTTCAGTTTAATAGCTGCTTTTAAATATTCCTTATCCGAATAACCGCTCATAAAAATAATGCTGACATTCCCGTTATCGGCCTGTAACTTTTCCGCCATCTCGATCCCTGTCATCCTCGGCATCCGCACATCGCTCAGCACGATATCCGGCCGGAATGCTTTGGACAATTCATAGCCATGGAGTCAGTCGTCCGCCTGTGCCACCGCATCGATCCCCAGCTCCCCCCACTCGATACTATTCACCAAGCCATCCCTCGTCAATTTTTCATCATCCACGATCATAAGCTTCATCTAACGCTCTCTCTTTCCGGCTTCTTCCTAACACTTTTCGCCCAAAGTATACTATAGCCTGTTTGTAAAATCAATATTTCTTGCCCGACGCGTACGCACATATGCACGGGAATCAGTTTTCGCGGGTGGGAGGGGGTGCGGGTGTGTGGGGAGAGGGGAGGCAAACTGCGGCGGCCGGGAACGGGGCCTGACGGGGGCTGGCATTTTCTGCTGTTGCGTACAATCAGTAATTTCATTTATGAAATAGTTCACTTATGAAATGGTCGAATCCCCAGGGTAAAATTGCCATGGATGGCAATTTTAACCCGATCGGTTTCACGACCCCCATCCATTTCATTAGTGAAATCTGATTGAAAGCTCCAGCAGAAAATGCCAGCCCCCGTCAGGCCCCGT
>OFHO01000046.1_pt1 | contig 104101 bp, 97 predicted proteins | sample 1521531 | NCBI WGS metagenome assembly OFHO01 (sample SAMEA3504124, study PRJEB24116) | mouse gut metagenome | biome: mouse gut; feature: mouse-associated habitat; material: faeces | place: Denmark | collected 2011
TCTTATTAAAAGATTTTATTTTCTCTTTTAACTTTGATAAATCCTCATCTTCCGAAGAACCGATTTTATTTAATAAACTATAATAATTAGTTTTATCATTAAAATATAAAATCTTTCGAACTTCCCCATTCTTCTCATTTACATAAATAACTATATCATCTATATCATACGCGCCGTCAATATTATTAACCCTGCAATTAAATGTCGAAGGATGTATATTAATATATAATGATGGATAATTATTCAAAATTAATTTTGAAAGGCTATTAAATTCGCGCGGTCCATAAAAACCGTTATAAACTAATAACGCAAGCTGAAAAGCAAAGCATAACAATAACGTTGCACAATAGATAACTTTTTTATTTTGCAATACTAAATTCATTGTATTTACAATAACTAAAACAAAAGCTGGAAAAATCCACATAACATATCTTGCGCAGTTTAACATTCCCGAATTAATGTGAACTGTAATGGAAAATAATAAAATTGTAAATAAAACAGAACCGCTTTGTATGAATAATTTCCATTCCTTTTTATAGACGCTGTATATGAATGATGCAATAAAAAGTAAAATCAAAAATATGGATATAGACGCTAAGCCTAAATTCAAATCAAATATATATGCTAAAAACCTAGTAAACAGTCCCTTTACAGTGGCAAGATTTGAACTGGGATAGAATACTCCAAAATAATGATAATTGATTAAAAATGGTATTAGAGAAGGAACATAGCAACAAATTAACTGAAACATATCAAGCACATTATTCTTCTGAAAAAGATTTCCTCTATTATTTTTCCAATACGACAATGCATAATCGATAAAAAGGAAGATGCCTGTTCCCATAGCTGTAGGATTCATTGTACTTGCTATGCTGATCAGCAGTGCTGATTTCTTATATTTATTTTCACTCCATAAAACCATAGACATAAGCATGAGAGAAAATAAGGTACACTCTGCGCTTATAAACCTATAATACAGCAGAATCGGGTTTGCCAATAATAATAATGTCCAAAGAGACGCGCTGAAAAAACCTGATTTTCTTTTGTATACCATAAAAAAATAATATAAGGCAAATATATTCAATATTACATTTGTTATTACAAATGCTTTCGATTGATTCAGTTGAAAAGCTTGCAATAAAAGCTTTATAGGAAGAGATAATAAAGCATAGAAAGGAAAGTAAAAAGACATCCAATTTTCTTCATCTATTTTTAGCAATTTTGATGTTCTTAAATCTTCGTATGTATATACATCTTTATATAAATCAGGAAAATCTTCACGGGCTTTATCAATATCCTCCTGGGTAATCACAATACCCCCCATACTGTATCGAAATTATCGGAAGAACATAACTATCCGGTTCTGAATATATATTTTCCTTTTTTACAACATATAAAATCATAAAAATTGTTAAAAAAATAAATAGAATACGAAATATTCTTTTTTCATTAATACGCTTTATTACCATAATATCCTCCCCTAAAATGCTTCCAAAATTTCCAAATACCTGACGCATAATATTCCAACCGACTTTCATCCCTTTGGAATATTTTACCTGTTTTGACAATACTAGACAGGACATATCCGTTGAACTTAACGCCTAAAGTCATGCGTCAGCTTTCCGATCAATATGATACAAAGAAAGTCCTTTTTCTTAAATATATATCACGTATTCCGTCCCTTTTCAATTTAAACTTTTAAACAAAGGAGTGTTTTTACATGATTAATTATAGCAGATTGCACGACATGAGGGCTTAAAAATAGGGAAACTCAAATTAATCAAAATGCCACGAAAAAGATATAAAGAAAAGCCTGCATCCAAACATGCTATTTCAAAATTATGTTTGGATGCAGGCTTGCCCATTCTTCTATTTAGATATTTCAGAGAACTGATTTCTATACCGATCGGCACCTAATATTTTATAATCGCATAAACGCCTGCGCCGCCCGTCGTCTCAAACGTAACGGTATCCGAAACATTGTCAAGATCTTTGCATACAGTATATGCACCGCCTTCACGTATGCATACTACAGCATATGTCTTGTCACCCTGCACAAAACTCTTGGGAATACCAGGCACGATCCTCACCGCTGGTCCATTGGAAGCCAAGAGCGTATACTTGCCGCCGCTCATTTTCCCCAGCTCTATATTCAACATAGGGCCAACTACCGCTTTCTGCTCTGTTGCTGCCGCATCAATCGATGCTTTTGCCAAATTACTCCTTTTCGGATCCAGATTATAAAATTTAGCATAAGGCTTCTCATGATCAGCCAATCCATAGCCTTTCACAATATCCGCCGTGCCTGTGGCAATAATAGAGCCGTTCACGCTGCTTGCAAAATAAACGCCTTCCGTTGTCGTTGTAATTCCTCCTACAACGCTTGTGGTAGGAATTTTCACAACTACGGGTTCATCCTTACTTGCCGATGAACCAGAAGAAGAACCCTTTCCCCCCTCTTCCCTATTGCCGCTTCCGCTATTATTATTACCGCCATTGTTGTTATTGTCGTTGCCATTGTTGTTATCGCCGCTATTATTGTCGTCGCCATTGTTGTTATCGCCGTTATTATTATCACCGCTGTTGTCGTCATCGCCGTTATTATTATCATCGCCGCCGTTGTTGTCGTCACCGTTATTATCGTCATCACCGCCCTGTCCATCTGCGGTTACTTCCAGCGTTACCGTTACATTTGCCCCGCCTGCTGTCACCGTAAGCGTGGTACTGCCGACCTTCTGTCCTGTTACTTTCCCGTCTGCCACTGTTGCCACCGACGGATCTGCCACTACCCATTCCGGATTGATTACTGTACACGAAGCCGGACTCACCCAATCTACGGAAGAGGACTGCGCAATAGTCGCTTTTACTTCAGGCAGATCGCTTGCGCTCCCCACCGCCGCCGTACAAGTAGCCGTTTCTACGGAAAGCGCCTGAATATTGGAATAATTCACTTCCACTGGAACTGTCTTAGCGCCGTCCACGCCCGTATTGCTTTCTGCATCGCTGACCCCCAATTCCATCGCCCAGTAATGAGTTCCGTTATAAACTACATGACCCATACCGATTGCCGTAAAGTTTCCTTCCAACATATTTCTCCTATGACCCTGGGTGGAATAGTTATCCTCAGCCGTATCTTCGCACCAGCCTTCAAACACAGCGGCTGCACTTGTATATCCCGCAGCAATGTTTTCCCCAAATGTCCATCCCGAATAACCCAGATCCTGGAATGCGGTGTCACAGCCTTCCCCGTTTGCTCTCGTATGACTGTAATACAGCGCAAGCTCTGCCGCCCTCTGCATAGCGACTTCCTCCAGTTTGGCATCATAAACCAGCGTCCCCAGCCCCGGCACCTCTACCCTATGGTTGCTCTCGTCATACTGCCATGCATCCGTGGTACGAAGCGTATTCACCATATCTTTAATGGTCCGCGCCTCTGCCTGACCGAACTCCAAATCCACCTGGACATTCACCGTATTTTCCGCCGCCGCAGTTTTCATGCCGCCAGCACTGAATGCGAGCGCGATCCCCAAAAGACATGCACCCACACTTTTTAATCTTTTCAATTTAACCATTCTTTTCCTCCTTGGCACCGCCGGACTACAAAACTCCAATATCTGCATCCACAGGCTCAGGTTCCTATAATCGCCCAGCATATATATTTATTTTTTTCATTTTATCACAATTATATTTTTTATACAATCTATTTTTGCTCAAAATTATGGACATTAATTTTCACAGGATATTTGTTATGCCTAATACCAATAATAAAAGAATTTTACAGCACCATCAAAAGCGTCCCGGCTCCGATCAGCACACAGCCAATCGCCGATTTTATTGTAAACTGCTCATGCAGAAACAAAAAGGCAAGCACTAAAGTAATGACAACGCTCAACTTATCGATCGGAACCACCTTCGATGCTTCCCCGATCTGCAAAGCCCTGTAATAACACAGCCATGATGCCCCCGTAGCCAATCCGGAAAGAATCAGGAATACCCAGCTTTTGCGGCTTATCGCAGAAATCCCGTTTCCGCTGCGCGTCAGAAAGACCATCCCCCATGCCATGATGACCACGACTACCGTTCTGATAGCTGTAGCGAGATTGGAATTCACGCCGTCAATTCCCACTTTTGCCAAAATTGATGTAAGAGCCGCAAAAACGGCAGATAATAATGCAAATACAGCCCACATTGATATGCACCCTCCTGCTTACAGTATATCCATTTATCCTTTTAAAGTCAAAGCAAATGCACCGTTCTGTTGGGGTACCAAATGAAAGTTCATAAAAAAACAGGAAAAGTGCCAATGAACCCTTGACACAAACCTGTTAAAAACTAAATTTGATATTTGGGGGAAAATCCCCTATAATAAAAACGGAATTGCGAATCGACCGCAGACGAATGGAGAAATGAAGAAACAAGATGCCTACAGAAAAAAGTATATTTCAAAAAGAATTGGAAAAACTTGCATCAAGACAGATTATCGCAGTCATAGGAATTGGATGTCTGTTCTTTTGCGTGGCTATTTTCGGCAATATGCTGATGGAGCAGAAAACAAGGCAGAATAGGCACTTGGATAATGTGACGAGAACATTCCTGGATGCCTGCGATTCCGTCTCATCTTTCCTTTGGGACGAAGAAAACGAAGAAGCTTTTTGCGATTGTATTCAGGGACTGGAGAAGGGAAACGGGCTTCAGTACCGAATTACCAAATATAATGTGGATGCCCTGGTGGAAATCGATCTGATTTTGGCCAATTCCCAAGGGCAGATTTTCTTTTCCAGCTTTTCCAAAGAAGATTTGAATCTGCACCGGCAGGAATTTAATCAGATTGCAGGTGTAAACACCAAAGCCCAGGGGGGACAGCTGTATCAGACGGTGTACTATTTTTCCGGGAAGACTTCGGAATATGTGCTCATTCATCCTCTTTACCGGGACGGCGTCTATCTAGGCTGCGTGGCGGCCTACTTAAAGGAAGAGGACTGGCATCAGCTGTTTCAGAAATACCAATACGATATCATTTTGACTGTCGGCAACGGGGATATCATCTACTGTTCCAACAACAGCTTTACTCTTGGCAATACTGTCAATAAGTACCAGCCCAAGAAAATGGAACATTACTGCCAGGTGAACGACAGCCGCTATCTTACGGGAAGGAGATATCTTCCCCAGCAGGATGTGTACCTTTACTCTTTTATCTACCAGCCCAAGAACGGAAGCTATATCTTCATCGGCGTGTTCATTATTCTGGGACTGGGGCTGGCCTGGATGGCTCTCTTTTTCCATTTGATCCAGAAAATGGCGGAGAAGACTTCCCAGTCCGTGCGGATGCTGGTGGAAGAGATTCGGCTGATTCGCAAGAAGGACACGGAGCATGTGATACAGATAGAGACCGGGGACGAGATTGAAGAGATTGCCCGTCAAATCAATATGATGGTGGAGAGCGTCAAGGAGCTGAATCAGAAAAATCTGGATTTGCTGGAAATCAACAACCGCATGGAGATTCAAAACCTCCAGGCTCAGATCAATCCTCATTTTATCTACAATACCTTGGACAATATCCGCTTTCTTATTGTCCAGAATGCGCAAAAGGCGGACGAAATCATCGGACGCTTTACCCGGATCCTGCGCTATAGCATCAATAATACGAAACAGACAACCTCCCTTCAGGAGGATATGGAGTATATTGAGGATTATCTGGTGATTCAGAAGACCCGTTTTGGGGAGCGTTTTCAGTACGAAGTGGATATAAATCCCTCCTGCAATCGGGTTCTCGTTCCTAAACTGCTTTTACAGCCTTTGATTGAGAACAGCCTGAAATATGGATTTCGCAAGAAGACATCCATTCATGTCTTTATCCGCGGCTGGGTCGAGGGAGATTATCTGGTTCTTCAGGTAGAGGACGATGGGCCGGGACAGCCCAAGTCAACTTTAAAGACTCTTATGGGAATTTTGCGTTCGGGAGAAATCAATACGATCCACAACGGTCTCCAGAATATTAACCGAAGGGTTATTCTGGAATACGGACATGACAGCGGCTTAAGCCTTGAGAGCCTGGAAGATTCAGGATTTACCGTGACCATCCGTCTGTGGATAAAAGCGGGAGGGTGAGTATGTACAACGTTCTTTTAGTTGAAGATGAAGAGATTATACGCAAAGGGATCCGCAATTCTATTCCCTGGGAAGAGTTTGGATGCCGGGTTATTGGGGAAGCGGGAAACGGGGAGGAAGGAAAGCAGCTGATTGAAGAGCTGCGGCCGGACATTGTCATTACGGATATCAATATGCCGCTGATGGACGGGCTTACCATGCTGGCACAGACGAAATTCCAGTATGATTATGCGGCGGTGATTCTCACGGGCTACTCGGAGTTTGAGTATGCCAGGGAAGCCATACGCAACGGGGTCTCCAGCTATGTGCTGAAGCCTCTTAACACCGAGGAGATGAAAGAAGCCCTGGAGCAGGCAGTTCTGGAATCCCAGAATATCTATTATCTGCGCCGGCGAAACGAGACGGCGGCGGAGCCGGGGAGCGTCTCCCTTCTGGAGCCGAAGAAGGAGATTCAGGATCCTCTGGCAGAACAAGTATTGGCCTATATAGGGGCGAATTACCGAAATAAGCTTACCCTTTCAGATCTGGAGCAGAACCTGCACTATTCGGAGCGGTATATCAGCCGGAGATTTCAGAAAGCCTTAGGCACTACCGTTATTGAGTACCTGAACCGCTACCGCCTGCAAAAAGCCCTGGGCCTTCTGAAGGAAGGAAAGGTACCCTTATCCGAGGTGGGCTGGGAATGCGGAATCGGGGAGTATAAATATTTTAACTATGTGTTCAAAAAATATATGGGCTGCTCTGTCAAAGAATACCAGGGCAGCAGAAACAAATGAGGAAAAATACCGGACAAAATTTGTTCGGTATTTTTTCCGTTTGTTCGGGAATTTGGGTATTAAAAGGGGAGAGAAAATTTTATGATAATGTTATCATCTTAATTCATCAGCGGCTCAGAAGGGCGGCTGTGAGACAAAAAAGGAGGAAATTATGATGAAAAAGAAAAGTTTGGCACTGTTATTGGCGGCTGCAATGGTAATGGGACTGGCAGGCTGCGGCCAAAAAGCCGAAGAGCCAGCGGCTCCTGCGGAAACCGAAGCTCCTGCGGAAAGCGCGGATAGCGGATCTGAGGCTGAGAATTCCGAGGCTGAGAATTCTGAAACACAACAGACCGGCGGCGAGCTGGTTGTATACTCCCCCAACTCCGAAGGACTGATCAATGCGACCATCCCGCTTTTTGAGGAAAAATACGGCATTACAGTCGAGGTGATTCAGGCGGGTACCGGCGAACTGGTAAAGAGAATTGAATCCGAGCAGAATGATCCTTACGCAGATGTTCTCTTCGGCGGATCCTGGTCCCAGATGTATGACAATGAGGGACTCTGGGAGCCCTACGTATCTGCCAACAACGACAGCGTAGTAGACGCTTATAAGAATGAGTGCGGCTTTATCACCAGCAACGTGCTGGACGGCAGCGTTCTGATCGTAAATACGGATCTTATCGGCGACATTGAAATCAACGGCTATGAGGATCTGCTGAATCCCGAACTCAAGGGCAAGATTGCGACCGCAGACCCGGCCAACTCTTCTTCCGCATTCGCACATCTGACCAATATGCTGCTGGCTATGGGCGGCTACGAGGATGAGGCTGCTTGGGAATATGTAGAAAAACTGTTTGAGAACGTGGATGGCAAGATCCTGGAGAGTTCTTCCGCTGTTTACAAGGGAGTTGCCGACGGCGAGTACGTAGTAGGACTTTCCTATGAAGATCCTTGCGCTCAGCTGGTAAAGGACGGAGCGCCTGTAAAAATCGTTTATATGGAAGAGGGTACGGTTTATCTTCCCGCATCTGCAACGATTATTAAGGGAGCCAGAAATATGGACAATGCGAAATTATTCATGGACTTCATCCTGAGCGAAGAAGTACAGAATATCTGGGGCAGCACCCTGACCAACCGTCCGGTTATGAAGGATGCGCAGACCAGCGATTACATGGTTCCTTTTTCTGAAATCACAGTAATCGAGGAGGACATTCCTTACGTAAGCACCCATAAGCAGGAGATCGTGGATCACTATACGGAGATCTTTACAGATCTGCAGAGCAAATAAGAAAAAACAGGTAAATCCTGAAAGCCAGCAAGGTTGTGGAGGATAATATGAGCAAAATTCTGATAAAAAATGCGGTAAAGAAATATGGCGACAACACCGTGATTCCTGATTTAAGCGCAGAGATAGAGGATGGAGAGTTATTTACCCTCCTGGGACCTTCTGGCTGCGGAAAGACAACATTGCTGCGGATGATTGCAGGGTTCAATTCCATTGAGGGGGGAGACATCTATTTTAATGATACCCGAATCAATGACATGGATCCCAGTAAGAGAAATATTGGCATGGTTTTCCAAAACTATGCCATATTTCCCAATCTTTCCGTAAGGAATAATGTTGCGTTTGGATTGAAAAACAGGAAAATTGAAAAAGAAAAAATAAAGACTGAGACAGACAAATATTTAAACCTGATGCAGATTATGGAGTATGCAGAGCGAATGCCCAGCCAGCTGTCCGGCGGGCAGCAGCAGCGTATCGCTTTGGCCAGGGCCCTTGTGATTACGCCTGACGTGCTTTTGATGGATGAACCCTTATCCAATCTGGATGCCAAGCTTCGAATGGAGATGCGCACAGTCATCCGCCATACCCAGAAGAGCGTGGGCATTACCACCGTGTACGTGACCCATGACCAGGAAGAGGCTATGGCTATCAGCGACCGGATTGCCGTTATGAAGGACGGTGTCATTCAGCATATCGGAAAGCCCAAGGATATTTACCAGAGGCCCAAGAATGTATTCGTAGCCACCTTTATCGGACGCACCAATATGGTTCCCGCAAGGATTGAGGGCGGCGAGCTGGTATTTTCCGATGGCTACCGGGAACAGATAGACATCCTTAAGAAGGCAGCGGATCAGGAAGTCCTCTGCTCCATCCGGCCGGAGGAATTTATTATCGGCAAGGAGAAAGGCGAAGGGATCCGGGGTACGGTGAAAGAGTTTGTGTACCTGGGTCTGAATACTCATTATTATATTGAGACGGATGCCGGGGAGACGGTGGAGATCATCGAGGAATCTTCGCTGGAAGAAGAGCTGAAGGAAGGGCAGTCCGTAGTTCTCAAAGTGAAGAAGGAAAAGATCAATGTGTTCAATCAGATGGGGGATCGGAACCTGGTAAGGAGCGAGGCGTATGAAAAACAATAATAAATTCCGTCTGGATATCTGGGGCTTTATCACGTTGTTTGTGATTCTCTTGTATGTGATGTTTCTGCTGTATCCCATGGGATATTTGATCCGTCAGTCCGTCTTTGACGGAGAAACCGGGCGGCTCACCATGGAGAACTTTGCAAAATTCTTTTCTAAAAGTTATTATTTTGACACGCTTTTTAATAGTTTTAAGATTTCCATCGCGGCAACCCTTCTGTCTCTTTTGATCGGAACGCCTTTGGCTTATCTTTTTGCAGTATACAAAATCCACGGGAAATCTTTTTTAAGCATCCTGATCGTAGTGGCATCTATGTCCGCGCCTTTTATCGGAGCTTATTCCTGGATCTTGCTTCTGGGGAGAAGCGGCGTGATCACTACGTTCTTTAAAAACTTGGGGATTGCTCTGCCAGATATTTACGGTTTTGGCGGGATTGTCCTGGTTATGACCCTGCAGCTGTTTCCCCTGGTGTTCCTCTATGCAAGGGGAGCCCTGAAAAATATTGACAATTCTCTGATTGAAGCAGCGGGAAACTTGGGATGTTCCGGCATAAAATGCTTTGTCAAAGTGGTTATCCCGCTGATTATGCCGACTCTTCTGGCGGCGGGCCTTCTGGTGTTTATGCGTTCCTTTGCCGATTTCGGAACGCCCATGCTTATCGGCGAAGGGTACCGAACCTTCCCTGTGGTGCTTTACAATGAATTTATCAACGAGGTAGGCGGAAACGACGGCTTTGCAGCGGCTATCGCCGTCATTGCCATTGTTATCACTACTGTGGTATTTCTTGTTCAAAAATACATATCCAACCGGAAGTCCTTCTCTTTAAACGCCCTGCATCCTATGGAAGAGCGGGAGGCCAAAGGGACAACCAAGTGGCTGGTGCATCTCTTTTCTTACCTGGTGATCGGAGTTGCTGTTCTGCCCCAGTGCTACATTATCTATACTTCCTTTAAGAATACAGAAGGAAAGATCTTTGTGGACGGCTATTCCCTGCAAAGCTATACCACGGCTTTCGGGAAACTGGGAAAGAGCATCCAGAACACGATTATTATTCCTTTGCTGGCTCTGGCCGTGATCATTCTGCTGGCTATCCTGATCGCTTATCTGGTGGTGCGCAGAAGGAACGCCCTGACCAACGTTACGGATATCCTGTCCATGATTCCCTATATCGTGCCGGGAACCGTATTGGGTATTGCTCTTCTCATAGGCTTTAACAAGCCGCCCCTCCTCATCAGCGGCACCATGTTGATTATGGTGGTGGCTCTGGTTATCCGAAGGCTCCCCTATACCATACGTTCTTCGGTGGCCATCCTGCAACAGATTCCTATGAGTATCGAGGAAGCGGCCATCTCTCTGGGAGCAACGAAGCTGAAAGCATTCTTCCGCATTACCGTTCCCATGATGCGGGCAGGAATCGTATCCGGCGCAATCCTTAGCTGGGTGACAATGATCAGCGAGCTGTCCACAGCCATCATCTTGTATACGGGACGGACGAAAACCCTGACCGTTGCCATTTATACGGAGGTTATCCGAGGGAATTACGGGACGGCGGCAGCCCTGTCCACGATCCTGACATTTTTGACGGTGGCTTCTTTGCTGCTGTTTAACAAGCTGAACGGAGGAAAGGATTTGAGTTTGTAAAAAGGATAGGGACGCTTTTATAGGGGCTATGAAACCGACTTTCATAGCTCCTTTTTATGCGCAGGCCCACACAAGGAAGTTTGCTGCGTCGCAGCATGCGGGCCGCGCGGCCTCAAATCATCTCATTCTGCCTGTGCTTCTCCGGCTCCTCGTACGCATCCATAAAGTCTTCCCCCAGATACACGATTTCCTCCGCAAACTGAATCGCGTGTACCACCGTAAAAACTGAGATCACCCTTCGGAATTTTAATCCCGGAATATAATTCAGCACCTCCATCGGGAATTTCCCGTCCAATACGATATATTCCGGGAAGACTTTCCGGTAATCCAATACATCCCTCGGATGAGGCTTGATCAAAACCACCGATTCCTTCCCGTCTATCTTCCCATATCTTTGAATGCAGTCTCTGAAAATGCGCTCCCTCACATCCAGTTCGCAAAGAGGCTCCGTCAGAAGCAGCACTTTGTCCTTTCCGCCCTTGTCAATTTTTTCCAGAATCTCATCCATATCTTCAATGAACAGGCGCACCAATATGTCCTTCCCTGCCCCGTCCAGCCCCTCTGTCAGTTCTTTTCTCGGTCTTTCTATATATTTCGGGCAAGGATAGGGCAGCACGGACAAATCATTCACTTCCATATCCAGGCAATATTTTGCCCATCCGTTCTGGATAAAAATCAGATTCCTGGCCGCCAGGAAGGCCTTCAGTCCAAAATGCCCCCGGTTGTCATACCGGGCGGTATCGTACGTAGCCAGACAGTCGAGCCCGTCTTCCAGCGCGTGGTAAGGAATCTTTTTATAACTCAAATAATAACCGATGGGATCGGAATCACAGAATACATAGACATCCTTATATTCCCCAAAATCCACCGGCACATAATCCTGCTGCGCCTTTCCCAGGAGCTTCGTATATTTCATCCTGGCCAGCATATTAAGGAGCAAATTGCCCCGGTTCTTGTGGTATTCCATCACCTCCGGGAAATTCACGTCCTCTTTTTCTTCAAACATATAAACTTCGTCAAAAAGTCCGCATTTTAATGCCCTGCTTCTCAAATCGCCAAAATCATTGGACATGGTGCTGAGCACCAGATCCGCATTTTTCCGTTCTTCTGCCGGGAGATTCAGCTCCTTTAAACATGCCACATAGACATGGTAATACGTATGGCACACATAGACTCTATTCTTCATATTCCACGCAGATCCTCTCCAAAGCTTTCCTTCCGGCATCCATAGCCTCTTCCGGCGTCCGGCCTACCGTAATAATATGCCCCAGTCTGTCGTTGCTGGATTTCGTGCCGTCCGTGCTATCCCCCGCTTTTTTATAAAGAACGACCTCCTCCACCCCGTCCATGCACAGGATTTCCTCCCCTGCTTCCAGACGTTTCAGTTTCCCTTTCCCGCTCTGGATAAAATGTATCGCCGCCGCCCGCTGCCATTTCATAGATAAATCAGGTTCCCCCCCAGCCGCAAGCCTTACCGATGCATCCACCAGATCCACTCCTGTAGACAGCGGCACCAGCCTGGAAGTAATAAAATCCCCTCCCAGTCTTGCCGCGATTTCCACCACCTTGGGTCCTTGCTCCGTCACTTTTATTTCCGTATGGGAGGGGCCGTTCTGCAGCCGGATCGCCCGGACCGCCTGCAAAGCTACTTCCCGTATTCGTTCCTGTGTCCCCTGATCCAACCGGCTTGGCTCGCTATGGGCAATTTCCACAAAATAAGGCGGCGGCGTAATATATTTGTCAGTAATGGCAATAATGGTCGTTTTCCCATTGACCGTCATTGCCTCTACGCTTACCTCTGCCCCGGACATAAATTCCTCCGTCATAACAATGCCATTTCTGGAATTGCCTTTGCTGTATGCATATATCCGGTGCAATTCCTCTTCTGTTTTCCCTCTGCCGTCCAGCAAAACCACGCCCCGGCTCCCCGCATTATCCGACGGCTTCACGATACAGCGCCCGCTAAACGCCTTTACCGCTTCCTGGAACTCCTCCCAGCTCTCAACCGCATAGTAAGAAGGAATCGGCACATGGTTTTCTTCCAGCCGCTTCCTCATATGACTTTTTATTGTTGCGCACAGAGAGTCCTCATAGGCCAGATCCGGTTTCTTGCCCAGTTTTTCATTGACATAGGCGGCCGTCCTCACCGGTCCGTCGCTGGTGGAGGTGATTACGACATCGGGGCGATAAGCCAATGCTTGGCGGTATACCTCTTCCATATCGAGCGTGCTGACCACCAGCTTTACATCCGCCAGCGCAAAACCCACCGCATTTTCATCATAATCCACGAGAATAATCTCATATCCCAGTTTTTTCGCCGCATGAATCGCCGGAACCTGGAGCGCGCTCCCGCCTAGAATCATCATTTTCTTTCCCATTCGTTCCTTCCTCCCTGCCCCGAAATCTTTTCCCATTCAACACTTCCCTTATCTATCCAATGTATTTCCAGTCCAAAGGCGTTCCCTTCGCAATGTCAGCCCTGGCTTTTTTCCCGATGACCTCGTCATAATACATCGTATGCAGGCCGAACGCCGGACGGATAGAACGGATATTTTCCTCTGTAAACGCCTCTCCTGCCCTGATATCCTTTACCACGAAAAGAGAGCGCCCGTCTTCCCTGCTCTTTTTCTGTTTCTCCGTCAGTTCATATGTCACCCGCCCCAAAGCCTTTTCCACGATACGTATCTCTTCCGCCATTTTCCGGAATTCCTCCGGTTCCATCGAAAATGCGGCATCGGGCCCTCCGTCCGAACGGGATAAGGTAAGATGTTTTTCCACCATTTTCGCTCCCAGGGCAACGCTTGCCACTGCCACCGCCGTACCCATGCTATGGTCGGACAGCCCGGCCAGACAGTCGAATGTCTCTGCCATATGGGGAATGACTTTTAAATTCATATCTTCGTAAGGGGAAGGATAGGTGGATGTGCATTTCAGCAAAATCACCTGCTCATTCCCTTCTTCTTTGCAGACAGCCAAAGCCCTTTCGATATCTTCCAGATAGGCGATCCCGGTGGCAAAAATAACTGGCTTCCCGACCCTTGCAATTCTCCGTATCAGCGGAATATCATTAATCTCAAAAGAGGCCACCTTATAGGCCGGCATATCCATCTCCCGCATAAAGTCCACCGCCGTAGCGTCAAAGGGCGAAGAAAAGCATTCCATTCCAAGCCCGTTTGCAAGCTCCTTCAGCTTCGGCTGCCATTCCCAGGGGGTATAGGCTTCCTCATATAATTTATGGAGGGTCGTCCCGTCCCAGATCGTTCCCTGCGTGATCTGGAAATAATCGTTGTCACAATCCAGTGTAATCGTATCCGGCGTATAGGTCTGCAGTTTGACCGCATCCGCGCCGGCCTCCTTCGCCGCCCTTATAATCGCCTCGGCCCTGCCATAATCCTGCAAGTGGTTCGCCGATACCTCTGCCACAAGAAATGTCCTTTCCCCTTCTCCTACATAACGACTGCCTATCTTTATCTTCTTTTCCATAACCCCTCCCCCATCATCCGATACTTGATCTCCGCCAGTTTCCAATCCGTCATATGGTCGATATCCTGCACCTCCGTTTCCGGCACAGGAAAAGGAACATAACCGTCCTCCAGGTCCCCTCGGCAGGCGCGGTATTTTTTTACATCATAAAAATAAAACTGCCCGCAGTCATGGTACATCGGCTCCAGATCCTGGGAACGCTTCATCGCATTTTCCGGCTGGCAATATGCCAGCCTGCCGTTTCTGACTGCCATTCCCCGCTGGGGAGGAAAGGAAAAGCGAACCACCGGCATTACCCCGGAAGCCCCTTCTTCCACCAGCAGCTGAAACGCGGCCTTTAATTTTTCCTCCGTCACAAAAGGAGCAGTCGGATAAATACACGCCATATAGGCAAAAATCCTTCCTCGCTTCTCATACTCCTCCAATACTTCCAGCAAAACGTCATCGGTCGTCGCGTAATCGTTGGCCGTCGCTTCGCTCCTCATAAAAGGGACGCTTGCCCCCGCTTGCCTGGATATCTTCGCGATCTCCTCATCATCCGTGGATACCATCACTTCCTCAAACAGGCCGGAAGCCAATGCCGCCTCTATGGAATAACAGATAATGGGCTTCCCCAGAAACTCCTTCTTATTCTTCCCCGGTATTCTCTTGCTCCCTCCCCTGGCGGTAATAATCGCAACCGCATTCTTCCCGTTTCCCACGCTCCGCTTCCTCCTGTTATCCTTTCTATACCACCCACAACACCACTTACCATACAGTTCACAAAGCAAACTGTGTTGAGATCCGCTCCGCCCCGCGCCCGTCCGTCACACGGCCAAGGGCGTCTTCCATTCTCTCCCTCAATGCCTGATCTTCCATCAGCGCCTTCAATCCTGCCAAAACCCGTTCCAAGCAGTCTTCCCTATCCTTCCTGATATCCCCTGCAAACAGCATCCTCTCTTCCCGTCCAAAAAACTCGCTGTCATACTGCTGGTTATCCGCACAGACAAAAAATACTGTGGGAACCCGCATCGCGCATAGTTCAAAAAGCATCGTCCCGGCCGCTGAAACAGCCATATCGCACCGTCCCATCAATTCCGCCATATTACTTACATGGTCATGTAATTTAATATTTCTATTTTTTGCAGCCAGCTCTTCCAGCCCTTCTTTATTCGGATGGAACCGGCCTACCACTACATGGAATATCGTTTCCCGCAAAACCGCTTCCCCTTCCAGTCCAAGAAGGATGCCATACAGCGCGTCACAGACATCCCCGCCGCCGGAGCTTAACAGCACTTCATACTTTTTCCGGGAAAGCGGCTCCCCTTCTTCCGCTTCCTTCCGTGCCAGTTCATGGATCCTCTGGCATTTCTTCCGATATTCCTCTTGGAATTCTTCCCGGAGAGGCACATATTCCGTGCCGAGCAGAAGTTTTGCCTTCCCCCGGTAGGCTTCCTCATAAGGGAACCGCACATGGTAGGCATTATAGTTGATAACAACATCCACCGGGTATACATCTGCAAAACAGTCATCTATATAAATGATTTTACACAAGTCCCTGATTTTGTCAAAGTAATTCCTTGTCACATAATAGGAGTCCACCAACAGATTACCGCAGCCCGCCCCTGCCAACTCTTCCCTCAGCCTGTCCGTTTCCCCCTCCATGTCTTTCCATGATGTTCCTAGGCATCGGTATTCCATCCCCGCCTGTTCCAGCAGTCCGCCGCCATAATGGTCGGCCGTGAAAAAAAGGACTTTCTGCCCCAGTTTCCGCAGCTGCTTCGCGATTGTCATGCAGCGCATGATATGCCCCATGCCGACCTCTTCGTTCGCATCCACCCGAATGCCCGTCACCTGCCCTGCTCCTTTTCTTTCTTTCCCGTCCTTTTTGCAAAAACAGTACTCTTCCAGAACCGCCGCCACACGCTCCATTTCTTCCCTGCCATACCTCTGGTCTATAGGCAGAGCCAGCATATGTTCGTAAATATATCCCTCTTCTTTTGACAGGCTGCTTCCGTTTGCCTCGCCTACCGGCCACAACACCGGCGCATAAATATCATGGGATTTCAAAAACCTTTGCAATTCCTCCCGCTCCCTGGCATAAACAGCCAGATATAAAGGCGCAGCCCCGTCCGTTTCCGGCAGAATCGGCCAAAACTGGGGGGTATTTTTGATCCTTTTATATAAATAACGATAATTATTCTTCCTCTGTTCCCGGCATGCCTCCTCATCAATCCCGGCCAGCATTTCCAAAGCCTCACGGGACATTTCTCCTACTCCCTCGTGGCAGTCCAGCCATTCTTCCATTTCCCGGTTTTTCCTTAAAAACCGTTCTTTCATGCCCTTTTTTTCTTCCGCGTCCCCTTCTCCATGCAGATAATTCCATTTCTCTGTCAAAAATCCCAGCCTTTTTTGCGTAAATTCATCCGCTGAAGTCATCCCCTCCCGGGAAATGCTTTCATCCGCCGCCACAAAACCGCCGTCCGGAATCGGATACCACTTCCGCAGACTTCCTACCACATAATCCGCCTCCGCCCCGGCGCTTTCCAGATAGTAAGACTGGGTGACATCCTCCATGATGCAGATTCCTTCTTTTTTCCACGTTTTCAACAAAGACCGCATCGGCTTCCATGTATCCACGCCGTAATAAGCATGAATAAAAAGCAGACCCGGCCTTTCCAGCTCGACCAGGCGGCGCAGTTCTTCCTCGTCCGCCTCCAGATTTTTATTCAAATGGTAAAAGCGAATCTCCCATCCTTCCCACTGAAAGGGAAAAAAAACGGTATCGCACATATATGCCGGCAAAAGGCATTTTTTCACGATACCGGATCTGTTCTGCACCAGACTGCGCAGGGCAAGCGCAATGGCCGACCTGCCCGACATGGTAAATACCATATTTCTTTTCCCATATTTCCCGATTTCCTTTAAAGAAAAAGGCTTTTCCGGCATACCCGTTTTGGATGGAACCTTTGCCGGATCAATTTCGTAAATGCTCCCAATCTCCATATTCAGCCTTTTGCCTCCCGTTTTTTCCTCCATCCCCTATATGCCCAAAGCAGCTTATAATACAGCATAAAAAAGAGCGTGGACCTCTGCTGCATCCGAATCAGTTTCTTTTCCTCCTCATGGGTTCTCTCCCGGTAGTAAGAATTATTCTGGAAATCCGGGAAAGTCCGCTTCATTTCCTTTCCCATCTCCTTCACAAACCCATATCTTGTCTTATTCACGCCAGCCATATAAGTAAACAGCGTATTGACATAAAACAGCAGCGTAAAACTGTACTCCAGTTCCTTTTCAAACTCCTTATAATAGCCGTGCCTTTTCGCTTCCTCCAGCATCAGCCGCCCCGCCTCCATACGGTCCTCGCATCTTTTGGGCGAAATCGTATGTACGGTGGAAGTATCATGCTGGTAATAATAATACATCGGCTCTTCCATATATTCAAAATGCTTTGCCAGCACAAGATAAGAATTCCCCAAAGCATTGTCTTCATAAAAAATATCTTCTGGAAACCAGAGGCCGTTTTCCAAAATCATGGAGCGGCGGAAAATCTTCACTACCAGGCTGCCCCCGTCCAAAATCAAGCTGGCTCTTTTCTCCCTGTCCAAGACCCCGCTCTGGCTCCGTTTATTATTCGGGACGATCTGCCCTGTTTCCATGGAATGCCGATCCGTTAGGCAATAATCGCAGCCCGCCAGATCCGCGCCGGTGCTTTCTGCCCTTTCAATCAGCCGCTCATACATATCGCTTGTAATCCAGTCGTCGCTGTCGATAAATCCGATCCAGTCGCCTTTCGCCATCCGAAGCCCGATATTTTTCGCCCCGCCCTGGTGCCTGTTCACTTCCGAATGCACCGCATGGAATTTTCCCGGGAAACGCATCTCATAACGCCTCAATATCTCAAAAGAAGAATCCGTGGAACAATCGTCCACCGCAATAATTTCGTAATCTTCCACCGTCTGATTGACGAGGGAATCAAGGCAATATTCCAGTTTTCCATCTGCCGCCATATTATAAACAGGCACAATGATACTAAGCTTCATAATATTTTGCAATCCTTGTCACCGCCCTGACCACATCCTCCACATCCTGGTCCGTCATGGCATAATAAAGGGGAAGGCTGATGATTTCCTCATACAGCTTTTCCGCTTTCGGGCAGATTCCTTTCTGATAACCTAATTTCTGATAATAGGGAAAATAATAAGTGGGGATATAATGCACGTTGCAGCATATATTTTCCGCCGCCAGCGCGTCAAAAAATTCTTTTCTTCCTATACGGAGTTTTTCCGGCACAAGGCGCAGGATATACAAATGCCTCGTGGTATCCGACTCCGGGATTTCCTTCTGCACCGCGATCTGCGGCAGCCTGGAAAAGGCTTCGTTATACCGCTCCACAATTTCCTTGCGCCTCCTGGAAAAAAGCGGCAGCTTATCCAGCTGGCTGATGATCAGAGCTGCCTGCATATCCGTCATCCGATAATTATATCCGAGGTCGATCTGCTCATAATACCAGCCTCCCTCCGGCTCATATTCCATCAGATCCTCATTCCTTGTAATACCATGGGATCTGTATAACAGCAATTTTTGATAATATTTCTCGCTGTCCGTCAAAACAGCGCCTCCTTCGCCGCCGGTCACGGTCTTCACCGGATGGAAGCTGAACGTGGTCATATCCGCGATCGATCCGTTCGGTTTCCCTTTATATTTCGTCCCGATCACATGGGCGCCGTCTTCGATCAGCACAAGCCCCTTTTCCCGGCAGAGCGACAGCAGTTCATCCAACTGCACCGACTGGCCGGTAAAATCCACCGCCACCACGGCCTTTGTCTTTTCGCTGACCCTTTCCGCCACCGACGCAGGATCTATATTATAAGTATCTTTACGGATATCCGCAAATACCGGCCTTCCACCGCAGTACAAGGCGCAGTTCGCCGATGCCGCAAACGTAACCGGCGTTGTCACCACCTCGTCCCCCGGCCCTATTCCGGCCGCCATACAAGCCATATGCAGAGCCGCCGTCCCGTTGCTGCATACCACCGCATACTTTGCCCCCGTCACTTCGCATAACTTCTTTTCCAATTCCCCGATCTTCGGCCCGCAAGTCAGATAATCGCTCTTCAGCACATCCACGACCGCCTGGATATCTGCCTCATCAATATACTGATGCCCATAAAATAACTTCGTATCCCTTACTGGTTTTCCACCGCAGACTGCCGGTTTTTCCTTTTCCATATCCGTATGCCTTCTTCCTGTTCCGTATCTGTTTTTCCAATCGCCGGCTTCGCGGCAATCCTTTCTGTCTATTTCTCCAGATCCACCGTCTCTAGCAGTTTTCTGATCTCTTCCACCGACAGCCACTGGGCATTGTTGTCCGAACTGTAAGAAAAGCCTTCTTTTACTTTCTTCCCGCTCAAATCCGGCTGCTGCTTATTGTTCCACACCATCTGCGGATATACGATAAAATGCTTGTCATATTCGTAAGTTGTCAAAGAATCTTCCGTAGTAATCATGATCTCATGGAGCTTCTCCCCCGGACGGATTCCCACCTCCGGCATCGTGCAGTCCGGCATCATCGCTTTCGCCAGATCAGTGATCTTAAAAGAAGGGATTTTGCTGATAAAAGTTTCCCCTCCCGTAGCCTCTTCCAGCGCTTTGATCACCAGTTCCACGCCCTGCGTCAGGCTGATCCAGAACCGGGTCATCCGATAATCCGTAATCGGCAGCTCAGTTCCGCCATTTTTTATAATATTATGGAAAAACGGAATGACCGAACCCCGGCTTCCCGCCACATTCCCATATCTGACAATGGAAAAATTAATATCCTTCGTACCCGTATACGCATTCGCCGCCACAAACAGCTTGTCCGACACAAGTTTTGTTCCTCCGTAAAGGTTCACCGGGTTGACCGCTTTATCGGTGGACAGCGCCACTACCTTCTTCACATTGGAATCCAGCGCGGCATCGATCACATTCTGCGCCCCATGGATATTGGTCTTGATCGCTTCGTTCGGATTGTATTCACAGGCAGGAACCTGTTTCAGCGCCGCCGCATGCACCACATAATCCACGCCTTCCAGCGCCCGCTTCATCCTCTCCTTATCCCGCACGTCGCCGATAAAGAAACGAAGCCTGCTTTCATATTCCTTAAATTCATTGGCCATAATAAACTGTTTGAATTCATCCCTGGAATAAATGATGATCTTCTTCGGTTCGTAATTTTTCAATACATATTTTGTGAAACATTTTCCAAAAGAACCTGTTCCACCGGTAATTAAAATCGTTTTATTATTTAACATTGATTTTCCTCCAATATTGATTTTCCTTCCGTTTTCCACTTCCTGCCAAATCCGCATCCTCACCGCACAGTATACCACAAGCTTGCCTAAAAAACCATATTTTATTCTATCATTCTACGGAAATCAATTTTTGCAGAGGGCATGGAAGGAATTTAAGTCGTCCTTTTTCTTCTGTGGAAGAATTAATGGAGGATTTAAATGCTGAAGATTAAAGAACAGGAACACATAGCGGTTTATTCTAGACCACCAAAAGATTACACTCCCATACAGACCTATTACTCCATCTCATATACGCTCCACAATCCCCTTTTTGCAACCAGCTTCCTGCTTTCCAGCCCGGGATTGCTCTCCTGGATCCTATCTAAGTTTTTCTCCTGCGTCTCGTAATCTGCCGCATAAACAATCACTTTATCACTGCCGCAGATGATTTCATCCGTAATTTTCTCCGCATTCCCCTGGCTGGCAAAATACACTCTGTCATATTGCATCAACTCCTGGGAACGCCACCAGACATGGTACGGCGTTGCATCGTTATAGAAAACGATCACCGGCGTATGCTCGTTCTCCCTCGCATAAGCTACATCTGCCCGTTCCTCTTCATAAAGGAAAATCACCTTCCCCGATGCCAGTCCATAAATATTTCCCAAAAGAAACAACGCAAAGAAAAAAACTGCCCCTCCTTTTCCGACTCCGGCAAAGTCCCTTCCTCCTTTCCTTCCTAATAGGAACACCGCCCTGTTCCAAAGCTCATACACAGCCGCCATCACCAGGAACAACAGAATGCCATAAATGGGATGCTGATAGCGGTTGGAAGTTTCATACAATAAAAGCGCTGTTTTCGATACCGTAAAAAAATAACCGGCTGCCGCAAACAACAGCAGGAAATAGGGAACCGCTTCCACATGAGATTCCCCTCCCGCATCTTCCATCTTCACTTTTCCCACTGCCTTTTTCCGTCCCGCAGCAACCGTGCATGCCAAAACGACAAGCAGGAGCAGCCAGAACCACAAAAAACCGTTAAACAAATATCCGTTTACCAATTCGGAAAAAAAATCCAGCCTTCCCCAGGTATTCGCGGCGTCCAGGAATTCGGAAACCGCCCCCGTCCCCCGGTATCCTCTGAAAATATGGGAAAGACAGGCAGGATAGCTGGCCACAGCCAGCAACAAAGAAGCCGCGCAAGCCGCCCCATAAAGGATACAGCCCTTCAGCTTCCTGTTTTTCCATAGATTCCAGAAGCAGAACCCGGCCCCTATAAAGACCAGGAAAATAATATAATAATACTGGGTCAGAAAACCGAGGTAATTCACTATCATCAGCGGAAGCAAAAATGATTTTTTGTTTCCTCCGTTCTCCAGCACTGCCCTCACATGGAGGCAGGCGCAAAGCAGCACAAACACTGCCAGCCACTCATACATGCGGATAAACATCACGCCGGAAACAGCGGCCGCATTACATCCATATACCGCCGCAACCGCAAAAGCCAGCTTTTTATTTCTTCCCCCAGCCATAAAAGCCAGCCAAGAGAGCAGTCCAAAATGGATGGAAAACGCGGCAATATTCACCCCAATGCCCAGCCACTTGCTGAATACGCCGGGAAAGAAAGAACAGGCTGTATGCAGAAAGAAATAGAAAAGGGGCGGATGTACATCCCATGACTGCACCGTAGCTACTAGGCCATAGCGGAAGCCTTCCCCTTCCAGCACAACAAACTCATTCCGAAGAACATCCCTCTCCACCCACTCCCTGTCCGGCTCGAATAGCCCCGCAGTACGGTTGGTGGAATAATAAGAGTAATATTCGTCCTCGTGAAATCCCGCTTTTCGGTTTCCAAAATACACAAGCAACAATATCTGTAAACACAATAAACCAAGAAAAGCGGCCACCCAAAGCCGCTCTTTCTGAAACGCACCGTTTTTCATCTTCCTCTTTCCCGCCATTTGTCATCCATTCCTTATTTTTTGGTGCAAAGTTTCTTTCCACACTACTGTCCAACCATGCACCCGCCGCACCGTCTTCGGGGCAGCCGTCAGCAGCAGCAAATATCCTTTATTTTTCAAGCTCAAAAAAGGATTCTGTATCGTATCCCTTATATGTCTTCTCAAATATTTTTTCACCGACTGGTAAAAATCATCCTCTTTTTGCATTTTTTCCACCGGGATATGGAGCATATAATCCAGCCTCTGGTAAAGCCCGAAACGGACCGCTTCCCGACGCAGCGCAGGGTACCTTTCCTCCACAACCCGTTCCGCCATATCCGCATTATCTACGATATCCATAAAAACGCGGGAAAATTCCTTCTTCGATTTTTTTCTCGTGTTACTTCCCGTGCGGTAAAACACATGGTAATCCTGCTCCGGCAGAATCGCGATTTTATCGACCTCCCCAAGCATCTCCACCAGCAAATGAAAATCTTCGTTCAGCACTCCCTCTGGAAACCGATGTTTTTCGAACAATTTCCTGTCCGTCAGTTTCGTGCAGTAAGAACAATCACCCCTGTGAAGCAGCAATTCCCGCATAAAATTTTCCCCGCTGCATAAATAGGCCTCCTTTGGCGGTTCACAGACATCGGGAAGGCGGTTCCCGGATTCATCGATCTCATCCCGGGATATCTGAGCAATTGAAACTCCTGTTTCGTCGATACATTTCATCAGCCGTTCATACATTTCCGGCTCAATATAATCATCGCTGTCCACAAACCCCAGATACTTCCCGGATGCCTCGCCGATCCCCATATTTCTCGCAGAAGAAGACCCTCCGTTCGGCTTATGGAAAATTCGGATTCTCTCATCCTCTTTGGCCAGCTCGTCCACCAGTTTTTCCGTTCCATCATCGGAACCGTCATCCACCAGCAAGATCTCCAAGTTGGAATACGTTTGTCTGCAAACAGACTCCACACATCTTCTGAGACAGTCCTGAATATTATAGATCGGCACGATGACGCTGATTAAATCCTGCATGCTTCCACCTTTCCTCTGTTTTTCTTTACACATGGAAAAACTCTATCATTTCATTCAGCGTAGCGGCCTGTGCAGAAAGCTCTTCACTGGAAGCGGCGCTTTCTTCCGACATCGCCGAATTGTCATTCACCACATTGGATATCTGATCCAATCCTTTTTCCACCTCTGCCAGGCTGTCCTTCTGGCGATCCGCAATTGATGACAATTCGTTAATCGAATTGGTCAAATGCACAACGCCCTCCACCGATTCCGACAGCCGGTCAGCCGCGTTGCCGACCAAGTCCATTCCCCTCTTCACGGCATTAATCGAATTCTGGATCAATTCTGTAGATTTTTGTACTGCCAAAACACTTTCCCTGGAAAGATTTCCCACTTCATTGGCCACCACTGCAAAACCTTTTCCCATCTCGCCCGCTCTTGCCGCTTCAATCGATGCATTCAGAGAAAGCAGATTTGTTTGGTCTGCGATTTCTTCAATATTAGCAATAATTGCGCTAATTGCATTCGAGCATTCGTTGATCTCCTCCATGGCGTTTACCAACTGCCGCATTTCCTGATTGCTGTGTTCAATATTATTTTTTACATCGTCCGCATCCTCTGCCGCATTCTTTGCATATTCCGCATTTTCACGCACCTGGCCGGATATATCCGTAATCGTAGCCAGCAATTCTTCTACCGCTGCCGCCTGATTGACGGCACCTTCCGCAAGCGCCTGAGCCGCCTGGGCTATCTGCCCTGCCCCTCCTGTCACCTGAGTTGCCGTGGTGTCGATTCCTTCTATGGTTTCGGCCAGTTTACTGGAAAGATTTTCAAGCCCCTCCTTTATTTTGCCGAATTCCCCCGCATAATCCTGTTTCAAGACATAGTGCAGATTCCCGTTTCCGATCTCACCCAATATTTCCGCAATCTCATCAATATATTTTATGTAATTTTTCAAGCGCACTACCGTTTTTTCAATCGATTCGGCCACCCCGCCAATTTCATCGTTGGAAGAAACCTTCACTTCTACATCCAATTCCCCCTTGGAAATCTTATCTGCCACGCCATGCAGTTCCTGTATCGGCCGTACGATCCCTGTCGCAATCTGTATAATCAATACACAAAGAACGGCAATAATAATGGCAAACAGCAAAACGCTGCTCCCCGCTAATTGATAGAAAGGCAAATTATATTCCAGGCTTGGCATGCCGCTCAACACGACCCACTGGCTTTCCCCTGCCTGTGTCATATAACCGTAATTCTTCGTTCCCATATATCGATATTGATATGCTCCGTATTGCCCGTCCGCAAATCCTTTCTTTACCTCTTCCGCAATATCCAAATCCTGAAGGGAAGCATGCAGTGCCGCCTGGTCGTCCGCATGCATAATCGTGCCGTCCTTCGTCAGCAGAAGCAGGAAACCGGTATCTCCAAGCTTCTGTTCCTCCATCATATCCGTCACCGCGTTCAGGGAAAGATCCAGCGCCGCCACGCCTGTCATTTCTCCAGACGCATTGAATACCGGTGAAACGATGCTGGCCACCATCTCGCCCGTGGAACTGTTTTCATAAGGTTCTGTTACAATCGTTGTTTTCGCTTCCAGCACCTGGCCATACCAGCTTCTTGATGTAATATCCCATTCGCCGATCTCGCTGACATATCCGCTGTCTTCGATGCACTGGCTGGAATCCACATCTGCCGCCCACATCACCAATATATTCTTTGCATCCGTTCCGTGCATGTTTGCCATCGTCGCCATCACCGAGTCGTACTGAGGCGCTTCCGCGATCTTTTCCCCCGGCTCCAGCCCTTCAAACAAATCCACAAGCTCCTGATTAGCCCCCAGCTGTTTCCCCACTTCCATATATTTCGTAAAATACTCGCTGATCTGACAAGAGGCATTCAATGAACTGTCCTTAATATTCTGATTATTTAGCTGCTGTATCTGTCTGCCCGCCATAACCGAAATCAAAATGCCCGCTATAATAAGCCCCACTACCGTGGGCGTAATCGTGCGTACCAGCATTTTCTTCTTGATCGATTCCCTTGCTCCGACGTCTTTTTTCTTCGTTCCTTTTCCCATACTTCTTCCTCCCTCTTGTCCCCCAGCCCGCCTACGGATTTGGGATTCCCAAAACCGTCTTCCTATCTGTACAGTATAGCGTATCCTTATCACGCAGTCAATTATTTACACGGACTCAAAGGCCCCTCCTGTGCCGGAAGAATCCTGCCGCTTTCCATCCATTCACGGCAAAACCGAATCAGTTCTTCCGCCGCATGCTCCGCGTTCCACATGCCTGTGATCGTTTCATAAGCCGCTTCTCCTAATTTTTCCATCCGCCCCTTATCGGATACCAGCCCCTTCACCAGCCCGGCAAATTCTTCATAAGAATCCTTATGGTAAATCAACCCATTTTTTCCGTTCTCAATCAAAAAAGGAACCGCCCCTGCCTCTCCGCTGGCAACCACGGCACACCCGCTGTTCATGGCCTCGTTCACGACAGCCCCCCATCCTTCCAGGCGATTGCTGGTAAACAAGTGGATATGGCATTTTTCCATGATATGCCGCACTTTTCCCGGTTCCGTATATCCATAAAAGGAAAAGCGCTCCTCCAGCCCCTTTTTCCTGACCTGCCCTTTGATTTCTGCTTCCAGCTCCCCGCCTCCTGCCATATGGATATGAAAAGATTCCCCTGCCTTTTCCAGCTCCTCCCCTATCCTGACTGCGTACTCCGGGTGCTTCAGGGGCATAAACCGTCCCGCCCAGACGATATGCACCCTCCCGTCTTTTTCCTTCAATGATTGGAATTCCTCCTCCGTATAGCGCTTTGTTTCAGGAAAATAACCGAATTTTAACATTTTTCCGGGGTATGACCGCACGATATGAAAATCCGATGCCACATAAGCCCCGGCACACAACAGACATACCTGCTTGTTGCGGAATCTCGTATGATCCTTATATTTTTTCCAAAGCCCCCTGGGCGAAACCGCCTTCCACTGACCCTCCCGGTACAGCCTTTCGCTCAGACGAAACGACAATTTTCCGCTTTTCTCCCGTTTGTCTATGATATCCGTCACATCCAGCAGATCTTCCCTGCTGATCCATCCGAATATGGCGATATCGCTTTCCAGCATCCGTTTCCTGCAAATCTCCTCTTCCTCATAAAGGCAGCGGACATAAGGGGGCCGGCCGCCTCCCCCCCATCCCATAGCCAGCCTTTCCTCCTCCATCGGTTCCGTCTGGATAAAGCAGTACCCCTCGCCAAGCTCCCGATAACAGGCATCCGAAAAAGGAATCTGATGGTGGTTGATATAATTGGATACAAAAGTAATCGTCATCGTACAATCTCCTCATAGATCGCCAGCAGCCGTTTAAAATTCTCTTCCCCGTCATGGGCCGCAAGCGCCCTGGTTCTCGCCGCCTCCGCCCTCCAGACTGTTTTTTCCTTTTCCTCCCATGTCCGAAGCACACAGCCCGCCAGCATTTCCACATTTCCGGCCTCGTACAGAAGTCCTTCCTTTCCGTCTTCCAGCATGCTCGGAATCCCTCCTGTATCCGCCGCCACTGCAGGCACTCCCAGCAGCATCGCTTCCCCGAGGGAATTGGGGGAATTTTCCAGCGAAGAAGGGCAGATAAACAGGCTGCTTTTCAAAAGCCTTTCCTTCATCCCATCGGCCGGAAGCTTTCCCAGCATTTTTACATGACCTTCCAGTCCCAGCGTTCCGATCAGTTCCAAAAGATATTTTCCATAAGAAGAAAGCTTAATTTTATCCTTAATAGAATCATTCTTCCTCACGTCAGCCCCCGCCACATACACGCATGCCTGGGGGTAATGGCGCAAAATTTCCGGCAAGGCCCTCAGCACATAGTGGAATCCCTTCAGCGGATAGTCCCCCTGACTTAAAAAAATGCTGTAAGGCATGCAATCCTCCGCCTTCCATCTTCCGCTATAGAATGCAGGGCGCATCGTTTCATTCATAAAATGATACTTGGCCTTGCCGTTTATTTTTCCCGTCTCCCTGCGGTCAAATTCCGTCCGGCCTGTTATATGTGCCACTTTGCCCAGCACTTCTTTTTCCCGTTCCCCCCGTATACGGAATTTTTCCTGCTGTTGGAGAATGCTGTCTTTTCTCAGCCAGTCCCGGAATGTCCTTCTGCGAATCACCCTCTCCGGCAGATCGGCCATATAGGCTTCCGCACAGGCAAAACAAAGCCCCTGTATCCCCACCAGCGTCCGTTCCGGCCTTCCAAACGCCCGAACCATAGCCAACGCATGGGGGAATTCCGTCCCGAAAATATGCACCATATCCGGCTTAAAGTCTTCCAGGATTTCTTTCAGCCGCCTTTCCAGACCGTCATCATATATTTCCGGCGTTGCCAGGTTTTCCGCAAAACCGTAACAACAAACGCCGCTCCCTTCCAGCCGGAAACCCTCCGCCGTTTTCTGCCGCTTTATAGCTTCCGCCGTCCTCCCATCTATGGGAATCCCATCTATGGGAAAACAGATCCCCAGCTCTATCCCCGCTCCGTTCTGCCCCTTAGGGAACCTTTCTCCTTCCCCCTCTCTCCCAAGCCGCTCTTTTGCATGGCAGATCCTTTCATAGATTCCTGTCAGCCACCCTTCCCTGTTGCTATAGGGCAGTCCCAGCTCCCGGGCAATCGCCGGAAGCATAATATTACATAACCATAATACTCTCATTCCTCCATCCAGTCCTTCCCGTTAGCCTGTGCATACGCGAGCACGAAGGGATTATGGAATTTCTTATAATCCCAGATATCCATCCCCTTATAATTCCCTTCCCCTTCATATTCCATAGCTTTGTCTCCGCCGTATTCCTCATAAGTGGCCGCCGTATACAAGGCCAGATTCTCTATGTTGGCATCCCCTTCCCCTTTTTTTATCCCGATAAACTCCAGCATATATCTCTCCGCAAAACGGTATGCCGCGCTCGTCACCCACAAATAACCTCTTTCATCGTGGAAAGCGCATCGGAAGTTATAAACCTCCCCTCCATCCTCCAGGGAGTATCGATCCGCAGTAAACTCCACCATATCTTCCCCAAAAACCGTTTCTGCCGTATGCTTTATGGAAGCGCATACACCTTCCCAATCTTCCGAAAAAGCATCCTCTCCCATATCGTTGTCTTCGATCGCCCAAATCAGGCAGGGAATATCTTCCCTCTCCCAAAAACTGTCCAGCCTCTCGTCCAGCTCGCAATAGCCCCATGTCCAGCCCACGGGAATCTCAAAGCGAAAAGAACCCTCGCTTTCCAGATAGCTCATATCCGTGCGGTTATCCGGCCTCCGCATATAACGGGTTCCATTCTCCGACAAAAGAACTAGATATTCGCCTTCCCCCGGCTCATCGAAAATTTTATAAGCATCTTCCCCTTTATCCGGAATCTCTTCCTGTTCAATATCCGTAAGTCCCGCCATCAGCCAGCTTTCCAGCGCCTCTGCATACCAGTCAGCCTCTGCCAGCGCTTCCTCTTCCTTCTCTTCCAGAATCTCTGCCATTTCTTCCATCGCGGCTTCCACCGGAATTTCCCTGTTTCTTTCGTTCGCGATCATCCGCATGCTGGAACACGCACACAAAAGCAGCGAAGGAACAAACAATCCGATAATTATCGCTATCCTTTTTCTTCCCATCTTTTCTCCCTCCGGCCAACGCCTGTAAAAGCAGCCTTGCCATGCGCCATTTTCTTTTCACTGCCGCTTATACAAGCTTCCTTTCAGCCTCTGGTAAATATGGGCTGTCGCCCGGTTCCCCGCCAGCCAGGTACGCAGCCGCGCGAAAGTCAGAAACATCACTGCCCTATACTTGAAAATCTGCCCGGCAGACATATATTTTTCCGTAATTTTCTTATGTTCCTCCATCGATGTCCTGCGGTTTTCCCTTGTCTCGGAAAAACCGCCTCCTTCATAATCCGCAATTAAAAAGGGCATATAAACGGTTTTGGCCCCTCCGCAGAAAAAGCACCAAAGAAAATGCTCATAATCGGCCCTCACTTTATACCTAATATCAAACTTCTTTTCCTTCATCAAACGCTTCCCATAAAAACAAGCCTGATGGCACGGTACATTCCGGTAACAGCCGAAGGCATTCATGGCAGGGTTCGATGCCACCCGTTCCCCCGTCAGGCGTTCATAAATATCCCCATAAAAAATATGCCTGCCCTCATTTCCATCCTGCAAGACCTTCCCGATCTCCGTTTCCACCCGCCGCAGCACATCTTTGTCATAAAAAACATCCCCGCAGTTCAGGAAATAAATATACTCACCCCTAGCACGTTCCACCGCCTGGTTCATCCCGTCATAAATGCCCGCATCTTTCTTGCAAATAATCTGTATTCGCCCGTCCTCCGGCAATCCTTCCAGGCATCCGTCCAAAGACATCCCGTCTTTTACAATGATTTCATAGTCCCCGCAAGTCTGCATCAGGATACTTTCCACCGTCTTCTTTAATTTATCTCCTGCATTCAGGCAGACTACTACGATACTGAACTTCACCATGCACCTCCTAATTCACATCCGACAAAATCGGCACCATATCATGGAACATAAAAGTCTGATAGGGCAGCACCCGAATTCCGTCATTCCCGGCCCTCAAGAGATAAAGGCCAAAATACCCTGCCGCCGCCAATCCAATCACCACGCTCCAAAATCTCTTCTGCTTCTTATCCCCGATCTTCGCCAGCACCGCCGGGATAAACAGAATCTGCGTCACATTCAGGTAATAACCGATCCTCGTAATGATCGGCAGAAAGGAGCAGCATGTGTACAGCACAAGCGCCCCCAAATTGCAGAAAAAGTAAAACCGATTCCTCCTGCTCCCTTCCACCGCCTGTTTATAATACAAAAGGGAAAACACAAGCACTCCCAGACAGCGGAGAATATTAAACCAGCTGATCCCTCCTTCCAGGTATTCCGTATCCTCATAAGAAGGGTATAAAAATACAACTGCCTTTAAATAAAAATCCTGCAAAAAGAAAAATGTGGTGCAAAACAAAGCCATAAGGCCCAACTGCCACTTTTTCCATGCCAGCGAGGCAAGAAAATAAAGGGGGATCACCACCAGCATAGACTTATGGAACGACGAGCCGAGCAGGACAAGCAGGATAAACTTGCCCCATTCTCCTTTCAATACATATTTCACGGAATACAACGCCAGCGCCAGCGCCAGATAATACCGCACTGTATTGAACGTGGAAAAATAAAACCCAAATGTCATAAACAGAAAGAAGCTCCACCCAAAGCTGTCGCTCTGCTCATACATCGTTTTCAAAAAAAGCCAAAGGGTAAAAAAAGCGAATACGGCGAAAACAAGCAGGAAATTCTCGCCCCCGGCCAGCCGGTATAACACCGCCACCAGCAGATTAAACCCTGCTTCTGTCGGAACATATTCATACGCGCCGCAGGCAATCAGATGCATGAACTCCACATATTTTGCATAATCATTCCCCACATTCATACGGCATGCGGCCAACGCAAACAAGACGATAAAAATCGTCACCAGACACAGCCCATTGCGAACCTGCCGCCGACTGCCCCTGGATAATCGATATTCTGTTCCTCCTCCCGCCGGCACCGTTTGCACCAATGCCGCCAGCGCTGCCGTGCCTGCCGCTATCATCACATACAAAGCCATATATCCCTTGACCTCACCGAGCCTTTCCTATGCGGATTCCTTCCAGCATAAGTTCGTACGCCCGCTTCCATCCCATTTCCCCGCACATTTCTTCCTTATGCGCCAATAAAAACCGAAGGGAAAAGGGTATTGCCATCCTCCCATAGAGAAAATGGTACAACACTCCCCTGTCCCTGAAAAATTTTTCGTTATACCCATGGAACCACGTGGATTCCCTCTCCTTCTCTTCTCCGATCACCTCCGGGGAAGCCATAATTTTAAGCCCCTGCCGCAGGCAATCCCTCAAAAAAAGACTGTCCTCCCCGTTGCTGTATCTTGCACCGCCGCCGAACAAAAGGGAAAAGCCCACATTCGCCCGGTGCAGCGACTCCGTCCTTGCCGCAATGCTATAAGCCGGATATCTGCCGTAATTATACCAGTGGACGCGCTTTTCTTCCTCATTCCAATAAGTCATTCTGGCAGGGGACACCTTTACATTAAAGAGTATCATATCCGCTTCCTGGTTTCTGACAAAAGCTTCCTCTATCTTCTTTTCATAACCGTCTTCATACACAATATCTTCATCCGCAAACACAGCGATATCTCCGTCAGCCCGCATCAATGCATTATTGCGGGAAAGGCCGACGCCCCGCTCCCGAAAACTGTAACATCGGATCTGATGCCCTTCCTGCTCATACTCTTCGTACCCGAACGCGCCGCATTGATTGACAATGACCGCATCCGTCCTGATATTCATCCGTCCCGCCAACGTCCGCACATCCTGCCCCACTGCGGATACCAACATCTCTATCTTCATACCAACCCCATGCCCTTTCCACACTTATGGTACATCCGCAAAAAATCTTCCTTCGCATCCACGATCACAACGCCGAAAACCTTGCAATCCTGTTTCCTCAGATTCCCCAGCAGCCGTTCCACCGCTTTCCCGTTTTTTCCTCCGAAACGCACCGCCACCAATACGCCGTCCGCTTCCCGCAGCCTGGCATATGCTTCCCCGTCCTCCGGCATTCCGCCGTCCAGGAGCTGTATCTTTGGGGAACGGCCGCTTTCTGCCCCTCTTTTTTCCTCCATCAGCCGTTCGATCTTTCTCACAGCCTTTTTCGTATCCTCTTTCGCATCGGCGCTCACAAGAATCGCCGTTCCCATATTCCTGCCAAGATAACAATAATTCGCCAAAAGCTCCGCTTGGAACCCCTCTGCCAGTTTTCCGTCCCCTGTCAGAATTTCTTCTGTCAGAACTTCTTCTGTCAAAACTTCTTCCGTCAGAATTCCCACAGCCGGTATCCCGTAACGCCTTTCCACATCTGCCGCCACATATACGGAATCGTCCATCACATAGTAAAAAAAAGCAGCCGTAACTGCGGCAAACAGAGCGATGACAGCTCCTGTCGCCGCAGCCCGCAGCGTGCGGTTATCCCACAAAATCTGCTTCGGCTCCGAAGTGCTGTAGATCTCGATGCTTTCAAAAAGCGGATCCGCCTCCCCCAGATGGACGAGAGCCGCCTGGGTCGCTTCCATAATCTGCGCCGACAGCTCCGGCCTGTCCGTCGTAATCGTCACGGTAAGCAGCCGGATATCGGATAAAATTTCCGCCTTTGTCGCCTGGATAACCGTATCCCTGCTTATCTCCGGCGAAAGATTCTCCATCGTACTATTTAAAATCGGATCCGTCGCCATCAAGTCATTCCACGTATATCCATTATAAGCCAGTTCCGTAAAGTCTTCCGGGTCGCAGTTAAAATGCAGATATATTTTCGATACCGCCTCATATTCCCTCTGGGATGCGAACAGCAAATGAACCGACAAATAAATCCCAGCCCCAAGCGCCGCTCCGATAAAAACTGCTCCGATAAAAAACCATATCTTTTTCCAGACCAGCCAGAGAACCCTCTTTCCATCGATTCCTTCCTGCATAAATCTCTCATTTTCCATTCCTTATTTATCCTCTTCCTGCCTCATTGCCGTTATCTGGCTGCTGTCAATCCCTTCCGTGCTTTCCGGCTTGAATAAAATCTTCAGCGTCAGCAACATCAGTTTAATATCCAGCCATACCGTATAATTTTCAATATATGCCAGATCCAGCTTCAGCTTATCGTACGGAGTGGTATTATACTTTCCATATACCTGTGCATAACCAGCCAGCCCCGCCTTCACTTTCATCCGAAATACGAATTCCGGCATATCCTCTACATATTGGGCGATAATCTCCGGACGCTCCGGCCTCGGGCCGATAAAGGACATCTCCCCTTTTAAAATATTGAAAAGCTGGGGCAGCTCGTCAATCCGCACCGCCCTTATAAATTTGCCAACAGGCGTGATTCTGGAATCGTTTTTGGCCGCCAGCCGGGCCACCCCGTCCTTCTCTGCGTCCACCCGCATGCTGCGGAATTTCATGATAAAAAATTCCTTCTGATCCTTCGTGCAGCGTATCTGTTTATACAATACGGGCCCGCCGTCATACAGCTTAATGACAACCGCCGTCACAAGCATAATCGGGGATGCTATGATAGTCAGCAAAAGCGCGCAGACGATATCGATCAGCCGCTTCACCGCCCTTTGCTCCACCCGGAGGGAATATTCCCTTGTCAAAAAGATCGGCGTATCGAACAAATGCATTTTCTCCGATCCTTGGACAATCACATCCGGGATCTTCGGCATCATATATACGCGGATAGACTTCCCATAACAGAACTTCAGCAGTTTGTTTCTGTCCAAAGTCGGAATGTCCCATAACACGATCGCATCGTAATCCCCCTGCACCTCTTCTTCAATGGCAGCCACCCCTTCTTTGATATTCATGCACCGCGTTACTTTATACTTATCCTTCCTCGTGGCAAATTTTCCGAGAATATCATCGATCGAGCGCTCCCCGTAAATAAGAAGCATCTTTCTTGGCGGAAAAAACTTCCGGTAAAAAATATCACACAGATACGTCCAAATGCCGGAAACCACAAGCTGAACCGCCAATACACCGAGAATCGGGGCAACCGGCGCAATCCAGTTTCTGAGCAGCGATATCTGTATATAAGAAATCACATTCACCGCCAACAGGGAAAATACCTGCGAAAAATAAACCTCAAACGGCTTTAAATATCCGATTTTTAATCCCCCATAGGTATTTTCAAAAAAGAAAAGAAGCACAAAATAAATGCCAAGCGTCAGGCGGTGTCCCCACGAATAAAAGTTTACCTTGCCAAATTGAGCCAGATATGGATAATAAATTTCCATCCAGGCATATACGTATACCGCCATCTGCATGCAAAGCCCCAGCAGGGACAGAAGCAGCACGACCGCTCTTTTCTTTGATTCCATCTGTTTCACTTTTGCTCCTCTTTCCTATATCCGTCGTAATACTGCCCGTATTGCCCACCATATAAAATTCCATATGCTTGTATGCAACGGCAGCTTTTCCACATTTCGGTATAAATTCCAAATCCGCTTGATTGCCTTGAACTTATTGGACGAAAGCGACCCCTCCGGCCTGCGGTACACCACATATTCCTTATCCAGCCCATAGGCCGTATATCCGCTGCGCAGTATCTTCCACCAGGTAGCCGTATCCTCGCTCGGAACTTCTGGCATTTTGATCATATCCTTGCTGATCTTCGTCATATCAAACATGACCGTACTCGTAAAAATAACAGTTCTCGACAACGCTTCCTTATAAGTAAGGGTTTCCGGCACCGCGACCCACTGATCCGTCTCATAGCCTTCCTCGTCCGCAAACTCGTATGCCGTAAAACCGAAAGCGGCATCCTTCTCTTTCATAAACTCCAGCTCTTTTTCCAGTTTTTCCGGCCTCCATATATCGTCTGCATCGAGAAAAGCTATATATCTCCCTTTTGCATGGTCCACGCCGGTATTCCTGGCCCGAGCCACGCCCTCATTCTTCTCCTTTACCACCAGGCGGATCCTCTCATCCTCCCGGCACCATTTCTCGATCTTCCCTCTTCCGTCATCCGTCGATCCATCATCCACCAGAATCAGCTCCCAGCAGCCATAAGTCTGGCTCCGCACCGTCCCAATCGTCTCATCGATAAATTTCCCGGCATTAAATACCGGAATAATTACGCTGACCAGCCCTTCCGTACCGTCCTGTCCATCGGCTTTTACCAGCCTGTCCTCATTTCGTTCCATCTTTCGCTCCATTTCCCAGGAGTATTCCCCTGTTTCTACATTTGTTCAAATCTCTTCTTTTATTAAATAAATCGGACGTTTTTTTACTTCCATATAAGTTTTTGACAAATATTGCCCCACTATACCTACACAGAAGAGTTGCACGCCGCTGCAAAGCAAAATAATGCATACCAAAGAAGGCCAGCCGGAAGTAGGGTCGCCAAACAGCAGCTTTCTTACAATAATAAAGATGATCATAAGAAATGCAAATGCACAAAACAGCACCCCCATAAAAGAGGCAATCGCCAAAGGCACTGTGGAAAACGCCATAATACCATCAAGGGAATATAAAAACAGCTTCCAGAACGACCATTTCGTTTCCCCTTTCTTCCGCTCGATATTTTCATATTCCAGCCACTTCGTCTCGTAGCCTACCCAGCCGAAAATCCCCTTCGTAAATCGGTTATATTCCGCCATCGCCAGAATGGAATCCACCACCTGCCTTTTCATCAGCCGATAGTCTCTGGCCCCGTCCACGATTTCCGTCTTCGATATCTTATTCATAATGCGGTAAAACATCCTGGCAAAAAACGAACGGATAGGCGGTTCCCCTTTCCTCGATACCCTTCTTGTGGCCACCGAATCATATCCTTCATCCATATACCGAAACATCTCCGGCAATAGGGAAGGCGGATCCTGCAAGTCACAATCCATCAACACTGCATAGTCCCCTTTCGCCTTTTGCAAACCGGCATAAATAGCAGCTTCTTTCCCGAAATTCCTGGAAAATGATACGAGACGAACCCTCTTATCCTTCCCCGCCAATTCCTTTACTTTCCCGACTGTCTGATCCTTCGACCCGTCATCGATATATATGATTTCCACATCCAGTTCCCTTTGCTGGAAAAACGTCTCATTCTTCATCAATTCCTCATAAAAATCAAAGACGTTTTCTTCCTCATTATAACTGGGAACTATTACGCTAAGCAGTTCCATGGCAAGACCTCTCTATATTATTTTTATTTCTGTTTATATACAGAGTTTATTCTATCACATTTTTTGGAAAAAGCATACACGGAAATCAATTTTTGCAAAGGGCATGGCGCACCGGGGAGCGGGGAAGGAAACGGCAACGGCCTGGGAAGGGTCTGGCGTGGGTTGTTTTTTTGCTGGAGTTGCCAATCAGATTTCACTAATGAAATGGATAAATATTTTCAAATCGGTCGGGTTAAAATTTGCCATCCGTGGCAATTTCACCCTAGATTTTCGACCATTTCATAAGTGAAATTACTGATTGTACACAACAGCAAAAAACAACCCACGCCAGACCCTTCCCAGGCCGTTGCCGTTTCCTTCCTCGCTCCCCGGTGCGCCATGCCCTTTGCAAAAATTGATTTCCGTATAAAAATCTTAGTAAAACAAACATCCTTATGGGAAAGCAAAAAACATTTAAGGGGTGTTTGCACTTTTGTGCCACACCCCTTATAAGTGATAATAATATTGGGAGTATCCCGAAAAGTTATACTGAGTATATGAATACTCATATGCAATTTCAAAATCACCAGAATACTTTCCCTTACTCCAATCCCAAGTTTCTCGAGGCATCGATGTTGCCCGAGCAGACTGAATTCCCAATACCTCTTCCAACGTTTTTCCAGTTTCTGAAGTTGGTTTTGCCGCATCAATACTGATAATTTTCTCTGTATCAATTTCCATTGATGTATCGGCCGCAAACACACTTAACGGATTGGCTGCCACAAAAATAATTGATAATACTGAAACTATGTACTTCTTTTTTCTTTTCATATTTTTTCCCCTTTCCTCCTAAAGCTCATCTATAGTATATTATTATCTTTCCCCCTTCCACATCAAATAATCTATGATCCGAATAATTGCTAAAAATATAATTACCGAAACAATCCAATTTTATTATCAGCCCAATTTGCACCATCTTAGTCACTATTCCAAAACGGAAATCCAGAAAGGGAACCACAAATCCCTTTACAAGCGGTATTCCAAGATTCAGTAACAATGCAAAAATAAATTCTATAAGAAAATTAGTTACAACAGATATCATCAGAACCCTGCCTATAACGCTCTGCTGTTTGTGAAAAATCTTTATAATTTCAAATATAATAAAACCAAAGCATATAATATATACTGCCAACATGATATAGCCATATCTTGCTATCACAAGCGTAAGCGGATAATCTGCAATTCCTTTGTAACTAGCAATTTTAGCATTTCCCCTTCCGCAAACTATTGCACCTTTCATAATCTCCAAAACAAAAAATCCTTTCCTGTTCAACAGTATATTATCCATTTTAATTATTACAGAATATAAAAGTATGACCAAGCAAGGAATAGAAACAAGAAAATACCCAAATCTTTTTTTATCGATGTCAATCCAACCGCTTCTTATTGTTTCCATGCAAACCGCCCAGCTGCTAGCCGTCAACATTATCATTCCTGCAAATGCTTGAACATAAAATGCAATAAATATTGCTACCATATCAATCAGCATAACTATAATCAGGCCAATTATCTTTCGGTTTTTTATTCTGTCAATACAGCAACAACATAAATGTGATAACAAAAACAACATTCCATTTAACACATTGAACATATCTGGGAAAAAAAGAAGGTGTACGATAACACAAGTTACAATAATGCTTATATAAGCTCTTAACACAAACCGATTAAATCTTCTCTCTTCGCTCCAATCGCTTTGAAACAGCCAGAATCCTCCTGCACTTCCTATTAATATATGAAAAAAAATTTTTATAAAATAAAAAGAATTCCCCGTTGCCTCCAGCATCGCAAAATACTCACACAGAGAAAATAAAATAACTGGGAAGAAAACTGTAAGAATCAGCATCTTATTGTACTTTGGTTGATATGCTTCATTTAGTGCTTTTCCAATGATATATGGATCTCCCATATTTCGCAATACCAAATCCATTGCTTCTTCTTCTGGCATGCCTTGCTCAATGTAATCATTAAAACTATCATATATATGGTTTTTTAACTCTGTTTTAATTGCAAAATGATAATTTTTCCACTTTATGCAGCTACATGCTGTTTCTACATAGCTCTTTATCATATTATCCATCTTTATCCCTCAAGTACATAATTAATAATAGAAGAATATTCCTTCCAATTCTGGATTTTGCAATCCAAATGTTTCTTTCCTTCTTCTGTTATCCTATAATACTTCCTGACCTGTCTGGTATCCTCCATTTTTTCATAAGAAATTACATATCCCTCTTTTTCCAATGCATGCAGGAGAGGGTACAAAGTCCCTGCTTTTAAAACAAACTTATGGCTGGATATGTTATTTATTTTCCGTATTATTTCATATCCATACATATCCTTTTCTTCCAATATTTTTAATATTAACATATCAATATTGCTGTTTTGAAAAATCTTGTCCCCCATTTCTGTCGTCATCTTCCTTTATAAACTATATAGAATTTCTTTATAGTATATAGAAATTCTATATATCTGTCAAGATATGATTTAAACTAATCACGGAAATCAATTTCCCTACAAAAAAGAACTATTGCCCAAGCCCACATGGAACTTCCGCAATAGTCCTCTTTCCTGATCCTTCTTTTTATTTCTGCGCCAAAAAAGCCTCTTTCTCCAGAACCGCCGTCACAATCCTCATCCAACCTCTAGCCGTATCCTGTCTGCGATCTGCGCGATATACTCGCTGTTTGTCGGCCTGCTGTTGCCTGTAAGGAAGGAATAGCCGAACAAATCCTCAAACGTATCCGCATTCCCCCTCGCCCAGGAAACCTCGATCGCATTCCTGATGGCGCGTTCCACCTTTTGCTCCGTTGTCTTAAATCGCTTGGCTATCTCAGGATATAAAAGCTTCGTCACGCTTCCGACCACTTCCATATCTTCCTCTGCCAATAAAATTGCCGTCCTTAAATAATGGTATCCCTTCAGATGCGCCGGAACTCCCATATCCAGCATGAATTCCGTTATGTATTCCATCAATCCGAACTCTTCTGTCCGTTCCAATTCCACCGTTTGCACCAAAATTCCCCCTTTACATACAAAATTACCCTCGCTTCCCCTGCATCATATCATATATCCGTTTCTATTGTAAATTGTAACTTATCGCGGTTTTAGGACAAATAAGGATATTGTAAGAAAATATGTCTTTGTACAAATCTTATGAATACTTGTTTCTGTTCTTTTTAGCGATTTCACCTTTCTATACTATGAAATCGGTAAAAAGGTTGTATAATTTTCATAAAAGGATTATAATGGGTTTATTGGTAAGTTTATGAGCATTAGCTAAAGATATGCCCAAAAATTCGATTCTATAAACCAGGGAGGAGAAAAAAAAGATGTTCAACAAAGAAAAAATCGAGAAAAGACTTACGAAATCTTTTGTATTGGTTTCAGCTATTTCGGCAATTGCGGCAATTGCTGGTTTGATCGCGGTAATCGTCATTTCCAACAGGTATTCTTACGCACTAAAGAATTTTGGTTTTGCACAAGGGGATATCGGAAAAGCATTGTTTACCTTTGCGGATTCCAGATCATCGCTCAGAGCGGCTATCGGGTATGATGATGCGGATGCAATAACTACCGTCGTACAACAGCACGCACAAAATAAAACGCAGTTCCAGGAATATTTCGCGCAGATAGAAAATACCATCGTGTCGGAAGACGGGCGGAAGACCTACGATGAGATCGAGGCATTATTGGATGAATATTGGACATTGGATCAGCAGATCATGGACCTCGGCGCAACTACGGACAGAGAGTTATGCCGGCAGGCGCAGGATTTGGCCTTAAGCGAACTGGCAGGAAAATATAACGATATTTATTTAAGGCTGGAAGAACTTCTGACAGTAAAAGTAGACGAAGGAAATGCGCTTTCTTCTACTCTTCAGATATTGTCACTCATATTGCTGGTAGTAATCGTAGCGGTAATCATCTGCGGGATAACCGTTTCCACAAAAATAGGAAGGAGTATTGCCAGAGGAATCTCACAGCCTTTGAATGAATTAGGAAGCAGGCTGAACTTATTGGCGGCAGGGGATTTCTCAGCTCCGTTCCCTGTGGTTGAAGCGGAGGACGAAGTCGCGGTAATGGTAAGGGAAGCAAGGGAAATGTCGGATAAACTGAATGAAATTATCAATGACATCAGCTATCTTTTAGGAGAAATGGCAAATGGAAACTATGCGGTGACTTCTTCCATGCTGGATCGTTATACTGGCGATTTCGAAAAACTGGTAGATGCGATGAGAGGCTTAAGAAATCAGATGACAACCACCCTGCGTTCCATTGCGGAAGCATCGAACCAGGTATCAGCCGGCGCCTCAAACCTGGCGGAATCCGCCCAGAACCTTGCAGAAGGCGCAACGGACCAGGCGGGCGCTGTAGAGGAACTGCAGGCAACAATTGTAAATATTACGGATACGATGGCAAGAAGCGCGGAAGATGCGGAAGAATCTTATGTACAGACAAAGAAATGCGCGGATGAGGCGGACAACAGCCGTGACGGAATGAATACCGTTGTTGCTGCTATGCAGAAAATTGATGATACTTCTAAGAAAATCGGTAATATTATTTCCGAGATCGAATCCATCGCATCCCAGACAAACCTGTTGTCCCTGAATGCGTCTATCGAAGCGGCAAGGGCAGGGGAAGCAGGACGCGGTTTTGCTGTAGTTGCAGATCAGATCCGTCAGCTTGCTGAACAAAGCGCAAAAGCGGCAGTGGATACCAGGGAGCTGATCGAAGGATCTTTAAGGGAAATCGAAGGCGGAAACCGCGCGGTGGAAAGCGCATCCAGCTCCATCGAAATAGTAGTGGACGGCATCAAACAGATTGCCGAAGTTTCCAAGAATCTGAGCATTATGATCGGAGACCAGAACGAGACCATGCGCCAGGCAGAGCAAGGGGTTGGCCAGATTTCCGAGGTAGTACAGAACAATTCGGCAACTGCACAGGAAACTTCCGCTACAAGCGAAGAATTGTCCGCACAGGCTGTGACATTGGATGAACTGGTAGGACAGTTTAAGTTAATGGATGAATAGGACGGAACGGATTTACCAAAATACTACATAAATTTGCAGCTTATTGTAATAGAATTTTTCCATAACAAAAAGTGCGTAAGTTACCAACAAAACTTACGCACTTTATTTTTATGAGCAGACCCGCTCATGGAAGTTTACTGCTGACAAAGTAAGCAGGGGAAAAGCTTTTCACCTATTTAGTTGCCAAGGCATTGGAAGCCGTCTTACAAATATTTGTCCTTCCCCTTTTCCTGAAGGATCTCCACGATCTTTTTTACCTCCTGGGCCTTCGATTTATCGCATACAAGCACTGCATCCTCCGTTTCTACGATAATCACATCCTCCAAACCAATCGTGGCAATCAGCTTATCTTTTCCATAGGCAATGCAATTCTTAGAACCGATATGGATTTGCTCTCCATAAACCACATTGTTATTCTCATCAGCTTCATACAGCGTATCCAATGCGTCCCAGCTTCCCACATCGCTCCAGCCAAAATCGCCGTCCAGCATAATCACTTGATCCGCTTTTTCCATAATTCCATAATCGATCGAAATCTTGGGAATCGTTGGGTACACCCGCTCTATCGTTTCCTTTTCTCTTTCCGTTCCAATTGCTTCTTCTATTTCCATCAGACATTCATACACATCAGGAAGCAGCCTTTCGAAATATTTCATGATCACTGAAGTTTTCCATATAAACATTCCGCTGTTCCAAAGATAGCACCCCTGCTCCACATAGGACTTCGCAATAGGAAGGCTGGGTTTCTCCACAAAATCAGATACTGGGTAAGCTGTAATCCGCTTCTGACTCACGTTTCCAATCCTATGGGCAATCTCCTCCATCCGTTTATCGTACTTGATATAGCCATAACCAGTGGCAGGTTCTGTGGGCTTGATCCCAACCGTTACGAGCCTGTCTTCTTTCTCCGCCAGGTCCATAGCAAAATCCATAACTTCCTTATAAGCTTCCTTATTCTTTACATAATGATCCGAAGGCAGCACGCACATAATGCTGTCCCCATATTTTTTTCTTATAGCCACCGCCGCATAGCCGATGCATGCCGCCGTATTTCTTGCCGCCGGTTCCGCCAGTATCCTTTCCTCTGCCAGTCTTCCGGAAGTCACTTCGCCCATCAGCCCTGACTGACTGACATTGGTTACAATATAAATATTTTCTCTCGGCACATTTCCGACGATCCTGTCGATCGTCTCATTGACTAATGTATCCCTTCCCGTCAGGTTCAAAAACTGTTTTGGCATCTCCCTGCGGCTCAACGGCCAGAATCGTGTCCCTCCGCCTCCTGCCATAATTACGCCATACCTGTTCATTTTATCCCTGTCCCTCTCCTTTCTCTGCCCCACGGCATTTTTTATATCCGCTTTATCTTCCGTCCATCCTCGCCGTATCGATATTTTCCTTAAACCAGTCATAAGCCAGACGAACGCCTTCCTCCAGATCAACCTTATGCTTCCAGCCCATATTATGCAGCTTATCCACATTTGTCAGCTTTCTCGGCGTTCCATCCGGCATATCTTTGTTCCAGACAATCTCGCCCTCGAATCCTACCGTGCGGCATACCGTTTCCGCCAGCTCCCTGATTGTTACTTCCTTGCCTGTTCCTATATTCACATGCTGTTCCCCGCTGTAATTCTCTAACAAGAATACACAGGCATCCGCCATATCGTCCACATATAAAAACTCGCGCAACGGGCTTCCTGTTCCCCACAGCTCTACCGAATCAGCTCCGCTTGTTTTCGCTTCGTGGAATTTCCTTATCATCGCCGGAAGCACATGGGAATCCTTCAAATCATAATTGTCATAAGGGCCGTACAAATTCGTAGGCATGCAGCTTATAAAATCATCCCCGTACTGGCGCTTGAAGAATTTGCACATTTCCAGCCCGGCGATCTTGGCAACTGCATAAGCCTCGTTCGTTTCCTCCAAGGCTCCTGTCAGCAGCGCATCCTCCGGTATCGGCTGCGGCGCCATGCGCGGATAGATACAAGTGCTTCCCAAAAACAGGAGCTTCTTTACCTTAAAATCATGGCAGCATTTGATCACATTGCACTGCACCTGCATATTATCGTAAGCAAATTCTGCGGGCTTCGTATTGTTTGCATGAATCCCCCCTACCTTTGCCGCCGCCAATACAACCACATCCGGCCTCTCCTTTTCAAAAAAATCCCTTACGGCTGCCTGTTCCAGAAGATCCAGCTCTTTATGAGTCCTGCCAATAATATTCGTATACCCTTTGGCTTTCAGGCTTCTTACGATCGCGCTGCCCACCAGCCCTCTGTGTCCCGCCACATAAATTTTGTCCGACTTATTCATACTTATAACTTTGCTCCTTTCGCAGAAAAACTTACCACTCTTTATTCATAAATCCATCTTCAAGCCCCGTTCCCCTGAATTTTATCCCAGCCTTGGACGGCGAAGATGGAAATGCATCGTACCCTGCCCTGTCTCCTTCCATCGGACAGTAAAACTTTACCCCTTCTATCCAGTATTCTTCCATTTCAAAATTTTCATAGTCCTTCTGGACAATCCAATATTCCGGTGAATATGCCGCTACTGTTTCCTTTCCCCATGCCCAGAATTTATACACCCCCACAAAAGCAATCACACAATAAACGCCGTACCAGAAATAATTGCCCCACTGTTCTTTTTTGACCAGCCACAACGCCAGTCCGCCAAAGGTCAACGGCGCGGCCAGCCATACATAGACACAGCCATAACGAATCAATGGCGCTGAAAACATCCAGAACAAAAAGGACAAATTTACTGTCACTGCAGCCAGCATCAAATCCCTCTGTCTGTCCTGCCCTTTCACCGCTCCGACCGCCAATGCCACAAAGGATATCGGGACTGCACCCAGCCCGGCCAATATAAACAGCTTGTCCAGCGCCGTCTGTGAAAAAAACCAACTTCCGATCCATTGCGCCGCAGATTCCCCGTATCTGGACACATCATAAATCCCCCGTCCCCATACTTGTATCTCTTTTGCGTCATAATCCGCGATTCCTTTCGGAATCTTCCAGTCTACGGAAAACAGATCAACAGCAGTAAAAGGATATATCAGCCATCCCGAAATCAGCACATTCCGTGCCAGAAAGGGAAGAAGAATAAGGATACCCAGCCCGAGAAACCCTACAATTCCTTTTCCATTCCTCTCTTTCACCAGCATCCCTGCCGGTTTTACTGCCAGAAGCACGACAAAAGCCGCTGACAGCTTTAAGCTCACCGCATAAACGCCAAGCAATGCCAACAAGCCAAAGGGCAGCCATTCTTTCTCCCCTTCTTCTGCCAGCTCCAGATACCGGATCACAAGATAGAATACCGTCAATACCATAAAATAGTCCGAAGCAGGAGATATCATCTCGTCAAAAATAACCATTAGATAGTATATCCCCATCATCCGTGCAATATCAGCCAGAAGAAGCCTCTTTCTTTTCCACGCCTCTGCTGCCTCGCTGCACGTTCCTGCCAACACCAGCGCAAAAAAACCTGCAGCACAATGGTAAGACTGCCCTCCCAAAAAAGAAAAACTATACAAAGCGGACAGGCAAAAAGCAGAACTGTTATACGCCAGCCTGCAATGCAGGTTGCCCAGCCCTTTCACTATGCCGTACTCTTCAATCCAACGGATGCTTTGCGCATGATAAAGCCCTGTATCATAATGGATCATCCCCCTGGACGTTCCATATGCGAATAGAAAAAACAAAAAAATATAAAATATCTTTCTTCCTATGCTTATGCTTGTACACTGCTCCTTCACAAGCTTCCACAGCTTTTCCCGGAACGCCGCTGCCGTTATCATACAGACAAATACCAGCAGTAAATTAGCCGCCAGACCCACCTTATAGAACAAACTGAAAAACTGGGCATATACGGTCAAAGTTACAAGCCCTGCCATTACATAACCAGCTGCCTTAATCCTTCGGCATCCCTCCCGCCCGAACACGCGGCCAATTGCCGCCAGAACAAGAAAACCGATAATATATGCACTCAGCAGCATATATAGAAAAACCAGACAAACCGAAAGCATACGCCCTCCCTTTCGCTGTTTAAAGATACATGAATACCGCCACCAGAATACCAAGCAGCGCCCCTATCAGCACTTGAAGGGGAGTATGTCCCACAAACTCTTTCAGCCTGTCTTCCACACTCATCTCCTTGCCCATCTTCACGAACATTTCGATCATCTCGTTCAGCACTTTTGCCTGGATCCCTGTTTCCCGTCTTACACCCATGGCATCATACATGACTACAATAGCAAATACAGCCGCTATGGCAAACTGGAAACTTCCTCCCCCATATTCCATTCCGGCAGCAGTCGCCAAGGCACATACGGTGGCCGAATGGGAACTTGGCATTCCCCCGCTCCCTACCAGCCGTTCTGCCACGAATTTTCGGTTAAACCACATATGGATCGCCGTTTTTAGTATCTGCGCTACAAACCAGCCGCAAATTGCTGCCATGAAAACATGGTTTCCGATCAAATCGCTCAAAAAATCCATTTTCCAAATCCTTTAATATCCTTTTTCTAATCGTTTTTTAAATATGCCGCAATCGCATCATGCCAATCTGCAAATTTGAAGTCAGTCGTCAGACGCAGCATATAATTATCCAATACGGAATAAGCCGGACGAGGCGCGGAAGACGGATTATCCTTCTCATATTCCTGGGTCGTAATCGCCTCCACCACGGTTTTCTTTCCCGCAAGCCGGAAAATCTCTTCTGTAAAATCCGCCCAGCTGCAAAAACCTTCGCATGTTCCATGAAATATCCCATAATTATCCGTCGGTAAAAGATACGCGATTGCTTTCGCCAGTTCATCCGCGCTGGTGGGCGTTCCCATCTGGTCTTTTACCACTCTCACTTTATCATGCGTCTCCGCCAGGCGCAGCATCGTCTTTACAAAATTCTTTCCTTCCCCATACAGCCATGCCGTGCGTACAATAAAATAGTTTTTCGCAAAATCCCTGACAAAATTTTCCCCTGCCAGCTTTGACCCCCCATATACCCCCAACGGGCTTGTGGCATCAAACTCTACATAAGGCCTGTCCCCATTTCCTGCAAATACATAATCCGTAGACACCTGCATCAACTTTGCCCCCGACTCTGTTGCCGCTATGGCCAGATTACGCGGTCCAATCGCGTTGATACGATATGCATTGTCCACATCGGTCTCACAGGCATTTACGTTCGTATGGGCAGCGCAATTGACAATAGCATAAGGCTTTATCTCCCGTACAAACCCAAGCACTTTATCGATATCCGTAATATCCAGTTCTTCCACATCCGTGTTTACAAGCTCGATTTCCTGATTTCCCTCATATAGCTTATTTATGGCAATACCCAATTGTCCTCTGCAACCGGTTACAATAATCTTTTTCATCAGCCTGCAGCCCTCCCAATTTTTCCTTATTGATATCTTAATATTTTAATATCCTTATCATACATCCCCTGCCTTTTTTGTGCAAGAAATATTTATCACCGTTATTCTGTAAAATAACGAATTTACGCTTCTGCTGTTATTTCCGCTTTATTTGTAGCAATATTGTTATAAATTCTTAAGATTTTTGTTCATATTTTTCTGCCCCAGTCTAGTGACTATCCTGAATGAATGTGATATAATGGCGTTTGTGGTCTTATATTATTCCTTTGGCAAAAAGGATACGTAATGAAATTATATGAATACCATTATTTATGAAAGCGAGGATTACTCATGAAACGATTACAAGCGCTTCTTCTTCTGAGCCTTGCCTCCGCCTTTTTACTCTTTGGATGCGGCAAGAAGGAAGAAGCTGAAGAACAGCCTGCGGTTTCACAGGTTATTGAGAAGCAGCCAGAATTAGAAGAAACAAATGATACCCCCGAACCAGCTGCGGAAGAGGCTCCGGCAGACGATGAAGCTCCTCCGAAGGAAGGCATGGTAAGAAGCACGCTGACCAATGAATGGATTGAAGGCGACCTGAAAGACGCACGTCCCATTTCCATCATGGTTCCCAATGATTCCTCTGCCCTGCCCCACTACAATCTTTCCAAAGCGGATATTCTTTATGAATGTCCCGTAGAAGGAAACATCACAAGAAGCATGGCAGTTATTAAAGATTGGGAAGATTTGGATCGTATTGGCAACGTAAGAAGCTGCCGCGATTATTTCGTTTACTGGTCCTTCGAATGGGATTCCATATACCTGCATTTCGGCGGCCCTTATTATATCAATGAGATCATTGAGCGGAAAGACACAGACCACATCACTGGATGCGCATACGGTGATAAAAGAACCGATGGTATGTATGAAGGAACTTTCTACCGTTCCACCGATAAGAAAGCACCCCAGAATGCATATGCCAGCGCGGAAGGCATTAATAAAGGAATTGACAAATTCGGCATTTCCAAGACATACAGAGACGGATATTACAATGCTGACCATTTTAAATTCGCTTCCTCCAAGGAACCGAATACATTAGAAAAATACAGCGATGCCATTACAGCTAAAGAAATTGACATGGCATCCGCTTATCCTGTCACCAAGACTTCTTTCACTTACAATGAAAACGATGGTTTATATTACCGTTATATGTATGGCAACCCGGACGTAGACGCTGCCAACGATAACCAGCAGCTGGCATTCAAGAATGTTCTTGTCCAGTTTACATACCACGAAGTAAGGGATGCCAAAGGATACCTGATTTTCCAGGTACATGATACGACAAGAGACGGCTATTACTTCACGAATGGAAAAGGTATCCATGTAACATGGAAGAAGAGTACGGACTACGAACCTACGAAGTATTACGATGACGATGGAAACGAAATCGAAGTGAATACCGGCAAAACGATGATCTGCATCGTAGAAGACGGGGATTCCTTCAAAGCAGACGGCGCAACTTTGAAAGCAAAATAGGCTGTTGAAACCATATCACAGTACAAAAAATCCGATTCCTGATGCAACAAACTATGCATCAGGAATCGGATTTTTTATATCAAACGAGTACCCCTTTCGGAATGCTCCTTCAGGAATACTCATTTCAGAAAGTTCTTTTTCACATTGCCCCGATTCCAAGCCGATTGACAGCAGAGAAAATGGCCCGTACAGATGCCCTTGTGATATTGGAACTTACCCCCACGCCATAAGTCACGCTTCCATTGTCCACATCCAGCAAGTGGATATATGCTGCCGCCTGAGAATTAGAACCGCTCTGAAGGGCATGTTCTTCGTAATCCAGAATCTTCATTTCTTCTCCGATCACTTCCTGAAGCCCTCGTTTTACCGCATCGATCGGTCCGTTGCCCACCGCTTCAAAGCTCTTTTCCACGCCATGATCGGTATAAACAACAACTACCCTTGTATCAAATTCAGATGTCGTCTCATCGCTCAAGTCATCCACCCTCAGTTTCTTGAAATGGATCGGCTCCTTGCGGTCCAGATATTCCTTTCGGAACTGCTGCATAATCTCATCCGGGGATACCTCTCCTTGATGCTCCGATATATTCTGGATGACATTCGCAAACTCCCTGTGCATCCCCTTAGGAAGTTTGAAGCCAAAATAGGTATCCATAATAAATGCAACGCCGCCTTTTCCGGACTGGGAATTGATTCTGACGATCGGCTCATATTCCCTGCCGATATCGGAAGGATCAACAGGCAGATAAGGCACCTGCCATACCTTGCTCCCTCTTTCCCGCATCGCTTTTACGCCCTTATTAATAGCGTCCTGATGGGAACCTGAAAAAGCAGTAAATACCAGCTTGCCCGCATAAGGATGCCTGGGATGGATCGGTATTTTGCAGCATCTTTCGTATATTTCAATAATCTCGTTGATTTTTTCTATATTCAATTTGGGATCAATCCCCTGAGAAAACATATTATAAGCAATATTCAGTATATCTACGTTGCCAGTTCTTTCTCCATTGCCAAATAATGTCCCTTCTACCCTGTCCGCCCCGGCAAGCAGGGAAAGCTCCGCGCTCGCTACGCCGGTTCCTCTGTCATTATGTGGATGTACGCTCAAAATAATACTTTCCCTGTTTTTAAAATGCCTGTTCATCCATTCGATCTGATCCGCATATACATTCGGTGTCGTCATTTCCACTGTAGACGGCAGATTGATAATCATTGGATTCTCCTTGTCAGGCCCCCATGTTTCCTGGACAGCCGTGCATATTTCCAATGCAAAGTCCAGTTCCGTCCCTGTAAAGCTCTCCGGAGAATATTCTAAAATGATCTTTCCAGGAAATTTTTCCGCCCGCTCTTTCACCCATTTGGTTCCTTGCACGGCTATATCGATAATTTCCTTCTGGCTCATGCCGAATACCACGTCTCTTTGAAGCGTCGAAGTAGAATTATAAATATGCACGATCGCCTGGCGGCATCCCTGAATGGACTCAAATGTTCTCTCGATCTGTTCCTCCCTGCACTGTGTCAGCACCTGGACACAGACATCTTTCGGTATCATCTTCCGATCCACGAGCTGTCGGAGAAAGTCATATTCGATCTGGCTTGCCGCAGGAAATCCTATTTCAATTTCCCGGAAGCCCAATTTGATCAAATACTGGAACATCTCTATTTTCTCATGCACCACCATCGGATCAATCAATGCCTGGTTCCCGTCCCGCAGATCCACGCTGCACCATACAGGGGCTTTCTCTATTTCCCTCTCCGGCCACTTTCGTTCCGGGTAATCCACAACCGGATTGCGTTTATACCTCTCATAATTCAACATAATTTATTCCTCCCATTCTTAACCCGCTCATCGCCGCCGCGATTCGCAAGTCTGCATTTGAATTGAAAAGCCGGCTCACAAAGAGCCGGCCAGCTTTCACTATCTTTGCTTTTTACCCCCAAACAGCGATTATTCCCCAAGACCGCTTTCGATTGCATGAACCAGCGCTTTCAAAGCCTCTTCTTCATCCTCGCCTTCGCAAATAAACTCTACTTCATCGCCGCATTTCACACACGCGCCAAGCACACTCAGCACGCTTTTCGCATTTGCCGTGTTCTCTTTAAATGTAAATGTGATCAACGATTTAAATTGCATCGCTTCCTTGCATAGAATGCCTGCCGGTCTTAGATGTAGCCCAGTGGGGTTCTTTATAACTACCTTTTGGCTTACCATACCCTCTTCTCCTTCACTGCATATGCCTTTGTTTTATATTTATTCGTCTGTCTGCATATACTCTTCTTTTACTATACCACCTTTTTCGCCTCTTGTGAAGCCTTCTTATTAAGTAAAACTTACTAGGAAAACTGTGCTTTTAAAGCATAATATTCTGAATCAGCTCTGCCAGCTTTTTCGCCTCTTCATCAATCTGCTTTTTATCCTTTCCTTCAATCATGACGCGAACCTTCGGCTCGGTTCCCGAAGGACGGATCAGCACTCTTCCTTCACCGGCAAACTTACTGTCCAGTTTGGCAATCGCCTCTGCAATTTCCGGATATTCCATATAACGTTCTTTTTTATGGTTAGGAACTTTTGCATTCACAAGCGCCTGAGGCATTACCTCCATAACTTTGGACAGCTCCGATAAAGGTTCCTTCGTTTCCACCATGACTTGCAGTAAGTGAAGCGCGCTCAACAGGCCGTCACCAGTTGTATTCTCATCCAGGAAAATAATATGGCCTGACTGTTCCCCTCCAAGGCTGGCGCCAATCTCTTTCATCCGCTCCAGAACATAACGGTCTCCCACTTTTGTTTGTTCTATCTTGATACCGTTTTTATCCCCCATTAAAAAGAATCCAAGATTACTCATAACGGTAGCAATAATCATATCGCCTTTCAGCTTTCCCTGGTTCTTCATATGAACCCCGACAATCGCCATAATCTGGTCGCCGTCGATAATATTTCCCATTTCGTCTACTGCCAGCAGTCTGTCCGCATCACCGTCAAAAGCCAGCCCGATATCCGCCTTCTCATATACCACTCTCGCCTGCAGCTCTTCCATATGGGTAGAACCACAGTTGGCGTTAATATTTGTTCCGTCCGGGCTGTTATGGATGGCAACGATTTCCCCTCCCAGCTCTTTCAGCGCCTCAATCGAAGTATAAAAGGATGCGCCTTCTGCGCAATCGACTACTATCTTCAGCCCCCGCAGATCGATGTTTACCGCTTTCATCGAATGATTAATGTATTCCTCTCTTGCATCCGTGCGGTATTTGACCTTTCCCACGCTGGCGCCGGTAGGAAATTTCACATCCTTCATTCCATTCCTGATCAGCGCTTCGATCTCGTCCTCCAGTTCGTCGGGCAGTTTATATCCGTCCCCATCGAAAAATTTAATCCCATTGAATTCCACGGGATTATGGGAGGCAGAAACTACTACTCCTGCATCCACCTTATACTTTCTTGTCAAATATGCAATCGCCGGTGTTGGAAGAACACCCACATATACGCAGTTTGCTCCCACCGAGCAAGCTCCTGCCATCAATGCGTTTGCCAGCATATCGCTGGAAATCCTCGTATCACAGCCTACCATAATAGTCGGCTTATGTTCCTTTTCCTTTGTCAGCACATACGCTCCGGCCTGGCCCAGCTGCATAGCCAGCAATGGTGTCAGTTCTTCATTCGCAACTCCTCTTACTCCATCCGTGCCAAATAATCTGCCCATATAAGCGCTCCTTTCTGCTCCTTCTTTACTGTCCGCTTGCCGTTTATCATTCATTATTCCGTTCCCGTATATTCAGTCTCACCGTTATATTCTCGCGCAGACTCACGGTATCCGGCAAATTGAACGAAAGGTTAACGTCATAATACCCTTCTCCCAGTTCTTCTATCACACCCGTTTCCAGCAATCGGCCAATATCGACCACTCCCCTGATCTGGCTTGCATCCAGCGCATTTACTTCCTCTGCCAGCCCTCTTACCTGTATAGGGAATTCTTCTTCGTAAGTGGAAATCACTCCTTCGTATTGCTCCGGAAGGTTTTCGATCACAATATTGCTTTCTGAAATAGTAATGCTCCTCGTAACTTCCTGTTCTACCTTTACTGTCACAGACACATTTCCGTCAAATCCTGCATCGGCCATCTCCACGCTTCCCGAAAGATAAGGCCGGATGTCAACCATTGCCGTTACATCCCCGGTCGCCCCAGTAATATCCACCTCTGTATCCGGTATTTCAATGACTGATAAATTCCTCAGCACGCTTCCTTTGCCCGCCAGCAAAACACTTTCAGGGGAACTGCTCACTATGCCTGTCGCCCTATAACCGTTGGCTGGCGTTCCCGAATACGCAAATCGGAGAGGTATCGACTTCGTTCCAAGAATTTCCACATTAACGCCTACTGTATTGATATTCATCGTCAGCTTATCCTTAGACACCTCTTCGCCATTGGCATCATACAGCTTTATTTCTGCGTTTGTTCCAATATCTCCGGTAAACCCTGTAATTCCCACGCTCACTTCAGCCGTCTCGATCATGGAAATTATCGACTCAGGCCCAGACACCCTCACTAAGTTCTGGTCCGTTGTTACATCGCCCACGATATAACCCTCCTGCAAAGTCCCCGATGTTTCTGCTTTCAAAGGAATGGAAATGCTTTTGCGGTCTTCCACCTTCAGTTTTACTACGCCCGAACTTGCCCGAATGCTGTCCAGGCTTTCATTGTACTGCACCGTAGACAGCTCAATCGGAATCGTATTATCCGCAGTCAGTTTATTCATATCCGCTATGGCGACAAGATCGCCGCCGCTTATATTGTTCATCACTGTTTTCGGCCCTGTAATCGCCACATAATCAAGCACATCGGAACCATCCAGCACCTCATACATTTTTCCCTGGCTGGTAAGGACTTCCGCGTTAATAATCGACACCCTGACGTTGTTCACCCTGCGGGTAGTCGCCGGATTGTTTATATTTGTTACAAGAAGCCATAAAAGAGCGGCAAAAAGAACGGAGCCTATTTTCAGCCCAAGATTGTCAGTCAGTTTCTTTTTCATTCTTTTCCCTTCCCTTCCAAAGCTTACGCCGCTTTCCTTCTGCCGGTTTTCCCTGGATCTCGCGCAGCCTTTCTTTTAATGTATCCCCATCCAGGTTCCTTTCCAGATTCCCTTCATAAGCGATGCTGATCCTCCCTGTTTCCTCGGATACGATCACTGTCATGGAATCTGTCACTTCTGAAATCCCCACGCCGGCTCTATGTCTTGTACCCAGTTCCTTGCTTAACAGCATATTATCGGACAACGGCAGATAACATGTTGCGGAAGTCACCCTGTTTCCGCGTATAATAACAGCGCCGTCATGCAACGGCGTATTATGTTCAAAAATATTGATCAAAAGCTGACTGGTGACAACACCGTCAATATCGATCCCTGTTCTCTCGTACTCGGCCAGAGGCTGCGATTTCTGGATTACAATAAGCGCCCCTGTTTTTACCTTTCCCATCTCTACACAGGCTTTCGTAATTTCATTGATCGTACGGTCAGAAAAAAGGCCGGATTCCGCCTTTCCAGAATCAAACGGCAGCAAGGAAGCAAGGAAATTTTTCCTGCCCAGCTCCTCCATCGCCTTGCGCAGCTCCGGCTGCAGAATCACTATGATTATCGTAGAAGCTATATTCACCAGATTCTCAGCAATCCATAGAATTGTTTCCATATCAAAAATTGCCGCTATCAGCCAGAATACGGCGATTACAACAACACCCTTCAGCAGCGACCACGCTTTTGTATTTTTTACCCACACCAAAATACTGTACACAACGAAGGATAATATAATGATCTCCGCAATGTCAGTCCATCGGATGTCCGGCATACGTCTGAAATATGTGTCCATAAATTCTTGAATCTGCTGCATTTTAAATCATTCCAGTCTTAAAATAATATCATTTCACCATTATCATTCTATCGGCCTGTTTATTAGCCTGTTTTTTTCCCCTCCAAGCCTTTCTGTGAAGAACGTGCCTTCTTAGGCTGGTTAATCTTCTTCACCTTGCGCTCCGGCGTGGCAACCGTCACTTTGGGCACTGCTTTTACATAATAGTAATATTCGTCGTCCTCAAACTGCACTTTTTCTGTCCGGCCATAATCCACATTAAATGCAAAAAACTGTATGACTGTCGCAATTAATGCCGCTGCCGCCGTGCCAAGGATCACTCCCCCGATGGCAACATTGGTATCAAACATCAAATCGCCGACCAGAAGAAGCATAATATTTACCAAAGATCCAGCCACGATGGCGATCGTCCATGAATGGTCAACGGAAAGCCGCCGGATCAAGTATACAAGAATCAGCGTAATTGCAAAAACAGCCGCCGTCACCACCATCGTGCGGTTATCCAGCATACCGTCAATGATAAAGCGGAACTTTGCAGTAATCTCCTCCGCTTCCATGGATATGAGCGTCGTCGTGCTTTCATTCACGTAAGCGATCAAATAATATGCCACCGTTCCGCAGGCCACTGACACCGCAGAAGCCGGGGAACCCAGAAGTCCCATCGCAATCGGTATTGTATAAGGTATATGCATCCAGAAGCATATGGGTGTCAGCAACACCACCGCCGTGTCCTTCGGCGAAAAACGGAAATAAAGCAAAAACATGAGCAGGAATGCCGCCAGCACGACAACCGCGCATTCCAAAGATAAAGCATATACGTGCAGCAGCACAAACGCCGCTGCAACAATAATTATAAAATTCATCGGCATAAAAGAACACATCAATGCTGCAATGAGCACGATCGTCATCCTGTCGATCCTTTCCATAAACCCAAGCTTCCCATTGATCAGCATCAGGCTTATGAAAGCGAGCAAAAATTTCCAGAGAGGCACGAGATAAACTTCATATCTCCCGTAAAACTTTTTTAAATATTGTTTCGCAACAAGTAATGATGTCATAGTAACTTCCTTTCAGGGCGTTTCGACCCTGTTTTATGTTTTATCATACATGCTGGCAAGCCTGCGCAAATTGTTCATATACAGCCTTACGCCGTTTTTTGCTTTGGCATACCGATAGCAATATATCGCATAAGACACTACCGAATATATTCCTATTGCAAGTAAATATTTCATCAAAACGGACTTACCGAATTCCATCAGATCCATTTTATAAATGTCCATCATGAAAAATTCGAAATCATAAAAAACATACATTCCGAATACCACTCCGAACGCAATGGTACCGCAGACAAAGGATTTCAATACCTGCAGCCATACATAGTCCCCCCGGAAATAATTCATAATCAAATTATTTTTTTTCCCTTCGTTCTCCTCATATGATGCCATTTTTGTCATCAAAATGATTCTTTCCTGATTCAACATAAAACCGCTTCTCCTAGTGATCCAAAAAACGCATTTTCGGATTATCCTTCGACTCCTTCGGCTTCTGGACTGTCACAGTAGCTTTCTTATACGCGCTTTGTAGATTATGTGTCATGTCGTTCTTGCACTTATCGCAGAAACGCCCGCTGCGGATCGGCGAGCCGCACTTTTCACAGTTTATCAGCACCTGGGAATCCGATGAAAATTCCAGGCGTTCCTCTCTCAGCCACTGTTTGATCTGCTGGGTGGAAACCTCGCACTCTTCGGATACTTCCTGAATGCCGCATCCCTGGTGCTCATATACATATTTCTTTACCTCCTGGAATTTTTCTTCCAAGTCTTCCCTGCACCTCGGGCATACGACAGGCCCCATCGCATAGTTGAACATTCTTCCGCACTTTTTACAATTACGTACATCCATATATAAAACCTCCCATTCATTGTCCCCGGCCGATTGCCAGCGCCGCATAGTAAATATTTTTTACCCCTGCCGTCTGCAATGTGGCAGTCATAGCGTCAACCGTACTTCCCGTTGTATATATATCATCAATAATTACAATCGTACTTAATTTTACATCATTTTTCAGAATTTTAAAAGCCCTTTTCAAATTATTTTGTCTCTCCACGTCATCCAACCCCTTTTGCGGTGTCGTTTTCTTCCTTCTTGCCACGATATCACAGCGCATCGGCACCCCTGTCCTGGCAGAAATTACCTTCGCCAGCAATTCGGCCTGATTATAACCTCTCTGCCTTTTTCTGGATGGATGAATCGGTATCGGCACCAACGCCTCCGCTTTCCATTGTTTTATCCGCCCTTCCAGCTTCCAAGCCATGCATCGCCCGAAAAAAAAGGCATATTCCTGCCTTCCTCCATATTTGAAACGATAAATGGAAGGCGCGATATCGCGGTATTCAAACACGCTGACCCCTTGTTTGTACAAATGCTTTTTTGTTTTGCAGTCAAAGCAGTATTCATCCTCTTCTTTCAACGGTTTCCCGCATTTCATGCAGATCGGGCCGTTGATCGGCTTTAGCTTTTCCAGGCATTTCCCGCAGATATCTCCACCCCGGAATGGAATGATCTGATCACAGACCGGGCATCTGGGCGGGAAGGCCAGATCCAGAACGATTTCCGCTATTCCATATTTTCTCTTCATTTTCCTCCGTCATGCCTCTCCGGGCAGGAGTCTACATACGGTCCGGCAGTATCATTTCCCTGATTCTGTCGCATAAACTGGTATACCGTCCATTCTGGCTCTCATTGGCAATCATATCCCCCACCACCTGTCTGCTTCCAAGAATCGTGACGCAATATTTTGCGCGCGTCACCCCTGTGTACAGGAGATTCCTGTTCATCAGCATCTTCGGCCCGGATAAAAGGGGCATAATCACAGCTGGGTATTCGCTGCCCTGGGATTTATGGATCGTCACCGCGTAAGCCAGCTCGATCTCGTCCAGCTGATGAAAAGGATAAGACACCCGTCGGCACTCATCAAATTCCACGACCAGTTCCTGGGAAAATTCATTGATTTCCCTCACGATCCCTATATCCCCATTAAATACGCCCAGCCCTTTGTCTACCGGAATGCCGTATTTGCTCACAACCTCCCATTCCATCTGGTAATTGTTCTTGATCTGCATCACCTTATCTCCTACGCGGAACAGCCCGCTGCCATAAGGATGTTCTTCTTTGGATGCATCAGGAGGATTCAAATACTGCTGGAGAATCCCGTTCAGCGTTTCAACCCCCAGGCTCCCCTTCCTCATCGGGGTCAGCACTTGTATGTCATAACTTCCGGCATGGACATAAGGGGGAAGTTTTTCACGGATCAACTGGATCATATGCTTATAGATCACATTGACATCATTTCTTTCCAGGAAAAAAAAGTCCATGCTTTTATTATCCAATGCAATGTTTTTTCCTTCGTGGATCCGATGGGCATTCACTACAATGTCGCTTTCTTCCGCCTGTCGGAAAATTTTTTGCAGCATTACCTTTGGAAAACATCCGCTGTCGATCAGATCTTTCAGCACCTGCCCCGGCCCTACCGAAGGCAGCTGATTGATATCTCCTGCCATGACCAGTCTTGTTCCCGGCATAATCGCTTTCAGCAATGCCTGGAACAAATGGATGTCTACCATGGACATCTCATCTATAATAATAACGTCCGCTTCCAGCGGATTTTCTTCATTTCTTTCAAATTTTGCCAGCCTCTTCTCTTCTACGGAAGCACCGTTCAATTCCAGCATCCTGTGAATGGTCTTTGCTTCATATCCTGTCGCTTCCGTCATCCGTTTTGCTGCCCGCCCCGTCGGAGCCGCCAGCAGAATATCCATCCCCTCTTCTGCAAAATATCCAATGATGGTATTGATCGTCGTCGTCTTTCCCGTGCCGGGGCCGCCAGTCAAAATCATAATCCCGTTTTTTATGCTTTCCACCACCGCACGCCTTTGCAGTTCATCCAGCCGAATCCCCTGCGCCTCTTCCAGTATGCCGATACGCTGTTGGACACGTTTTTCCCCTAATTTTTCCCACTCGCCGTCCTGTGACAGGGAAATATTCAAATCGTGCAGCATTTTCGCGCAATTTAGTTCTTCATAATAAGCGGAAGCGGCGTATATCCTCCTTTCCCCGGCCAGCTTTGCTACGATTTTCTTTTCCATCGCCAGATTGGAGATCTGGGGTTCTATCCCTTCTTTATCCACTTCCAGCAGCAATTGACACCTTTCTAACAATATGTTATCCGGCAGATAGATATTCCCTTCCGCCATTGCCTGGGATAAGGCATACAAAATACCGCTTCTGATACGGTAATCGGAGTCCATCTGGATCCCGGCCTTACGGGCAATCTCGTCGGCGGCCTTAAAACCGATGCCGCCCACATCCTCTGCCAGCTGATATGGGTTTTCCCTCATAACACCGTAAATTTTCTCGCCGTAAGTATTGTATATCCTGACCGCCATGGTATCGGATATTCCATACTTCTGCAGAAATACCATAGCGCTGCGCATATCTTTTTTTTCTTCCATCCTTACCGCGATTTCCCTCGCCTTTTTCTCGCTGATCCCTTTTATTTCAGCAAGCCTCTCCGGTTCTTCCTCAATAATCCGAAACGTGTCTTTTCCAAACTTTTTTATAATCCGCGATGCCAGTGCCGCGCCGATTCCTTTAATCGCCCCGGAAGCCAGATATCTTTCCATGCCGGCCTCGTCATCCGGCTCCACTACGCGATAGCTCTCCGCCTTAAGCTGCATACCATACAAGGGATGCTCCGTATAATTGCCGGACACTTCCAATGTTTCGCCCTCGTCCACTGTTCGGAAATTCCCTACGCATATGATCTCTTCCTCCCCGTCCACCAGATTCATGACGGTATATCCGTTATCATCGTTGCGGTAAATGATATGCTCCACATAACCTTTTATCTGTTCCATTTTCCCATTTTCCCATAATACCAAAAGGCTGCCTGAATAAGCAGCCTTTTTATGTATGTCAATATCGTTGGTACTATAAACTGATATTACAAATTATAGTTACGCTTCATCTGCTCATAAAGCATCTGTGCCAATCCCAGTCCTTCTCTCTCCGTTGAAGTATTCGCCAGTTCCTGCAATGCATTATCCTTAAAAAAATCTACCAGCGTATCGTTAGGATTGGATTCCCCATCGCTGAAGACATCCACCGTTTTCTGCATTTCCTTAAACATCTGCTCTACAAAATAAGCCTCAAACTCCTTGCAGACCGCCAGCAGTTCATCATCCGAAGACTGGGTATAATCCTTTTTCCTGATCTGTCCATCCAATCTGGAAGAAGTAGCCTGTGACGATATATAATTGGCATATGCGGAAGAAACACCGTTTCCTATGTCCATAACCTACCCTCCGTTTCCCGCCCTGCCCGGGCGCATGCACATTCCTTGCTATTCTATCACATCTCCGGCGTTTTACCGTTTCAGGTTATTCGCCTGCTGAAGCATCTCGTCGGTAGTCGTTATCGCTTTGGAGTTCATTTCATATGCGCGCTGAGCTACGATCAGATTTACCATTTCATCCGCTACCTTCACGTTGGATCCTTCCAAGTATCCCTGCACCAGTTTGCTCCGCCGCACGTTCGGATTCGTTGCTTCATTGATCACCGCGCCGCTGGCCGCCGTAGCTGCATATAAAGTATCTCCTTGGCGTTCCAGCCCCGAAGGATTCCTGAACTGGAAAGCTCCTATCGTCATTCCCAGCGACTGAGGGTTATTATTTTCATCGGGATACATCAGCGTGCCGTCCGCGCTGATCGTTATCCTGCTGGTGATGAAATCGCCCGCCAGCTGAATCGGCTGATTTGCTGTGTTTAATACCGGAAGCCCGTCCGAAGTCGTCAGCATAAGCCGATTTGTCCCCCCGGTCGCCCATGTAAAATCGCCGTTTCTCGTATAATTAATTTCCCCGTTCGCATTACGGACAGCAAAGAAACCATCCCCTTCGATTGCAAACGCGGTCTTGCTCTCCGAAGCGAGCAAACTGCCCTGGCCAAAAAGCTGGTTGATAGAAGCCGTCCTTACACCTAGGCCGACCTGTGATGTCACCGGTTTCGGATCGCCGTTTGCCGTCGTCGTAGCCGTTTGCAGCGTCTGATATAATAACGATTTAAACTGCGCAACCTGGGACTTATATCCGGCAGAATTCACGTTCGCCAGATTGTTCGCAATCGTATCTACGTTTGTCTGTTGTGCATTCATCCCCGTCGCTGCAGACCATAAACTCCTAACCATAACCTAAACCCTCCTATAATCTGCCGATCTCAGTAACGGCAGTTTCCAATGTGCTGTCATATGTCTGGATTACTTTCTGATTCGTTTCATAAGCCCTTGATATATTAATCATATTTACCATTTCGGTTACAACCGAAATATTGGAACTCTCCAGATATCCCTGGTAAATCTTTGCTTCCGCATCCTGGAAAGCCGCGCCTTCCACTGGCTGGGAAAAATTCTCCCCATATTTTGCCAAGTAATTATAATCCCGAAAATCACGAACCAATATCTGGGCCACCGGCGCATTATCCTCCCCCTGCATAATATTGCCGCTGGTATCTATCCTGACATCCAGCAAAGGATCCAAACGTATCCTGGCATTATTCGTACCGATCACATAATCGCCGTCATGCGTCACCAGATATCCCTGCGTATCCATCCGAAAGCTCCCGTCCCTCGTATATTTCAGGGAACTGTCGTTATTCCTGTTTGTATAAGATATGACAAAAAATCCCGGCCCTGACAGCGCAAGATCGAATTCATTCTCCGTCCCCTTGATCGGCCCCTGGGAATAGTCCGTATAACCCTCGCCGATTTTCACGCCCAGATTATTTACGCCCAACTGCCTCGTTAGTCTGGCCGTCTCCGATGTATCCTTCAGTTTATAAGCCAGCACATCGTTAAATGCCTGGCTGGTAGCCCCTTCCTTTTTATAGCCGTTGGTATTCGCATTTGCCAGGTTGTTCGTCATGACATCCATTCTGTGCTGCTCGTTTAACATACCTGTATATGCGGTATATAACCCCTTAAGCATTCCTCTCCTCCTCTTATCCAGCCCTTATTCTTCCCTGTATCCTGCCAAAAACTCTACATATTTGCCGGTTCCGATGGCTACCGCCGTCATCGGCTCCTCTGCCGTCATCGTATTAATCCCGGTCTTGGATTCAATAAGATCCTCCAGCCCCCTCAGCATGCTTCCGCCACCAGTTAGGACAATGCCTCTGTCTGCAATATCCGCAGCCAGTTCCGGCGGTGTTTTTTCCAATACGCTGTGGATGGTCTCCACAATTTGTGCCGTTGTCTCCTTGAGAGCTTCCTCGGTCTCTTCCGAAGAAACCTTAACCGTTCTCGGAAGACCGGTGACAAGGTTGCGCCCTCTGACATCCATATAATCCACTTCGCTTCGTTTAAAAGCCGATCCGATTTTTATTTTCAAATCCTCTGCTGTTCTTTCCCCGATCAGCAGATTATGCTTTTTCCTCATGTAACGGATGATCGCTTCGTCAAAATCGTCCCCGGCAATCTTAATAGACGCGCTGACTACCGTCCCTCCCAATGAAATAACCGCGATATCGGAAGTGCCTCCCCCGATATCGACGATCATATTGCCGCACGGCTTATATATATCGATTCCAGCCCCTATCGCCGCCGCAATCGGTTCCTCAATAATAAATACATCTCTTGCCCCGGCCTGCTCCGTAGCGTCCTGAACGGCTTTTCTTTCCACTTCCGTCACTCCGCTCGGCACACAGACCGCAATCCTCGGCTTGCGGAACGTCTTTTTCCCGATCGCCTTCTGGATAAAATATTTCATCATTTTTTCCGTCGTCTCATAGTCGGAAATCACCCCCTGGCGCAAAGGACGGATCGCTACGATATTTCCCGGCGTCCTTCCAAGCATCAGCCTGGCTTCCTCGCCGATCGCCTTAATCTTATCCGTATCCCTGTCAAACGCCACAACGGAAGGCTCCTTCAATACTACCCCTTTTCCTCTTATATATACTAAAATGCTCGCTGTACCCAAATCGATTCCGATATCCGTATATTGCATGGTAAGCCCCTTTCTTTCTATAGTCTGTATTTTGCTGAACATCTATTTTAATATTTTCCATTTGTCCATAAACTAAACACGCAAAACCATTATAACCTAAAGAAAGAGTTTTTCAAAGAGGTTTCTTGAATTTTTTTAAAAGATTAATATTTCTAAATACATCGGATTCTTTCCCTTAAAACTTTAGCCTTTCCCCCTATTTTCCTCATTTTACTAATGCATCTTTCCAGGCATCTGTTGTTTTTCCAGCATTTTCTTCACGTATGCCCCCGTATAGGATTTTTCATTCCGAGCAACCTCTTCCGGCGTTCCGCTGGCAATTACAGTCCCTCCTCTGTCTCCGCCTTCCGGACCGATATCAATGATATAATCCGCCGTTTTTATCACATCCAGGTTATGCTCTATGACTACCACCGTATTGCCGCCGTCTGCCAGCCTATGCAGAATTTCCGTCAGCTTATGGACATCCGCAAAATGGAGTCCTGTGGTCGGTTCATCCAAAATATAAATGGTCTTCCCCGTACTCCGTTTACTTAATTCCGTGGCCAGCTTAATCCTCTGGGCTTCCCCTCCTGACAGCGTAGTGGAAGGCTGCCCCAGCTTGATATAAGACAATCCTACATCATTCAAAGTCTCTATTTTCCGCCGGATCGAAGGTACGTTTTCAAAAAAGCCCACTGCTTCTTCTACCGTCATATCCAGCACGTCGTATATGCTCTTCCCTTTGTATTTTACATCCAAAGTTTCCCTGTTATATCTCTTGCCCCCGCAAACCTCGCAAGGCACATAAACATCGGGCAGGAAATGCATCTCGATTTTAATAATGCCGTCGCCGCTGCATGCTTCGCATCTGCCTCCCTTTACATTGAAACTGAAGCGTCCTTTCTTATATCCTTTTGCCTTGGCATCCGCCGTAGCGGCAAACAGATCCCGGATCTGATCAAATACGCCGGTGTAAGTGGCCGGATTGGAACGGGGAGTTCTCCCGATCGGGGATTGGTCGATATCTATCACTTTGTCCAGCTGCTCGATTCCTTTTATTCCCCCATGCTTGCCGGGGATCGTCCTTGCCCTGTTCAATTCTTTTGCCAGACGTTTATATAAAATCTCATTCACCAGAGAGCTTTTTCCCGAACCAGATACGCCTGTCACACAAGTCAGCACCCCGAGCGGGAATTCTACGTCTATATTTTTTAAGTTATTTTCCGCCGCTTTCAGCACCGTTAATTTCCCTGTTGGTTTCCTTCTCTTTTTCGAAACTGGTATCTGCAGCCTGCCGCTGAGATACTGCCCCGTAATAGATTCAGGCACGGCCATGATTTCCTCCGCCGTTCCCACGGCCACCACTTCGCCTCCATGAGAACCCGCCCCAGGGCCGATATCCACAACATAGTCTGCCGCCAGCATCGTATCTTCATCATGCTCCACGACAATCAATGTATTCCCCATATTCTTCAAATTCCCCAGCGTATTCAGCAGCTTATCATTATCCCGCTGGTGAAGGCCGATGCTCGGCTCATCCAAAATATAGCATACCCCCACAAGGCCGGAGCCTATCTGCGTCGCCAGACGGATCCTCTGCGCCTCTCCCCCGGAAAGGGTTCCTGTCGCCCTCGCCAGAGAAAGGTAATCCAATCCCACATCGATTAAAAATCCTACTCTCGCCCGGATTTCCTTCAGCACTTGCTTGCCGATCATCTGCTGCTGCCTGGTCAGCTCCATCTCCTGCAAAAAACTGTGCAATTTCCCGATGGACATGGAAGTGATCTCAAAAATATTTTTATCGCATACTGTCACAGCCAGCGATTCCCTTTTCAAACGCATCCCTTTGCAGAGCCTGCAAGGCGTAATACGCATAAAAGATTCATATTCTTGTTTCATAACATCCGAAGAAGTCTCCCGGTACCGCCTTTCCACATTTTTGACCAACCCCTCGAAGGCAACCGGGTAAATCCCCTGCCCCCTCTGCCCTTTATAATGCACCGTCACTTCCTTCCCCTTGGTTCCATGCAGAATAATATCTACGACCTTGTCCGAATATTCCTCGAAAGGAGTATCCAGATCAAACCCGTATTCTTTTCCAAGCGCCAGCAGAATAGCGTTGGTAAAGCTGGAAGGATCATTGCAGGACTGCCATCCCATAACGGCGATCGCCCCTTCGTTGATGCTGAGCCTTTTATCAGGAACCATCAGATCCACATCGAATTCCATCTTATATCCAAGGCCGAAACAGTCAGGACACGCGCCGAAAGGATTATTAAAGGAAAAGCTTCTCGGTTCAATCTCGCTGACGCTCACGCCGCAGTCCGGGCAGGAAAAGCTCTGGCTGAAGTTTACCGGCTCCCCTCCTATGACATCCACGACCAAAAGCCCTTCTGCAAGAGCTAATACATTTTCAATGGAATCCGTCAGCCTCCGCTCGATTCCTTCCTTAACTACCAGACGGTCCACAACAATTTCAATATTATGCTTGATATTTTTATCCAGCTTAATCTCTTCCGACAGCTCATATAAGCTCCCGTCCACACGGACGCGGACATAGCCGCTTTTTTTCGCTCGGTCGAACACCTTGGCATGTTCGCCTTTCCTTCCCCTGACAATCGGAGCGAGCAGCTGGATCTTCGTTCCTTCCGGCATCGCCATGATCTGGTCCGTCATCTGATCCACCGACTGCTTCTTGATCTCTCGTCCGCAGGAAGGACAATGGGGAATGCCGATCCTGGCATATAGCAGCCTGAAATAATCATAGATTTCCGTCACCGTACCCACTGTAGATCTGGGATTGCGGTTTGTCGATTTCTGGTCAATGGAAATAGCCGGGGAAAGCCCTTCTATCTTTTCCACGTTCGGCTTTTCCATCTGTCCCAGGAACTGCCTGGCATAAGAGGATAAAGACTCCATATAGCGCCGCTGTCCCTCTGCATAAATGGTATCAAACGCCAAAGAAGACTTCCCGGAGCCGGACAGCCCGGTAAGAACGACAAATTCGTTCCTCGGTATATCCACGTCAATGTTCTTCAGGTTATGTTCATTCGCCCCCCGTATTTTAATATACTCCCTGCGGGGCAGCATTTTCTTATTCGTCTCTTCCATGCCCTTCCTCATTTCCTCTCTGCCAGCTGTTTCTTTAATTCCGCCATCTTATCCCGAAGTTCTGCCGCCGCTTCAAAGTTCAGGTCTGCCGCCGCCTGCTTCATCTTCTTCTGGATCTTCCCGATCAGTTTTTCCAGTTCCTCATCGCTCATAGATTCCGGGTCTTTCTCAAAGTTCACCTCTTCCTTAGCAATCACTTTGGAAATACTGATCAGCTCCCGTACCGCTTTCTTTATGGTCTGCGGGGTAATGCCATGTTCTTCGTTATATTTATTTTGTATCTCGCGCCTTCTGTTCGTTTCCGTAATAGCCGCCTGCATGGAATCCGTCATATTATCGGCATACATGATTACCCTGCCTTCCGCATTCCTGGCCGCGCGCCCGATCGTCTGGATCAGCGAAGTCTCCGAACGCAGAAATCCTTCTTTATCCGCATCCAATATGGCCACTAACGATATCTCCGGAATATCCAGCCCTTCCCTCAGCAGATTGATTCCTACCAGCACATCGAATACATCCAGCCTCATGTCGCGGATGATCTCGGCCCTTTCCAGCGTATCGATATCCGAATGAAGATATTTTACCCGGATCCCTACCTCTTTCATATAATCGGTCAGATCTTCGGCCATCCGCTTTGTCAGCGTCGTCACCAATACTTTGTTATGTTGCTTCGTCTCCTTATTGACTTCGCCCACCAGATCATCGATCTGCCCTTCCACCGGGCGCACGTCCACCTCCGGGTCAAGCAGCCCCGTAGGACGGATAATCTGTTCCGTCCGCAGCAGTTCATGCTCCTTTTCATATTCCGCAGGAGTCGCCGAAACAAACAGAAGCTGGTCAATATGCTCTTCAAACTCCTGAAAATTCAAAGGCCGGTTATCCAGAGCGGACGGAAGGCGGAAACCGTAATCCACCAGCGTATTCTTTCTGGAACGGTCCCCGGCGAACATTCCCCTGATCTGCGGTATCGTCATGTGGGACTCATCGATGATAATCAAATAATCATCCTTAAAATAATCCATCAAAGTAAGAGGCGTAGCCCCTTCCGGCATTCCGTTCAGATGCCGGGAATAGTTCTCAATGCCGGAACAAAACCCTGTCTCTCTCAGCATTTCTATGTCAAAGTTCGTTCTTTCGGAAATTCTCTGCGCTTCCAGAAGCTTGTCCTCTCCTTTAAAAAAGCGTACCCGCGCCTCCAGTTCCGATTCTATATTTTTACACGCTGCATTAATTTTATCCTGGGATACGACATAATGAGAAGCCGGAAAAATAGAAATATGCTCCAGCACCGCATGCACCTGCCCGGTCAGAGGATCGGTTTCCGCGATCCGGTCTATTTCATCCCCGAAAAACTCCACCCGGATCAGGTAATCCCCGCCCTGCGCCGGATAAATCTCCACCACGTCCCCCCTTACGCGGAAACATCCCCTGCCAAGATCCATATCGTTTCTGTCATATTGGATATCGATCAGTTCCCTGATTACCGAATCCCTGTCTTTGATCATTCCCGGGCGCAGGGACACGATCATCTCCTGATAATCGTCCGGGCTTCCCAGTCCGTATATGCAGGATACGCTGGCCACCACCACCACATCCCGCCGTTCCGTCAGGGACGCCGTCGCCGACAGCCGCAGTTTCTCAATCTCTTCGTTGATTGAAGAGTCTTTTGCTATATAGGTGTCCGAGGAGGGTACGTAGGCTTCTGGCTGGTAGTAGTCGTAGTAGGAGACAAAATACTCCACTGCATTTTCCGGGAAAAATTCTTTGAACTCACCGTACAACTGTCCGGCAAGAGTCTTATTGTGTGCTATTACCAAGGTCGGCTTGTTCAGCTTAGCGATCACGTTGGCCATGGTAAAGGTCTTGCCGGAACCCGTAACACCTAATAACGTCTGGAATTGGTTGCCCTCTTTGAAGCCTTTTACGAGCGCTTCTATCGCCTGGGGCTGGTCGCCGGTGGGTTGGTATTCACTGTGAAGTTTAAATTTCGACATATAAAAGCCTCTCTTTCACGGAATTACTTCGATTACTATAAGCCATAAAATTCATGTAATTTAAAAATAATTTCATATAAATTTTTATCCTAAAATTGGCCTATAGGTAAACTTTTGCAATTACACGAATAAAAGTCACAAATTTGTAATCATAACCGTTTACAAAGTAGTCTGTTTCATATTTTATATCATATAAATTATCAATGTCTTTATTTTTTGCTATCATAAACCAACTGATTTCTCTCTAATTCTTTCTGCAGCTCTTCCACCGTTGGTAAAACGGTCATATAGATTGTCGGATTATCATCCTCTCTTCTTTTTAGGTCATCAAACATTCTGACATACATATCCATTTGTCCTATATCTTGATGAGTCAGTTTCTTTGTTTTTAAATCAATAACGGCAAAGCATCTCAAAATATAATTATAAAAAACCAGATCAATATAGAAATCCGTTGTTTCTGTACATATTCTCATCTGCCTTCCCACAAATGAAAACCCTTTGCCCATTTCCAGCAGGAACTTCTGAAGATTATTTATAATGGCTGTTTCCAGATCACTTTCTAATTGATTGATATTAGGAGTAATCCCCATAAACTCTAGTACAAATGGATCTTTCCCAAACTCCAATGCCTTATTTTCTTTATCTGGCAACTGTGTTGATAACATTCTTTTGTAATATCCACTTTTGATGTTGCGTTCCAAAACTCTTACAGACCAATTTTCTGTCAGAGCTTCCTTTAAATAAAAGTTTCTTTCCTCTTCATCGGAAATGCGCATTATACTTCTTAGATGAGAACACGAAATTTTACCAGCCATTGAAAATCCATATGAATCTTTTGGAAATACCAAATAAAACTGACGGCAGTTTCTCAAATTTGCTACTGAAAAACCTGTTCCAAATTCGTCCGACAATTGGATTGATAGATTTTTTATCAAGCAAGAACCATATTGAGCCTTCTTTTCACCATATTGTTCCTGCTCAACAATACGCCTGCCTACATTCTAATACGCATATGTCATAATTCCATTAGCACTATTATAAGCTTTTTCTCTTGCCTACTGTAATATAAAATACACATCCCTATAAAACTGCTGCTCATCTGGCACCATTAATTTCTGTGTTTTTTGCTTTATTACTTCATTTCTTTCTTCCATAAACATTCTCCAATGAATTGGCTACACACGTGTAGCCAATTCACCAATTAATATATTATTTCTCATTTCCTATACGGAAATTTTCATCTACAAATAATGCTGTTTAAGTGTCTCTATTGCCAAGTAGGCACTTTGATATATAAAATTTCCGAATTATTTTCATTTAACCATGCAGGATAATTTTGATACATTTCTTCAGGCTATCCTACAATCAGGAAACACACTCCCTCTGGAATTTCATCAGGTTGAAATAATGAAGGCAAGAAATTTACAGTTATTTTTGAACGGGCTGCATGATCAATGCCATTAATACACACATAGACTTTTTCACCTTTGGATATATAAGTCTCCTCGAGAATCCTCAACACTTCACTTCGAATAGTACTAATTTCACACAAAGCATTATTAATAGGAACATCATACTTCTTTAACTGCCCCTTCAGGTTTCTTCTTAACTGATTCAACAATTCTCCCCACAAAGCTTCTTGTGAACATAGCCCCTCATCCAAATCATAAAATCTTTGTTCCAGTGAAATAGGTCTAAATGTATACATAAACTACTCCATATATTTTCTAATCATTTCATTTATCCTACCCCTTACACGAATCCAAGTCACAAACTCCACCCGTCCGCCTAGTGTTATTTCGTCCATAATCCCCTATCTTGTCCACAAAATACCGTACAATCAGCACCAAATAACACTAAATAATGCAGTTTTCACCCTGTCCCCAAATTAGGACACAAAGTACTCTACCGCATTTTCAGGGAAAAATTCTTTAAACTCACCGTATAATTGGGCAGCAAGGGTTTTATTGTGCGCTATTACCAAAGTTGGCTTGTTCAGCTGCTGGATCACGTTGGCCATGGCAAAGGTCTTTCCTGAACCAGTTACCCCTAGTAAAATCTGGAATTGATTGCCTTCTTGGAAGCCTTTTACAAGGGCATCTATCGCCTAGGGTTGGTCGCCTGTAGGCTGGTATTCACTGTGAAGTTTAAATGTATTTTGTGCAATTTGCACAAATATCACCTCTATAAATTCAATGCGAATAAAATATTCGCATAGTAAAAAAAGACGCGTATCAGACAAAAATTCGCCGTGGAACATTTTATTTTCATCGTGGCCTTTGCTCAAATTTTGGAAAAACAGGCCCACGGCGAATTCTGTTCACAATTTGCTTTTTTGCAACTCAGCGTACCTCTGTAATTCCATATGGACAAAACAGGCGCAAAACGCATGAAAAGCAATCCGAACACTGCTTTACAGTATACCATAAACAGTTTCAAAAGTACAGAAGGAAAGCAAACATTTGTTCTTTTATCTTTTTACCCTGCAGTCGAGAGATATTCTGTTACATCCGCTATAATACCTCTGTTATCGGTGTATCTTTGCTTTTCTCCAGCAGAATCTGGATCTGCTCCATAGTCAGTATTTTCTGTGTATTAATATTCCGGATCCTGAAGCCTGATTTCTGTTGCGGCCTTTCTGCTTTGGGAAGCCCTATCATAATACACCTCACTTGTATATTTTTGCTGAAAAACGATATATCAACCTTATTGGTCTCTCTGCTCTGGGCTCACTTTTAAACTTCCGTCCTCGCCCTTCTCGTATCCATTCTTCATTTCAAAATATAAAATCTTCAAATATCTTTTGCAAACATTCCACTTGCCTGTATTTTTTCTATTGCCTGAATAGCCATTTCATAACTGACCTCTCCAACAAGTTTTTTGAAATTCTCGTCCATTTCCACAAGCGGCAGTTTTTGTGACAAAAGCCGCAAAATCATAGTCACATAATAATCTTTCTCGATGGCGATTTCTGACATTCCCGTATACCCAGCTGCCATTCTGACGGCATCCAAAAATTGTTCTCTCTCTTCATGCAGATACACCTGCAAGCACCCCCGTTTCGTACATATTTTTATATATTTTTTCCGGATAATAACTTAAATACGGTTCTAATGCCGAAAAAGTAATGTCCAACTTCTTCATAATCTCCAATATTCTCTTTTTCAAATTGTCCCCCTGCTCTTCGGAATAGACATCTATATCCTTAATCAAATCAAGAAACTGCAAAATTCCAACATTCTCATTTGTAACCAGCACTTTCGGCCGCTTGACAATTACCCTTGTTTTATTTATCATAACTTTCCTATAATCCGTAGTAGCATTGTTTGACACCACTTCATAAACCATCGGAACCTGTGTTGTAAGACCAACCATATTGACAAACATATAACCACTTAAATAACCACACACCTTATCCTTATTCTTTAAATATTTTTTTTCAATAACTTGCATCGCAGAAATCGTGGAGCCCGATCTGAATTTTGTTTTTTTGGGGATAAAGTAAATACCCGTGTCAAATCGTTTCAACATTCCAGCATCTGCCATCTTTTTAATCTGTACCCGCAATGTACTTTCATTAAGTCCTTCTATATCTAACTCAGATACGAAAATAGGCGTATTTTCCCCATAATTTTCCATAAGATAATCATATAACATCCTGCATTCTCCTTCTGTAAACATTTCTGAAATTTATTTTTTCGATTTTATTATACTCATTTTTTCAAGAATATCAACAATAGAAAATTAAAAATTTCTATTAGCTTGAATACCGAAACCAGGAAATGCCCTATGCATCAAGGACTTGCGCTATTTTTGTAATAACTCCTTATCAACAAGGGCATCTGATATCTGAAACATGACAAAAAGGTAGCTGTGCAGATAGATCACACTGCCTGTTCTTCCAGAGAATGACATTAAGGAGATATAGTCCATGTCAGCAAGCTTTTTCAGCACATGCCCGATTGTGACCTTGGAAATGCCCCAGTGGACAGCCATTCCGCTGTATGCTGCCAGCAGAGAGCCAGTACCAGTACGGAAATAGACAACCGGGGCAATCTCCGAACCCTGCACCTGGCCGTCATTGTAGACGGCAGACATCCACAGGTCCAGCAGGATATCCATTTCAGAGCAGCGACCGACGCTGACCAGTTTTGTTGCAACCACAGGGGTCATAAAGAAAAAGCCCGTATCTTTTTGACAGGGGCAGTTATAGTCCAGCACGGTATTATGTTTTTTCCAGTCACGAATCTTATATTTGACCACCTTTCCCCGGTCAAGCAAAAGATAGGAGCTAAGGTGGCGTTTCTGCAGTTCATTCAAGATGGATACCGCCTGGCGCTGGAAACGGGTACGGAACCATGCCGTCAGTTCCTTCACGGTACAGATCCACTCACCCGGGTATACGGCATAGTTATCATCATTAAATTCTATCCCATTATCAATAATAACAATGTTCTCCACATCCGTTTCCCATTGTTCAAAAAAATTCATTTGCTTCTCACGTTCAATTACAATTTCTATTTTCCCATTTGTAATATGTGCATCCTCTATACTTTGAATAGAATTTATAACAGCCTCATATAAAGATAGTAAAGGTGTAGTCTTTGGTGATGTATGTAAACTTACTAAACCTTTAAAATTCATTTTCATGAGCTATTTCTCCTATCTTAATATGGTTAAAAAATCAAATATTTATCAAGTTATTAACCAGAATCTTTAACAATCCCCTTTAAGGTATTTTTCTATTTCCCGATCAAACTCCGAAATATACTCTTTATCCTGTTTTACTCGAAATACCTCATATTCCTTTTCCGCTTTTTTCATAGCGGCTTCATGTGATATTTTCCTTTTCCATCCAACACTTCCCGCCGATTATTTACCAGAAACTGATTTGTCTGCTCCACCCAATCCTGCATACTCATTAAAATCTCATCTTCTGCCATCAGTTCAGCATAATCAATGAACATAGTTACCAGTCTATTTAAACGGGACAATTCCTTTTCATTTAAATATTTTTGGGCAATACCTATATCTCTCTTTAGCACTTTGCCGTCTAGCGCATCCTTCCAAGTTGTCAACCCCATAGCCGGCTTTTCTGAATTCGTACACTCATATATTAATTCAGCCGCTGTCTTTCCAGTTACTGCAAAATGAAGCTTATTTTGAACAAACGCATAAAAATTCTTTGTAATTCCACTGTTCTTATCATAATCATAGCTGCATTGCTCAAATATATCTGTGATTTTCTGATAAGCTCTACGCTCACTCGTCCTAATTTCCCGGATGCATTCTAATAATTCATCAAAATAATCTTTCCCAAAGGGTTTTCCATTTTTTAACATATCGTCATTTAACGCAAACCCTTTAATAATATACTCTTTTAATATTTTCGTTGCCCATTGCCGAAACCTGGTGGCCTTTTTTGAATTTAGATACCCAACGGCAATAATCGCATCCAAATTAAAGCATTTTACTTTTCGACTAACATTTCTTCCACCTTCATTCTGAACTACCGAGAAAAACTCGGCAGTTGCCTCTGCATTCAATTCTTCTTTATAAATATTTTCAAATGCAATCAAATAATTCTACCATTGCTCTTTGCGTCATCCAAAATGTCTCTTCTTTAAAAATATTAGCTCTTATCCATATGGTGTTGTCCATTACACGAATCCAGGTCACAAACTCAACCCGTCCACCTAGTGTTATTTCATCCATAATCCCCATTTCGTCTATATAATACGGTACAATCAACACCAAATAACCCGAAATAATGCGGTTTTCACCCTGTCCCCAAATTAGAATACAAAATGCTCCACTGCATTCTCAGGGAAAAAACTTTGAACTCACCGTACAACTGCCCAGCGAGAGTCTTATTGTGAACGATGATAAGAGTGGGCTTGTTTAAAGTCTGGATGATATTGTCCATGATGAAAGTCTTACCGCTTCCCGTTACTCCCAATGATGTCTGAAACTGGTTGCCTTCCTTAAATCCTTTTACCAACTCAGCGATGGCCTGGGCTGGTCGCCAGCAGGAGCGTATTGTGATACTAATTCAAAATGATCCATGATAATATTTCCATATAAACTATTTCCAAAACGGAAATCTTTACTCCTTATAAATTTTTCTGCCTGATTGTGCAAACTTCTTTTCATTTAATTTTACCATAAATTTTCCCCCATGTGAAGCAAAAGTAGAACATCTGTTCCTTAGATGCTATTAAACTGGTTTTGACAAAAAACAGGAGCATTCTTTCATCCCGAATACCCCTGTTTCATTATGTGCTATATCAATATCTCTTTCATAAAGCATCATACATTTTTATCTTTTTAAAAATACTTTTGGAATGACAGGCAAGCCGCACCACTCCGCAATGCCATTATACTTTTCTCCAATTTCCTGAACAATTCCAACCCCATATTTCATTTTTTTCACTACCTTGCCAAGATCCGATTCCATATCCTGTACTTCTGCCAAAAATCTTTTTACCTTACGGAGCGCACCTGATTTCACCAGTTCATCTTTTGTCTTTGCATTATTTAATTTTTCTACGCTTTGTTCTATTTTTTCAAATTCCGTGCCCAATTCAGGATTTTCATATACTACTTCATCTTTTAAGTCATTAATACTTCCCTGCATTTCATTAATGCTGTTTCTTATTTCCACTGTTATAGTATTTTGAACAGAATTGGTATTGCTATTCTCGCTGCTGTTTACATTATTATTTTCGACAACAATCCTCGGATTAACCTGAATATTCGGCATACCTTCCCTCCTCATTCTTCTGCGTGCACCCATATCTTCCACGCCATCTAATAATTTAGAAACATTCACCAGTTTCAGAGACTTTTGACATCTTTCTGATGCAAGTTTTTTCTCTTCCAGTCTTAACAAATAACGATAATCATGCAAATATGTGCAACGTTCATCACAATTACATCTGACATATTCCTTATACTTTATTTTCGGTACACTCTTATGTATCTCATCAAAATATTTACGAATAATAATTAATAAATCCCTATTGTTCCTACAGTTTTCTCCCTCAACCCTTATCTCTATTTTCCTCTCTGCAATACTGTCAAAAAGCTTTACAAACCCTATGGAATTCTCATATTCCAGATATGCTCCTTTTTTCCAACATGCCTTTTTCCCATTTTTTTCTATTAGATAGGCATTCGCCTTCACAATAAACCTCGTCATAATTCCAGCAGGAAGAAACTCATAGTTATATTGGAAATTTAACATTTGTTTATTGTTACAAGTCAATACACCCGTCATTTCTTCATTTTCAAGAAGCTCCGCAATCAGGTATTCCCGATTTTTCTGCACTTCAAAAGAAAGTTGAAAGTTTTCCATTAAACGGAGAATAATTGGATATGTCTCTTCCGGATATTCATCAATGTTTTCCCAAATTTTTGGTAAATCATCATAATACAAAATGCCATTACGGTTTTTCAATATAGTATCTTGTGCATCCAAAACCTTATACACCGCATTGGTTCCCCATTCAGGATCAAGGATAACAATATTTTTTAAATATACATCATTCTGAAAATTAATAATAATACCCAGATCATGCAAGTATTTGCTCAAGCTCAATGCTTCCCCTGAAAAAATATTATGTTTGCGGCATATTTCCTGGTATCCCTTATATGTGATTATATTTTTATTTCGAGCAAGATTCTCTAATTCCATTCTTACATCCAACCAGCTCTGTAACCAGACCATTCCCATCAGCGGCAGCCTTGTCGTTTCCTCTTCTATTACATTTCTCAAATGCCCGATTTCTATATTTTTTTTACAGCTTACTCTAAAAGAATCTATAACCTGGGGAAATTTTTCTTTAATGCTTTTCAAGTCCAGCTGTTTGACACTATTACGGCTGTCACATTTATTTACTACAATAATAATCGGACTATTATAAGCAAAAGACTCAATCGTATGGAGCCAATAATCTATTCTTCCATATTCCTCTTCCTGCCTCGCATCCCAGACAAAAACATACAGAGAACGATTGGTTAAAAAAAACTGGTGAGTTGCATGATAAATCTCCTGTCCTCCAAAATCCCATACATTGAGTTTATACTTTTTCTTCCCTACTTCAAAATTCCATGGCTCAATAACAATTCCTTCTGTAGATGGCATTTCATTATATTTATCATTTTTTAATCGATTCAGTAAACATGTTTTCCCAACACCTCCCTGTCCCACAATGATCATTTTCGATTCATTTACTTCTACCTTTTCTGTATCATTTTGATATCTTAAAATGTAATGAATGGCCTCCAATGGTGACTGACTAATAATTTCTGGCGGCAAAATCTTTTCAAAAATAGATTTTGTCAAATACAAACTTTTAATCTTTTGCAGTTTTTTGCAGGAGTCCGGCAATTGTTCTACCTTTGTTCCCCATATACACAATATTTCCAATTCCTTTAGATTTCCTATTTTTTCTGGTAAATAAGATATATTGGCCTCTGGTAAATACAAATATTTTAAATGAGTCAAATTACAAATCTCATCCGGCAAAACGTCAAAAGCAAAATTAATCGCCAAAGACTCCAATTGTTCCAACCTTAAAATTTGTTCTGGAAAAATCGAAAAACTATTCTGATTCAAATTAACAATCTTCAAATTTGTTAATTCACTAAATTCTTCCGGCAAAGCAACCATATGACAGCCATATGCGTTAAACTCTTCTAATTGCTTTAATTTTCCAACTTCCGATGGCAGACAGATACTCGTATCACCCAAATTTTCAATAGACAAGCGCTTTATACTTGTCAGTTTTCCTATTTCTTCTGGTATCTTTTCGAAATCACTCATTCTGATATATAATGCTTCCCATTCTTCTTGCCCTGCCTGGTCAATTACCTTTCGAAAATCTTCTACATTCTCAATAAATATCTCTTCCGCATAAGGCTCCTCCCACTTTTCTTTATAATCTTTGTCCATAATGTGCAACAGCTCTTTCGTATGAAAATCCATCTTGTTATCTTTATCCAAAAGCTCCATGGCATTTGCTATTTCTTTCCCAATTTCCTCGCTATCATATTGTTCCATTCGTATTCTCCTTTGTTATCTTTCTTTATAATAAGCCGTCTATTCTTTTTACTTTCTCATTCCATTATACAGTATTCATTCTTCTCCGATCAACAAATTATTATATATCGAAAACAATTATTACCCAAACCAAATCGCGCATCAAAAAAAGCGGCCCCCAAGCTCCAACGCCCGTTTTCCGCTTTTTCATCCCATCCTTATTTTATCTTCTCCGCAATCACAGCTTTGGCATGTTCCAGCTGGTTGTCATAACCATTCTCATAATATTCCTCGCTGTCAAATTCATACACTTCATCCGGTTCCACCCCGATGCCGTGGATATTGTTCCCCTTCGGCGTAAAATAAGTGCTGACGGTCAGCTTAAGGGCCGTTCCGTCGGATAATGACATTACCTTCTGCACAATGCCTTTTCCAAAGGTAGTAGTGCCGATCAGCTCCCCTATTCCATAATCCTTGATCGCTCCCGCCAGGATCTCCGATGCGCTGGCCGAATAGCCGTTGACAAGAACTACGAGGGGTTTGTCAAAAACATGTTTGCCGTCACAGGAATATTCCGTGCGGTTCCCCTCCCTGTCCTCCGTATACACGATCAACCCCTCCGGGAGAAGCTGTCTTGCAATTTCCACCACCGCGCTCAGATTTCCGCCTGGGTTGGCGCGCAGATCCAAGATCAAACCCTTCATTCCCCCGCTTCTGAGTTCCGCCATCGCATCCTCGAACTGGCTCACGGTAATTTCATCGAACTCCGTAATCTGGATATATCCCGTCTTATTATCATACAATTCATATTTCACGGTAGGGCTTTCGATTTTCCTGCGTTCCACATCAATCTGCAGATAATCGCTTTCTCCCTCCCGGTAAATAGTCAAATGCACTTTCGTGCCTTCCTCCCCTTTGATCCTTCCTACAATTTCGGATAATTCAAAGCCCTGCATGGATTCGTCATTTACCATATAAATCACGTCGCCGTCGCGCAGACCGGCCTCTTCCGCCGGAGTTCCCTCAAAGATGCCGCTGATATAAGCCATGCCCGTCTGGGCATCCATTCCCACATAAGCGCCAATGCCATAATAAATCCCTTCCGTCTGCTGCATCAGGTCTTCCAAGTCTTCTTCCGTATAATAGGTGGAATAAGGATCCCCCAGAGAGGCTACGACTCCTTGGTACATGCCATCGATCATATCCTCGGTGCTGACATCCTTTTGGTAGTAATACTCGGAGATCGCTTTTTCAATGACCTCCAGCTTATCCATCGTGTTGTCGTTCACAAGACTTTCCGGCGCGCTTTCCTCTTCTCTCTGCAACAGCTTATCCATACGCATCCTGTGAAGGTCGCAAAGCTGCTTCACCGTATAGACGCAGCATATGATAAAAAGGCATAAAAGCATTCCCGTGAACATTCCGTTGCGAAAATTCCTTCTATCCTTTCTTCCCTCTTCTTTCCTGTCTCCTCCCTCATTGCCGTTCCCCTGATTCCAATACCCGTTTAAATTATATTCCACTGTCCTTCATCTCCACATTATTTGCTCAAATAGTTCCAGGGGCTGACATAGCTTCCATTCAGGCGTACGCTGAAATGTAAATGATTGCCCGTAGACCGCCCCGTCGAGCCTACCGCAGCAATATTCTGCCCTTTCACTACAAAATCGCCCTTTGAGGCGTATAAAGCGGACGCATGCATATAAATCGTATATAGCCCGTCTCCATGATCGACCATCAAATAATTTCCCATGGAGCCGCTGTAATCCGCCGCTACCACCTTGCCGTCATATGCCGCTAAAATCGGCGAACCGCCCGGCGCCGCCATATCCAACCCATTATGGAATCTTTCCACCCCGAGAGTAGGGTGCTGGCGATTGCCATAGTCGCTGCTGATTGCCGTATAAGAAGGAGCAGGCCATTGGAACATCCCCCCGTCATACCTTATCCTGCTTTCTTCTGCCAGCTTAGCCTTTTCTTCTGCAACTACCTTTTCCAGCATGGCGATTGTTTCGTTCTGTTCTTTGATGTATGCCTCGTATTCCGCTATCGCCGCCTCTTTATTGTCAATATCATTGCTGACCTGCTCAATCGCGACCTTTTTTTCATCAATCAGGGAATTCAGCGAAGCCTCTTCGCTTTCCACTCCTGCCTTTGCATCCTCCAGATATGCCCTCTCTTCCTCCAGCTGCTGCTTATACAGCTCGATCAGTTCCCTTGTTTCCACATATCTGTCCAGCATCTTTCTGTCATAAGAAGACAACATTTCAATATATTCTGCCTTATTCAACATATCCCCAAAGCTCTGGGAAGAAAAAATCAGTTCCATGTACAAATTATCGCCCTTTTCATACATAAACTTAATTCTTTCCTTCATCGCCTCGTATTGCCTCTCCTGGTCCTGTATCGCTTCCTCCAGTTCGCCCTGGGTCAATACGATCTCGCCTTCTTTATCTTCTATTTTCCCCTTCAGGTCCGCGATCTTCGCCTGTATCGATTCCAGCTCCCCGTCAAGCCGCTCCACATATTCAGCCAGATCCTGTTTGGAAGCCTCCAGTTCTTCCTTTACTTTTTTAATATCGGTAAGATTCGACTGAAGCTGTTCCTTCATTTCCCTGGCATTTTCGATCTCCTGCTCTTTTTCCTTAATCAGATCGTTCGTCAGCTCGGAAGCCTTTACGTCCGCCGGTCCAGGCAACCCCCTTGCCGCCAGACATGCCACAGGCAAAATACATATCATTGCACCCAGGGCTTTCTTCCATCGTTTCATGGGCAGTACCTTTCTATGATTAACAAACCATCAACGCGTGAGAAAGACTTGCAAAGCAAGTCTAGAGTTTCTCCGCGAAGCAGCCTTTGCTGCGAGTGGTTAGAAACTCTTCTCACGCTATACTCTTAAGTGTTTCCTTACCGTCGTTATACTTCCGATAAAACCGATGCCTACTCCCATAGCGATCGATACCGGAAGCAATATATGGAAGATCTCCTCAACCGGAAGGAAATTCAGCAGATCGGATAACATAGCAAAACGCTCCGTCACATAAAAAATCACATTATTATAAATAAAATAAATAATGCCCACCGGCAAAAGCGAACCGATCAGCCCAATCATCATCCCTTCAATAACGAATGGGGACCGGACAAAAAAATCCGTCGCCCCAATATATTTCATAATATTTATTTCTTCTTTTCTCACAGATATACCGATTGTCACCGTATTGCTGATCAGGAAAATAGAAACGGCAAACAATATCCCGATAATGCCAAGGGAAACATAGGCAATCAGCGCGTTAATGCCGCTCAGCGTCATTGCCGTCACTTCCGACTTATTGATTCTCCGGATATCCTCGATGGACTCCAAATATGTAACCAGCGCCGGCTGCATGGATACATCGCTTAAATAGATCTCATAATGCGCCGATTCCGATAAGGGATTTTCCGTAAATCCATCCACATATTCCCCGAGATAATCGTCCTTAAAGCTTTCCCACGCTTCTTCTGCCGATACAAAATGCACATCGGCGACTTCCACCCTGCGGCTGATCAGCTCCCCGATCTCCGAAATCCTCGTATCACTGACCCCTTCGTTAAAAAATACTGTCACCGACACGCCCTCTTCCATCGATTTAACAATATGCTGGAAATTCGATAAAATTGCATAAAAGATGCCGAATAAAAACAAACATGCCCCGATCGTCGCTATGGAAGCCAAAGAAAACCATTTATTTCTTATAATATTGCGGAACCCCTGCCCTATCGTATAAAAAAATGTACTAATCCTCATCGATGTAACCGCCCTTTTCTTCATCGCTTACGATAACGCCCTTTTTCATCGTAACGACTCTTTTCTTCATGGCATTTACGATTTCCCTGTTATGGGTGACAACCAGAACCGTAGTGCCGTTCTCATTGATCTGCTCCAGCAGTTTCATGATCTCCCATGAATTTTTAGGATCCAGGTTTCCCGTCGGCTCATCGGCCAGCAGAATAGTCGGTTTATTGACAAGCGCCCTTGCCAGCGCTACCCTCTGCTGTTCTCCGCCCGAAAGCTGTTTCGGCTTCGCCTTATACTTTCCGGCAAGTCCTACCGTAGCCAGAATGCTCGGTACATTTCTCTTGATATCCTTATTGGACACTTGGATAATGCGCTGGGCAAACGCCACATTTTCATAAACATTCCGATCCTTCAGAAGGCGGAAATCCTGGAAAACAATCCCCAGGTTCCTCCGAAACTTCGGGATCTTCCTGTGTTTGATCTTTACCAAATCATATCCCATCACATTGATGTTCCCCGATGTAGGGGTCAATTCCCTCAAAAGAAGCTTTATCATCGTGGATTTGCCAGAACCGCTGTCGCCTACGATAAAAACAAATTCCCCTCTGTTAATATGCAGGCTGACACCGTTTAATGCCGGCGCCCCCGTCGCATACGCTTTGCTCACATTGTCCAGAGTAATGATTTCATTTTCCAGAATTGTATGCTTTTTCCCTCTTTTTTTCTTCCTGTCTTTTTCCGTCAATGTATTTCACCCACCTGATTTTTCTCTTTACCGCCTGCCCCTGTCCAGGCATTTAATATTCAAAAGTCTCCATATATTTCATATATTTTACCACCATCAAAGCGATCTTGAAGGTAATTGCATCCTCAAAAACCCTCAGATCCAGCCCCGTGCTCTTCTGAAGCTTATCCAGCCTGTAGACCAGAGTATTCCTGTGGATAAACAGCTGCCGCGACGTTTCCGAAACATTCAGGCTGTTTTCAAAAAACTTATTGATCGTAGTCAGCGTTTCCTCATCGAAGTCATCCGGGCTTTTCCCGCCGAATATCTCCTTGATAAACATTTTGCAAAGCGGTATCGGAAGCTGGTAAATCAGACGTCCGATCCCAAGCTCGCTGTATGCGATAATATCCCTTTCGTCAAAAAATATCTTTCCTACATCCAACGCCATTTTCGCTTCTTTATAGGAGCGGCTCACATCTTTGATCTCGTTCACGATCGTCCCATAGGAAATGCGGATCCCCTGCATTCCTTCCCTTGTCAGGACGCTTTCCATCATATTTGCCGCCTTTTCGATCTCCTTGCCGGCTTCTCCTTCCGAAAGATCCTTCACTACTATAACATTATTTTCATCCACTGCGGTAATGAAATCTTTGCTATTATTTCCAAAGTTTGCCCTGGCCATTTCCAAGACATTGTTATCCTTGCCGTCTTCCGTCTCGATAATCATCGTCACGCGCTTTACATCCGTTCTAATATGGAGTTTTTTTGCCCTGCTATAGATATCCACGAGCAAAAGGTTATCCAACAAAAGGTTTTTGACAAAATTATCCTTGTCAAAGCGTTCCTTATATGCTACCAGGAGGCTCTGGATCTGGAAAGCAACCATCTTGCCAATAGTATATACATCCTCTCCCGCCCCGCCTGCAATCAAAATATATTCCAGCTGCTGTTCGTCAAAAATTTTAAAATACTGGTATCCCTGGATTTCCTGGGAATCTGCCGGAGATCCCGCAAACCCGGCTGCCGCTCCGGCGCAGCTTTCCATGTCCGGCGCCGTAGATGCTACTTCCTTCCCATCCACATCCATAACGCACAATTCCACCCTCGCAATAGACTTTAAACCGTCAATCGTATTCTGTAAAATTTGATTAGAAATCATTTCCCCGCTCCTTCTCTTGTCCTCATCATGCATCCGTTCTTCTGATCAATTATGCAAAATCTACAAACTACACCTCATACATCTACCTGTTTTTCTATGATTAGATCTATACCTTCTCCTAATTTTAATAGAAAACCACAAAAAAATCCATACTCTTCACGCATAAATTTGTATATTTTTTAACTTTACCCGGCTTTGCTGCATAATGGAGCTATTTTCCGCCCTCCGTACACAAAAACAAACAGACCTGAAATGTGCGCCATTCCAAATCTGCTCACTCTCCCCTCTCATTTTCATCCCTGAAGCGGCTCATCCTCTTATGGAAAATCCTCTTATAAATTTTGTCCGTAACCTTTTTGCGGAAAGGTTCCTTCGTCCTGTCAAGCATCATATCTTTTGAAATGCCCAGCCACACTTCCGCATTGGCAAAAGGCTTTGCCTTAGTCATCCACTTTTCTTGTATCCCTGGGGCCATTCTGGATATGATCGCGGTCGGCGCAATATCATTTATTCTGTTTATTACCTCTTCCAGCTCTTCCTCGCCGTCCGCAATGACTCCGTTTCCGCCAATCAGAATGCCTGTCTGGAATGCCTCCAGTTCTTCCCTGAGAATTCCCGTTTCCTCTTCCGATTCTGCAAGAAGATACACCTTTTTGCCGTCCCTCGCCAGCCTTCTTAAAAACTCTTTCAGGAAAACCAGATTTTCCACTTCATACTGCCTGCTGACGGAACGGATTTCAGCTACCTTAAGGATATCGGCATCCCCGCATAAAGTCATGTCCATAGACTCTATTTCTTTTTTTTCCTCTTCATTCTCTCCCGCCATAATAAGCACAGGGGTCGTAATGTACAAAATTGTATTGAGTCCTCCGCCTCCCACATAATGATCCAGCCGAAGCAGCGATTCCTTCAGGGAGTAATCGATAAGCTCAATCCCCAATATATTTATTTTCTGCATATTCCACCATTTCCTATATCCCGACTTGCCAATTATATCAGAAATATGCTATACTTGCAACAGAAGTATTGAAACATGAAGCAACAGAAAGGAGGAAGCGTATGGATATCCCTTCATTGTCTATGGGGCTTGCCCAGTCAAGAACCCTTAACGAAGTAGGAACGGCGATGCTCGCCAAATCTTTGGATAATCTGGAATCCACCGGGGCGCAGATGGTTAATATGATGACCACTTCCATGGAGCTTTCCGTTAATCCTGCAATAGGCGCAAACATCGACGTTTATCTGTAAAATGGTCTTCTATTTGACAATTCATGCAGTTATAGAGCAGTCAATACCATAACAGCAAACAGGATAATAACTGCTATCAAAAGAGGAACGGTGACAACTTTTCCTTCTTTTTTGTATTTTCTGGTTTTCCAGACGGCGCGGAGATTTTCTTCGCGCTTTTCATTTTTGGCGATCCATGCAAGCACGCATCCTGCCAAAGCCGTCGTCACGACCGCGATCACCAGATATACGCTGATCACCAAAAGAAGCATATCCGTAGTCAGCAGTTCCTGCGCCTCTTGTATGTCCGCCCCGTCTTCCATGTACATCAGCAATACCGGCTGCATATTAATTGTCACATGAAGAATCACAGAACTCCACAAACTTCCTGTTGCCTCCACCAGCAGCACCGCAATAATCCCTATCGCAAAGGCATATGCCGCCTGATTGAAATTCATATGCAAAAGCGCAAAAAGAAGCGCCGACAGCAGCATTGCCTGCATCATCGTGCCGGATCTTTTATAACCCTGATAAAAGATTCCCCGGCATACCAGTTCTTCGTTCAGCGGCCCTAAAATGCTCATCACAAGAAACGTAGCCATAAGCGGCGACCCTGCCAGGTCGCTTGTCATAGAAGCTACCGCATTATCCACAAAAAGCATGGAAATAGCATTGATCAACGTAACCAGCGGCATGCACAGCCACGTAAAAAGAATAGTCATAAATACTGAAGACACTTTGATTTTATGAAAACCGGCAAACTGAATAAGGTTCTCCTTTGCAAGCAGAACCCCAAAAGCAGCCGGTAAAAATACGATAAGCTGACTCAATATTAAATTGGGAATCATCCCTAATTGAAAGATCGGATATAAGACTGACAGCAGCACAATCGTCGTTATATTCAAAAGCACCACTGCCAGAAAGATCCGGTTTACCTTTTTACCATTCATCTTCTCTTAGCTTTCCATCATAAAGCTGACTAATTTCGTAATATCTTCCGGTTCATAAGCGATCAGCTCAAGCTCAGCGATCGTACCGTCAGAAAAAATATTCGCCATGGAAACATACTGGGAAAGCTTGGACTTCAGGTTCAGTCTGTCTCCTTCCCCCGTCACCAGCTCTACTTTTCCCACACAGCTGTCAATTACCTTAAAAAACTTATCGATATCCGTAATGTTTTGTACTTTCATAATAATCTCCTTTCTTCAAGGGCAGTTTTGTTCTCCCCCTTGCTTACCACTGATTATACTGATATCCCAAAACGAATGCAATCGTAATATTGCCTAATTTAAACGGATATTTTTTTCGGTTATTGTGATTTTTCCCTCCTTCAGAAGATGTCCTACCGCGCGTTTGAATTCATTTTTACTCATTTGCATTTCCCGTCTTATCGTTTCAGGAGAGGCCTTATCGTTAAACGGCAGCACTCCGTCATATTCCTCCAGCGCGTTCAGTATCTTAATCACATCTTTCCCTATCTGGAGATAGGATTTTTCCCGGATGCTCAGATCCAGCTTCCCGTCCTCCTTTACCCCCGTGACTCTTGCCGAAACCAGATCGCCTACCTGGATATTCCCATAGATTTCTTTTACCGGGATCAAGCCGGAATATTTATCATCCACTGCCACAAAAGCGCCAAAATTTTTACTGATTTCATAGACATGGCCTTCCACCCTGTCATCCCTTTTATAGCTGCTGTCCGTACTCAAATAAGTGTATATCTTCATCGTCGCGCATAAGCGGTCGCTCTTATCGATGTAAAGGGCCACCAGGCATTCATCCCCCTCCTGCAGCTGCTTCGTCTGTTCCCTGAACGGAAGAAACAAGTCTTTTTCCAGCCCCCAATCGAGAAAAGCGCCGATCGCAGCAACCTGGGACACTTTCAGCAAAGCCACTTCTCCCAAAGATAGCTTCGCTTCATTCGTCGTTGCGATCAGCCTGTCATTCGAATCCCGGTAAATGAACACTTCCAGTTCATCGCCGTTTTTCGTTCCCTCCGGCACCTGTTTTTTGGGAAGAAGCACTTTTTCTTCCGCTTCCTCCACTGCCGGAGCAACGTATACCCCGAAATCCACCGTCTTTACCACTACCATCTTCTGTCTTTCGCCTAATTGAACCATGATCACTCACTCCCCATATTCCTAAACTCAAATTCTACGATACAATACGGCTGCCCTTCCCTGTCATTCAGGGAAACCGCAGCTATCTCCCCCTTTTCATAAACAACCGGGTAAATCTTATCTCCAAGATGCGCCTGCCGTTTATATTCCGCCCTCATCTGCCGAAGGAACATGTCCCGCTCCATATACTCTGCAGATAAATATTCTTTCGCCATGCGGATATACTGCCCGTTATTCACATGGTTATTGGTATCCAAGTGCCTGCGCGCAACTTCCAACGGTTCTTTTCCCACACCGCCTTCCATCGGCAGGGCAATTTTTCTCGGCGCATAATCCATCGGCAGCTTATCTTCTATCTCATACGCCTCCAGCATTTCTTTCGTCGGTTTCGCCGGATACATCTTTTCCATATCCATCAGGATCCATAAAGTATTGGCACAGGCCAGCTTTTCTCCCTCCTCCGTTTCCATTAAGAAATTCCGGTATCCAAAAAAGCCTTTAAAACCATATGGGGCTGTACCGATCCTTACTCTCTCGCATAACTTCGGATAACGGTCCGCCACGATCTGCCATGCGGATAATACCCAGGCCAGATGCCTTTCTTCCAGATATCCAAGCCCGACCCCTATATCTTCCGAATGGAAGGTAGAGCAGTCCTGAAAATAATCCAACAGCGACTCCAGGGATAATTTCCCTTTACTGTCCACTTCGCTATATCTGATGCGACTGCTGAATTTATACATTCCTTATCACTTCTTTCCTTTTTCTGCAAAAACTCCGCTGTCATTTTATAAATTGAGCAAATCATTCATCTCCTCGATCATATGATTGATCGTATCCACCTGCTCCGTCATCTGCATGATATCGGCGGCATTGCTTTCCACCATCTGCGAAATATAACCAAATTCCTCATTTTCGCTCTGAATGCTTCCAGCAATGCTTTCACTGATATGTACTGTCTTCCAGATCACCTCCTCCTGCTTTCTATGCACCTCATTCATGGCCGAAATATCTTCCATGGAACGCTTCAGCAATACAATCATTTCCTTTATGCTCTCGAAGGTTTTCATAAACATATCGTTCTGGTTCGCCAGTTTCTGTGTATTTTCGCTGATAAAAGCGGACATTTCCTTTACATTGTCCTGTATCCTGCCGATGACCTTCTGCACTTCCACAAGCGAATCCTGCGTGCTGTTTGCCAGTTTGCCGACCTCCTGAGCGACAACAGCGAACCCTTTTCCGGCCTCCCCCGCCCTTGCCGCCTCGATCGATGCATTTAAAGCAAGAAGATTTGTCGATTCTGAAATATCGCTGATCACGTTGAGCGTTACATCGATCTCGCCGACCGCCTCGCTCAGCTTTTCCGCCACACGGTTTGTATCCTCCGTAGAGGCGGTCACTTGCTCATTGACTGCCCTTAACTGGTTCAGAAGACGCTCGTTTTCCTGGGATTTATCCAACAAGTCATGGGATGTCCTGCCTACCTTCTCTACATTTTCATTCATCAACTGACCCGATTCCTTCAGTTCATTCAGGTTCGACATGCTTTCCTGCGCCTTAACAATCAGTTCATTGCTGGTCGATAAAAGCAATGAGCTGCTGGCACTCAGCTTTTCCGCCGAAGAACTTTCATTTTTTGATATTTCCGACAGCGAGACGCTCGCGTTCACCAGGCCGGCCGTCAAATCAGTCGCTTTCCCGATCACGTTCTGAACCCTCGCATTATTCATCTCCAGCTCGTCCTTCTTCATATTGACAAGAAAATGGCTTGTCAGAAAAGTGATAAGTATAATACCGGCAAGGGACAGCACAAGGCAGATTACCCGGATTACCAGCTCTGCAATAAAAATTTCATCCCTGACTGGCAGAAGCTCCTCCGCTTTTATCACGCTGGAAATAATAATGGATACGGCAATCCCTGCCGATACCGCTGACACCATCTTCACATCCATGAAAAACGCCGTTAAAATTACAAAGAAAAAAGTATATGCCCAAAATTCCTTGGACGGAATCAGGTAAGAAATAAAATTAAACTGAATGAGAAGGATGACAAGTATAAATCCCTTGCCGACCCTCAGCATTTCCGGCTTAATCATATTTTTCCCCGTTGCTTCATTCTTCGTATAAGCATTCTTAATCAGAACCAACCCTATTATGAAATAAAAAACACAAGTCGCAATAAAGACTCCCAAAGCTGTCCACGAAACTGTCGGGTAGAACCCGAGTGCTTTTAAAAGGCCAAAAGTAACGCCGGCACACATGCATGAACCCGTAATAACCAAAATAACTACGGTATATACCATACCCATGTATTCTTCAATAATAGAATTCATTTTTCCCATATTCCATCTCGCTTTATCTTATTAAGTAATTTTGAACAAATTTATCATAGCATATTCTATTATTTTTCTCAACATTTTTCAAAAACCCCGGCAGATAATATCCACCGGGGTTGAAAGCTGGGCTACAAGGATTCGAACCTTGAAATGACGGAGTCAGAGTCCGTCAGCCTTTTTTCCAAATATTTTTTAATCATGGAAATAGCCTCATCTGCATTTTCTATTTGTTCTATTGTCTCATCTTTCGAAGCAAGATAAAAGTCGTCATAATCACTTTTTTCTCGTTTTTGCTGCAGTCGCCCTATTTTTCTTCCAATCTCCCTAGGGATAATACCTGATGCCACATAAGTTTGGTTAAAATATGCAATCACGTCTTTATGGCGTTTAAAGTCTTTTCCTTCCAGTGCTAAAACCGATTTGATTGCATAAAATACGGCATAATAGGAACGATTAACCGCATCTTTATAATACCCTTTTTCCAGGCAGTCCTTTGCGACTTCAAGGCTGTCTGATGAATTCTCCATCCGATATTTGCATAGGTCTTCTTTCCGTTTATCCTGCAAGAATTACTCCCTCCCTCTTAATATTGTCATAATATGGCAGGGCGCCCAGCCAGTAATTAAAATGTTCTTCGTTTTTTATATTAACGCTTATCACGACATCATATTCCAGTCCATAATCATATGCCAAATCGTACAATTTATTTTCGATTCCCTTTATCTCATCTTCTGTCAAAGGAGTTAATATCATAATATCAATGTCCGAATCTTCCCTGTTATCCTCTCTGGCATAAGAACCATATAAAATAATCTTGCTTATTGAATCTCCTAACTTTTTCTGTACTTCATCTATAAACAAATAAAGAATTTTCCTTTTATCCCGCAAGAACAACACTCCCTTCTCCCCTTTCTTTATTGGTATTATACACAGCTTTCCTTTTAAATACAACAAAAAACCGGTGAAACCATTCCACCGGATCTTTTTAGCTGGGCTACAAGGATTCGAACCTTGAAATGACGGAGTCAGAGTCCGTTGCCTTACCGTTTGGCGATAGCCCAATATTCTGTTTGCTCGCTACATTTTGGTATTATACACGATTCTTTATCATATTGCAAGCATTATTTTTATTTTTTTATCCTCATCAAAAATGAATTGTATGTGCCGCTGGAAGGCAGCATGGGGCGCATCCCCATCCACCTTCCATCCGCACCAGACATTTATACCTCAAACATCAGATCCGCATAAGTAGGATACGGCCATGCTTCTTTCTCCACGAGCATTTCCAGCTCATCCACCGGCCTGCGCAGGTCTTCCATTGCCATGCGAACTACATCTTTATAGAAGAAGGCCTGTGCCTTCCCCTCCTGCATCGCGCCTGCTTCCTCTACGGTTTTCTGGAGTTTTTCAAGCGCGGTTTTCGCCTGTGCCAGCCCGGAAGATACCTGGCCGAGCAGTTTTGCCTGGACAGAAGCATCTGCTCCCGCTTCCTTCACGGCAATCACGGTATCCGCAAGGCTTTTTGTATATTTGACGACTGCGGGCACGATCTGTCTGGAGGCCATATCGATCATCGTCAGCGCCTCTATATTAATCGTCTTCGCGTATGTTTCATAGAGAACCTCTTCCCTTGATTCCAGCTCTGCTTTCGTAAAAATATGGAATTTTTCGAATAACTTTACCGCTTTATCCGTAGTAAGGGTTTCCACCGCCTCTACCATGGACCTGATATTGGGAAGCCCTCTTCTTTCCGCCTCTTTTACCCATTCCTCGGAATATCCGTTCCCGTTAAAAATGATGCGCTGGTGCTTCGTCATATATTCCTTGATCAGATCATGTACGGCAAGGTCAAAATCCTCTGCCTTCTCCAAGACATCTGCCGCTTCGCAGAAAGCTTCCGCCACAATTGCATTCAGAATCGTATTCGGGCTTGCAATCGAATCGGCGGAGCCGACCATCCGGAATTCAAATTTATTCCCGGTAAATGCAAAAGGCGATGTGCGGTTCCTGTCCGTTGCGTCTTTCGCCAGGTTAGGAAGCGTGGAAACTCCCGTTTCCAATACTCCGCCTTCTTTGCATGTTTCTGCAATTCCCGTTTCCACCAGCTGTTTTACCACATCTTCCAGCTGTTCCCCGAGAAACATGGAAATAATCGCCGGAGGCGCTTCGTTCGCGCCAAGCCTGTGGTCGTTCCCCACATCGGAAGCGCTCTGTCGCAGCAGATCCGCATGGGTATCCACCGCTTTCATAATGCAGGCGAGCACAAGCAGGAACTGTATATTTTCATTGGGCGTGTCACCCGGATCCAAAAGATTTACGCCGTTATCCGTTCCCAGCGACCAGTTATTATGCTTGCCGGAACCATTGACCCCGGCAAAGGGTTTTTCATGGAGCAGGCACCGCATATCATGGTGAACTGCCACCCTTTTCATTGTTTCCATAACAAGCTGGTTATGATCCACCGCAATATTGGCCGTCTCATAAATGGGAGCAAGCTCATGCTGCGCAGGGGCCACCTCGTTATGCTGTGTCTTGGCAGTTACGCCCAGCTTCCAGAGTTCTTCGTTCAAATCCTTCATATAAGCCCCGATGCGCTCCCTGATCACCCCGAAATAATGATCTTCCATCTCCTGCCCCTTTGGAGCCGGGGCGCCAAACAAAGTCCGGCCCGCAAAGATCAAATCCGGCCTTTTCAAATATTTTTCCTTATCCACCAGAAAGTATTCCTGCTCCGGCCCTACGCTGGCCACTACCTTGGTAGCTTCATCATTCTGAAATAAACGCACGATGCGCAGCGCCTGTTCGCTGACCGCCTCCATGGAACGGAGCAGCGGAGTCTTCTTATCCAGCGCTTCCCCCGTATACGAACAGAATGCCGTAGGGATACAAAGAATCACCCCGGTAGCCGCTTCTTTCAGGAAAGCCGGAGATGTCATATCCCAGGCTGTATATCCCCTCGCTTCGAAGGTTGCCCTCAGCCCGCCGGAAGGAAACGAAGAAGCATCGGGTTCTCCTTTAATCAGTTCCTTGCCGGAAAACTCCATAATCGTTTTTCCTTCTTCATCTGGATGAGCCACAAAAGAATCATGTTTTTCGGCCGTAATGCCTGTCAGAGGCTGGAACCAATGCGTATAATGGGTCGCCCCATTTTCTACCGCCCAATCCTTCATCGCCTTTGCCACCACGTCGGCTGTTTCCAAGGAAAGCTCCCCTCCCCGGTCCATCACCGCTTTCACCTCTTTAAATACGCTTTTCGGCAAACGCTGCTTCATTTTGCCCAAGGTAAATACATTTTTTGCAAAAATTTCTTCTACGCTTAAAACCTCGCCCATCTTTTTCTTTCCTTTCTTTGCAATAAAAAATGCCCCAAAAAAATTTGGAACATCTTTGTTCAGGATATTTTATCGATTTTTGACGATTTTCTTCCGTCCTTTAATAAAATACTCTACTTTCTATAAAATTGCAACCCCCAATTTTATTTTTTTATGATTACGCTATGGCTTCGTCGCCTTTACTCTTAAAATATCGCCCTGTTCCGCCTCCGCCGACAGTCCGACAAACAAGATCTGCCCGGCGTGGGGCGCGGACTCCACGCGTTCCCCCTCCTCCGTCTCCAGCGACAGAACCTCCGTTCCCGCATTTCTCCCGTCCGGTTTCATGATTTCAATGCAGTCCCCCACGCAGAACTTATTCTTCTGCCTGATTTTCGCCCTGCCTTTTTCATCCACGTCCTCTATCGTCCCCAGGTAAATATATTCATTCACATAAGTGCTGGAATCATAAATCTGCATTTCCTCATTCGGTTTCCCAAAATAAAACCCTGTGGTGAAATGCCGGTGGGTACATTTTGCCGCCTCTTCCCGGTACCACTCCAGATTCTTCCGATACTTTTCTTCCGACTCAAAATAGTCATCGATCGCCTTCCGATACACCCTCGCCACCGTAGCCACGTACAAAGCGGTTTTCATCCTTCCTTCGATTTTAAAGCTATCAATCCCCGCATCCACCATTTCCGGTATGTGTTCTATCATACAAAGGTCTTTGGAGTTAAAAATATAAGTCCCTCTCTCATTCTCATAAACAGGAAGATATTCCCCCGGCCTCGTTTCCTCCACTAAAGCATATTTCCAGCGGCAGGGATGGGTGCATGCTCCCTGATTGGCATCCCTCCCTGTAAAATAATTGCTGAGCAGGCATCTGCCCGAATAGGAAATGCACATCGCCCCATGGATAAAGCTCTCAATTTCCAGCTCCTTCGGTGTCTTCCCCCTGATCTCCTTAATTTCCGCCAGGGAAAGCTCCCTGGCAGAAACGACCCGCTTCGCGCCCAGCCGGTGCCAGAATAAAAAAGTTCCATAATTCGTATTATTGGCCTGGGTGGAAATATGAATATCGATTTCCGGGCATATCTCTCGCGCCATCGCAAAAATACCCGGATCGGCAATAATAAGCGCATCCGGCTTTAATTCCTTCAATTCCCCCAAATACTCTTCCGCTCCCGCCAGATCGCCGTTATGGGCGAGGATATTGACGGTGACATGCACTTTCGCCCCATGCGCATGGGCAAAACGAATCCCCTCTTCCATCTCCTCTTTGTTGAAGTTCTTCGCCTTCGCCCTCAGCCCGAATGCCCCGCCGCCGATATATACCGCATCTGCCCCGAAAACCACCGCCGTCTTCAGTACTTCCAAGCTTCCGGCAGGAATCAATAACTCCGGTTTCTTCATCCTTTTTTTCCTTTCCATACGCTGATTGCAACACCATCCCCCACCGGCAGGACAGCTGTTTCCAGGTTTTCGTTATGCTTCAGTTCATACAAATACTCTCTCATTCTGGAATGAATCGTACGGTTGCGCCTTGTTATGGCAAACCTGGACTCTATAATATCCCCGTCCTGAAGCACATTATCCGATACGAGGATTCCTCCTGTTTTCAGCAGACGCAATACATCCGGCAGAAAAACAGGATACTGCCCCTTGGCCGCATCCATAAAAATAAAATCATACGTTTCCTGCAATTCTTTCAAAATTTCTGCCGCGTCTCCTTCCAGCAGCGTAATCGCATTTTCCTTCCCGGCTCTGCGGAAATTTTCCTTCGCCAGGGGAATTCTCTTTTCGTATTTCTCTATCGTTGTGATTTTACAGTCCTCCGAACCATATTCGCTCATAAGAAGAGCAGAAAAACCAGTTGCCGTTCCCACCTCAAGAATGCTCTTCGGCCTGTTCATTGCCAGCAGCAATTTTAACAGGCTCTGCATCTGAGGACGTATGACCGGCACATTCGTCTTTCTGCACTCGGCTTCTATCTCATTCAAAAATTCCGTATTCCCTCTATCCAGGGAATCAATAAAGGCGCTGACCCTTTCCCCCGTAATTACATGATCCGTCACAGTTATTCTGCCCCCGCTTCTCCACCTTCCGTTTGCTGTCCTTCGTCCTCCGGCTCCGCTTCCCCGTCCTCTGTTCCGCCTTCCGCTGCCTCCGTTTCTCCAGACGGAGCCTGCCCGCCGCTTCCGGAAGTTTCTTCCTCTTCTTCCGTTTCCGACGATTCCGCAGACATAACAGCCAGCATTTCCCTCGCCGTCATATCGCTTCTCAGCTCATAAATTCCAGGCTTGATTTTATCATGGTAACTGGACAGCAGTTCTTGTACATAAAATAACCTGGCATCCCGGATCATCCCGTTTTCTTCCAAAACTGCTCCGATCTCTTCCACGGTCGCTTCCTCCGTCACCGAAATGCTGATCGCTTTTGACCCATCGGAAGCAGATACCGGTTCCTCTGCAAAAATCCGGTATCCGAAATCATATGCCTGCACGGCATATCGGTAAGTATATACCACGACTACGGCAATCAATACAACTTTAATGATTGTATCAAGCACTGTCCCAATTAAGTTCTTCACGTTCATCCCGGCAACGCCCCTTTCGTCCTTCGGCCTGTCCCAGTACCGCCTTTCGCTTTTGTTTCCATTTATTGAAAGTCAATTTCATCCCAGATCAACTGGTTGATTTCCTGCATCATTTTACAAAATCCCAACTCTGCCATTAAAAAATCATCCACCATGGGAATTGCCCTGACATCTTCAAATTCTTTTTCCAATGCTTCCAGGCGTTCCATATAATCCTCGCTGTCTTCCGCATTCTGCAGCAAATAATTTTTCTTCCGAAATTCATTTACCTTATCGTACAAATCGGGTTCTGCCTGAATTCTGGCCAGCCCCGCCTTATATTCCCGGAATTCCTCCGTTCCTTTTATCTCCCGGATAAAATCCGCCGCTACACGATACATATGCCCTTCCACTGCAACCAGCCTCCGCCTTTTATCTAACTGTATAATATCTATATCTTTTCAGACTTCCATAATAATCGGAAGTATCATCGGCCTGCGCTTCGTTTTTTTCCACACATACTCCCCAAGGGAATCCTTAATGCCGCTCTTGATCTTGCCCCAGTCGCTGATTCCGCGGTCGAGGCAGCCGCGCACCGAATCGTCCACGATATGCCGTGCTTCTTCCATCAATTCATCCGATTCACGCACATAAACAAATCCTCTGGACACGATATCCGGCCCCGATACCAGCTGGTCGGAATATCCGTCCAGTGCCAATACCACAATCAGGATGCCGTCCTCTGCCAGGTGCTGCCGGTCCCTGAGAACGATATTCCCCACATCGCCTACACCAAGGCCGTCCACGAGTATCCCACCCACAGGCACCTTGCCCGCTATCCTGGCATTTTCTTTATCCAATTCCAGCACATCCCCGGATGTCATAATAAAAATATTTTCTTTCGGTATCCCCAGTTCCTTTGCCAGCTTCGCCTGTGCCTTCAGGTGTTTATATTCCCCATGCACCGGGACCGCATACCTGGGATGGAGAAGGGAATACATTAATTTGATCTCCTCCTGGCAGGCATGGCCGGACACATGCACATCCTGGAAAATAACGTCAGCCCCCTTCACCAGCAGCTTATTGATAACATTCGTCACCGTCTTTTCATTGCCTGGTATCGGATTGGAAGAAAAGATCACCGTATCCCTTGGGCCTATGGATATCTTTTTGTGGATATCTCCGGCCATGCGGCTTAATGCGGCCATGCTTTCCCCCTGGCTCCCCGTCGTAATAATCACTGTTTTTTCATCCGGGTAATTTTTCAGCTGTTCGATATCGATCAGCGTCTTATCCGGGATATCCAAATACCCTAAAGAAGTGGCCGTCTCGATGATATTCACCATGCTGCGCCCTTCTACCACTACTTTTCTTCCGAATTTATATGCCGAATTGATAATCTGCTGCACCCGGTCCACATTGGAAGCAAACGTGGCAATAATAATCCTTGTATCCTTATGTTCTGTAAAAAGCGTATCAAACGTTTTCCCTACCGTCCTCTCGGACTGGGTAAATCCTGGTCTTTCTGCATTGGTGCTGTCGCACATAAGAGCCAGCACGCCTTTTTTTCCAATCTCTGCAAACCGCTGCAGATCAATGGCATCGCCGAACACCGGCGTGTAATCCACCTTAAAATCGCCGGTATGGACTACCGTCCCGGCGGGAGAATAAATGGCCAGCGCAGCAGCGTCTACGATGCTGTGGTTTGTCTTAATGAATTCGATGCGGAACTGGCCAAGGTTGATAGACTGGCCGAATTTGATCACTTTTCTTTTTGTATTGCCCATCAGGTTATGCTCGGTCAGCTTATTCTCGATAATTCCCATCGTCAGCTTTGTAGCATAAATCGGCACATTAATATCCCGCAGGACATAGGGCAGCGCGCCGATATGGTCTTCATGCCCATGGGTAATAATAAATCCTTTTACCTTTTCTATATTTTCTTTCAAATAGGTGACATCCGGTATTACCAGGTCAATACCCAGCATATCGTCATCCGGGAATGACAATCCGCAGTCAACCACAATAATACTGTCTTCATATTCGAAGGCAGTAATGTTCATGCCGATCTGCTCCAAACCTCCCAGAGGAATGATCCTCAATTTGGACGCATTTTCAATTTCTTTCTTCTTCAATCAATTTTCCTCCACATTCTGCACAGCGCCCGTAGAGTTTCACTTCATGATCCATCACATGGAATCCTGTAGTCTCTATGATTTTCTCTTCCAGTTCCTCCAATAAATCGTCCTTGAAGGATATCACTTTACCACAATTTACGCAAATCAGATGATGGTGATGGTGTTTTGCCGTACCCAGCCCCACATTTCCGATTTCGTACCGGACAAACCCGTCGTCCAAATTGATGCGATCAATCAAGTTCAGCTCTAAAAGCAGCTGTATCGTTCTATAAACAGTAGCAAGTCCTATCTCGGGATAGCCTGCTTTTACCATTTCATAAATTTCTTCCGCAGTTAAATGCTTGTCAGGGCATGACGCAAGAGCCTCCAGCACCAGAAGCCTCTGATTGGTTATCTTTAACCCGTTATCTCTCAGCAACTGCTTAAATTCTTCCCTATTTACCGTCATCAGCCCCATTTCCTTTTCTGTTTCAGGAAAGTTCCACATCTTCCAGCATATCTTCAAAAACTGCCGCTACCGCGCCCAGTTCCGTCTCATCCTCCACAATCTCATAAACCGCCTCTTCGTCCCCCGGCTTCGAAATATCCTTCAAGATCAACGCTTCCCCGTCGCCTTCTTCTTCCTCCGTCACCAGAATATAAACAACCCCTCCCAGCATCGTCTGTTCTAATACATAAAATTCAGCCGGGCTTCCCTCTTCCGGTTCAAAAATCAGTTTTTCCACTCTATATCTCCTTATTTTTCCTGCAATCCAGATATCCTTGCAAAATAAGACATGCGGCAATCTTGTCCACATGTTCCTTCCTGTGTTCCCGCCGTATGCCAGCCTCTATCATAGCCCTCTCAGCAGCCACAGTCGTCAGCCTCTCATCCCATAAAACGACAGGAAGCCCTGTCCTCCGCTCCAGCCGATCCTTAAACTCCATAGTAAGTTCTGCCCGCTCCCCGATCGAATTATTCATATTCTTCGGAAGCCCCAGCGCGATTTCTTCTACCCCGTATTCTACGATCAATGCCTCGATCCTGGCCAATGTCCTTCTTAATTTATTTTCTTCTTTTCTCTCTATGGTCTCAATGCCCTGGGCAGTAATGAGCAGCTCATCACTAATCGCCACCCCCACCGTCTTAGACCCAAAATCCAGCCCCATAATCCGCATATATTCTTCTCTTTACCCCCATATTGTGCTTACTTCCAATGCTTTGCCTCGATATATTTCGTCAGAAGCTCCTCTACCAGCTCATCTCTGTCCACTTTCATGATAAGGCTCCTTGCACTCTTATGGCTCGTAATATAAGTCGGATCCCCGGACATAATATACCCTACAATCTGGTTTACCGGGTTGTACCCCTTCTCGGTCAACGCCTCATATACTGTTGTTAAAACTACCTCCACGCCTGTTTCCGGTTCCGTTTCCACTTTAAAAAATTGTGTGTTTTCCAAATCCCTCATATTATCACGCCCTTATTTTCCATTCCGTTACTATTGCTTCTCGCCGCACCTGAAAATATTTATACTTATTTTACCATATTACTCTATTTAAACAAAAATTTCAAGTAACTACTCGAGCAACATCATTTGATCGGACAAAAAACTCTTAATTTTTCCTGAAACCACCTCGTTCGTTAATGACATTTCTGACCTTTTCGCCGCTTTCACATATTGCCTGGTATATCCGACCTGAAACAAAGTACCGCCGATCTTTTTTTCTTCCTCAAACAAAACCTGCTGTTCCTGTCCTAAAAGGCTTTCCCTGAACTCCCTCGAATGTGCTTTTTCCATGGCCAGCAGGAAATTACTTCTCTCCCGCTTCGTTTCATCGCCGACCTGGCAGTCCATTGCTGCGGCACGGGTTCCCTTCCTTCTGGAATATTTGAAAACATGCATTTCATATAATTTTACTTTTTCCAGAAATGCCGCCGTTTCCGCAAATTCCTCCTCCGTTTCCCCCGGAAAACCTACGATTACATCCGCCGTAATTGCCGGATTCTCAAAAACCCTGCGCAAAATCCTTGTTTTTTCATAGTATTCCCCTGCTGTATACCGTCTATTCATCCGCTTTAGGGTCGCATCGCAGCCGCTTTGCAGCGACAAATGAAAGTGGGGGCAAAGCTTCGGCAGTTCCCCTAACCCTGCCGCAAAGTCTTCCGTTACGATTCCCGGCTCCAAGGACCCGAGGCGTATCCTCTCTATCCCTTCTATGCCGTGGATAGCCCGGATCAGGGACATCAGTTCCGAAGCCCCTCTGTCCGTGCCGTAAGAACTGATATGGATGCCTGTCAGCACTGCCTCTTTATATCCTCCTGCGGCGAGCCCGCCGAGCTCCTGCAGAATATCCTCCTGTTTCCGGCTCCTTACCCGCCCCCTGGCATAAGGAATAATACAATAGGAGCAAAACTGGTTGCATCCGTCCTGGATCTTGACATAAGCGCGGGTGTGTCCATGGGTTTCCTTCAAATTCATATTCTCAAACTCATCGGTTTTGCCTATGTCAATGATTGTCGTATGGCATAGCGTTTTGAAAGCATATGCATCCCCTTCCCCGCCTTCCCGGCGCTCTCTTTCTGCCAGAAATTGTTCTAATATTTCCACCAGGTCTTTTTTCCTGTTGTTGCCGATCGCCAGATCCACCCCGTCATCCTTCAGCGCATCCTCCCCTCCAGCTTGTACATAACATCCCACGGCGACGACTACCGCCCCGGGATTCATTTTCTTTGCCCGATGGAGCATCTGCCGGCTCTTCCGGTCTGCAATGTTCGTCACAGTACATGTATTTACAATATAAATATCGGCCCGCTCATCAAATGGCACAATTTTATAATCCTTTTCCCGTAACATTTGCTGCATTACATCCATCTCGTATCCGTTGACCTTGCAGCCAAGGTTATGAAGCGCTACACTTTTCATCTGATTCCTTTCTTTTTTTGTTGTGTTTTATCATTGACTTTTACCCCTTTACCATTTAATATTGAAGCAGAAGGTATGAACAAATTAAGGAGGTAAAAACCAATGAAAACCGTACAGATTTCTTTAAATTCTATTGATAAGGTAAAATCTTTTGTGAACGATATTACAAAATTCGATTATGATTTCGATCTGGTATCCGGAAGATACGTCATTGACGCAAAATCTATCATGGGCATCTTCAGCCTGGATCTGTCGAAACCGATCGATTTGAATATCCATGCGGAAGACAATGCGGAAGAAGTTCTTAATATATTAAAACCTTACCTGATCTAAGGACATGGATACATGGGCATGAAACTATGGACATGGTTTCATGTTGCTATCAGGCAGTACATAGCAGCATTTAAAAAGAGTCCGGAAACCGGGCTCTTTTTCATACAAAAAAATGTAATTCATCGCACGATGATCAGCTCATCATTTTTCAAGGCGGTTTCCACCAGTTCTTCTATTTTTTCTTCCAGATTTTTCTCATGGCGCCTGATCACGGCGGGATTCGGCTTCGTCACAGGATGCTTTGCCACAAATATCGTACAGCAGTCCTCATAAGGAAGAATGGATGTTTCATAAGTATCAATCTTTTCCGCAATATCAACGATCTCCAGCTTGTCCATGCCGATCAAAGGGCGGTACACCGGAAGGGTACATACTTCGTTCGTCACAGCCAGGCTCTGCATCGTCTGGGAGGCCACCTGTCCGATGCTCTCTCCCGTAATCAGCCCAAGGCATTCCGTCTCTTTCGCAATATGCTCCGCAATACGCATCATATAACGGCGCATAATAATAGTCAGCTCATCGTGGGGGCATTTTTCATAAATGTAGAGCTGGATATCGGTAAAATTAATCACATGGAGATAAACAGGCCCCGTATATCGGGATACAAGCCTGGCCAGATCCACGACTTTCTGCTTCGCCCGCTCGCTGGTATAAGGAGGCGCATGAAAATATACCGCATCAATTTTTACGCCCCTCTTGGCTATCATATAACCGGCCACCGGGGAATCGATTCCTCCCGACAGAAGAAGCATTGCCTTTCCTCCCGTCCCCGCCGGCATTCCCCCCGGCCCCGGGATTGTTTCCGAATAAATATATATTTTTTCCCGGATTTCTATATGCAGCATAATATCCGGGGAATGCACGTCCACCCGCATTCCGGGATACGCATCCAGCAGCACTTCCCCGATTCTGCTGTTGATCTCCATGGAATTCAGCGGATAATTCTTTCTCGCCCTTCTGGCATTCACCTTAAAAGTCTTATCCATGCCCGGATATACTTCCCCGATATATTTTATGATATCCTGCCCCAGCTTTTCGAAGCCTTCATCCTCTACGTAAACGACAGGGCAGATGCCGGAAATGCCAAACACTGTCTTCAGGTTGTCCACCGTCTCATCGAAATCAAATTCTGTCAGCGCTTCCACATAAATTCGTCCTTGCGTGCGTGTTACTTTGAATTCTCCTTCGCACCTTTTTACCGCATATTTGATCTGCTGCACCAAAGCCTCTTCAAAAAGATATCTGTTTTTTCCTTTTATGCCTATTTCGGCATATTTGATTAAAAATGCTGTAAACATTCTTCCTCCCGCTATGGACGCTGGGGGAATATGCCGAGGCATATCCTTCCGCATATTCCCTGCCTCTCCATTTTTCTCGGTTAATGTCGTGCGTATTTACGCAACATAGGTATTATATCATACAATGCCTGCAATGTATAATCTATTTCCTCTTCCGTCGTAAAGATCGAAAAACTGAAGCGGATCGTAGATTCCAGCAGATCTCTTTCCACGCCGATCGCCTTCAGCGTTGCCGAGGGCTGCGGCTTGCGGGCGGAACATGCACTTCCTGCCGATACGTAAATTCCCCTGTCCTCCAAGGCATGCAGCAGCACTTCGCTGCGGATCCCCCTGACGGATACGCTGACCACATGAGGAGCCGACTCCCTTCCGGTATAACCGTTGATCTTCACATGGTCTATCTTTGTAACGCCGTCCACAAATCTTTGTTTCAGGCCGTAGAGTCTGTCTACATCCATATCCAGATCCGCATATACCATTTCTGCCGCCTTCGCCATCCCGGCGATGCCCGGCACATTCTCCGTCCCGGAGCGCAGGTTGTTCTGCTGTCCTCCCCCATAAATGATCGGTTTGATCTTTACCTTTTCATTCACGTATAAAAATCCCACTCCCTTAGGCCCATGGATTTTATGGGCGCTGACAGAAAGCAGGTCAATATTCATTTTTCTCGGGTATATCTTGAATTTCCCAAAGCCTTGTACGGCATCCACGTGGAAAAGCGTGCGGGGATTCATCTTTTTGATCAAAGCCCCGGCCTCCGCTATAGGCTGCAGGGAGCCGATTTCATTATTGGTATGCATGATGGACACTAATATGGTGTCCTTGCCCATAGCCCTTGACAGATCCTCCAGACGGATGCGCCCTTTGTCGTCCACCGGCAGATAGGTAACGCGAAACCCCTGTTCTTCCAGATACCGCATCGTCTGCATCACTGCTGGATGCTCAATGGCCGTAGTAATCAAATGCCTTCCGGCCCGATGATTGGCAAGCGCGCAGCCGATCAAGGCGATATTGTCCGCTTCGGTGCCTCCTGATGTAAAAAGAATCTCTTTTTCGTTTACTTTTAACAATTTTGCTATCGTTTCTTTGGCATAACGGGTATAATTTTCTGCCTGGACACCTTTCAGATGCAGGCTGGACGGGTTGCCGTAATCCTTGCACATAATATGCGCCATAAAAGCCGCCACGTCCTCAAAACACCGTGTAGTAGCTGAATTATCCAAATATACTTCCATATTTCGTCTCCTAATGTCATTTGATCAGCATTTGCTTGTTTCTATCAGCAACACGCCATCTACTATTATACTATATGCCCTTTTTATCCCGTTGGTAACGCCCCGGCTCATCCTATCTATGTTTCCATCTGGTACATAATCCATGCCAGAATGACAAGCCCCGCTGTCTCCGTCCGCAGGATGCGCTTTCCCATAGTAATCGGGCAGATGCCCGCGTTCCCGGCCGCTTCGATCTCGCTTTCTTCAAATCCTCCTTCCGGCCCGATAAAGACCGCGATCGTCTGCCCGGGTTCCAAATCGCTTATGATCTCCCTCGTTCTTTCCATCCCTTCCGCCATCTCGTAAGGAATCAGGCGGACATCCATTTCCGACGCATAAGCGATCGCTTCCTTCATCGTCATTACCGGTTTCACGGCCGGAACTATTTTTCTCCTGCTCTGTTTTGCCGCCGCTTCCGCAATTCCCTGCCAGCGCTCCCTCTTGTGCTTCGCCTTTTTTTCGTCCAGCTTCACCACCGCGCGTCTGGCTGCTACCGGGATAATCTCGTAAACACCAAGTTCTACCGCTTTCTGGACAATCAGCTCCATCTTATCCCCCTTAGGAAGCCCCTGGAAAAGATAAACTTTCGAAGGCAGTTCCACGTCCGCCTCCTTAATAAAACGTATCCTGCAAAGAATCTCTTCTTCCCCCAGTTCTTCAATCCCGCAGCGGTATTCCTTCTCGTCCGCGCCGTTGCTGACGGACAGTTCTTCCCCCGTCCTCATCCGCAGCACGTTCTTGATATGCTTTACGTCGTTTCCCGTTATTCTTACTTCATTCCCCTGTATTTGTGAAGGTTCTACAAAAAAATGGTGCATACCCTGCCTTCCTTGCTTCTTATGATTTTTCCATACGTCTTTTCAAAGTTTATGCCTTTCTCGCCGTTATGGAAACCCATTCTCCCTGATAAGTCGTTTCGACCACTTCCATCCCTGCTTTGCGGACCGCTTCCGCCACGATCCCTTCTTTTTCATCAATAATCCCCGAAGTAATATAGATGCCGCCCGGCTTCAGGCAGCTGACAGCCGCCGGAGTGAGCGCCACCAGAACATCGGCCAGAATATTCGCCACGACGATATCGTAGCATCCATAGCCGACCTTATCCTGCACTTCTTTTTCTGTAATTAAGTTTCCAGTCATCACCTGGAATTTCCCGTCAGGAATATGATTCGCCTTTTTATTTTCCTCCACCGCTTCCACCGCGCAGGGATCCAAATCGGTTCCTGTTGCCTCTTTCGCGCCGAACATCAACGAGAGAATAGATAAAATGCCGCTCCCCGTCCCCACATCCAATAATTTTGTCTCTTCCGTTATATGTTTCTTAAGCTGCCGGATACAGAGCTGGGTCGTCTCATGCATGCCTGTGCCGAATGCCGTCCCGGGATCGATATGCAGGATCATCTTATCCCGATCTTCCTCCTTCACTTCCTCCCAGGAAGGGATCACCAGCACATCGTCAATATAAAACTGATGGAAATACTCCTTCCAGTTATTGATCCAGTCAATGTCCTCCGTCTCGTCCACCGCTACCGTGCCTTCCCCGATATCCATAAACGTGCGCAGCCCTTCCAGCTCCTTTTCCACCCTCCGAAGAATCTCTTCCGGCGAAACGTTCTCCCCGTCCACCTCCAGCATCCCGTTTTCCTTTTCTTCTACAAAAAAACTAAGGTATGCCACACCGTCATCCTCTTCCGTTTCCGGCAGGATATCCACGAACATCTGCTCTTTCTCCACCGCCGTCAGCGGAACCTTATCCTCGATCTGTGCGCCTTCCAGCCCAATATCGTACAGCGCGCTGATCATAATATCCTCCGCTTCCGTCAACGTCTTGATTCTAAATTTTACCCATTTCATGGTAAGTATTTCACCTCATTTCTCTACAGCTTTTATCTCAACTCCCGTTTTTTAGAAAAACGGCCGACCTTGTACATCAATTTTTTCACATATACAAGGGAAACATACAAAATCATACTGTCGATCGGAAGCATGACAGCATTTTTCAACAGCCTTGCAGGAAGCAGCACGAAAAACCCCTTCCCATACAGCATCGAAATCCAAAGCGTATTCAGAAAACAGTTTACGATGACTTTCACAAGCAGCTCCGCCGCCATGATTCTTTTTATGCTTACCGGCTTCTTATAAAAAATGGAACCGTAAATAAGCCCTGCCAGCATTACATTGAAAGTAAAACCAAAAAAGAAAGGTCCTGTAGGCTTCAACGCATATTTTAAGACATCCATCGCCCCGCCGAACAGGCAGCCCGTCACCGGTCCGAAAAGAAATTCCACGATGCGGTTGGGTATGCCGGAAAAACCGATCTTGATGTATGGGCCGACTTCTATGGATGCCGTCATGCTCAACACCATTGCAAGCGCCGCCATCAGGCCGCACAGCACCATATTCTCCGTGACAAACAGTTCCCGGAGGGAACTGCGGCAGATTTCTTTATACTCTTTGATTTTTTTCATGAAAAATACCTCCTTTATAGCAGTTTTCCTGGACTACATAAAGG
>OFHO01000047.1_pt1 | contig 103716 bp, 85 predicted proteins | sample 1521531 | NCBI WGS metagenome assembly OFHO01 (sample SAMEA3504124, study PRJEB24116) | mouse gut metagenome | biome: mouse gut; feature: mouse-associated habitat; material: faeces | place: Denmark | collected 2011
CTTACGAAAGCTATGTCTTGAAGAAACAGCTTAGCTTAAAAGTTGTAAAGTGGTGTTATTATATAAATCAACATCTAATATGATACTTTCATTTCCCCTAAAATTTTCACTGACTTGATATTCGCCTTCTGCTGAAACTTCCAGCATGGCATTTTCTAACCCGGTTCCTGAAATAACCAGTTCATATTTCCCGGCATCCAGAGGAATATCTGGGCCATTGGATACACCGCCAGGGTATAATATTCTCTTGCCATCCACATATCGGCCATTTTTCAAACTTGTTGCCAACAATGGCATGATAGATAATTCATTGTCAGGTTCTATTTTTTCTTGGCCCTGCAATTCTTCTTCGACCCCTATTAAGTATCCATCAATTATATAAAAATTTAATGTTTCCCTAACAATAAGATTAACTGGAGGTTCCACAAAAATATAGATAGCATCATTATCTATGATATTATTGTACAATTGTTCCCATATTTTTCCTCGATGATCACCAATATCCAGATTGGTTCTGACAAAATAGAAGTCATTTAAAGTCATATCATTTTGAAAAGCAAATCTGGCAATTTCATAAACCCTTCTTGAGCCTATAATATTAGGTAATTTAATGGTATTATTACGATTAGCTCCATTCATAAATATTATTTTATCTTTATTCATTTGTGCTAATTGTTCCCATGCCGGGTCTTGCAATATACTTTCATAACTATCTCTACTGCTGCCGCCGAATGTATTGATAACAGACCGGATCCGATCCGAAAAGTCAAATATTTGCAGAAACAGGCAAAAAACCAATATTAACATGGCAATGTTATGTTTATATGCTTTAAAAATCCTATATATGCAATATATGATGATAATGTATTGGATCATCCACATCGCCCTGCCAGTAGCACGGAAAATTCCCCAAAGCTGAACAACGAAATCTGGTAAGGGCAGTTTAAATAATACTTGATCATTCCATGTTATAGTCGGACTTAAGGCAAATATATAAATAGCAAACATTCCCAATATGATATTCCAATATTTTTTTACGTTTCTAAAAAACACCTTAAATATTTGCTTTTTGTATTTTCTGATATCTGAAAAAATTAAGCATAAAGCAATAAGAAAAATACCCCCCCCAAATAAACACTGCCATTATACTGTCCTGAAGTATATAACGGCAATTCATGAAAAATCTTTGAATCTAGAGGCGGCGGATTAAAAAGCGTATTTAAATTGCTGCTTTGCTGGCCTATGACACCGGTACTGTATATAGTATTTCCATATGTCCCCCCTAAAATATATAAAGATAATAGGCAGGCAACTATGTAACTAGCAATATACTCCCAATAAAATATAAAATCTTTTTTATTATGTATGTTAGTAATTTCATAAAATACAATACTTATTAAGATCGGCGGCAGAAAATAAGAATGTATCCAGACCGTCAAACTTCCAAACAAAAAATAAAAAAGTATTTTTTTCTTATTGCATATACTTTTGGTCAAATCCAAAATAAAAAAGAATAAAAGAGCAATCAATAGCCATTGGGCTTGCAAACCAAAATGAACAAAAATTCTGCTTAGATATGGATAATTTACAATAAAAAAGAACACGGATAACAATCCGGCACCTTTTGATTTTGTTATTTTAAAAATCAGCGCACTTGAAAATCCACCCATTAAAACTTGATTAATAAAAGAAACAATTCCGAGATACTGGAAATCCGTCCTTCCAATGAATGATAAAAATATTTTGCTGATAACTGCAGCTAGTGGAATACTGTCAATATACATAATACTGTAGTTTAAAGGATATGCTAATTGGTCACTTAAGCCTAACGGAAATTGCCAATCTGAAAAAACATAAAAAAGCGTTCCTAAATAAGCCAGGCCCTTATCGTTATTATCCATCAGCCAATCGGTATTGCTTATAATCAATTCATCAAATCCGAATAAAATAAAATAAATAATTCCGCATAGTATTCCTCCGAAAACCCAGATCGGAATTTTATTCAAATATTTAATCATCTTTTCCAAAGTTAATTCTTTCCTCCTCAACCACTAACGGATGCCCCATCGTCCGTATATTGATGTTCACGATATATTCCCCCAGCATCCCGATAAAAAACAGTATCATGGAGCCAAAGAAATAAACACCGATAGAAATAGCGGCTATCCCTATGTCAAAGCTTACAATGCCAAATATTTTTAAAATGAAAGTAACCACTGCAATCACCAGGCTGATAGCTGCAATGGCAAATCCCATAAGGGTCGCTATCCGCAGTACCGCCTTCGAATAGGATGTGATGCCCAGCATCATGACATCATACAGTTTCCAGAAGTTGAAACTGGTCTTTCCATGTATACGTTTCTGCTGGGTATAGAAAACTTTTTTGTGCTGGAATCCAAGTTCTGCCACGATCCCCCGTAAATAGGGCATGGGATCACGTAACTCCCGGAGAACCTCTATGAATGATCTGTCATACAACCCGAACCCTGTGAATTGTTCAATATGGTCAATCTCCCCAATCCGTTTGATGACCTTATAGTATATGCTGCGCAACAGATAAACCAGCCGATTCTCTTCGCTCCTGTTTTTTATTCCAATGACTATCTTGTTCCCGTTCTCCCATTCCCTGATAAAATCGATAATCAGTTCCGGCGGATCCTGCATGTCCGCAAACAGCAGAACCGCACAGTCCCCCTCTGCCTGGCTCAGGCCGTAGAAGGTGGAGCGTGAGAAACCAAAATTCCGGGCATTGAAGATAGCTTTAATTCGTTTGTCTTCCCGGGAATATTTTTTTATGAGGCCGCGCGTCCCATCCAGAGAGCAGTTATCCGCAAAGATAATCTCATAGCTGTAGTCCGTCAGGTTTTCTGTAAAAATCCGGCGGATCCGTTCAATAACCAATGGCACATTCTCTTCCTCGTTATATGTTGGCACTACTATGCTTATCGTTTTCATTATGTCACCCTTTCCCCATCTCTGAGCCATTCCAGCGTTTTTCCAATCCCTTCCCGGAACCCTGTTCCCGCCTGGTAATGTAGCTCTTTTTCGGAAGAATGTATGTCGAATTCGTCATAATCCAAAGATACGCCGATAAATTCACCCCTCCCGCTAAAGTCCATTTCCGATTCCCCGCCGACGCAGTTCCTCATCTCAAGAATATATTCCTTCAGCGGCCGTGGTTGTGCAGCGCCTACATAATAGCTGTGGTTTTCTTTTCCGTTTCTTCCTATTAAATCCAAGATAGAAACTGCATCGTCTATATAGCAAAAATCGTACATTTGTGTAGCTGCAGAAAAAAACAGCTTCTCACCTTTCAGCATTTTCTTTAGAGTGGTTATCACGAACCGATCTGAAAATTCCCCCGGCCCGTACACGTTTGTAATGAGGGCGGAATGGTACTCGATCCGGGCAGCATTGCAGCATATCCTTGCCACTGCGGAAGCCATTTTTTTAGCTGCTCTGTAGATATTCCTTTCCCCGGAAGGAAGAGTACTCTGCATCAGCTTATCCAGCTCATATTCCATGATGCTGGATGCAAACACGAACTTTCGACATTCCAGCCGGCCGGCCGTCTCGACAGCCTTTGCTGTTCCCCATACGTTATTTAGCTGTACTTTCAGATCCGTGCTGTCATTGTCCGACACACCCTGCCAAGCAAAATGATAAAAGGCATCGAATCCCTTTTCCGTTATCAGGGAATCCAGATCCGCCATATTTTCCAAATTACAGACAACCACATGGCAGTTGTCGCGCTGTTCCAGCTGTTCCCACTGTTTTCGCTGTTTTCTGACGACAGCGTATACTTCGACGCCCTCATCCAACAGCCTGCTGGTCAGAGCGTAGCCAATGAAACCGCCGGCTCCCGTAATGATCACTCTATTCATGGATGTTCTCCCTATTATTCTCATCTGCCGCTTCGCGGATGACCTCCGCTATATAGTCCACCATTTTATCCGTCATCCCAGGATATACTCCAACCCAGAAGGAATCTCTCATGATGCGGTCAGTGTTTTCCAGCCCGCCGACGATGCGGTAGCCTTTCTCCTTCTTCCGCATCTCGTCAAAACAGGGATGTTTTGTCAGGTTCCCGGCAAATAGCATCCTGGTCTGTATCCCTTTGCTTTCGATATACCGTACTGCTTCATTCCTGTTTACACCTTCTTTGCACGTGATTAAGAAACCAAACCAACTTGGGTCGGAATTCGGGCACGCTTCCGGCAGGATATACCGGCCTTCCATTTCAGCCAAAGCAGTTCTCAGCCTGCGGAAGTTATGACGCCGCCGTTCGGAAAAGGAAGGAAATTTCTTAAGCTGGGCGCATCCCACGGCCGCCTGCATGTCCGTTGCTTTCAAGTTATAGCCGAAATGGGAATATACATATTTATGGTCATATCCTAACGGCAGTTCTCCGTACTGCCTGTCAAAACGATGCCCACAGAAGTTATCCGTGCCGGAAGGGCATACGCAGTCACGTCCCCAGTCACGCAGAGAGCGAATGGCTTTATTTAACAGAGCATTGTCCGTATATACGGCACCCCCTTCTCCCATTGTCATATGATGGGGGGGATAAAAGCTGGAAGTGCCGATATCCCCAACAGTTCCCGTATAATACTCCTTACCATCCAGGATATACCGGGAGCCAAGGGCATCGCAGTTATCTTCCACCAGCCACAATCCATGCTTTTCGCAAAAAGCTTTGACGGCAGATAAATCAAACGGATTCCCCAGTGTATGGGCCGCCATGACCGCCTTCGTTCTGGGAGACAGCGCCTCTTCCAGTTTTGACACATCAATGTTGTATTGGGGAATAGTAACGTCCACAAATACCGGTATAGCCCCATACTGAATCATGGGAGCAACGGTCGTCGGGAAGCCTGCTGCAACCGTAATGACCTCATCCCCTCTTTCAATCCGCCGCTCCCCCAGCAGGGGCGAGGTCAGAGCCATGAATGCAAGAAGATTGGCCGATGAACCGGAATTCACCAGCGAACAGTAACGGATGCCAAGATATTTCGCGAAGTTTTCTTCAAACTCTGCCGTGTACCGACCGGAAGTCAGCCAGAACTCCAACGCGCTGTCCACCAGGTTGACCATTTCCTCGCTGTCATACACCCTTGATGCATACGGGATTTTATCTCCTTCCTGAAAATTTTTCCTATTATGATAGGCAGTGCAGTATACGGAAACTGCCTCCAGAATGCTTTCCCTTGCCTGTTGTTCTGTCATGTTTTCAAACATTATTTCATCCCTCCTGTTTTTCCCAGCATTTCCATGGTGCCTGGCCAAGATCCCACAGCCTGTCCAGACTTTCTTTTTCCCTTTTGGTATCCATGCACTGCCAGAACCCGTCATGCTTATAGCATGCTAATTCGTCTTCTTTTACCAGTCTTTCTAGGGGTTCCTTTTCGAATACTGTACTGTCGCCGTCTATGTAACGGAATATGTCTGGCTCCAAAACCATAAAGCCTCCATTGATTCGCTCGGAATCATACAGCGATTTCTCTCGGAAAGCCTGCACTGTGTCATGGTCTGATATGTCCAGCACTCCAAACCGTTGCGCCATCCGAACCGCCGTCAGCGTGGCCTTCCTTCCGGACTCCCGGTGGAACCTGTACAGCGCCCCGATGTCCACGTCGCTGACACCATCACCGTATGTCATAAAAAACGGTTCCCCGGCCGTGTACGGCTCGATTCGCTTAATGCGCCCGCCTGTCATAGTATCTTGTCCCGTGTCTACAATGGTCACTGTCCACGGTTCCGCGACGTTGTTATGCACTACCATCTGATTGTCTGCTGAAAAATTAAAGGTTATATCGCTGTTGTACAAGTAGTAGTCAGCAAACCATTCCTTAATCACATGTTGCTTGTAACCAGCACATATGATGAATTCGTTATGCCCATAAGAAGAGAAGATTTTCATGATATGCCAGAGAATGGGGCGCCCCCCTATTTCTATCATGGGTTTCGGCTTCAGGTGGCTTTCCTCACTGATCCGAGTCCCGTATCCTCCTGCCAGTATGACTGTCTTCATGCTTTTTTCCTCCATATATTCACATATTATTTATTCCTATAGTTATATCTTTGATATTAATGTCTTCATTAGAATTATTTTCAATAATAAAATCCACGCCGTGTACTAACTCATCAAAACTAATTTCATACTCGATTTGTGTCTCTGATATTGTCAAATTTTTGATTAATGCAATACTCTCATTTTCATAAGAGCATTGAACATCTGCGCCTATAAGATGTTCACCTATAATAGCGATTCTATAATTTCCAGCATTCAAGGATATGTGAGGACCATAACTTTTGCCGCCTGGATGTATTGTTCGTCCGCCTTTTTTATTAACCTCGCCATTTTCAAGATAGAGGCAAGTTTTTGAATTGGTAATTGGCAAAATAGAAATAGGAGTATCTTTTCGATATTTTATCGTGTTTTGGTTTTCTTCCAATTCATCTGTAATTCCGATGAAATAACTGTCAACCCAATAAAAATTCATACTTTCTTGACAGATTAATCTTACTGGCATTTCCATAAAAACATATATTGCTGATTCGTCAATATCTCCAGCATATAAATTCTCCCAGGTATTAGCGCGTGTTATGTTCATGAGCTCGCTGTCTTTTCGTGCATAATAAAAATCATTCATTTCCATTTCATTTTCATATGCATAATATGCAAAACCATATATTTGAGGCCTTTCCATAGCCTGAATCAGGCTCATGGCATTATTTCTGTTATCGCCATTCATAAAGATGAGTTTGTTTTTGGAATGCGATAACTCAATCCATGCGTCTGATTGTAAGGGACACTCATATTCTGCATTTGGAATATAACGTTCAGACTGCTTTTTTATAAAAGGCGAAATATCTATAATTTGGATGAATACGCATAATACGATAATTGCATTCAAATATTTATTTTTTGTTTTTTTCAATATCCATAAAGAAAAAATTATAATTCCGTATATGACCGGCCATATTAAGCGGTACGAACTTCTCACCGTGCTCCATAATTTAAACCCAATGTCATTTAATGGTATTTCGTACACTATTTTTGAACCCCACTTCGCGATAGGACTCAGTGCAAAAAAACCACTTATCAGCATAGCTATAAAAGAACATATTAAATAAATTTTTTCATTAGATCCTAAAAAATTGGGGGTTTTTATCCGTTTCATAAAAGCTAAAATACATGCTGTGCCAAACAAGAGAATAGTTCCCAAACCTAAATAGGCTAGAGAGGTAATTTTATAATTGCTTCTTGCAGGGAGAAACAAAGATCCTCCCATCGGATCAATAAAAGAATCTAACCTGACGGCTGCATTCCCCAGTCCGCCTCCTGCCACAGATGTTGATGTATAAAACAGACCTAAAAGCCAAGCAGAAAGTACAATAAAAAACAATCCTGCCCCCATTAAAAACACATTTTGAACAATAATCTTCGGGGTACGCTTTATAAATATTTCAGCTATCATTCTAAAAAATAATATACAAAGAACCATTGGCAAAAACGCCGTCTGCACAAACATAGTTATGGAACATATTCCTGCCACCATAAACAATCTTTTTCTTTCCCCAAAATCTTCGTAATATAATGCAATCAAAAAAGCCCATAACAATATCCAGTGTGAAGAAAGCGGAATTTGAGTATAAATATTAGACAAAAAAACCATTTGCATGGAAAACAAAAAGCTTCCAATTATGCAAGGCCATTTATCTTTTACAAATTTTTGAATACAACATGCGCCTAATCCGCCTTGCAAACCAAAAGCCGCAAAACTATATATACCCCATAATTGAAACTTATATGGCAAAAAACCTTTTAACGCTTTGCCGATAATTGAAAGAAGGGGAAGTGCGTCAAAATAAACAACAGATTTGTAATTAGGGTAAGTAAGACCTTCCATTAATCCAACTGGCCAGCACCACTTAGAGCGGGCATAAAACAATGATCCAAAATATTCCAATCCCAGATCGCCGGAATCAATCATCCAATCTGTATAGTTAATATTCAGGCTACTAACGCCATATAAAAAAATAAAAAATATTATGTGAACTAGAAATGAAACCCAAAATATCATATTTAGTTGTATATTGAAAAGGCGTTTAACCTTGTTCATCGATTATTCCTCCGTATTATTCCCAATACAGACTTAAAACCTTTATTTCTGTACAATTTCAAGATAAAACAAATTAGGGAAACTGTTTATTAAAGAAGGAAGGAGTTATTATGGGAACAACACAACCGTTAAAAAAAGTGGAAGAGGTACAAGAATTAAAAGAATATTTTAAGGCGAAAGGTATTTGCCGTGATTTTACTCTTGTGACATTAGGTTTAAATACCGCGCTAAGAATCAGCGATATGTTAAGTTTAAGATGGAAGAATATATATGATTTTAAAAACAAAAAATTTTATACCCATATTCAGATACATGAACAAAAAACAGGAAAACTTAACAGGGTATATCTTAATCAGGCTGTGTTAGAAGCACTTGAATGTTTACGCATGGAGCAGAACGAGCTATATCCAGAAAAGGTTGTTTTTAAAAGCAGGAAAGGAGACAATATGCCGCTCAGCCGCTATCGGGCCTATACAATCATGAAAACCGCTGGCCAGGAACTGGGGCTAGGGAATAATTTCAGTTGCCATTCCCTTCGAAAAACATTTGGCTATCACGCATGGAAGCAAGGGGAATCGCCAGTCGTGATCATGTCAATTTTTAACCATTCATCTTTTGATATAACGAAAAGATATTTATCAATTGACCAAGATGATAAAGATTCCCTCTATTCTCATATATTGCTTTAACAATATGAATTTATGGAAAATAAGGGGAAATTGAAATCCGTTAATTATAAAATAAAAATTAAATATTGAAATTTGGTCTTGACTATAATATACTGAATGAAATAAACAGTTTCCCTAAAATGTAGTGTAAGATAAAAAGCTTTATTATTTGAAGGTGAAATATTGTTATTGAACAAAACATTTCCCGCAAAATGTTGTACTTAAGATTTTCGTAAAAAAGTTATTTTGAAAATTTGTATTGAAAGGATAAGGGAATGGTACAAGATCAAGATGATAAAGAAACAATGCAAAAAAAAAGTGTGTGGATATCATTGCTAATTGGCGGTTTCATTGGTACTGTCATATTTTTAATTGCATATGGATATCGCATTCTTGATGTTTCTTATGATAATTGGTTAAGAAATTATAATGAGGCAGATATGGCACTGCCATATAACGGATGGAGATTCTTTCGTAGTTCCAAATGGGATTGGCCGTTAGGATTAATTGAGAATATGACTTATCCAGAAAAACTTTCTATTATGTATACTGATTCGCTGCCAATTATTGCAATAATATGTAAATTGTTTAATGGAATATTGCCAGAGACTTTCCAGTATATGGGTATATATACATTGATATGCTTTATACTTCAAGGGGCTCTGGTAGCATTAATTGTATATAAATTAACTAAGGATAATTTTATATCTGCAATTGCTTCTATACTATTAACGTGTAATAGTATTTTGCTTGAAAAATGTTTATTACAAGTGGGGGTGGGATCGAATTGGTTAATTTTAGCTGCTTATGCATTGTATGCCTACAAGGATAATTTAAATTATAAGAAAAAGGTTATTTGGAATCTTGTATTAACATTTTTGACAATTGGAATTAATATGTATTATCTTCCGATGGTTTTGGGAATTCTTTGCTTTATGCAAATAGATTTGTTTTTAGATGAAAAAAGTAAGAAATCATTTATTAGAGAAACCAGTGTTATACTCTTTGATGTAATTATTGGAATTGTTATTATTTATGCATTGGGGGGATTTGAGGGTAAGATATCTGCAACATCAAGTACTTTTGCTAATAGCGCAAATTTAAATACTTTGTTTAATTCTTTTGGACAAACTGGATGGGGATGGTCGCCTGCATTTTCTTGCAATTATGGTCAGTTTTCGGGATATGCTTATATAGGGTGTGCGGGTATTATACTTTTATTTATGACACTTATATTAATGTGCATACACAGAAAATATTTATGGCGGTGCGTGGGGACAAAGAAGAAAAGTATAATAATAATAAGTATTATGTTTATAATTTTCTTTATATATGCATTAAGTCCACAAGTATATTTGGGAAGTAAACTGTTGATAGATTGGCCTTTGCCGGAAATGGTAATTGGATTGTGGCATATTTTTAGGACAACAGGAAGGTTTGTCTATCCTGTATTTTATGGCATTCTGATTATATCTATTGTTTTTTTGTCTATATTACTTAAAAAAAAGAGTGTATATCTATTATTAGGTTTATGTGTGGTGCTTCATCTGGCGGAGTTTTCTAAAATTATGGAATCACTGAATGATACCTTTTTTAAAAAAGTATGGAATGGTGACAGTATTTATATGAAAGAACAAGAGTTTTGGAAAGATATTGCAGAAGGAAAAAAGGAACTTATTTTTATGCCGGCACATACTAGAAGCAATAGGGCGCCTGTTGAGGTTGGTGGAAAGGGAAGATGTGAGGAAATAACTTTTTGGGCATATGATTATGGTTTGAAAGTTAACGAAACATATTTAGCAAGAAGAGATGTAGAATCAATTACAGCATATAGGGAGAAACAATGGGAAAAGATATATGGTTCAGAAGAAATTGATACCGATGTTATATATTGTTTTTATGATACAGTACCAACTAAATGTGTACAGGAACATTTGTTAAATATTTATTATGTTGATGATTATTATATAGGGATTAAAGAGGACATTGATATTGATAAGTATGATGAAGTTAGAAAAATTGAAAAATTAGAAGAAGTAAATGTACTTCCCAAACACGGCTCTTATGTACAAAATGCGGTATATTCGGAAGAAGGATTACTAATACATCCAGGCGGAAACTTTGAAGGAATGAAGTTGCCATTAAGAAAGGGCGAATATAGGGTGGAAATTACAGGAGAGGGCATAAAAGAGAGTGAAATTCGATGCGATGTAAAAGGAATTGGAAATATAGATATAGATATAGAGAAAGTAAACTCTGAAAAAGTGGTTTATAGGTTTAAGTTGGATCAGGATGCAGATATTATTAATTTTGTATATATAAATAGCCATGAAGAAGATGTGTTATTAAATGAAATATTATTGACAGAAATTTTATAGTGGTATTTGTTATCGAGGTGAAGAATATGAAAGTGATTATTTTGGCAGGAGGTTATGGGACTCGAATCAGTGAAGAGAGTCATTTAAAACCAAAGCCAATGATTGAAATTGGAGAAAAACCTATTTTATGGCATATCATGAAAGGGTACTCCTATTATGGTTTTAATGAATTTATTATATGTTGTGGTTATAAGCAACACATAATAAAAGAATGGTTTGCCAATTATTACTTGTATAATTCCGATATCACCTTTGATTTTAGTAATGATAATCAGATGATGATTCATAGCAATGTGACCGAACCGTGGAAAGTAACATTAGTGGATACAGGACTTGACACTATGACCGGGGGAAGAATTAAACGCGTGCAGAAGTATGTTGGAAATGAAACATTTATGCTTACTTATGGTGATGCGGTTTCTGATATTAATGTAAGAGAGTTGGTAAAATTTCATAAAAGGCATGAGAAAATAGCTACCTTAACAGCGGTAAATATTGGGCAGAGATTTGGGGTTCTCGGAATTGATGGTTTGAACAATGTGAATTCATTTCGCGAAAAAGGAAATGGCGATGGGGATCGGATTAATGCAGGATATATGGTATTAGAACCAAGTATTTTTGATTGGATACAAGGTGATACTACCGTTTTTGAAAAGGAACCTTTAGAAATAGCTTCTAAGAACGGTGAACTAAAAGCATATCTGCATAATGGCTTTTGGCAATGCATGGATACAAAACGTGAAAAGGACAAGTTGGAGGAATTATGGAGTATGGGAACAGCACCATGGAAAATCTGGAAGGATTAGATACTGTCAATACATAATCTGGTCAAAAGAGGTAGCAGAATGAATAGTGAGCAGATGGCATTGGAAATAAGACGGCATGCTATTGAAATGACACACGCATCTCATGCATCACATATAGGAGCGATTTTATCAGTAACAGATATTGTAGCTGTACTTTACAATGATATCCTGAATATAGATACCAGTAAACCCGAAGATGATAAGCGCGACAGAGTAGTTTTAAGTAAGGGGCATGCAGGAGTTTCGGTATATAGTGCGCTGGCTGAAAAAGGTTTTTTTAATAAAAGTATTTTGAATACATACTATCAAGATGGGAGCATACTGTCCGGGCATATATCCCATAAAGGGGTTGCAGGGGTTGAAATATCTACAGGGTCTTTGGGACATGGCATTGGCATTGCAGTAGGTATGGCGCTTGCTGCCAAAATTGATAAAAAAGGACACCGTGTATATGTAATTGTAGGTGACGGAGAGTGTGAAGAAGGCTCGGTATGGGAAGCCGCTCTATTTGCAGTGCATCATGGTTTGGACAATTTAACAGTTGTTGTAGATAATAATAAAATGCAGGCAATGGGAACTTGTGAAGAGCAGCTTGGATGGAAAGATATACATAAAAAATGGGAAGCTTTTGGATTCCATACTATAAAATGCGATGGGCATAATCATGATAAATTAAAAGAAGCTTTGAGTACACGAAAGATAGAGAAACCAGTGTGTATTGTTGCTGATACTATTAAAGGCAAAGGAATTTCTTTTATGGAAAATAATTTGTTATGGCATTACAGAGATCCGCAAGGAGAGTTCTATGAAAAGGCCAAAAAGGAGTTAGGAGAGCAGCAATGAGAGATGCAGCGATAAAAGCAGTGACAGAGTTGGCAAAAAAGGATAAGAATATTATATTGATTTCCGGGGATTTAGGTTTTGGGGTATTGGATCATTACCGTTCTGAAATGCCGAATCAGTATTTTAATGCAGGGATATGTGAGCAAAATATGTCTTCTATGGCTGCTGGGCTGGCATTAGAAGGAAAAAGGGTATATACCTATTCGATAGGTAATTTTCCGACGTTGCGTTGTATAGAACAGATTAGGAATGATATATGTTATCATAATGCTAATGTGACGATTATGGCGGTAGGAGGAGGATTCGCCTATGGAAGTTTAGGTATGAGCCATCATGCAACAGAAGATATTGCTATTATGCGCAGCCTTCCGAATATGCACGTGTTTACACCAGCAGATGCAATAGAAGCAAGAGCAATTGTGTATGAAACATATAAATTACAAAAGCCGTGTTATATAAGGTTGAATAAAGGTGGAGAACCAAAGATTCATCAGTCATGTATGAAGCTAAAAAAATATAAATTAGGTTGTGCAATACAATTGAAGCAAGGAAATAATGTGTGTTTGATGTCTTCAGGGGCAATTACTATTGAAGCGGTTAAAGCGGCTGAAGTTTTGGAAGAACAGGGAATAGAAGCTGCGGTCTATAGTTTTCCAAGTATAAAGCCGATAGACACAAAACTGATTAGAGAGTGCGCAAGAAGATATAGATATATTTATACAATAGAAGAACATAATATTGTTGGCGGATTTGGTTCTGCAGTGTCGGAAGTAATTGCTGAGGAAGATACAAAAGCGAGGGTAGTAAGGATAGGTTTGCAAGATACCTATTCCAGCGTGGTGGGTTCACAGGCCTATTTGCGTCATATCTATAATATGGATAGTCAAGCTATAGTGAAACGGGTTGGGGAGTTGGCAACAGAAAAGACTTAATTACGGGCGCGAAGCCCAAGGAGGATTCCGCTATACCGATTGCTCTTATTATTCTAACAGTTTAAGCAACAAGTTGGATAACATCCTAACTGGATGTTAGGAATATTAACCATAAATATATTATAGTAGGAGGAACTTATGAATAATTTCAAGTTTGTAATGATTTCAGCAGGATTTGAGCATGGTGGAAATGTGACGCACAGGCATTTGGATGGGCATCCGAATATGTTGGTGTATCCATTTGAATCACAACTGGGAAATAGGAATTTTAATGATTTTCTTGCTTCAGTGGAAAGGGTACAATATAGATATCCAGAATTCCCTGAAGGTCTTACTGCAGAAGAATTGTATGAACAAATAATTGATGAAGAAATGAAAACTTTTTTAAGGAAACGTAACGGTTCAAAATTTAAAGATGCGGATTTGATATTAGATGAAAATGACCGTATAGGATCATTTAAAAAATATTTGGGGAATGAACCGTTTACAAGAAAGAAAGTAATTGAGGCTTTTTTTCGCTCTACTTTTGCTGCATGGAAAAACTATTACGTAAAACCGGCTGAGAATATGACTTATGTGGGATATTCACCAGCGATAGGAATTGATGCGGAGAGAATGGTAAAAGATTTTCCTGATATTAGAATTATGCATATTGTTCGGAATCCTTTTTCTGCATATAGAGATACTAAAAGGCGTCCTTTTCCGCAGCCACTCAGCAAATATTTAATTACATGGAATATTTATCATTCAACGGTAGAAATGTATTCCAAAATGTACCCGAATAATGTAAAAATATTTAAATATGAAGATTTAGTAGCAAACAAAGAAAGATTTATGAAAGAGGTGGCAAATTTTATAGGTGTAGAATTTGATGAATCTATGCTTTATCCGAGCTGGAATGGAAAAGAAATAAAAGATATGATTGCGCCATGGGGAACTGTACTTAAGAGTGACGAAAATTATAATAGTTCTATTATTGACGAATTATCGCAAAAGGAAAAGCAACAAATTGCCTGTGGAACAGCAGCGTTGGCAAAACATTTTGGTTATGACAAAATAAATTATCTGGAAAAATACTATGCTAAGTAAATATTATCATTTGAAGAAAAATAGTATAGAAGAAACTAAGGTTGATATAGATGCTTTTATATCAACCTTAGAGATAAAACTAAGAGAAAAATATAAAGATGTTAAAATAGAGCAGACATTTCCAGGGGGAACTTTGGGAATCTTTTTTGAGTTACATATTAATGGGAAAAGGAAATTTGTTAAAACCCATCAATATGGAATTGAGTATAAAGAAAATTTAATAAAAGAAATAGAAATAATGTCGGTAGTATATAGCGACATTATAGAAATCGAAAGAGTAGATATTGAAATAAATGGGAGACAGTTGGTATTTATGATAATGGATTACTTATTCCCATATAATTATTCTATTGATTTCTATGAAGTAAAAAAATGTATAAATAATTATCAACGAAAATTGGCTACAAAGAATATAGAAGTGAAATATTGCTTTCGGGATGTAATTGAAGCAGGAAAAGAATCTTTGGAAATATTGTATGCAGATAGTTTTTTGAAAAAGGATATTTATTTACATTGCAGAGAATCTTTGCAACGCATTATGGAGAAAAGATACTTAGAAGTAGTTAATCATGGTGATTTAAGCAATATAAACATTATGTATACTGAGAAACAGATTCCTATAGTGATTGACTGGGAAGATTCTTTGTACGCATTTCAGGAATATGATTATTTATATTGGTTAACTTTTTTTTCGCAGAGAAAATACTATTCTTCTAGTTTATTAGAAAATAATGGTATTCATAAAATATGGGGGACGGACGTAATGGTACTGATAACAATAGTAAAATCTGAAATGTCATATCGAAATGAAAGTTATAAAAATAATAGAATTTCGTTTCAGAATAGAATAAATGAAATATATAATATGATAAGATAGGAAAAATAAAGAAGAAGATGAAAAAAGCAATAGTAACAGGGGCTACTAGTTTTATTGGAGCACATTTAATAAAGAAGTTAGTTGAAGAAGGATGGAAGGTATATGCGGTTGTTAGAAAAAAAAATACAAAGGAAAAACTATTACCTGACAGCAAACAAATCGTAATAATTCGTTTAAATATGGAAGAGTATGGGCGGTTGGAGGAAAAAATAAAAGAACCTTGTGATGTTTATGTTTCTTTGGCATGGGATGGAACACGGGGAAAAGAGCGCCTTGATGCCAAAAAGCAAGAGGAAAATTATAAATATTCTATGGAAGCATTGAAGGCAGTAAAAAATATTGGATGTAAATTAGTAATCAGTGCGGGTTCTCAGGCAGAGTATGGGTTGATGCAGAATAAGATTAATGAAGATGCTGTTTGTAGACCAAATACGGAATATGGAATATGGAAATTAAACTATTATAAAGATGGAATGGATTATGCTAAACAACATGATATGGCATTCAAGGAGCCACGATTTTTTAGTTTATATGGGGAAGATGATGATGAACGGACAATGATTTTGTCTATTTTAACAAATATGATAAAAAATATGCCATGCAAAATGACACAATGCGTACAGTTGTGGGATTTTTTATATATAGATGATGCAATAGATGGAATTATCAGATTAATTAATATACCATGTGAAGATGGAGTCTATAATTTTGGTTCAGGGGATATAAGACCTTTGAAAGAATTTGTTATGGAAATGTACCAAATAGCGGATTCGAAAAGTCAATTATTGTTTGGAGCTATTTCATATCCTGATACAGGGATGGTTAATGTTTGTCCGGATATTTCTAAATTACAGACACAGACAGGATGGAAGGCTGCCACATCTTTTGCGGATGGAATACAGAAGATTATAAATTATAGATGGTAATGTTGAGGAAAAAATATGAAGACAGTGTCAGTGGTTGTGCCAACGTATAATGAAGAAGAAAATGTCGTACCAATGGTGGAAGCAGTCACCCAGATATTCGAGCGAGAATTAAAGGAATATGAACTAGAATTAATTTTTATTGATAATTTTTCCAAAGATAATACAAGGCCAATACTAAGAGAGTTGTGCAAACACGACAAGCGTATCAAATGTATTTTAAATGCAAAAAATTTCGGCCCCTTTAATTCTCCTTATTATGGAATAACCCAATCAACGGGAGATTGTACTGTATTATTATGTGCGGACTTTCAAGACCCGGTTTCTATGATTGTTGATTTTGTAAAGGAATGGGAAAAGGGATATAGGATTGTCATTGGCATCAAGACAACAAGTAAAGAAAATAGGATTATGTATTTTTTTAGAAGTTGCTATTATAAATTGATTAAACGGATGTCAGATGTAGATCAAATCGAACATTTTACTGGATTCGGGTTGTATGATAAGAGATTTGTGGAGATTCTTAAAAACCTAAAGGATTCTACTCCGTTTTTGAGAGGAATTGTTGCAGAACTTGGCTATGAGAGAAAAGAGATACCATATAAACAGGAGAAAAGAAGAGCTGGAAAGTCCAGTTATAGTTTTTATAAATTATATGATGCGGCAATGCTAAGTTTTACTTCTTACACTAAAATAGGTCTGCGTTTGGCTACGTTTGTAGGTATTATATGTTCCTGCGTTAGTTTGATATTTGCATTGGTTTACTTGATTTATAAATTGCTGTATTGGGATAGATTTGCGGCAGGCACTATGCCAATTCTATTGGGAATATTCATATTCGGGTCATTACAGTTATTTTTTATTGGGCTGTTGGGTGAGTATATCATGAATATGAATATGCGTATTATGAACAGACCTCTGGTTATCGAGGAGGAAAGAATTAATTTTGGTTTTGAACAGGATAACAGGAGTTAATTATATGTTAGACATGAATTTTTATAAAGGAAAAAGAATACTGATCACAGGACATACTGGTTTCAAGGGAGCATGGATGTGGTGGAATGCATGAGGAATCAAATTCGGGAATTGAGCCAATTTATTAAATTTGGATTGGTTGGTATATCCAATACGCTGATATCGTATATCGTTTACGTGGTATTAATAATGTTTTCCGTACAATATTTGCTTGCAAGCTTTTTGGGATTCTTGCTCAGTGTAATCAATGCATATTATTGGAATGCTAGGTATGTATTTAGAGCAGAAGAAGGAGAAGTACAGGCATGGTGGAGAGTATTTTTAAAGACTTTTGCCTCTTATGCGGGAACAGGATTAGTTATGAATAATATTTTGCTTATGGTATGGGTAAATGTATTAGGGATTCACGAGATGCTTGGACCAGTGATCAACTTATTTATTACGATTCCACTGAATTTTTTGCTTAATAAGTATTGGGCATTTAAAAAAAGATGACATTGTGTTTTTACCATGATAAAATGAAATGAATGATATGCAATAATTTTTGAAAGGATGGAAAAGAGGCAATGGATTCTTCTGTTTTAGAGTTTTATAAGAATAAGAAAGTATTAATTACTGGACATACGGGGTTTAAAGGTTCCTGGATGTGCAAACTGTTGGCAGAGGCAGGGGCGGATTTGACAGGGTATGCATTGGAGCCGCCGACAGAGCCGAGCCTCTTTGAAATGTGCGGGCTTGCTTCCCATATGAATTCGGTGGCAGGGGATATCAGGGATTTGCAGCGCTTAAAGAAGGTGTTTGACGAAACAAAGCCGGAAATTGTTATCCATATGGCGGCTCAGCCGATTGTCAGGGATTCTTATAAGGAGCCGGTTTATACTTATGAAGTGAATGTAATGGGGACAGTCAACGTTTTGGAATGCGTGAGACTGTCTGATTCGGTGAAATCTTTTTTGAATGTTACAACGGATAAAGTGTATTTAAACAGGGAATGGGTTTGGGGATACCGTGAAAATGAGGAGTTAAATGGTTATGACCCTTATTCCAATTCAAAGTCCTGTTCCGAATTGGTTACGAGCAGCTATAAAAATTCCTTTTTTAGAGAAAGAGATATCGCTGTTTCGACAGCACGTGCAGGAAATGTAATTGGAGGAGGGGATTTTGCTAATGACAGGATTATTCCCGACTGTATCCGCGCTGTGACTGAAAAGAAGGAAATTATAGTACGCAACCCGTATTCGGTCAGGCCGTATGAACATGTATTGGAGCCGATTGCAGTATATTTGATGATTGCAAAGGAACAATATGAAAATAAGGAAAAATATGAAGGAAATTATAATGTCGGGCCGGATGAAACGGACTGCTATTCCACAGGGGATTTGGTTACGCTGTTCTGTGAAAAATGGAATACAGCCACTGGCGGTCATATAACATGGAAAAATGAGTATGATGGAGGCCCCCATGAGGCGAACTTCCTGAAACTGGACTGTTCTAAGCTGAAAAGCACATTTGGATGGAGGCCCCGGTGGAATGTGGAAACTGCGATGGAAAAAATTGTAGAATGGTCGGTGGTTTATTTGAACGGAGGAGATGTGGCAGAGTGTATGCGAAAACAGATCGAATGCTTTCTTCATCGTTGACATGATAAAAACAGCCTGCCATTCGCCCTAGGCTGACGTTTACCAAAAAAAATCGACATATACCAACATAATGAGCAAATGATTTTATGCAAAGAGTATAATCAGACATAAAATGAAAGCTTATGTTGTGGGGAAACGCAGATGATGCCGATAGAAAACAGGTATACGAAAAAGTTAAAAGCAGTGATCGCAGACCGGGATGAAGCGTTTGGCAAAAAAGTGAAAAAAAGGCTGGAGCAGTCTCTGAAGGAGATCTGCTTGGATATGGAAGTATCTGCAGAGAGCGATGAACAGAAATTATTAAATAAGCAGGAAGTATACGATTTATATTTTATATCATTGGATGCGGCAGAACAGAAAGGCGGGGCAGAACTGGAAAGCCTGGAATTAGCAAAAAAACTGAGGAAGAGAAATGTAGACAGCGAGATTGTGTTTGTGGGCGCGGGCGAAGAGGCCGGGCGCTGGTTTTTATGCGTAAAGCCGATTGCTTATGTAAGAAAACGGGAGCTGGACAGGGATCTGGAAGAGGCGTTGCGTGCATTTCGCGATATGTGGCCTTTGAAACATAAGAAAATAATTGTTTTAGACAGCCAAAAGCCATGTCTGATAGAGCCGGAGGAAATTAAGTTCTGCCAAAGCATTGAGCATTATGTGAAGTTTTACCGCAGGGAACAGGACTATGTGATCATCAGGAATAGCATAAAGGAAATTGCCAAAGCATTGGCGTATTACTCTTTTGTGCGGATCAATGTCAGAACGCTGGTGAATATGCAATATATTACTTCCTTGGAAAACGATAAAGTAACACTGGAAGGCGGCAGGGAATTTATGATCAGCAAGACTTACAGAAATGTTGCCAGCAACATTATATGGAGGCATTTTAATGAGATAAGCTACCCAAAATGACATAAAATGACAGAAAATGCCAAAGGGATAGATTTGAAAAATCAGCAGAAGTATATTTAATATATACAGGCTGATTTTTTTTATTGCCACGGTGCATTAAGGTTGCCGGGAGATTATGGAAAGGGCAAGGTTATGGATATGAAAAAAAAGTATTGGATCATATTTTTCATGGTTGTTCTGCTGGGAGGATGTGCGGCATGTGGAAAAAAGAATGAGGAAAAAGGAGTGGAGGATTCTGTCGTGGAGAACTCTGCTATGGAGGGTTTTTCTAATGAGGAGTCATCCCCTGATATTTCCAGCCCGCAGGAAAACGTGAGGGAGGATGTTGTGTTTGGGGACGGGCTTTCGGCAGATGAGACGGATGTGGTTATTGTAATGGATAAAAGCGGTTCTATGGCCTATGCGGATAAAGACAGGATAGCGATAGAGGCGGCGAAGATGTTTATTGATATGGAGAAGGCCTTCGGGGCGAATCTTGCATTGGTTGAATTTTCCAACGAAATTACATCCACCGGATTGATTGGAATAAAACAGGAACAGAATAAGGATTATTTAAAAAATATGCTGGATCAAATTTCTTATAGAGGGAAAGCGCATACGGATACGGGCGCGGCCTTGCAGGAGGCGGTGTCGATTCTGAATGATTCGGAAAGCAAGGGAAAGAAAGCGATTATACTTTTTACGGATGGGAGGACAGATATTGACGATGGAACTCCGGGCAGAACGCTTGAGGATTCCCTGGCAGATGTGGATGCGGCAGTAGAAGAGGCAGGAAGACAGGGATATCCTGTTTATCCGGTAGGGCTGAATGCGAACGGGAGCGTAGAGGAAAGCGAATTGGCCAGGCTGGCATCGAATACCGGAGGAGCCTATCGGATTGCACAGGATGTGAATGAACTGCCGGATTTTTTTAACCAGATTTTCATGGAAATGAGAAATATCCGGGAAATTAAACTGGGCGAATTCATAGCTGACGGAGAATATAAGGATATACCGTTTGACATAGATAGCAGCAATATTATAGAGGCGAATATAGTAATTCTGCATGATAATAACCTGAGAGATGTTAAGGTATACGATCCGAAAAATAATGAAATAACGAAGGAAGATTCGAGAGCCAGATTCAGTACGTCGGAAAAATATACGGTGATCAAATTATTAGATCCGCAGATGGGTAAATGGAAACTGGAGGTAAGGGGGGTATCCGGAGATAATATACGGATTAGCTTATTATATAATTATGATTTTACGGTAACTACTGTGCTGTCTTCCCAGGAAGTAAACAGAGGCGATACGGTGGATATTGATTTGTATCTGAATACTGGAGGAGAGCCTATAAAGGAAGCGGAGTTTTATAAAGGGATAACAGCGGAAGCGTCTGTGGAGGATGTGGAAACAGGGGAGAAAAGCAGTCTTGCGTTCGCGGCATCGGAAGAAGGGCTTCATAGCGAATATACGCCGGACGGGGGCTCGGATCATATAATGCAGATCCATCTGGAAGGCAATGGGTTTTATAGGGACGTAAACGATATTATAATCCATGTGCGGCCGGACGGAGGGGAAATCGTTTCGGCCGAAGAGACTCCTGAAAAGAAAGAGGGAGATGGTGCGGAAGCAAAAGGAACGGGAAAGAATGGAATGGATTGGCTGCCGATCATGGCAGCAATCGCAGCAATTATTTTATTAATAGCGGTTTTAGCATTGAGAAAGGCCGGAAGAAAGATTGACGGCAAGTTTACGATAGGAGTGAAATGCCGGAAAGAAGAAAACGGCGTGGCGAATGGAAATGATTATTTGGTTCCGGCTGGCATTGAGGGCAGGAATTTGAACTCTTCCAGGATGTCATTGGAGGAGCTGCTTAAGATTTACCAACGGTATTATGACAGCGTGGAACGGGATGAAACGAAGAAACAGGAATTGAGGAGGATGTTGTCGGATATCAGGAAATATACAAGACAGGTGATAGTCATTGGGCATAAAAAGAGCGGGTATTTACGGATACAGTCCAAGGCAGGAAATTCGGTAAGAATATGTAATGCGCAGGGAATAGAACAAGGAAAAACGGTGGAAATAGATGCAAACAAGTCGTCACAGGGGAAGAACGGATGTAATGTAAGAGTGGCGGTGCAGAACGGATACGTGGAAATAGTGATTCGATACAGCATGGTATAGGAGGATGGATTATGGCATTGAACAGATTGCAGCAAGAAGGTTTGGATATGCTTGATTTGAGCAAAGGAGGCGGGTTTCTTAATTTCACGTCTAACAAGAACCGCCTGGAGACGCAGGAGCATAAATTTTTGTTTGTTGGATTGGGCGGGAAAGGGAGCGCGACGGTTGCCAGGCTGAAAACAGAAGCGTACAGGCAATTTGAGCTGGACGGAGGGAAGAAGCGCCCTAAGAATTTTGAGTATTTGGCAATCGACACCGATATGAATTATCTGAATGATTTGGAAAAGCCGAAATACGGGGAAATGGGCTTAAGCAATGAAACCGGTGACAATGAATTATGCCAGCTTTATGATGCGGATGCGGCGAAAAGGCTGCGGCCGGAAAACCGGCATCTGATTTCCAAAAATATTTTGGAATGGATGAATCCGACGATGAATCAGGAAATTGTGGGAAACGGAGCCGGGGGCATCCGCCAGGCAGGACGCTATCTTTTGTTTGGAGAGAATGCATTTACACGTGTGGAAAGCGCTTTAAAAGCAAAACTGACGAATCTGCATGACCAGATTACCAAGCCGGATAAGGAAATGCTGATTGTTTATATTTTTGCCGGGGTCGGCGGAGGAACCGGAAGCGGGATTATCATAGACATTCCTTATATTGTAAGGAAAATTTGCAATGACAGGGGCTGGAAGCATAAGATCAGCGGGTATATTTATCTGGCGGATACGTATCCAGAGTCGGCGCCGCAACAGCGGCTGCAATATAACAGTTATGCCGCCTTGAAAGAAATCGATTATTTTATGAATATCGGGAACATGGACGGCAGCGGGAGGTTTAAGGCGAAATATTCCCCAGAGTTTGAGATAGATACTTCCGAACGAATTTTTGATATCTGCGTACTGATTTCGGGAAAAACAGCGGGTCATGGAAGCGTGCCAAGGCCGGATATTTTCTGCCAGCGGGTGGTAGTGGATAATGTCATCAATTTAGTAAAGAAAAATAACACGACGGAAGGGTTCCTGATCGATTCCTTCCTGGATAATTCGCTGATAGATATACAGAATAAAATAAGTATGCTTGGAGAAAAAGTTCCAAGGAATGCCAATTACCAGTACAACGTAATCGGGCTGGGGGCGGTGAACCTGCCGCTGGAACAGATACTTTCGTATATTTCTTACCATACCTGCCGGATGATGCAGGAAGCATGGGATGTGCATCCTTCGCAGAAGAATGTGGAGGAACTGCTTTCAGCTATGCATATGCTGCCGGAGGAGCAGACAGAGAGAATACTGTCGTTATCCAAGGTGCCGATGATGTCTTATTCCAAAGGAATAGGGGGCAGGGCAAATAAAGCCGACGTGCAGACGGATGTCTTATACCATACTTTAAAAGGATATTGGATGAACATCAATGTTTCTTTATATAATGCATGGGATGAAGTGAAGAATAAAGTGCTTGAGGAAATTATCAGCTCGTTTTTCCGGGAGTATAAAAGCATTTTTACGGGAAATGGAAAAGGTATTTTTTATCTCAGGGAGCTGCTGGCCGCACGAGTGGAAAACGGGGATGCTTTCAACGGGATCCTGCAGCGGATCAAAACGGATTATGTGGACTCTGTGAAGCAGTTCAAAATGGGGCAAAAGGCAAAGCAGGCCGATCTGGAACAGGAAATGAGGGATATCAAGGAAAAGATAAGCTCTCCCCTGTGCATAGGCCCTATGCTGCAGAACCAGATCGAAAAGTACAGGAAATGTTGTGTGGAAAGGCTGACTACCGATAATCTGCTGGATTTATATGATATTGTCTGGAAGAATATAGAGGATATTATTGATTTTATAGAAGTCAGGCTGTCGGAACTGCAAAGATATATCGATGTTTTCCTGCATATGCAGGAGGTTATGGACAGGAACTTCCATATCGTTATGAACGGCACCATGCCTTCGGTGGAATACAGCACGCAGCTGCTGGATTTGAGCCAAAGAGATGCGGTTACAATGCGGGTGAGAGAATATTTGGACGATGCGATAGCGGATAAAAAACAGGAAGCGCTTGTCATTGCTCTGGAAGAAAAGATGCTGGAGACACAAAAGCAATGGATGAATGCGGATGACGAGTTTAATCCGATGAAAGTGTTTGTTTCTTATATAGAAGAGCAGTTTAAAGAAATTCCGGGCATGACGATTGAAAAGTTTATAGAACTGGCTTATGGAAAAGACAATTTTGCAGCGGGAATGCTGGATGTATGCGAAAAGCTGGAAAACAATGCAAGGGTGATCTATTCGGGAAATATGAATCTGCCGTTGAACAGCCTTCCGGTAAAGAAATATATCGTTGCTCCGGATAAGGCATTGAATGTAGTGGAAGCTGTGGAAGGGTATGCCAAATCCCATAGTATTACAGTGGCGAAGGGCAACGACCTGAATAATATTTACTGGTACAACTGGATATGCGGCGTTCCTCTGTTCTCCTTCTCTGACATTAAAGAATATGAAAGAGCATATGAAGATCGGATAAACAAAAGCGGCGCGGCAGGGGTGCATATCTATGAAGGAACGGAATACGATTTCAGGCAGCTTCCCGATTTGTATGTGTATGATTTGTGGTGTGAGACAGAGCCGGAATTTAATATCCGGGAAAAGAAGATTGTGAAAGGGGTAAAAGATGTGGCAGAGCAGCTGCTGGAGCGCCAGATCGTATATGTGGATCCGGCCGGGATTTTCAGGGGAAGATATCTGCAGAATATGGATGATGAACAGGCGGTTTGCACATGGTGCATGGAAGAATATGCCCAAATGGATGACAACAAAGATGCAAAAGGAAGAGTGGAAAGCGGCGGGAGGCTGCTGCAGGAAATGAAGGGAAATTTCCGCTTTGCGGACACGTTGGTTCAAATACCCAATGTTTATATTAAAACAGATGAAACGACAGTTTACCAGCTTTTGCGCATGAACTGGATGCTGTTCCTGAAGCTGGAGAAATTCCTGCATATATTTATGGAATGCGAAAAGTTAATATTGGAATGCAACAAGGGGATCATAGAGCAGGAAGAGATAATAAAAAATATTTCCGTATTCTTCCAGTTTGTCAGAAATGGGATGATTCGCATAAGGGAAGAAGATATTGTCCTGGTTGACCGGGACGGCGCGGAAGAGGAACTTCTCTTTTTTGAAGATGTAAGCGGCATAGATGCAAAGTTTTATCTTTATACGGCGTTTATGCGGATGCATACATCGTATCCGAAGGAAAAGCTGGAGCAGATGGAAGAATACTGCATGGAAAAAAGCAAAGACAGGAATGAGGAGCAGAGGCAGAAAAGAAAGCAGCGGGAGGAGGGTCTTTTAGGCGAATGCGAGCAGGCATCGGCATTATTAAAGAAGGCAGAAATAAAAAGAATGTTCCTGCATGAGCAGAAAGATGAATTAATGGAGAAGATGAAAGACTTTTATAACCGTATGCTCCAATTAAGAACGGGCAGACAATAACAAACCAAAAGGATATCGAAGTATGGATGCAAATATGGATTATAAGCTGAGCAATGCGATTAATACAGCTACGGAGCAGAATAAAATACGAACCAAAGAATTAAAGAATTTTCCCATATGCGCGTCAATCGGGGAAGTGCCTTCCGTGATTCTGGAATGCCTGGACGATGCGCTGAAGCTTAGGGTCGGAGAACTGGAAATTGCGGGATGCTGCCGGATAGAGGAGGACAATGCCTCTGAAAAAATAGAAGAGGCCGTCAATTATTATAAAGAAAAAAGGGAAAATGGAAAGCTGCAGCCGATAGATGATTTTTATGTATCTATATTTTTGATGGAAAATTTGACAGAAATAAATACTGTGAACACGATTTTAAAGGAAATCAGGAGCAGGATGGAAAGAATGGGGTTTAAGGAACGGTACAGGATCGGGATATATTGCTTCCTGGATTTTGAAAATCCTGCTTCTGAAAATAAGATCTGCGATTGGGAAAGATTGTTCCAATCAGAAAAACTTTCGGTTTGTTTTTTCAGCCAGCAGTTATGGGGGGTTTCCGATTTGGGCAAATACCAGCGGGCGGTAAATGCGGCGGCTTTGCATATATTTCTGAATATCAGCATGGAAGACTGGAAATTAAACGAAGGAAAGGCTGATTGGGGAAGCTGGAAGACCCTGGGATATTGGAAGCTGGATATTTTTAAATATGTTATAGCGGAGCAGCTGGAAAAGTTTCTGACAGAACAGAGGGAAAAAAGCAGGATAGAAAGGGAAGAATATGCCCGCAGGATAGAGGAAATTCTTTTTGAAATGACGGAAATAAATGGAAAGGAAATAAAAAACGCGTTCCAATCGTTTCCGGTGAATTATAACCAGGCAGAAAGGATGATAAATTCACTGCCGCTCTTATTCGGCAAAAACAGCAAATGTACCTATAGGGAAATGCTGGAAATTCTGTACGGGGACGAATGGGCATTCCATACTTTTCTAAATGAAAATACGGATTATGAAAAATTGCAGAAAAAGATACCGAAATTCATGGATAAGCTGCCGGGAAATATTGCCGATGTAGACCTCCGTCTGCCGGAATCGCTGGACGTGATCGAAGACAGACTGCGGGAAAAGCATCAGGAATGCTTAAGCAAACAGAGCGTCATGGATCGTATGGTGCTGGCGACACGGAATATAGAAATACAGGAACTGACAGCCAGGCTGTTCCAGGATGTCTGGGCGGCGAACCAGGAGTTGTTCCTATGCGAACTGCGGATATGGTTTGTCGGTTCTATCAGGAATTATCTGGAGCAGGAGGAATGGAAGAGGAAACTGGAAGCGGTTAAAACAAGAAATAAGGAAAATATTGCGTTTCTCCGTTCCGTAAAAAGGGAGGCGACTCTTTCCGAAGGGCTGCTGGAAACAGAACAGGAATGGCAGTCTTATATGGATCATGAGGCACCGGAACTGGAAGTCGCATGGAACCAGGATATATTGGATGACAGCTGCAGCGCGATGCTGACAGAATATATCCGGCAGATGGGAATACCTTTTGAGAAATATATAAAGGGGAAGGACAAGCATATTTTTACCAGGTTTGTAGTAGCAGTCAAGAATATCCGTCGTTCCGGCGAGGATAAATTTTATACGGCTTATATGGATTCTGCCAAACAAACGTCGGAATGCGAGTACATATTTGTAAATGCAAAATTATTTGGAGGGGAGGAATATTCCCTTCCCCAGGAAGTACAAGAAAAAGTAAAAGTAGAGATGCCGTCTGCAAAAATAAAGTATAGAAAATGGGTGGACGATGCAAACATCGAAATGCTGGCATTTAAGGATTTGGATACGATCCGCGGCATTTATGGGATGCATCGGAAAGAAAAAGAGGAAAATAGGAAGGATTTGGATACTGGGGAGAAAGGGCTGGCATGGGATGAGAGATATACAGATTATGAGTAAAAACGGGAGAATCAAAATACGTTGGTGGTGGGACAATGAAGATGAGAAAAATGTATCCGTTTTTTACAAGAAAAAAGGAGAGGCCGACCTGCCGGGGATAAAACTGAATAAGCATAAAGTATATAGGATTCCAAACAAAGATATAGGGGAAGAGGAAAAAGAGCTGACTTTGGAAAGGGGGCTTTATACCTTCACGTTTTTCATCAATGAAGGAGAGGAAGGGAGCAGGGAAATTGTATGTGATGACATTATGCTTGGGGAGCCGTTCCAGGCAGAGATGGAATGGCAAAGCCATAAAGCGGGCATGATAGTCAGTTTTCGATTGATGGAAAGCGAACTGCCGGCGGGAACATTGCTCTATGAAGCGGATGGGTATAAGCACTTGCTTCCGTATCCTATTGGAACAGGTTGCCGCCTGCTTGTGCCCAATGTATTTGATCGGGAAAAGATTCGGTTTCGGATTATGGCGCCTTACGACAAAGCATATGTATTGTGTTAGGAGGAAACCTTATGACATACCACCATGTGAATTGCACAAAATGCGGAAGAAAAATAAGGGCCGTGGATATGGCGATAGATCTTGATGAATTAATAAGAATTTATTTAAAGAGAGAAAAAGAAAAAAACAAAGAAAATAATATTTATGAAACGATGCTTGATTTTTTTTTCAATATACGCTTCGGATTATATTTTTCTTTTAATTATTTGAAATGCGGGAAGTATCTGGGGGAAGAAAACGAAGTAATATTATCGGGATACAATATTAGGCATCTGCTTTGCCAGAAACATTTGACAAAGGAAGAGAGGGAGAAGACGGAGGGGAAAGAAGAAATTTTGGATTTGCTGACAGAAACCATGGATACCGCAGGGGATGTGGAAGTAGATTGGCAGAAGAAAAGGAAGGAAATCGAGAAAATCCTGGATTTTTTGTCTGAAAATGAAGACGTTATTTTTTTGAAGTGCAGAATCGAGCCAAGAAGTGAAAAAGATGATATGGGAAATAGCGTGATCACGGGGATAAATGCGGCATTTGCCCATAGGAATGGAAATAAGGACGGGCTTCTCATGGTCTGCCCGGATTGCGGAACGGCTTTTCTGGCAGATGCAGGAAAGTACCACGAGGAGGTCATTTTGTTAATGGGCAGCGCCCGGGTAGGAAAAACGGCATATTTGGCGGCCTTAATTGATTATTTGAACGGAGATAATGCAAAGAAGTCGATTTTTCCACTACAGATCGGGCCACTTACCGACAAAAGAGGGTTATATTTTCAGGAAAATATTTTGCATGCATATCAAAAAGGGGAAAAAATACATAAAACAAATAGTTCTAATGAAGAAATTGTGCCATTGGTATCTTTTTTGCTGCGAATAAGAAATGGCAAACGGATTATTATGACTTTTGTGGATATGCCGGGAGAGGCTTATGTTCCGGAGAAAGAACAAAATCAAAAGGAAGAGAGCGAATTTATTGCCAATAAGAGAAGGATCAGCAAAAATGCATCCGCTTATATTTTCTGTATCGCCCCGGAGCAGATTGATCCGTCGATTAAGGAAAAAGAAAAAAATAAACCGGACAGTGCGACGGCTGATATTGAAAAGGTATTACGAAATATTGGAAATACAGTAAAGAATATGAAGAAAGAAGCAGTATATATTCCGACAGCTGCAGTTATCACAAAGAATGACAAACTGAAAGACTATGATTTTTATGATCCGGAAGAAGAGTATGAAGATTTGATAAGAGAAGAAAAATATTTCATGATAGATCGATATAGGAAAATAACGGATGAAATAAGGGAATATCTGTGTGCGCCCCATGTGGCTCCGATAGAGGAAAAATTAAAATTTATGTTCGAACATTATAACTATTTTACGGTGGCGGCATACGGAACTTCTATCGAAGAGGGAAGGAAATGCTCAAAGATGCCGTCAGGAATTATGCTGCCTTTTCTTTGGATCTTAACGATGCTGGGATATTTTACACCGGCGCAGTTAGAATATGTACGTGAAAAGAAGGGGATATTCTCGCGCAAATATGATGTGGTGGAACGGCTGGCAGAGCAAGAGAAGGATGTGTTGGTTCAAAAATAAAGGAGAGGGATTATGATACAGCTTTTGTATGGGAATAACGGGGTCAATTATACAGAGATTGCCAGAAGCAGCAATTTGACTGAAGAACAATATAATGAATTGTATAAAAGCTATCTGGGATATTCGTTTGTCGCAAACCCGGAATTATATGAAAGGAACGAGCAGGAACCGATTGCATATAATATAGTAATGACAAATTTATCCGGGAAACTGCCGAAAGAGATGCTGATGCTTTCCAAAAAGGCGAAGATGTGCAGTTATGAAACGCCCTGCTATTATGCGCATATCCAACTCATAGATATGGATGAAAAAATGTTGCAGGGAGATTTTGCCGATTTATTTAAGTATGATTTTATTGAGGAAAGTGAGATAAAAAAATACGAAAACGGAAGGATAGAAGGGGCAAAAGAGAAAGGGGAAAAGGAATTTGTCATAAACGAAGGGGCATTAAGGGAAGATCAGATCAAAGCCAGTCTATATTTGTTATATAGGAACCTGGAAAGCTGGACAAAAAAGGTGACGATTATAACGGATGTGGACGGGCCTGGCTATAACCAGCGGGCTTTGAATATCGCCGCCAGCATTTACAAATATATTCCCTGGTCTTTAAGGAAGCTGGTCGGATTCACGACTTATAGCACGCCGGATGTGAAAGAGGCGGAGCAGATCAAAATCAGGATAATGCCGCGCTGTTATTTGGCAAGATGCGATGAGGAAGAGGTACTGGATTTTAAAGGAAATAATCTGTTCGATGCATCAGCGGTAAGAAATGTACCGAATCGGATCCGAGGTTTTGTGGACAGGTTATGGGAGGGCGAGGAAAAGGACAAAGAAAGGGGAAATTTGTTTTCCCTATGGTGGGAAAATTATGGAAGTTCAGGAGATTTAGAAGACCATCTTAATTATTGCGATATGATAGAGGTGTGGAAGAATGGGGATATTAGGGAGCATTTCAAGGAAATTATGGAATATGCCCTTAAGGAAGAGAACATAGGGAAAAAGGAATATGAAACCTTTAAAAGCTATATCGATTCCAGAATCGAGCAAAAAATTTATGATGAGATAGTGATTAAAGATTTGGGCGGGGCAAAAGATGTGGATGATTTTTTGGAAAAATATAAATGTCATGCCGCATTTGCGAATATATTTCCGAAAATACAATTCTATGGGAAAAATGCAATAGGATGGATTAAAAATGCTTTGGCAGAGATATTAAAAGAAGCGGATTTGCAGATCAGGTTTTATAAGCTGGTAGAATTATTGAGAAAGTTAAATGAACAGAAGTGGGGATCTGTTCCGGGCAGCGTAGAAAATAAATGGATGGAAAATACTCGGAAAAGAGGAAAGGAATTAAGGGAAAAAATCGATGCCGAGAAAAACAAGGAAAGGAATGGAATAGACAGTTTTATCAATAGTTTATATGACGGGTTTTATATTACAGATGTGAAAGAAAGATATACCAGTCTTCAGTATAAGGAAGATAATACAAAATATTTCCAGAAAAAATTGAGTTGTTTTTTGAAGGAAAGCATCCAGAAAAACGATATGGGATTTTGTGGAGAGGATTATTTAAAATGTAAAGAGTGGGTAAAGGGATGCAAGGAGATCATAGAAGAAGCTGATTGCCTTTTTTTAAATAATTTATTGATGGAAATAGGAGAGAAGAGAAAAAGCAGGGAGAAGTTATTATTTATTGTATGGGAAACCCGTGATGATATAAAAAAGTATTATGAAAACAGGACGCGCATTCATATGCTATATGGAATGGACGGCGGCGTGCCGGATGAAAGCATGAGGTACATATTAGTAATAGGCGGTATGAATTTTCATTTAAAAGAGAAGCAAATGGATGCAGTGGCCGATTATCTGGTGAACGGGACAAAAGAAAACATGGAAAGGGCAAAAGCGGTGTTTGAGGCAGAGAAGGAATTGGGGGAAAAATTAAAGGAAAAGGGTTTGCTAAGGACGGAAAAGAAAGGGTTTAAAAGCATTTTTATGAACAGGAAAAGAAGCAAAAAAAGTAAGAGGCCAATCCATGGTGAAAATAAGGCTTAGGGAAGAACTATAAATTTATGGCCTATACAAGCAAATAAGAGGAACGGGAAATATGTCAGAGAAAACAAGTATGCCAAAAGAAGTGATGGAATGGGTAGTGTCACATATACATTATTACTGCCCGATGGACAAAGAAGCAGAAGATGTAATGGGTCATTTTGTTTCCAATATGTATCTGGAGAATTGGGAGGCCGCATCGGATCAATGCACAAAAATATTTGATTTTTTAGGGAACAATTTTTATGTACATATTAATGGAATGGCAGAGGACAGGAAGATTGTTTCAGAATATTTGGATGCCCATACCTGCGAAAGTACGGAAAACGGGAGGGAGTATCCCATCGGCTGCTTTAAAGGAGACAGGGAAGAACTAGAGAAAAAAATAGGGAATAAACGTTTTGGGGCGATGCGGATGGATGAAAAAATAGATATGGAAGGAAGCGCGAGAAAGGAAGAAAATTGGATTCTGGCAGGAATGTTTTTGGGTATACTGAGTCTGATTTTCTTGTGGATATCCGTTTTGGAAACTCCATATAAGCGGGCGGCTTTAGGCCTTTTTTTCCTGTCAGGGACTGCGGGATATATCATTTACCGAATCAATCATAACAGGAAGTGTTTTTGGGAGAAAATGATTCAGTATTATCGGGAAATGGTTAGTAAAAAAATGGTTATGATAATGCCGGAGGACGGACAGGAGAAGATCATATTGCACCGGGTTATGCCGGAATATTTTTATAAGAAAATAAGAGAGGAAGAAAAGGAATCAAACATTAAGAAGAGCTGGCAAGAGTTGAATAATCGGCTAAGATATAGGGTACAGCAATTTCCTGTCTTTGGCAGGTTTATTGCGGCGGGTGCTATTATTGTAATAGTTCTTTTCATGATACGAATAATACCAGGGCAAGGAGAACAAATGCTGCTGGTTTTAACGGAACAAGCGGGGAAAGAACTTGCAATGCCGGATGAAAAGGCAGGAATATCCGTCAAACAAATGGATTTCAGGGAAAGAAAGAAGGAAAGAACGGATGAGGAGGAACCGGAGGATTCTTTTGCTAAGGAAGGCGTGATTTTTAAAGACAGCAATGAAAGAGAATTGCAGATGGAAGAAATAGAAGCCCTGAAACTAAGAACTGATATGGATTACCAGGAGGCGTTGGGCTATGCAAGAAATGAAATATATGCCCGGATGGGGTATCGTTTTGGACATGCAGGAGGAAAATATACGGAGCATTATTCCCAATATGAATGGTATCAAGATATTCCAAAGAAAATCATAACGGAAGATATGTTTAATCCGTATGAGAGGGCGAACATCGATTTAATTTTAAAGGCAGAAGAGGAACTCAGGAGGCAGAAATAAATCAGGGGAGGAAATCGCATGGATTTACGACTTACAAAAGAAAATATATTGGATACATTGGATAAAAATATGCTGGATCGAAATGTGGAAGTAAAAGAATTCGTGCAAATGCTGGACAGATATAAAGAAGCCAGAATTATTGCCATTAACGGGGCATGGGGATGCGGAAAAAGTTTTTTTATCAAGCAGGTGTGCGAAGTACTGGATTATGATTATCAAAAAAAGAGAAATATTGCTTCAGAAGAAGATAAAGGTTTTCAACGGATAGAGGATATTATTAGTCGGCATGAAGAACTGCAGATGAAACCTCTGGAACATTGTTTTATTACCATCTATTATGATGCCTGGCGCCACGATGACCACGATGATCCGCTGTTGTCGTTAATATATGAAATTGAGGGTAGATATAAAGAATTACCTCATAAGATAGATACTTCATTTAACGATATTTGCGATGTCTTAAAGAACCAGATCGAAAAAAAACAAGGCTTACGCAGCATTATAGAAGCAGAAAAGATGAAAGGGGATTTCAGAAAGCTGCTGGATGCGCTGCATGAGAATAAAACGAATAAGTGTAAGGAGGAACGTGTCCTTATTGTCATTGACGAGCTGGATAGATGCAAGCCGGATTATGCGGTTAAGGTTTTAGAACGAATCAAACATTTTATAGATTTGGAAAATGTTTTTTTTATATATTGTTTAAATAAAGTGGAGCTGTGCAAATCTATTGAGTGCTTTTATGGCAGGGATTTGGAATCAACGATGTACTTAAATAAATTTTTTGATATTACATATGATTTGAATATTAAAGATGTATCCTTTTATTATTTTCAAATAATAGGGGAATTTCGGAATCATCCCGATGTGAATTCTGTGATTATAGGCCTGGTGAAATATCTGAAATTCTCTTTGCGTGAATGCAACCAATTTGCGGAGATCATGAAAGACAGATTGCTTATAAAGAAAAGTAGGAATGAAGAAATCTGGATATCGGAAAATATTTTTTATCCGATTATTGCGGCGCTGAGAATTTCAAATGCAAAGGAATGCCGGAATTTCCTCGGAGGAAGATCAGGAGAATATTTAGACAAAATGTATTCTGAGGTAAAGGAAATAGGCCAGTTAATGAGCAAGAGGGGGGGAAGAGCCGATGCGATTAGGCTGTTGGAAGCATACAGCAGTCTGTTTTGCAGGGATAGAGGGAACAGTGATATTAAAAAAATAAGAGGCGAACTAAAAAATTTATTATATGATTAGGGGGATGACGCGTTGGGCGGTAATGTTGGCATAAAAACGGAACGCAAAGCAAAAGAAGAACAATTTAGAGCAGAACTGGCTAATCTTAAACATATAGAATGGCTGCAAAACAATATGGACAAGTATAAAATGGGGATGTGGACGCAATTAAAGGAGCCGCTGCAGGAAGAAATCAGGTTTGATAATTATGATACAATGAAAGAACGCTATAGTAACTTTATTGATCATTTTGAAAATAATCCCTATGCTTATAGTTTTCCGATAGAAGGAAATGGAGGGAAAATCGTATCCGAATATCCGGACTGCTATTTTGTTTTGATAGAAGTGGAAGAAAAGGAGGGAAAGAGGAGTGAGCATGTATCTATTGGATTTCTGAAAGAATGCATAAAGAAAATACAAACAGAAAACGAGGAAGACGGTTTGGAAAAGCTGGATGATTTGATTAAAAGATTTCTTGATAAAGAGAAAAAGATGTTTTGGATCCATACATACAGTAAGGTGGAAAGAGTATATTTAAAAAATTATTATGAATGTTATAAAGAAGAGTGGAAAATTAATGAGGACAGGAAAAATCAGGAAGGCAATACGAAGAAATTAAATAAGAGAATGTTTTTCATAATAGCTATGATTTGTATGCTAATGGCAAGCGTAGTTTCTTTATTGGCGATGAATATCTCTTTGGAGGAATATTTGATAAAACTGCTAATATTACTTGGCATGCTGGCTGCTGTAGAATTTTGCTTTTCCTATTTTCCTGAACATAAAAGAGTTTTTTATCGGAAAGCAATAGAAGAATACAAGAAGGATGATGAAGATGACCAATATATGTATAATAAGTGCTGCCGGGAAGTTAATTCCATATTTTTGCCATATGAAAATCAGCCGTTAAATATAATGGATGCGAAAGGGTATCTGGCAGGATTAGAAAAGAGATTAAGAATTACCAATATAAAGTAAAAAAATTAAGTGGAGAAACATAATTGTTGTTGTAGTTTATTTCCAAAATTTCCCAAATATGTTTTGATATTTAGGGAGAGATGGCAATGTACGATTATAAAATAGACTATGTCAGCATAGGGAAAAAAATTAAGGAAAAGCGGCTGGAGCGGGGGCTGACGCAGGAGCAGCTGGGAGAGCTGGTGAATTTATCTACGCCGCATATCAGTCATATTGAAAACGGAAATACCAAGCTGAGTTTGGAAAGCCTGATTCGAATTATGAATGCATTGCAAGCATCGGCAGATGAATTGCTTTCGGATAACCTGCAATATAATGATGCATATTATAACAAGGAAATTATGCTGCTCATGGAAGACTGCTCCCATGATGAAAAACAGGATTTGGTGCGTATCGCCCGGTATTTGAAGGATTTTATCCGTTCGAGGGATAAGCGTTATAAGAGTTAGGGACATAGCAGCATGGCGCTGTTTTCGGCTCCCATAGGCGTGGAACGCGTACAGATGATAAAGGGGAACGGGATGGGATTCGATAGAATAGTACAATGCAAATATGTGGGTATGCGGGGAGGTATAACGAACGAGGGGAAGCAATTAAAGGTTGCAGTTTGCGATGATATAATGCCGGTTGCGTGTTATTATAAGGAGATGGTGGAAGCAATCTTAAGACAGCTGGAAGTGAAAGGGGAGGTGGCTGTTTACACGGAGGCAGGGGAACTGCTTTCCAGCCAGACAGGATATGAGATTGTATTTTTAGATATTGAATTATCGGACAGCAATGGCCTGCAGGTGGCAAAAAAGCTAAGGGAAAGGAAAGGGCATGAGAAAATTATTTTCATGACAAATTATAATCAATATGTCCAGGAGGCTTATAAGGTACAGCCGTTTCGCTATTTATATAAATCCGACCCGGAAGAATGGGTCAGGGAGGCTATTATAGATGCGCTGGAAGAAAATGAAGAAAGACAGGGGATGTTGTTAGAGGGCGACGGGCAGACCCGTTGTATTATTTTGGATGATATTTTATACGTGGAAGCATTGGGCGATGAAATTGCCATAATTCTGGAAGGGAAAGAAAAATATATTGTAAGGATGACGCTGAAGGCAATATATGGATTGCTGGAAAGTCGATTCATAAAATGCAGCAGGAGGGTATTAATTAATCCCAGGCACATTCAGGCTGTCGAAGATGCAAGTATTATATTGAACGGGGACGTTGAAATTCCAATGTCCTGCAGGGAGAAGAAAAGCGTAAAACAAAAGTACAGGGAATATATCAAGAAATCAGTAAAATGGTAGTGATAAAGGGGAATTTTATGTACAGATTCATAAGCCATATCCGGGAGGCGGCGGTACTCTTTCTAATTTCAATTCTGATTGTGCCATATCTTTATTTTTTTCATGTAAAAAAGAGGAAAAAACAGGAAATAGAAAAAAGAGAATATCAGCGGATGTTAAAAAGACAGAAGCAACATTATGACCATATGGTGAGCAGCAATATAGGAATACGTAAGTTCCAGCATGATATTAAAAATCAGCTTTTTTGCCTGAAAAGGCTTTTGGAAAACGGCAATATCGACGGCGGATTGGAATACCTGCGGGATTTGCTATATGATTGCGGAAAAATTGGAACCAGGATAGAAACTGGAAATGATGTGATAGATGCCATAGTGGAAGATATTATTAAAGAAGAGGATCATATCGCCATAGAGTGGAACGGATGTTTTCCGAAAAAGACGAAAATAAAGGATACGGATTTAAGCATTTTGTTTGCCAATATTTTGAAAAATGCGAGAGAAGAAATTATGGATTTGCCCGATAAAAAAATAATGGTAACGGTGAAGCTATTAAACGGCTCCATTTTTGTTTCCTGCAAAAATGCAACAAATCCTTCCCGTATCAGGCTGGGGAAAGGAGCAGGAAGGGGAATCGGTCTGGTAAAGGTAAAGGAGATTGTGGAACGTTATCATGGCGATATGAAAATCGAAAGGGGGGAAGAGTTTGTGATCGAGCTGATTTTTTATGATATATGAGGCCATACGGCAGATGCAGGATTTGGATTCTACAGAAAGATAAGGAGAAATTGATATGCAAGAGGGAATTCATGTACAGGAGGGAACCGATACGCCGGAGCGTGCGGTAGATGTGTTGGACAGAGAGGGATTTATTAAGCGGTTGAAAGATATAATGGAAACATTGTCAGCAAAAAGGGCAGGGTGTTGTTTCGGCATTGACGGCGCGTGGGGGAGCGGGAAAACCTTTGTGTTAAAAGAGCTGGAGCGTTCCCTTTCTCCTGTCCAGTCAGAGGAAACAGCAGACGATCGGTTTTATGTTTTCCATTATGATTGCTGGAAATATGATTATTATGAGGAACCGCTGCTGGCGATTGTAATCGCAATGCTGGATGCGGTTCAGGACAGATTAAGCCAAATAACCAAAGGTATAGTTAAGAAAACATGGGAAAAGATAAAAGAAAATTTATATGAGGTCATGGGGGAGATATGCAGAAATAGAATAGGCTGTGACCTGGTGGAGATGGCAAAGGAATTTTTGGAAGAAGTAAAGGAAAATGAGGAAGCGGAAAAGGCCGGGATTGACCCTTGGCCTGGATTCAGGAAGGCGCTGGAAAAGACGAGGGAAGAAATAAAAGAAATAGCGAAAGAGAAAACGGTGGTAATTGTGGTGGATGAACTGGATAGGTGTCTGCCGGCATATTCCATAAAGGTGCTGGAGCGGCTTCACCACATATTTGAAGGGCTGGATAATGTGATAGTTATTGTCGCCATGGATAAGTCACAGATGGAGAAGTCGATTAAAGAAATATTTGGCGATATTGATGTGGATATTTATCTGCGGAAGTTTATCGCCTTTAAGGTGGATCTGGACAATGGACATGCGACGATGTACGCCAGAAAATTTAAAGAATATTTTGATATGTTTGCTATGATGCCACAAACAGAAAAAATAGTAGAGGGGCTTCTTTCCGATATCCTGCAAGGGCTTGATATGAGGACACAGGAGAGAATATTTAGAAAAGCGCAGATTATCCATGAGATGATAAAAGATGGACAGGAAGAGGATTGCAGCATTATGGCTTTTGAGATATTGTACTTGGCGGTATCGTTGAAAACAAAACAGAAAGATATGAAATGGCTGTGTAATATTTTGGAGGACGATAATTTTGATGAGTTATGTATGGAGGAAAAGTCAGTCGGAATAAAAAGGCTTGGAAGAAAATATTTTGATATGCTGAGAAATTATGCGCATAGAAGCGTGGATCAGGGGGGAAAATATTTGAACGTCTATTCGTTGTACGATGATTTAATTGGAAAAATGTTTTTCTGGCTGTCTAATGTATTTTATACTTATGATGGCGGGATATGCGGGAAATATTATTGTAACAGGCAGGACCAGCAGCTGGAAAAAGAGATTGAAAAGGTAAAAAGATTTGCAGAATTGGTTGAAATCATAAGCTGTGATTAAAAACAGAAACCACAAATAGGAGGATGCAAATGGGATATGATGAATCAAGTTTGCAGCGCGCCCAGGCGCTTATTTCCGCGCAACGTCCGGCAGAAGCGGCTGCAATTTTACAGCAGCTGCTCCGGCAGAGGCCTGACAGGGATGCCTACGCCATGTTGGGAGATCTTTATTCGATGGGGCAGGGCGTTGAAAAAAATGCGGATAAAGCCTGTGAATGCTTTGAAAATGCGGCAAAGATGGGGCATGTCGGGGCAATGCGGGCGACAGCCGAGATGAATTACCGGGGAGGGATGATCCATGAGCCTTTCTTTCTGAAAGCAGCGGCGTGGTATCATAAAGCTGCAGAATGCGGTGACAGAGAAAGCATGTATATGGCAGGGGTATGTGATTTATTCTGCGAAAGCGAAAGACGTCGCCCAGAGAAACGGCCGGAAGAGGAGGATATGTATATCTGGCGGATAGGCATGCAACTGCTGGCGGCTTCCAGGGATTTGAGGGCGGAGCCCCTGCTCCATTATGCGGGCAGAAGACTTCCGCGCTGGAGAAAAATACCGGTTATGACAGTGCGGGAATTGTATGAAAAACTGCGCAGGGATGAGCAGAATCAAAAATACATATACCGGGGGCAGACGCGGATGTACCAGCCGCCCCTCAGGCCGAGTGCCTTCCGCCTCTGCCAGTATTCCCGATTTGCGATGGAGGGGGAGCCGGCATACCAGGTCAGGAACTGGGGAAGGGAATTTTATCTCGAACGCACGGATAATGAATATTTGTTCGGCGATGAAAAGAGGACGAAATCCCACGCTGCCCGACGTATTATGAGTGTTTATATGAACAATGCATTGGGTTATCCCCTGACGCAGGCTTTGTTCCAGCAGGCGGGGTATTCCTCGGAAGGGCTGGACGTGACTTATGATCTGCATATTGCTTTGTTTTTTGCGCTATATGAATTTGATGCGGAGAAAGGGAAGTATAAAAGAAAAAAGGCGGGGAAGCGGCAGTCCGTGGTTTATCGGTGGAAGAAGCCGGAGAGCAGCTTTTCCTTGCAGGATGACTACTATAAAAAAGCGCATTTTATTCCAAGCCTGGAAATCATTCAAAACTTTGGGGTATGCAGGAGCAGGGAGGAGAGCATTGCCAGCCTGGAGCGCTATTTGAATGCGATCCATTGGGGCAGCATGGAATTTGACCTGCCGGATTACCGGCCGTTTGAGTTGATCAGGCTCCCGGAGGAAGCCAGGACGAAAAGCCGTATTGCGAGACAGAAGGGGGCGCTTTTGATCCCGGACATTATCCCGAGCAGCAGGATGATGGAAACCCATGCGCTATGGGGGTATCCGATCGAAGTAAATAGCAATATGGAATATAACTTGGTGCAGGATCTGTCGGATCCGTCCATCTGTGACAGCTTTTTGATCGATTGCAGCGATTTGAGGGATGCGGATTTTGATTTATTAAAAGATATTCCATCCCCGGATGAAATATACAGCGAAGGGCAAAACGATATTTCCCATATTCTGACTTATAATATTTTCGAGCGGGTATATGAGGAAGCGATGCGGATGGGGACGATTCCGATAGAACAGATTCCCATCATGCCGGGGTATGGGGTCAGTTATTTAGATGTTTTGCAATTGCTGCAGAAATGGAACCAAAAACGGAAAAAGGATCAGTATTTTTATATTTTTCAATAAAATTTGACAACGTTATTTGCATAGGATTATAAACTTATAAATATTTCATAAAATAATATTTACTCAAATAGCAATGTGTGATATGATATAGAAGATGTAAAAGGGTAAACATATAGAAATGGCAGGTGCGGAAGCTGGGCCTGGCCGATGCATCTGCCATTTTGGCAATAAAGTTTACTGCTTTTTCTTCTCACTGGATTGGGAATGGATCAAGTAGGATAAGAAACGCATCATCTCTGCCTTGTTGTCGTTGTTCAGTTTTTTCAGGCTGATCAGGACATCCTTCAACGTGGTATCCTGGACAAAGGATGCGTTGAGGTCATAAGCTCCTGCGCGTTCTGGCTCTATGCCAAAAAGATAGTCCGTACTCACATGGTACAGTTTGGCCAGCCCAACGGCGTGCCTGGAAGGAAGTTCCCGCCTGTCCAGCTCATAATAGGAATAGGCCTGCTGGGATATGCCGAGATAGTCTGCGACCTGTCTTTGTTTGTAGTTGTTTTCGTCCCGTAAATTCTTGATTTTAACATGAATGCTTGTCAATTTTATCCCTCCTCACTTTTTATTGTTGTTCACCGGATGACAAAATCATAACACATAAACAACAAATATGCACTACTATACATCAAAAATATGTAAATTTTTTTGGGAGGTATGGATGCATGGAAAAAGCAATGGAAAAAGATGCAGAAAAAAAGGAATGAAAGGAAACCAGCAGACATTGATTAATGTATATATTTGTGATAAAGTATCAATATATAAAAAGAAGCAAATGATTTACTAATCGAAGATAAGGAAGGAACTGAAAAATGAAAAAGGCATTGATTACCGGAGTGACGGGGCAGGATGGCTCCTATTTGGCAGAACTGTTATTGGAAAAGGGGTATGAAGTATATGGCATTATGCGCCGGAAATCCGTGGTGGATTATGGCAATGTAGAGCATATTAAGGATAAGATACACTTTATTTATGCAGATATGACGGATCTGGTGTCCTTGGTGAATGCCATGAGGATATCCGAGGCCGATGAAGTATATAATCTGGCGGCTCAGTCATTCGTGGCCACTTCATGGGAGCAGCCTCTAGCGACGGCGCAGATCGATGCGCTGGGCGTTACCAATATGCTGGAAGCGATCCGCATAGTGAAGCCTTCCTGCCGCTTTTACCAGGCTTCTACGTCCGAGATGTTCGGCCTGGTGCAGGAAACCCCGCAACGGGAAACCACCCCGTTTTATCCCCGAAGCCCATATGGCGTGGCAAAGGTATACGGACATTGGATTACGAAGAATTATAGGGAGAGCTATGGGCTGTATGCGTGCAGCGGCATTCTGTTTAATCATGAGAGCGAACGGAGGGGAAAAGAATTTGTCACCCGTAAGATCACGGATTCCGCAGCCAGGATCAAGCTGGGAATACAGGACCATATCGAGCTGGGGAATATGGATTCCAAGCGCGACTGGGGGCATTCCAAAGACTATGTATATGCGATGTGGTTGATGCTTCAGCAGGATCATGCGGACGATTATGTGATCGCAACCAATGAGACGAGAACCGTCCGGGAATTTGTGGAAATTGCTTTTTCCAAAATCGGAATCGAACTGGAGTGGAGCGGCAAGGGCGTGGATGAAGTAGGAAAGAACAAGGCGGATGGAAAGACATTAGTGAAAGTCAATAAAGAATTTTTCCGTCCCGCAGAAGTGGAAATCTTGTTGGGAGACCCGTCAAAGGCGGAAAAAGAACTTGGGTGGAAACGGGAAATCTCCTTCGACGAATTGGTGGAGCGGATGGTAAAAAACGATATGGAGCTTGTAAAAAAAGAGATTGCATTCAATAACTTATAATGAATGATAGCAAAGGGACAGAAAGGGAATTTCAGGTGGAATTCCCTCTGTTTGCCTTATAGGGTACATGACTATGAAGAAAGCATTGATTATCGGGGCGGCGGGATTTGTCGGCAGCTATCTGGCCGGACATCTTCGTGAAAAGCAAGGAATGGAAGTATATGTCACCAAGCTGCCCCATGAAGAGTTCCGGGGGGACAGCGATAGAGTATATAATTTGAATATTCTGAATAAAGAGGAGATCGTATCGTTGCTGTTTGAGGCGCGGCCGGATTACATTTTCCATCTGGCTGCCCAGAGTTCGGTAGGGCTGGCATGGAAGAACCCTTTGCTGACGATTGATGTCAATATTAAAGGCAGCGTGAACGTGATGGATGCGATCCGTGAGCTGTATTATAAGCCAAGGATATTGCTGATTGGTTCAGGGGAGGAATATGGGCATATAGAAAAGGGCGAGACGCCGATCCGGGAGGAAAACAGGCTCCGCCCGGGAAATATTTATGCCGCTACAAAAGTATGCCAAAATATGATAGGAAATATTTATGCACAGGCATATGACATGGAGATCATGATGGTAAGGGCGTTTAACCATATTGGCCCTACACAGTCATCTATTTTTGTAGTTTCCGATTTCTGCCGCCAGGTGGCCGAAATCGAAAAAGGGCTTCGGGAGCCAGTGATGTATGTCGGCAATCTGGATGCGAGAAGGGATTTCACGGATGTCCGGGATGTGGTGGAAGCATACGGGCTGCTGGCTGTGCATGGAGAGCCGGGGGAGACCTATAACGTAGGCAGGGGAGAGGCCGTAAGTATCCGGGAGATTCTGGAGATGATTATTGCCTTGTCTGATAAGGATATCAAGATCGAAATAGATAAAAATAAGCTCCGGCCGGTGGATGTGCCGATTATTGAAGCGGATATTTCAAAAATCAGCGGCCTGACGGGATGGAAGCCGAAGATCCCGCTGGGGCGGACGATTGAAGAAACCTTAAATTATTGGCGCGAAACGATATAAGAGGAGAAGGGTTATGGGAGACATACATTCATTATTTTCTACCAGCGGAATTACCGATTCCGTCAGGATGCTGCATACGCCGGGTGAATTTGCCAGAAAAAATTTGCTGTATGTGCAGGAGGTGGGGAGGCTGAAGAGCCTTCGAGCCCATAAATCGCAGAGGGAAAATTTGAATTCCTATTTGTTTTTCGGAGTGGAGAGCGGAGAGGGAACCGTTTTTATTGGAAGCGACAGTTATAAAGTGAGGGAAGGGGATTGCGTGCTGATCAACTGTTCCAACTACTATGCCCATGAGAGCAGCGTGGATAAACCGTGGGAACTGATATGGGTTCATTTTAACGGGCATGGAGCAGAGGAATATTTCCGCCTGTTTATGGAGCAGAATGAGCATAAGAGCGTATTCCGGCCGGGGAGCATGAAGGATATGAAGGCATATATTGGGGAATTGATGGAATGCCAGAAGGAAAAGGATCTGGAAGCGGAGCTTCAGAGCGGGGAGATCCTGCTCCGGCTGCTCAACAGCTGCATCCTGTCGGTGATGAGGCAGAAGGGAAACCAGCAGGACCGTTATAAGGAGATATGCAGGGAAATAAGGGAAAGCGTAAATGAAAGATACCGCCAGGCCAATCTGGTTGCAGCGCTGGCGGAAAAATACGAGATGGAAGAGGATGAGCTGGATGACTGCTTCCATAAGACATATGGCATTACGTTGAGGGATTATATCCTGAACCGGAGGTTTACTGCTGCCAAGGAACTGCTGCGGTTTACGATAAAGCCGGTGAAGGAGATCGTTGATGAATCCGGCATAGGGAATGACGATTTGTTCCGCAGGCTTTTCCAGGACGGGGAAGGAATGACGGCGGAGGAATATCGGATGAAGTGGGCGCAGTGGGTGAAGTAGGCGTGACGGGAAGGAAACGAGCATGGGGGTTTATTTGAATCCGGGGAACGATTTGTTCCGTGAATCGCTGAAATCGGAGATATATGTGGATAAAACAGGATTCCTGGCATATTTGAACCGTGTGATCGGGACGGAGCAAAAAAATATATGCGTCAGTCGGCCGAGACGTTTTGGCAAATCCATGGCAGCCGAATATGTCGGCTTTACGGAGGAAGAGGTGATTGGGCTTTGCGGGCGGTATCGGATGGATTTTTCCGAGTTGAAGAGGTGGTATAACGGATACTTGTATGAGGGCGACGTGCTGTTAGTGGGCATTCATTACAACAAATCAGATAAGGTTCATGAGTGCATGATTGAGTGGTATAAAAGAAATTAGAAAAAAATAGTTTTTGAAAATAGTATTTTAAAAAATCCCCTTTACAAAAATGGAAGAATATGGTATTATTAATTCAACCGATAAAGCGGTTATGTAAAAGGGAAATTTTATATGGGAAAAGGCAGATGTTGAGGCATCTGCTTTTTTTGATGCGCAGATCTGTGCAGATGAAATATGGAAGTTTGCTGCAAGAAAAAATGTTAATTCCCTTCACAGTTGTCCAGCCATTCGCGCAGATATTCCCGTATGGCAGGATCTGATGCCTGGGGGAACTGCTGCTCTAATTGGAAATACAAGTTTCCATAATAAATAGCATCCGGCTTTTTATCCGTATTGATGCATGATAATACAGCAATGGCGCAGGCAACCAGTATAATTCCGTGCGCGACCGGGTCATCACAAAGGCATAAGCAAAGTTCCGCATAGAAGGATGCTTCTTCAAAAGCATGGATGGCATAATAATATTGCGCGATATTGGCAGTGGTTTCGGTCAGATATTCGGTCTGCCATAAATGGATTTCCAGGGTCAGGCACCGCAATAAATAAGGTTCGACTTCTTTTGTCCCGAAAGTATTCTGGCTCCTCGCCTCCAGCTTGGCATAACAATAAGAGAACATTTCCGCCAAATATAGATCTTCCCTGTCAGAAACAGGATCATTCCCGGAGCTATTATATTGGCGGCTGTAATATCGGTCGGATGTTTCTTTCAGCAATTTTCTGGCTTCCGCATCCTTTCCGAGACAGACAAGGCGGTATGCTTCCTGGCCTTCTGCGGCAGACAGGATATCCCGCTCCCGGCAGTCTGTCCAGCTCGTATCATATTGCGGCTCCTGATATTGGAGAATTGGCGGGAGGGCTTCGGCCCTTTCCATATTGTCCGGCAGACTGCTTTTCAGCGTTTCTGCCGCCTCCAGATACCAGTCCGCTTCGGGCGTGACGGCGCCATAGGATTGTATTTTTTCAATGACTAACGGGATATAGGAGAACATGCCGTGGTCGGCAAACAGTGTTATCATATCAAAATATATTTGTGAGAGTGTTCTGGTGTTCCCCGCTTTTTTGGCCAGGCGTATGACGCACCATATATCCGCATACAAGCGGCTTGCATCAAATAATCGGTAGGAAAGCAATGGTTCCGGATGGAAATCTCTATCGTGGACCAATGCCATATCCAATTCCACGCGGCACTGGAAAGCGGCCGCTATGTCAAAAAAAGCTTTCGCATGGCATGCATCTTCCATTGCTTCTGCGAGAAACCTAGATGCATTGTCATAGCGCCGCATCCGGGTCAGCATCCTGCCTATGCGCAGTTTAGTGGTGGCCATATTGTTATAGGACTTTCTCAGCTTTGCATAATCGTTCTCAATGATATGTTCCAGGAAACGCTGGTTTGTGATGCGGAGGGAAAAATAATAATATTTCATCGCTTTACCATACATTTCGGCCGCCGCAAAGGTATCCGCCATCGTGTCGCATAAAGGCATAAGCCGGTCGGTCTCTGTTATCTGTTCCATGCCGGGCGGTATGCTTTCGGTAAGCAGATCGGATACCGTCTGTTCTACGAGGGGCAGAAGGACATATTCTTCCTGTTTTGGGCAGGAATTCAGCCATCCGCTTAAAACCTGATCGGTTTTTATGGCCAGTTCAAGCGCTTCCTGATGCTTTTTTATGATATGGAACAGTTCCATGCACATGCCGGCACAGCCCCATTCCGTCACTGCGATGCTGTTTAAAAACTCCCTGACTGTCTGTTCGGCGGAAGGCCGGGCTTCTTTATTGGGCATGCTTGGGGAAACTTCTTCGACTTTCCAGCCCATGAAGGAACAAAATTCAGGAATTGTTGCAACATATAGCTGGAAATCGGCCATGCGATCCAGGTTTTTCCGCACATGTATGGACAGGTCTTCGCAGCTGCCGGGATGCTCGACCCGCTGCAAGCCGCAATGCGCTTTGCCTGGATCTGGATTCAGCACCCACGTGATACCGTGCTTCGCATCCGCCAGCGGGAAATAATCCCGGTCAAAGGCAAAATCTTCCCCGGAAACGCCCAGGAAAATAATATGGTTTTCACGAAAAACCTTGCTTAATAATTGCTTTTTTGCTTCTGACAGCCCCCTCAGCTTTTGCTGGGCCGTGTCGATGGCCGTATCCGTATCCATAACGGAACCATGGACTTTATAGATGGGAAATCCCTTGTCATCAAAATCGGCATAATCCTCTTCGCGCAGATAGACAAAGCAGGGCATGCCATGCTCGTGAAAAGCTTGTTCGACCAGCGTGTCAAAATTCGTTGTAATGATTCCGGCTATTTCCCCGGTTTCAGCCAGTTGTGCAAGAAGATGATGGTTCCTGTTCGGATGTACCCCTTCCAGAATTTTTAAAAGCGGGAAATAGGCTTTTCCAGCCGAGTAATTAAACAAAAAATCAGATATTGTGGAAATGGGTACTTTTTGCAGGATTTCTTCGGCATCCAGCAGATTGCTGCCTGTTCCTGCGACCCGGGCCCCCGCTTCGCCGATTTCATGGATGATCAGTTTGTTATACTCCCGCCAGCTGAGAAGATTAGCCGGAGCCTCTTTCGAAATGCCCGCGCCGGCAAAAATTACAATGGGTTTTTTATGTATGGGCAATGGAATTCACCTCGTGTCATGAAAGTTTTTGCGCTGCTTGCGCATCAGTGCAATTCATTATACCATGTTTATTGCAAAGACAGGCTTTTTTTCTGTATAATTGAAATGTAACAAGAGTAGAAGGCCGGAGTGGAAGAAAGGGGGATTGATATATGTTTTGGGAGAGATTAGCAGATTCGGCGCGGACAAGCCAAATAAAGCATATCTTGCATAACAAAAAGGAAGTCTGTATTTTTGTAGGGGCGGGGGCATCCATTATGCATCCTTGCGGCCTTCCTTCTTTTCGGGAGTTAAATGACGCCCTGCTTGCGCATCTGTATCAGGATGTTGCGGCGGACCAAAGTCTTCCGGCTGCTTTGAAAGGGATTCATACAAAGCCGGAGCAGCTTCTCCAGATCATTTGGGATTACACGGACGGCTCGTTTAATCCTGTGGAATGCTTCCAGAACGTTGTGCCGAACCGAAACCACCATTTGATTGCGGAACTTGTGGAGCAAGGGGCTGCCTGCATTGTCACGCCTAATTTTGACCCCTGCCTGGAAAAAGCTCTGGAAAAAAAGAAGCTGCCTTTTCAGCTGTTTCATCAGACACCGGATACGGAAGCGGAAGCCGGCCGCCTGCTTAACGCAATAAAAGGAGGGAAAACGGTTATCTGGAAACCCCATGGCGACTGCAGGAAGCCGGAATCGCTTTGCTATACTCGGACAAAAGTGGCAAGGCTGAGCAATTCCCGGCATCTTCGCGATATATTTTCTTATATTATCCAACATTATCACATGCTCTTTTTAGGGTACAGCGGATATGATGATGATTTTTTCCCGATCCTTTATGAAATATATCCTGGTTCAGGAAGGCAGATTGTATGGAATTCATATAAAAAACCGGTGGAAAATGAACCGTGCTACTCGCTTTGGAAAAGATCTCAAGGAAACTTTCATTTCTGGACAGGAGATATGGGAGAGCTGCTGGAGGAGCTGGCAGGTGGATGTGTCTGCCATGCGGATGAAAAATCCGCATTCCAGTGGCGGGCGTATTTGGAACAGCAGTTTGAAACCGTGGTAAAATCAAAAAAAGCAGCTATGCTCGGCAAATATTTGAATGATTTCGGTTTAGTGGAAGAAGCGCGGAAGGTATGGCGGACAGGGCTTGGATTTTCGAAGCATGATATCATGCCTGAAGACCGGCTGCGGTTCCAAATGAATCTGGGAATGCTGAGCCAGGAAAAGGCATATGAAAAAGCGATGGAGGGAAAGTATTATTATATAGCGGAAATTGCGCTGGAAAACTTGATCATGGCATCTTTGGGGGCAGACAATGATCAGGAAACATCCCGGCTGTTGAGGGAATATTTAAAAAATTGCAGACGAGTTCCAAAGAATTATTTTAAAATGGGAAGGTATTACCAGTTTGTTTATGAAGCGAAAATAAAACTGTCGGGCAAGACTGCGCTGCAGCTGCAAAAGGATTTTGAAACGGCTTATCAGGCATTGACGCAAGAGGGGGAAATTATGGATGCCATTGGCCTGATGGTCAACCATTATTCGGCTGTAACCGCCCAAAACCAAGGAAAGCCGGAACTGCTGGAGGAGTCCGCTTTAAAAATTGACCAGCTGGTGCCTTATGGCAATAACTACGTGATTGCCAGCGCCTATTATTATATGGCTAATCTGGCGATTTCTACCAAGCAATATGATATGGCGCGGAGATACCATGAAAAATGCGTTCATGTGATGGAACTGTGCTGCGCAAACGGTTCCTACCAAGGGGAGCAGGAGATGGAACTATGGTCGTATATCTATCACCAGGAAGCGCTGATCGAATCGGATAAGCAAGTGGCCTTGCAAAAAGAGCAGATGGCGCTCCAAGCGGCCGAAAAACTGCAGGATGAAAAGCAGAAAGCTTGCCATAAAGGGTTTATTTATAGTAGTTTCTGCAGCATGTATATGCGTGACAATTATGACCTGGCAGTAAAATATGGAAGGATGGCCCTAAAATGCGGGAAGCAGTCGGGGTCATTGCAGAATATGGCGCGGACTCTTACCTATCTTGCAGTTGCCGATGCAAAACACGGAATGCGGCAGGAAGCGGTCCGCAAGTTCAGGGAATCTTATGCGATTCACCTGCAAATTCAGGAAGGGTTAGATTTTTTGTATGCCGTGCTGGATGAATGCAAAATAGAATTTTCGGAAATTCAGTGATTTCTTTTCCATGATGTGTTGTTTGAAAAGAAGAAAAAAGAGAAAGAGGTCTTTTTCATTTGACCGAAGAAAACTTTTTCTTTATAATTAATAATGGAGATAAGGGGAAAATATATTTTTCTAAAGAATATTTGCAAAAACGGTATTTACAAATCTGGAAAAATATGGTAGTATAATCTCAACCGATAAAGCGGTTATGTAAGAGGGGAATTTTACATGGGAGATAGTAGACGTTGAAGTTTTTGACGGAGATGTCTACTATTTTTTTCTTATAAAGTATTTAACCAAATAATCTTATTAAAAATCAAGAAGCCTTGTTGCTATGACGGGAGGTTGGCAGGAACAAAGGGGGGAAGAAAACGGAAGATAAAGGATGATGGTGGGAAATGATTAGGTTTTCGGAGCTGATAAACATGGTGATCCTGACGGGCGCGGCGGTGGTTTTGCTGGAGGTAATATTCAGGAACAACAACGCGATCTTATGGCTGGATGCCAGACTCCTGCTGGGATGCATGATGGCTATGGTGTTGCGCCTGTTTATTCTGGCAGATTCGCCTGTGGCGAATAATGTTCCGATATTTCGGGTGTATCCAGAACTTTGCCGTTTTTTGCGAAAAACATTGTTCTATTGGAATGAAATAGAGGTCAATAGTGTAATGGTTCTACAGATGCTGTGGATAATAGGAGCAATGTTTTCTGCAATATATCGTATCTGGGGATATATCATGACACAAAGAGGGATTAGGAACTATAAGAGGTTGAGGAATCCGCAATATGTCGGAACAGTGAAACAGATCAATAAAGAACTGGGGAGAAAAGCGAAATTCCGTCTTGTAACATCAAAAGAACTTGGTGCGCCATGCATATTCGGTGTTTTTAAGCCGTATATAGCGATGCCGGAAATGGAGTTGAAGTCAGAGGAAATCTATTTGGTAATGAAACACGAGATGCTCCACTATTATCGAGGAGACATGGTTGTTAAAATATTGTGCGAAGCCCTGAAAGCGGTTTATTGGTGGAATCCGTTTGTATATCGTTTGAGTGATCTGATTGCCAGTATGCAGGAAATCAACGTGGACTTTCGGATTGTGAGAGGGTTGCCCGAAATGGAGCAGTTGGAGTATGTGGATTGCTTGGTGAAGGTAGCACGGAATAGAGAGAAGAGAAAACGGGAAAATCAGTGGGAGATCAGCTTTCGGAAGGAGAGTCCTTCGGAAGTAAATAAAAGGATCCGACTGATGTTACAAAATCAAGAGACCAGCAGGAAAAAGACGACAGCGAGCTTTTTATTGTCAGCAGGAATATTGTGTTTGATAGTGATAGGACCGAATATATTGACTTTTGAGCCATATGCGATACCAGAGAAAGATGCAGTAGGAAGTGTGGCAGGAAAAGAAGGGATAATCTTTTACTTAGATAATAGAGATGGAACTTATGACATATATGTAGATGACCAGTATTTTAAAACAACAGTAGAAATATTTGATAAGCATATACCAATTTATGATAGTTTGGAGGAGGTAAAAAGGAATGATTAAAAAGTCACTTAAGAAAAATATTTTACTTATGGCATCGGCGATGGTAATACCGTTTATGGTTGCAGGTGCTTATAGCACAACTTCCCAGGCATGTGAAGTGGAAGTGGCTGAAGATAAGAATATGCCTTCAGAGAGCGGTGTGGCACGTTCACCAATTATTGAACGCAGATATAAAATGGTAGATGGAGTATTATATTGGCGTTTATATAATTATTCTGATGAATGCTGGATTGGTGAATGGGAACCTGTTCCGATTAAAGAACCATAAAAATATTAATAAAGTTGTGAATGGTGCTGGTTATGCTATGACATATTAAAAGGAGCTGCCGCTTTAAAGAATGAAATTACTTAAAGCGACGGCTTCATTTATGTTATTTTCTTGGTACGATCTTGCTATGAAGTTTCAAATATTCTTCCAGTCATTCGTATCTTCATATAATAGTCACAATTTAAATCATATATTTCCTGCATAAATATTCCCATTTCAGGAAACCTTTTCAATTTAGCCAGTGTTTTGGAAATATGCGCGGAAAATCGGTCAGTTCTTTTTTGGACATAATTATCTTTAATCTTCTTTCTAATCGCTTCCCGTTTCAATAAAGCAATTTTGGAATAAATAATCTTTCTCCGTATTATATTTTAGTTAATTCTTTCTCAACATCTTCTTCAGAATAGAAGCCATGTTCCTTGGCAGATTTTTCTGCCGCGTTTATCTTTTCTATAAAGACCTAAAATGCATTGCTTTTTAGTTTGTCAGTATTAATCAACTGCTTTGTAAAACTTTCCTGAGCCATTAAGTTTATTTTTTTTGTAAGTTCTGCTGTTATCACGTATTTCGCCTCCGATTTTATAATCAAAGCCAAATAATATTATATCCATGAAGTAAAAATAATTTACGGAATTTTAAAATCTTTCATAATTTATTATATTCAATAAGATATTTCTCTTCAATGATTTTCTTGAGGGTTTATAAAAGTTCAAAGATTGTATGCCCCGGGCTAGTGTCCATTTCAAGAGGAACATAGAGTTGATTGCTCTTTTAGCATTTATAAAATAATCTGTTGTTAAAACAATGAATAAAAATAGTGGTTTTTGAGAATATATTATGTGTTGTTAAAAGTTTAATTGAAGTTTATAGAAGATGGATTTACACATAAAAGTAAATATGCTAAAATGAGGGGACGATGGGGAAGTTGGTAAAAGGGAAATTTTCATTTTCAAAAATGGTAAAAAAGAAATTGGAAATTAATGGGATTTTTACCATTATTTGTGGTATACTAGAAACTGGATGGGGCGCATGCAACAATATAAGATTGTATTTGCCGATAAAAATCCACAATATCAAAAGATGAAAATGGAGACGATGACTATGGGAAAGAAAAAGAATAGGTATGATTTGCCGGAACGAGAAGTGGAAATCCTTTATACTTTATGGGACGCAGGAAGACCGTTGCTGGCTTCGGAAATGGCAGATGAAGGCGAAGAGCTGAAATTGGCTACTGTACACACAACGTTGAAAAGGATGCTGAAGAAGGGGCTGATAGAGGTAGTTGATTTTGCGAAGAGCGGGAACGTATATGGCAGATGCTACCAACCAACGTTTGGCCTGAAAGAATTTGAAATGGAGAGGCTGTCCAGCAGTTTTGTTAAAAAACGTTGTAAGGATATTACCACGTCTAATTTTGTAGCTGCTCTTTTGGAAACGAAGGAGGATGATGTAGTTAAAGAGGAATTGGATGAGCTGGAAAAGATGATAGAAGAACAACGGGAGAGGATACGGACGAAAGAAGAAAACAAATAATTTACGGGAAGAAATGGGGACAGCGAGAAATGATCAGGTTTTCAGAGATGGTAAACATGGTGATCCTGACAGGAGCGGCTGTAGTCTTGCTGGAGATAATATTTAGGAATAACAATGTCATTCTGTGGCTGGATGTCAGGCTTTTGTTTGGGTGTATGCTGGCTGTGGCATTACGTTTGTTTATTTTGGCTGATTCTCCAGTAGCGAGTAACATTCCAATATTCAGCGTATATCCCGAATTATGTCGATTTTTAAGGAAACCATTACTGTATTGGGGGAGCATATCTATTAGTGGAATGATGTTTTTACAGATTCTTTGGATAATAGGTGCAGTAATTTCTGCTTTATATCGTATTTGCGGATATGTTGTGACGCAAAAGAGAATCAGGATATATAGGAGGCTAAGAGATCCGAGGTTTGTTGAAGCTGTGAAGCGGATCAATGAAGAATTGGGAAGAAAAGCAAAATTCCGCCTTGTTACCTCAAGCGAATTGAGGACACCTTGCATATTCGGTGTTTTCAGGCCATACATAGGAATTCCGGAAATGGACTTGAAGCTGGAGGAAATATATCTGGTGCTGAAGCATGAAATGCTCCATTATTACCGGGGTGATATGATTATTAAAATATTGTGCGAAGCTTTAAGGGCAGTTTATTGGTGGAATCCGTTTGTATATATGCTGGGTGATCTGGTGTCCAGTATGCAGGAAATCAATGTAGACTTTCGGGTTGTGAGAGGGCTGCCAGAGATGGAGCAGTTGGAGTATGTGGACTGTTTGGTTAAGGTGGCACGTAACAGAGTGAAAAGGAAACGGGAAAATCGGTGGGAGATTAACTTTCGGAAGGAAAGTCCGTCTGAAGTACATAAGCGGATTAGTTTAATGCTGAAAAATCAGGAAATTAGTGGGAAGAAGACAACAGCTAGCTTTCTGTTGGCGACAGGAATATTATGTATGATAGCATTAGGTCCCAATATACTGACTTTTGAGCCATATGCAATACCAGAAGAAGATGCTGTAGGAAGCGTAGCGGGAAAAGAAGGAGTAATTTGCTATCTGGATAATAAGGATGGAACCTATGACATATATGTGGATGGACAATATTTTAAGACAACAATAGAAATTTTTGATGAGCATATTCCAATTTATGAGAGTTTAGATGAAATAATAGGAAATAATTAGAATATATGTTATACCTTCCACAAAACACTTTATAAAGCCATTGCCCAATGCCTTTCCATTTTTGCTCCGACACAAAATGGAAAGAAAGGAACGCTTCGCATAAGGAAGCGTCTCTCAGGCTGTAAACAAAGTCCGGGGTACGGTTTTCGGGTTTGTATATGAAAAGAGCAGGAAGAATCCTTGTTTTTAGGATTTGTCTGCTCTTTTCTGATATCATAGAAATATCAAGGAAAGACGCGGTGATTTCATGACGATCCAGAATGCGAGTAAGAAAAGAGAACGGGTTCAGATATTCTGCATGAAGAATCTGTACTGGATATATGGCCTTGCGAATTGCTGTGATCATTGGCGAAGGTAAGCAGCGGCATAACGTTAATTGTTTTCTATAAAAGCCTTCCTTTTCGGCCTCTGGTTAATTTGGCTTGAAGTGCTGATTGCTATGGAGTAAGCATTGCAGATTGCGTAAACTATAAGTGCAATAGAATTCCTTTTGGTGTGAAGCTGGAACAGCCCAGAGGGGAAACCATGTCGGCTACGCTGGAAGCAGAGCGCATTGTGCATGATCCGAGTGTGAAGCACAATTCTGATGTGGAGGAAGCCCTCAAGAAGCTGAAAAGATGAGATGTGCCAGTGCTGGCATTGTCCCGCATGGATCCAACAGTGATTTGTTTGGCAAATAATATCTACTGAAGAAGCAATTCTTTTGGTAATAAAGTCATATGAATTCTGTTAGTTCTTTAAATTTCTCTCTCGAATGAAAATCACAGAAAATTTGAATTTCAGGGCAAAAAATAGAGCCTGGAACCTGTTTTTTTGATTCCCGGCTCGTTAATGCCATTTACGCATTTTGGTCTGTTTTTAAATTTCTCACTTCGTCAACAGAAAGGCCAACAAATTCCGCAATCTTTTCAAGCGTTATTGTTCCATCTTCCAGCATTTTCTTGGCAACATTTATCATTCCCTCTTTCAATGTCTGATTCCTCATATCCTCCATAGCCCGGCACATAATCTCGATTCCCTCCTTGCTCTCTTTGAAAAATCTCACCCTGTCCGCCAGTGTCCCATAGTACATATCCGCTGCGTCTGTGCAGGAGAAGTCATGCATTAACTTCCCGATTGGCGTATCTCCACGGTAAGCGCCATTTACATACAGTATGTGCGAACCGTCCTCAAATCTTTCCCCGGTTCCTAAAAAGCACCGCTCAATCGGATAGAGCGGCAGCCCTTTTCCCATTACGTCATTCTCTGTGATAAAGATTACCCACGTTTCCGGTAGCTTGTCGAAGTCCTCGCCTTTCTTCAAAAGGTTTGCATCCATCATGCTACTATTGTACCTTGCCCTTTTTCTCCCGGCTCCTTTGTCGGAGCGCTGTACCTCCATATTCAGTTTCGCCCCTGTGCTGTCCGTAGCCAGAATATCCAGCCTTACTGAACGGTTCAGCAGATTCTCCACAAATACTTGGGTGCGGACATCCAGCACCTTTAAATCCGGCTTTTCCAGTACAATCTGCAATACCAGTTCTATGCTTGCCGTATCTCCCTCAAAACACTTTGTGAGGAAATCATCATCAAGCAGGCGAAAGCCTCTTAGCCTCTGTAAATCTTCCTGATGTTTCTGGTCTATCTGTTCCGTCACTGTCAATCTTCCCACCTGCTTCCCCTTCTGTTTTCGCATCTTCATACTACCATAAACTTCCCGATTTTACAAGCACATGGCTATTTGTGTAGTGTATTCATTACTTTTCAGTCAACCAATAGCTATTGTAAGAGAAAAGAATAATACTCCCTATTGTCCCGCTTTTTATCAAGAACACCAAATCTATTTATCGTTTTTATAGACATGTATGGATTTTTGCCAGTCAATTATTGCAGGGATTCCTTTGCGTGGTTGCGTTTCTCCTGCGCTTTCTGCTGGCAGGGGCTTAAGGCAGGGGGCATGAAATATGCTCTAAATGAGCTCTTAACTAACCATGAAAAAATCTCGTGGTTAAGAAGTCCTGATAATTGGACACATAGTATGATAGTATTATTGAAAAAGAAGAGGTAATGCTATGTTTTATACGATTGAGCTGTTTGCTGGCGCTGGTGGACTGGCATTGGGAATTGAAAAAGCAGGATTTGAAACGCTTGGATTGATTGAATTTGATAAAGATGCGGCAGATACATTGAAAAGAAACAGGCCTGATTGGAATGTCATTCATGATGATATCGCCAATATTTCTTGCTTAGACTTGGAGGAATATTTTCATTTGGACAGGGGGGAATTAGACTTACTTTCTGGTGGAGCGCCCTGCCAGGCATTTTCATATGCAGGAAAAAGACTTGGATTGGAAGATGCCAGGGGAACGCTTGGTTACAATTGGAATCAGGAAGGATTTGACAGATAAAATAAAATATACTTTTCCAAAGCCTCATGACTATAAGCCGGTTTTAAGGGATGTTTTATTTGACTGCCCGGATAGCCCGCAACATCCCTTATGGGGAGAAAAAGAGGAGAATTTTCGAATTGGTTCCTGCGGGCGGGTGCTGGAGAGACATAGATCCAAAGATAGCAAAAGAATATATGAAAAGCTGTTGGGATATGGAAGGAGGGCGCACTGGAATTTTGCGAAGAATGAGCCTGGATGAACCGTCATTGACAGTATTAACATCCCCGTCACAAAAGCAGACAGAACGCTGTCATCCGTTGGAGGCCAGGCCGTTTACTATAAGGGAAAATGCAAGATGTCAGACTTTTTCGGATGAATGGGAATTTTGTGGGAAAGTCTCATCACAGTATAAACAAGTCGGGAATGCGGTTCCCGTTAATTTGGCATACGATATTGCGATCGAAATACATAATTCGCTTAAGATGCTGGAAAAAAAGAATAATTCAGGGAAGCGATATAATAAGATGGGCGTTAGGTTTTATATGGAAAGAGGATGCTGCAAAAAGCTTTGCGGAGCATTGGATAAAAATCCATTGTAAAAGAAGAGGGTTTAAGGTACAATTACTTTGAAAATTTATGCGCGGTTCACATAAAAAGGAAGGCATTTTATATGAGCGAATGGAATGAAAAGAATCCAGCCGGATTGGATAGAAAATATAATTTCATAGATTTATTTGCGGGCTGCGGCGGATTGAGTGAAGGGTTTTACGCACAGGGCTTTAATGCCTTGGCTCATGTAGAAATTGACCATTTTGCTTGTGAAACGTTGAAAACGAGAATGAAGTATTATGGCTATGATGATGTGGAAAAGGCTGTTTTGGAGGAAGATATTACTTCGAAGGGCATTCTTGCAAAAATAAAGAAGGCTGTTGGAGAGCAGTCGGTTGATCTTATTATTGGGGGGCCGCCTTGCCAGAGTTTTTCGCCTTTGGGAAAAGCGAAAGACGAGAACAATATGCAAGACGATCCAAGAAATTATTTGTTTGAAAATTATGTTAAGGTTTTGAACTATTTTAAGCCGAAGCTTTTTGTGTTTGAGAACGTTACGGGATTGCTTGATACAGAGGTGAAAGGAAAAAGCATTTTCAAGATGATTCTTCGCCGTCTTAGAAGAAATTACCGGGTATTAGGCGATGAGGATACAATAGTGTTCAATGCTACAAACTATGGCGTTCCGCAGGAACGGAAGAGGGTAATTCTAATCGGCGTAAGGAAAGATATCAATATAGCGGCGGAGGATGTATATAAGGAGATAAAAAAGACGCATTATTTGCCTGGCGCGCCAAGCGGGGCGGAGAAAGGCTTGAAAAAATATGTAACGGTAAAAGATGCCATTGGCGATCTTCCAAAACTGCAACAAGGGCAGGGCGAAAAGAGCATGGACTACCCGAATGAATATGATTCCTGCAATCCCTATGTTAAGAAAATCAGGAAGAGAAGCGACAGGAAGCTGCGGGATCATGTGGCCCGCAGGAACAACGAAAAGGATGTCGAGCGGTATCGGGCCATGGCAGAAAACCATTGGAATTTTTTAGAGCTATTGGAACATAGACCGGATCTGGGACACGAGAAAAAGCGTGTTTTCTTCAACAGTTACAAAGTGCAATGGTGGGATATGCCGGCAAGAACGATAATTGCCCATCTTTATAAAGACGGAAACCAGTTTATACACCCTGATCCAGACCAGGGACGCAGCATTACAGTAAGGGAAGCTGCAAGGCTGCAGTCGTTTCCGGATGATTTTGTTTTTGAAGGCTCAAGGTCGGAACAGTTTAAGCAAATCGGAAATGCCGTGCCGCCGATGCTGGCGGAAGCAATTGCAAATGCCGTGCGGCTGCAGCTTGAAAAAATAGAACAGGAGCAATAAATATATGTATCAGCCAATTGCTGACTTGAAAAAATGGGATAATGCGGCTAAGCGCTATTATAAAGAAAAGATCGAGATCTTTATAAAAACCGTGATGGCTGTGTCCAAAAAAGAAGGCATCTCATGGAATGTTTCTTATGATGATGGCGCTGTGGATCTTTTTATCGAAATGGGCTTTATCAAACAGGCTGATGATCTCGATCTTTTGAAAGCGCTTCTTAAGGGAGAAACATATAAAGATTTTATGAGGTGCGGGACAGTTGTAGCCCGAAACCGTAATACATATGATTCCTATCTTCTGAAATTGAATGAAAAAGCTCGAAAAGAATTACAGTACAAAGAGTCAAAATCAACAAAGCTGCGTTTAGTGGATTTGTTTTGCGGCGCAGGAGGATTAAGCCTGGGCTTCATAAGAGAAGGCTGCCGTGTGGTTTTCGCCAATGATATCGATGAGCTTTGTATGGAAACATATAAGTATAATCATCCTGAAATTTCGGAGGAAAACGTCATATGCGGAGATATCAGGAAGATAGTGGACAGCATTGATGACTATATTTCCGGGGATATAGACATTGTAATAGGAGGACCGCCATGTCAGGGATTTAGCTCTGCAAACAAACATCACAGGGTAATCAATGATCCCCGCAACGAACTGTATAAATATTATATTAAAGCGATTGAGAAACTTGCTCCTAAAATCGTGGTTATGGAAAATGTAAGAGGGATGTTAAAAGTTGCAAATCAGGTAGTGGAAGATTACGAATCCATATGTGCAAAAAAAGGAGATCAGGAATACCGCTATAAAGTAACAAACAGTCTTCTTAATTCTGTTGACTTTTCGGTAGCGCAAAGTCGGGAAAGGCTCATATATATTGCGATCAGGAATGATATCGTGGAAAGAACCGGCAAGACGCCGGAGCTTATATTTAAGGCCATTGATGCGAACAGGAAAAATGCAGCGGTGTTTAACCTGTCAGCCGCATTGGAAGGCGTAAGACCTTTGGAACCGCCAGAAGTTATGGGCGTTGGGGAATTAGATACTGAGGGGGCCGGGAGAAAGATTGACGTTAATCCGTTTGACGGTCGTGAAAACGAATACCTTCGCCTTATAAATGATGACAGGAGCATTCCGCTTGTGTATAACCATAAAGCAAGATACTGCAGCCCTGTCAACCATGAGATATACCGAAGATTAAATCCAGGGGATGATGCTACCGATCCTAAAATTGCCGATATTATGCCTTATGCGCATAGGAATGATAAGTTTAAGGATAAATATTTTAAGCTTTATGCAGACAGGCCATGCCGGACAATTACGGCGCATTTGCGTTCGGACTGCCATTCGCATATTCATCCGACAGAGGCAAGGACTCTGACGCCAAGAGAAGCCGCAAGGGTACAGTCTTTCCCGGATGATTATTTTTTCCTCGGGCCTTATTTAAAGACATATATTCAGATTGGAAATGCTGTGCCTCCGTTAATGGCAAGAGGAATAGCACATGAATTGATAAAACTGCTGGGCGGTGATAAGGATGAAAATTGAGAGTTTTATGAAACGGTTGAATGCGACGGAACTGGGAGAAGGCACCGCAAATGATACCTACATAGCTATTCCAAGGGATGTCGATTTGTCCTGCATATTGGAGAACCAACAAGCAATGACTATATTTGACCGTGTGGAAGGAGTTCTTTATACTCCTGAGAATTCGAATATTAAATATGTCCAGACCGGGCAAAACAATCAAGAGCGAATATCGGGGTTAGGGCAATACTTTCGCCGTATGAATGCAAATGTCGGCGATGAAATACTCATCGAGAAGGTTGAAGATGGCAATGGTTATGCTTTATATCTCGATTTTAGCCACAGGGATGTTATCGTGTTCCAGAAGAATAAAGATTGGGTTGAAATCTTGACCCCAGGCCGTATGGAGCCTTATAGGATGGATATGGATTATTTTTTGGATGTCATTTATCGGGATAAACGAGTGCGGCTGTATGTTAAGTATCTTGGACAAAAGAGGAAGAAAAAAACATCTCCTGCGGACACGGCAGCGTATGATTTGCTGATTGACGATAAAAGTATTCTGCCTGATTATGAATATTTGGATTATATCGAAATTAACAATGGGGATGAAGAAAAAAGACTTGCAAGAATGAAAACATATATGCTTTTGTCGATCGACACGATGAGCGCAGGAGGAGATGAAAAATGAATTATTACATACTGATTCTTGAGGAAAAAGTAAAATCTTTCTCGCTGGTTGGTTATGGTGAAAAGTGTGCCGTGTCGCTTATGTTGAAAGGATATTCCAATCCTTTGGAAACGCTTTCCGAAGGCGATAAAATTATCGGATATATTGCTGGCACGGTAAAAGCCTTCTGCTATCTGTTCGATGTAGGATTCGATCATGATAAACAGCAAATATATCTGGAAAAGACATTCGAGACAAAAACAGGCGCAAAGCTTGCGGCTGTTCCTTCGGAATTGAAAGATCTGATCAATGCGAGAGAACAGACAGAGTCGTTTATTAATATAATGGGCGAACAATATCGGCAAATCCTGTCGCTGATGATGAACATGGTTTCTTCTTGGGGAAATGCCGCTATAGAAAAGAGTGAAGAAGGCGAAATAGATGAAGCAAAACGCTTACAAGGAGGAACGAATACTCTTCTTTACGGCGTTCCAGGTTCTGGGAAGAGCTGGACTATCGAGCATGAATACTGCCATGAAGACAGTGTTGTGGAACGGCTTGTATTTCATTCGGATTATACAAATGCAGATTTTATTGGACAAATCCTCCCTGTTGTTGATGCGGAAAAGCAAGTTACATACGAGTTTACGCCTGGTCCCTTCACCGCAATCCTAAGAGATGCATATCGACATCCGCTGCGGGAGCATATCCTCATTATTGAAGAAGTGAACCGCGGCAACGCGCCGGCAATTTTTGGCGAGGTGTTCCAGCTGCTCGACAGGATGGTCGAGCCAAAGACAGTGGAAGGGATTGCTTATGCAGCGGGTACAAGCGAGTACGGAATCACGCACAAATATATGGCAGAGAAAATATACGGAGATCCCGCTCACAAGGTGCGCATTCCTTCCAACCTTTCTATTGTAGGTACGATGAATACTTCCGACCAGAACGTGTTCACGCTTGATACGGCGTTCCAGCGCAGATGGAGGATGCGCCTGGTTGAGAATAACTTTGATCATGTTCGGCCATCCCTTGCCAACGCGCGGATTCTTGATACTGAAGTTACCTGGCAGAAATTCTGCGAAACGATCAACGGCATTATTGTTGCCAACAAGGCGAAGATGGCATCTGCAGAGGATAAAAGGCTGGGCGTTTATTTCATACATGAAAGCGATGTGATTTTTGACCAGAGCGCGGTACCTTCGGAGGGATATGACTTGCTCCTTACGGAATACAATTCTCTTCTGCGTAATGAAGCGGCTGGGGACATGCCGGAAGATAAAAAGCAAAGGCTTGCTATGATCAGGGAGGCGCTTAAGCACAACCGTATGTTTTCGGAGAAAGTCATCAAATATTTGTGGGATGATGCGTTTAAATTTAATTCGGAGGCATTGTTTGATACCGATCACATGGAGAGTTTGGAGCAGGTCATCCGCTCTTTCGTGTATGCAAAAGGGCGTGAGCGGTTCAAGATTTTCAAACCGGCTGTTCGGACCTCTCTTTATCCTGATACGCAGGCATGATGATGTGCCAAATGGAAAGCGGGGTGGGCAACTGCTATGGATTTACAAAAGAGTATTAGAGAACGCTGTCATGTCAATAAGAATGGCGAAGGAGACCGCTTTGTCGGCGTAAAAGCGGATACGGATGATGCAGTGATTTATTTTCCGATAGGCTACCAGCTTCCGCCGAATGACGATGATCTCCGTGCGGATATAAACAATCTGTTATGCGTGCTTGCCGCATTCAGGAAAGAGGACAAACTGATAGAGGAATCAAAGCCTGTGCCGCCGGGAACCGTTGGCTTCCCGATGCATGCTTACCTTAAGGTGATACGAGATTTCCTGCGGAAAGGCCGTTATTATATGGAAACGGATCCGCGTTTCAAGACGGATACCAAGGGCAGCGCATCATGGCCCCGTACGGTTCGGGAACAGAGAGCGCTGGTGCAGAAGAACGGCTCCCTGATTTTCACAAACATGACGGTTCGCTCTGTTACTCCCAATGCAGACAAGAAAATTACGCAGATTCACAGATATTGCGTGTACGAGGCGTTCGATAAGATGGGATGGCTCTATGTTCCTTATATGCCGGAGAAGCCGGGACCTCATCCGGATAACAGAGAAGCCATTTATATATTGGAAAAGAAACTGGCATCCACACATAATGACGTGGAGCAGGAACTGTTTTCGGCTATGGTATCCATGATGAAATATATGGACGGGAAGTCTTCCGAAAAGCAATACTTTTTCGGCACGGATTTCTTTGAGCGTATTTGGGAGAAAATGATTGATAAGGCATTCGGAATTGAGGACAAGGATTGCTATTTCCCGCGCACCAGGTGGCTGCTCGATTATGGCCCAAACAAGTCGAAAGCTCCGTTGCAGCCGGATACCATAATGATTTACAACGGCAAGGTTTATGTGCTGGACGCAAAATGGTACCGATATGGATACAGCGGCAGCCCTGATCATTTGCCGAATGGTCCCGATATCAACAAGCAGATTACCTATGGGGAGTACATAGAACGCGCCATGGGAGTGCCGAGCGCCAATTTGTATAACGCGTTTATTATGCCGTTCAATCGCGAAGATAATCCTTTCTTTGAATTGGGGGCTGACGGCAATCCGATACCATGTGTTACAGACAATATCGGAAATATCGGCGAGGCTGTCGGCAATTGGAAGCCTGACCCCAAAAATTATGAGCGTGTGCAAGACATTGTGGTTGATACTCGGTTCCTGATGTACAACTACACCGGCATGCCGGATCAGTGGAGACGCCAGCTCGCAGAAGCCATAGAGAAAGTGGAATCCCGTCCTCCCGTTCCGAGACCGGCAACATAAAGAACAGAGGATCCACTTTCGGGCATCCGCCTCCAATGCTGTTTTAAGACAAAAACAAATGCACTATTTTATTATAAACGTCCTGGTAAGGTTGGTAACGCATGGGGAGGTCCAGCCAGGTTTTTTTATCCACGATACTTTTGCGGTGGGAAAAGGTGGAGAAGCCGTCTTTTCCGTGGTAGGAGCCCATTCCGCTCGCGCCGAAGCCGCCGAATCCCATTTCGCTGGTGGCAAGATGGATGACGGTATCATTGATGCAGCCTCCGCCAAAGCCGCAACGGGAAGTCACCTTCTTTGCCGCCTGTTTATCGGAGGTAAACAGGTAGAGGGCGAGGGGGCTTGCCATGGAATTGATCGTCTGTATGGCATCGTCCAGGGAATCATAGGTGAGTATGGGAAGAACGGGGCCGAAGATTTCTTCCTGCATGACGGCATCCCCGAACGTGACAGAGTCCAGGACGGTCGGTTCGATGCGGAGAGCCGCTGGGTCAGCATTTCCTCCATGGGCGATTTTTTCCTGGACGATCAGGCTCAGGATTCGGTTAAAATGTTTTTCATTGATGATTTTCCCATAGTTTTCATTTGCCAGGGGATTGCTGCCGAATTGGAGTCGAATTTGTTTTTTTATTTCCGACAACAGCCGGTCTTTGACCGAAGCGTCGCAGTAAATATAATCGGGGGCGACGCATGTCTGTCCGCAGTTTAAAAATTTGCCGAATACGATGCGTTTTGCCGCCAGTTTGAGGTTGGCGCTTTTTTCTACGATACAAGGGCTTTTGCCGCCGAGTTCCAGCGTGACAGGGGTAAGGTGGGCGGAAGCCTGTTTCATCACTTCTTTTCCTACGTCCTGGCTCCCGGTAAAGAAGATATAGTCGAACTGTTCTTTTAAGAGGCATGTATTCTCCGCGCGGCCTCCTGTGACGACAGAGACATATTTTCCGTCAAAACATTCGGCGATGATTTTCTGCATGAGCGCGCTGGTATGGGGGGAATAGGCGCTCGGCTTTAAAACTGCCGTATTTCCGGCGGCAATCGCATCCACCAACGGCTCCATGGTGAGCAGGAAAGGATAATTCCAGGGACTCATGATGAGCACGACGCCGTAAGGGGACGGCTTGGTATAGCTCCTGGAATGGAACTGCGCCAACGGGGTATGCACGGTTTTTTCCCGGGAAAAGGAGCGGATATGCCGGATCATATAGCTGATTTCACTGAGAGTCAGCCCTGTCTCGCACATATAGCTTTCAAACCCGCTTTTGCCCAGGTCCTTTTGGATCGCTTCGCTGATGGCGCGTTCCTGCTTCTGGATGCAGAGCTTCAGTCTTTTTAAGGCTTGTATCCGAAAATTCACGTCCAGCGTAGCGCCGGTATGAAAAAAAGCCCGTTGTTTTGTTACGATATTTTTGATGTCCGTTTCATTCATGGCGGTTTTCCTTTCTGTTTGGCGGCAGGGTGTTTTAGTGTTCCATAAGCATATAATAAAATGGTTCCAATTCTTTCGCATCCATTAATACGGGGACGGGATAAAGAGGATTGGCTTCCTTGTCTGCGTAACGGGAAAGTTTTGGAATGTCCTCTTCTTTGATTTCACCGATGGTATCGCCGATCTGGAAACGTTTTTTCATTTCCCTGACTGCCAGGATAAAGTCGGAGGCCGCCTGTTCCTTCGGCGTGTCTTTGCCAGCGATTCCGATTTCAACGGCGAGGCTGGCCAGTTTTTTATGGATGGCCGCCCCGTAAGCTTCCAGTACAAACGGGAGCAGGATAGAATTGGCCAGGCCGTGGGGGACATTATATTCCCCGCCGAGGGAGTGTGCCACTGCGTGGACATAGCCGACATAAGATTTGGTAAAGGCGCATCCGGCATAATAGGAAGCCTTCATCATATTTCGGCGTGCTTCAATGTTGCTTCCGTCCGAGTAAGCATTGTCCAGATTTTCAAAAATCAGTTTGACGGCGAGCAGGGCATCCTTTCTTGTCCCGGGGGTAGTGGATCGGCCGATGTATGCTTCTATGGCATGGGTAAGGGCATCCATCCCGGTAGTGGCCGTGATGAAAGGCGGGAGACTTACTGTGACTTTGGGATCCAGGACGGCATATCTGGGGATGAGCGGAAAGTCGTTGATCGCGTATTTATGCCTTGTTTCGGCATCGGTGATGACGGCGGCCAGAGTGGTTTCGCTTCCGGTTCCGGCTGTCGTGGGGATGGCGATGAGAAGCGGCAGTTTTTTATGTACTTTTAAGATACCTTTCATTTTTGCAAGGGAAGCCTTCGGCCTGGCGATACGCACCCCAAGGGCTTTGGCGCAGTCCATGCTGGAGCCGCCGCCAAAACCGATGATGGCGTTGCAGCCTTCGGAAATATACATTTCCATGGCTTCTTCCACATTCGCTGTCGTCGGGTTGGCTACTGTCTTATCATAAATGGAATAGGGGATGCCGCTCTCAGAAAGCGCTTTTTGCAGGCGTTTGGTAAGCCCGGCTTTTTGAATGCCTTGGTCCGTGACGATCAGGACGCGGCCGCAGTGCTTTTTGGACAGGATGTCAGGGATGTTTTTGACGCTGCCGATGATCCGGGGCTTCCTGTAAGGAAGGAAGGGCAGCGCGATTTTGAGCGCGGTTTGGAATGTCCTGCAATAAAATTTTTTCCATGGTTTCATTCTGGTTCGGTCCTTTCTGCTAATTCTATGCAAATCTGGTTTAAATTTTCGGCAATGCGGAAGAGGACGCGATAAAAAATCTCCCGTTCCTGTTCCGTAATCCCCAGGCTGCCGCTGGCGACGGCGGCCTCGATCCGTTCGTTGATCTGGAGGGCGTATTTCCGGCCGGTGCTGGTAAGCATGGCCCTAGCCCGGTATTTTCTGCTGTCGCTTTCGGCGGCGTAGCGGATAAACCCCTCCCGGGCCATGTCGGAGAGGATCCTTGAAATGCCGGCCTTATTTTCCTTGCACAGCCGACACAGGTCAGCGGCGGTAAGGCCGCCGGGAACCCGGCTGAGGTGGTGGAGACACATAACATAAGTGCTTTTCAGGCCGAGCGACCGCATATGGTATTTTTTGATTTTTTGGATGTTTTTGTAAATTTGCGCGATGGTGGTCGCGAAATTCTCAAATCGGTTTATCATGGCTGCCTCGCAAGCTGGTAGTTTCAAACAAAAAGTTGATCGCTCAACAAAGAGACTATATACCATAGAAGTTGATTTGTCAACATCATAGAGGGAGAGAAAAAAACTTTTTTTCGGGTATTTTTTTCATAAATTTCAAAAAAAAATAAAAAAATTATTTACATCCATAATCATTAGTGATATGATGGTATTAGTTTTTAATGAGTATTGGTTTTATGTAGGTAATGAAGCGGCGGTATTGTTAAGCGAATTGCAGACAATACCGCCGCTTTTCAATTTAAGAAAATGGGGGCATATGAAGAAGCAGAGCAGTAAAAAAAGCTTGAGGCTGGTGCATGTTGCCATTGCTTCGAGTTGTGGGAGCCGGATACCGCAGGAGGCAGAAAAAAGGGTCGCTGCGGCTATGGAAAGTGACGGGAGATTTGAGTGCCAGCTGACTTCTTACCAGAACATGGCAGGGATGATGAACAGCCGGAAAGTTTTTGGTCTTATTATTTTGTTTGTAAAGGGGGACGGCGCGGACGATCTGAAGCCGGAGGAAATGCGCAGGCTGAAAAATGCTGCCGGCAGAATTATCTGTGTGGCAGAGGGGATGGGATTTTTAAAAGACGCATTTCGGATAGGGGTATTCCGCTATGTGCTTTGGAAAGATATGGCGAAAGAACTGGAAGAGGCCGTCGGGGATGTTCTGCAGGAAATAGAGCCGGCCAGCGGTCTGCGACTGACGATCAAAGGGGAAGACAAGTGGGTGCCGTTTGAGGATATTTATTATATAGAGGCATTTGGCGACGAAGCGATTATTTATAAAAAGGATACTTATTCCACCGTGCGCAAGACAATGGATTATTTATTGGAACAGCTGGGCAATGCATTTTACAGGTGCCATAAGTCTTATATCGTAAATTTCGACTATGTGCAGAGAATAGACAGTGACAGTGTGATTTTGAAGGATGCCCGGAGCGTGCCGGTATCGGTCAGGCGCAGAGGAGGATTGGTAAAAATATACCACCGTTATGAGGAGGGAACGCAACGTTTGTCGGAAAACAATGACGTTTAACGGGAAAGTATGGACAAATCAGCCGGTATTTTGCCTTGCATATATTTTTGCATTATGGCATAATACTTCCTTCCGCAGAAGAGTTTGAAGCTTCCTTGGATGAAGCGCAGAAATGGGCAATGTCTGTTGGCTATGATGAAAATGATGTTGATGGTATTGTCAAGTTAGTTAGAAGGAAAAAGCGAGTATGAGAATTGTGATCGATACAAATGTGTTGATTTCCGGCGTGTTTTTTGGCGGATTTCCCCAAAAGTTCCTGAATTTCAAAATGGGTGTAGACTGTTTCCGTTACTGACTGTCCTTTGTGGCCGACAATTTTTTTAATGATCTTATCATCAACCCCTTGTAAATGGCTTTTCTTTATATCCACAAAGCGCATTTTATAAAGCTGCGTGCATAGCAGATAGGAAGCGGCGTAGTCTTTCCCGTTGGATGGAAAGCGCAATCATTCCTTTCCGTTTTGGCCGTGCGGCGGCTGCGGAAGGGGTAGGAATGGTTATTTTTTTGTACCAGCCTGAAATCCTATATCAATGCAATAAAAGCAGCTATATGATCTCATATGGGTGTTACAGGCTGTTTGTAGATAGCAAAACACATTAAAATGGTGGTTGAAAAATCAAGAACTATGACCTATAATATACTTAACAGGACAGCCGGAAGGTGAATGCAGTCACCCGACCCGGCGCAACATAGAACTATTTAAGAATAGCTGTCAGTCTCGCCAAAGAACAGGACGGCTATTTCTTATTTTTCAAATTCAGAATTGCAACTACCAGTAGAGCAATAGTAAGTATAATCTGCATTTCCTCATATGTAGTCATAATAATCACCCCTTCCGCAGAACTCGGATCAGGTGAGAACACGTCCCCCGGCTGCCCGGTTAAGTATATTATATTGTCATGGTGCTGATTATTTCTTTTTCTGCTGTTCTAAAACTTTTTTGTAAAATTTTCCTTCAATGGCTTCTTTTGCTCCAGCTTGCAGTTCCTCAAATTTTTCGTCTGTAAAAATTGCTGTATATCCGTCTTTGGAAAGAGTGGTTTCAAATTCATCAGGAATTTGGATTCGTTCTTCTGGAGGATCGGCTTCATATTCCCAATGCCTTTTTGACAGTATAACACATATCCTTGAGAATGTGGTGTCAACTTTTCTTATACCACATCAACGCAACGTTTGTCGGAAAACAATGACGTTTAACGGGAAAGTATGGACAAATCAGCCGGTTCGTTTATAATAATTAACATAATCTCCAGTTTTCAATATGTTAATACATAATGAAAAGCTAGGTTTTGTATTTATTCTTAAAGCGCGAATTAGGAAGGTGTGTTTTCTGCCAGGCAGAGAATGACACCTTCCTAATTTTTTATGCGCCGCCCGCCTAAATCATTTTCCAGAACCGTTTGAGCGGGAGTGTTGACTTGTCCTGCATTTATGTTAAGATAGAAAAAGAGTATCGGAAAAAACAGAAAAGGAACGAAATCATGAAATGCATCGTGTTGGCAGGAGGAAAAGGAGACCGCTTATGGCCTCTGTCCAGAAAGAGTTATCCCAAACAGTTTATCAAATTGCAGAAAAACCATTCCATGTTTCAGGAGACGATCAGCAGGAACCTGCCATTCTGCGAGGAATTCGTGGTGGTGACAAATAAAGAGTACCATTTTATTGCGGAGAATCAGCTGGGTGTATTCCAGGGTCTGACCCATAGCTGCATTTTGGAAGGAGTGGGGCGCAAAACGACGGCGGCGATTATTCTTGCTTGTATGCAGTTCCCGTTGTCTGAGATCGTAATGGTGGTGCCTACCGACCAGCTGGTGGAGGGGGAAGAATATAAAGATGCGGTTCTGAGGGGGAAAGAACTGAGCAAGGAAGGCTGTCTCGTTACTTTTGGCATGGATATTGAGGAACCGGAGGAACGGTTCGGGTATTTGCGCTGCAAGGGAGAGGATGTGCTGAAATTTACAGAAAAACCGAACAGACAGGAGGCGGCGGCTTACTTAGCCAGCGGCGATTATCTGGTAAACAGCGGTATTTTTATGTTTCAGGTAGGGAATATGCTCCAGGAACTGAAGAAATATTCCCCGGATCTGGAACAGGCATGCAGGGATGCCTATAAAAAGAGAAGGCATGTAAAGAACGCGGTTTTATATACGGAAGAAGTTTTGGCGGGGGTGCCGGCCGTTGCGATAGAAAAATCGGTATTTGAGCATACGCAGAGGGCGAAAGTGATCCATTGCAGCTTTGGGTGGAAGGACATCGGCAGCTTGGAGGATCTGAAAGCAACGGAGCTGGAACAGATGGACAGCGGCAGACAGATCGCTTACCGCTGCGAGAATACGGAGATTATTAACCAGGGCGGCCGCAGCACGGTGGTTGCGAACGGCCTGAAGGACGTTTTGATTGTGAATACGCAGGATGCGGTATATGTGGGGCAGAAGGGAAAGTCTGACGCGCTGAAGAATATTGTGCAGGAAAATCCGCAGATGAGCGCGTTTCTGGAAAGCAGCCGTATTGTCTACCGGGCGTGGGGGAGCTATGAGCTTTTGGTGGATGACCAGGCTTTTCGCGTGAAGCGGATAACCATCCATCCAGGAAAAACGATTTATGCCCATAGCCATAGATACCGAAGCGAGCATTGGTCGCTGGTGTCCGGGACTGCCAGGATCGAACTGGATGGAGCGGGTGGAACCTATGGCATGGGGGATGTGGTGAATGTAAAGGAAAATATGGTTCATCAGGTGTCCAATATCGGGACGGTGCCGTTGCTGATCATCGAAGTGTCCACGGGGGAGAATGTAACGGAAGACGATATGATTCCGGCGGAAAGCAGGGATCTGACGGAAGCGGATCTGGGTTATCGGATTGAGCCTTATGTAAAACTCCTTCCTGCATTTAAAGATTATCTGTGGGGAGGGACTCGCCTGAAAGAGATATATGGAAAAAAATGCGAGTATGATATTGTGGCGGAAAGCTGGGAATTGTCTGCCCATGCAGAGGGGCAGAGCATGGTGGCGAGCGGGCGGCATAAAGGGATGCTTTTTGGCGAATATCTGGACAAGATAGGAAAGGAAAGCTGGGGATGGAAATGCCGTTCTCTGGCGAATTTTCCGATTTTGATTAAATTCATCGATTCGAAGGAGTCCCTTTCCGTCCAAGTGCATCCGGATGATGAATATGCCTTGGAAAAGGAAAATGAATACGGAAAAAACGAAATGTGGTATGTCCTGGATGCGAAGCCGGATTCTTTCATTTATTGCGGCTTCCGTAAGGAGGTTTCCAGGGATGAAGTGGAAAAAAGAATCCGGGAGAATACGGTGACGGAGGTGCTGAATAAGATTCCGGTGAGCCGAGGGGATGTTTATTTTATCCCGTCGGGGACAGTGCATGCCATCGGAGGAGGAATATTGATCTGTGAAATACAGCAAAGTTCCGCATGTACGTATCGTTTGTATGATTATGGGAGAAAGGACCGTTTTGGGAATCTGAGGGAGCTTCATATAGGGAAGGCGCTGGACGTGATGGACTGCCGTCCCTATATGCCGCAGAAGCTGGAAGCAGAGACAAAGAAAGGGGGGCAGTACGAAGCCCGCCAGCTCTGCTGCTGCAAATATTTTATCTCTGTGCTGTATAAGATCAAGGGGGAAGCGGAATTAGCTTTTTCGGAGGAATCTTTTACTTCCATAGTCTGTATCAGCGGCTCCGGTCGCCTTTCCGTGAAAGATGAGGATGCGGAAAGCATGGGATTTGGGGCGGGAGAGAGCATCTTTCTGCCGAAATCGGAGAAGGCGTACCGGGTGGAAGGGGAATGCGAAGTGATTGTGACAAGGGTTTGATCCCGGCGTTTATGCGCAGGGAAAGCAGTCCGGCATCTTTTTCCAGCTGTCCAGTCCGGCGGATACTACCCGTAACCCGCTCAATGTCAGGGAATCCTGTCCGGGGACATCGGTGTCAAAATAAAAGCCGTAAGTCCCATACACCAAAACCTTTCCTGTTTCCATCACGGTTCTGATATTGCGCATCACCGTATCGATGGAAGGGCCGCCTTCGGCGACGCAGGCAGCATTGGGTACATGCTTGTGGTTCAAAATATCTGCGTCAATATGAAGATAAATCGCATCTACGCGGTCTGCCAGTTCTCTGACCGCTTTTTCCCATAAAGCGTTTTGCTCGAATTCTTCCGATTTCAGCCATTGGATCCGCAGTCCCTGGATAATCTCCAGCGCGCCGTCGTCATCGACTTCCGCTTCCCGGAAATCGCTTAAAAGCACGAGCCTGTCATCATAAGGCATCTGCAGACCTGCGGCTTCCCGCCATTCCGGCATATCCGCCCCGAGAATGACTGCCATATCCATGCCGCCCAGAATGCCCGTGTGAGTCACTGCGGGAGTGGACATATCGCTATGGGCATCCAAATAAATGATACCCACTTTTTTGTCCGTTCCGATCGCTCTCTGGATGCCGCCGCAGACTCCGACCGCATCTTTGCAGTACCCTCCGGCCAGCAGCAAAGCGTCCCCGTTTTCCAGTCCATGGCAAACGGCATCCGAAACCTGCCGCGTCAGGCCGAGATAAACCTCTTCCTCCGCCCTGGGTTCATAAACGATCTCCTCCACCCGGTATGGGACCGCCGCTTTCGCATAAATCCCGCATAAATGGTAGTCGTCCAATTCCCGGTATTTTTTCCAATGCTGGATATCCGAATAAATCCCGAGCCTCTTATGTGCCGGATCCGGCCCCCAATTCAAATCCCCGTAAGGGATTTCGATCACGCATAAACTATTTAACTTCTTTAAACCTATCCTGTTGCTTGTATTCATAACAAACTCCTTTCTGGGCAGGCGGGATATGTTACAGCTTATTTCTCTGTTCATCCGCCAAATAAATCAAATCACAATCAATAAATATCTGCTTCGGTAAAAAGGCTTCCCCTTTTTTTATGTTTTCCAACAGCATATGCACTGCCTGGGAAGCAATTTCTTTCGGCCGTTGGGAGATCACGCTGACAATACGGTTATAAATATCCGCATTGCGGCGGGTAATATAGTCGCTAAAGGGAATATTAAAATCATCAAAAGCGCCGATTTCAAAACGGAGCTTTTCGGCATATTTGGTAGAGGGGATCAATTCGCAAAAGTATCGGATGTCGGAAGCCGTATGGATAATGAAGGCGGTGAATTCCACGGAGGAATTCATCAGGGAATAGATGGGCTGCATGCCGTATTCCCTGTCCGGGTATATGATTTCGTTGTACCCCGTCAGCCCGTGCTTGTCCATCGCTTCAAAATATCCGTTCAGACGCTGCATGGAAACATTGGTCAGCGTCGATTTGTCCTGAATGATGCTTAAAATATTTTTATGTCCGCGCTGGATCAGGCTTTCCGTCAGCCGGAACATTCCTTCTTTGTTGTAAGAAGAAACGAAGGAAACGTCAGGCACGTTTGGATAACAGTCGATAAAAACGAAGGGAATGCCCCATTCCGTCAATTTCTCGATGTACTTTTTGTTGTTGGCGCTGCTGAAAGAATCCAGGATGATGCCGGATACCCGTAAGGAATGGCACAGGTCCAAATAGCGCATTTCCAGCGAACTGTCGTTTTTGGCATCAAAGATCATGACGGAATAGCCGTTCTCATAGGCTTCCCTGGTTACGGTGTCGGCCATCGTTGACATAAAGTTGTAATCCAGATGGGGGAGTATGAAGGCAATCGTCTTGTGCAAGGCCGGGTTTGCCGCGTTGGTAAGAATCTGCCCGGATGGAATATAATCCAGTTCGTTGGCGATCCGCAGGATCTGCGCCCTTTTTTGCGGGGATACGCGTACTTCCCTGTTGTTTAATACTCTGGAAACCAAAGCTTTTGATACGTGCGCCATATCGGCGATTGTTTGTAAGGTTACTTGTTTATTTTCCATGAATATTCCCCTCCGGTATAGTTTTAGGTAAATATTTACCATTTAATTAATTATAGTAAGAACAAGCTGTTTTTTGAATGAAAAAATATATATAAATAGTTATGTTAAAGTATAAAATTGAAATAAATTGGTGTCAATAGATAAAAATACTAAAAAATATGTCAAAATACTATGAAAAATGACGGATAAAAAGTGCTTGTGATAAATAATGCACCATGTTTATCATATTTATCAAGAACAAGCGAACAACGAAGAGAAAAAGGGAAGGTGATAAAAATAGAAAATGGAAGAAAATGGTTTTAGTTCTACTGGTAAAATTGTTTATCAGAAAAAAGAGGAAAGGAGGGAAGAGAAAAATAAATTGTTTGATATTCCGGCTTTTCTTATGGACGCGGTCAGGGAAATCAATATCCATGGGGAAACCGTCCATGCAGGAGGGATTTTCCTGCACCCCCTCTCCGGCGTGCGGCATATCGTGAATGCCAATGAGCTGGCGCATTATGAATTTGGCGCAGGCCTTGCGTCCGCCCGGCTTTTGGAAGCTTATGACAGCATAGAGCCTGGAGGGACAGAGATGGAGGTTGCGGACAGGCTTTCCGCATTCGGGCAGCCGACCAGCGTCACGACGATATGCGCCGCCGGGGCGAGGTTCACGGGAGGAGTGGTTTTCCCCAGGAATAAAAAAATAGCTTTGGGGGATAAATTCTCCCTTACCCTCGGGCTGCGGGGAGGGCTTTCCTCGCGAGCCTCCTATGTGGCGGAAAAGAGGGAGGACCTGCCGCAGGAAGCCAGGGATTATTTGGAGAAAGTGGCGATTCCATACTACAAGGCGGCAGTCACCTGGTTTGAAATGATCGGCATCGGGGCAAGCTGCGGGGATGTGTATAGGAAAATAGAAGAGGTGCTGCCGAAGGAGGAATATCATTGGGTGCTGAACCCGGGGCATTTTACCGGGCAGGAAGAGTGGACGGCTTCTCCTTTTTACCCTGCGTCCCCGGTTGTCCTGCAAAGCGGGATGCTGCTGCAGATGGATATCATTCCGTCCGTTCCGGGATACGGAGGGGCTGGGGCGGAAGACGGCATAGCGATTGCAGATGAAAAGATGCAAAAAGAAATAAAAGAAAAATATCCGCAGACATGGGCAAGGATGGAAAAACGGAAGAAGTATATGCGGGACTGCCTTGGAATCTGCCTGAGAGACGAAGTGTTTCCGATGAGCGATATGTGCGGCTATTTCAGGCCCTATATCTTAAAACGGGATTATGCGCTGCGGAAGAGGAAATAGAGGCTGGAAACAGGAGGTTTATATGAAATATATTTTGCCGGAAAATGTAGAATACCGAAAGGTGAAAAAGCCGGTTTGGAAAGGGCTTGGGGACTGTCCCCAGGTGCCGGGACAGGTGTATGAAAAGAGATATGAAAAATTGTATGAGAAGATGGATGAGGCTGGACTGGATGCAGTAGTTATTTATGGGGACAGGGAGCATTATTCCAATTTCCGCTACTTGGCAGCCTTTGATCCAAGGTTTGAGGAAGGCGTGCTGGTGGCGCATAGGAATGGGAAAAATTATGTGCTGCTGGGAAATGAATGCCTGAATCTGTACCGGGAATGCAAAGTGGCGGCGGAACCAATACTTTGCCAAATTTTGTCGCTGCCTAACCAGCCGATGGATGCATTCCAGTCGATGGAAGAATCTTTTTGCCGCGCGGGCATTCGGGATGGCATGAGAATAGGGGCCGTAGGCTGGAAGCTGTTTACGGGAAGGGCAGAAGGGAATCATTTTGATATCCCAAGTTATATGGCCGATGCCTTAAAAGCGGTGGCAGGCGCTGGAAATGTGCGGAATGCGACAGGAATATTCATTGATCCGGAGAAAGGGATTCGTATAATCAATGACGTACATACGATTGCGGCGCTGGAATATGGGGCATCAGAGGCATCCAGGCGTCTGGCTGAAATGCTGGAGGCGTTAGAGCCGGAGAAGAGCGAGGCGGAGCTGGGCGCGTATTTAAACTCGAAGGGAAGAGTAATGTCATGCCATCCCCTGCTGGCAACTGGCGCAAACCGCGCCAGAGGGCTGGTCAGCGTGACGGATGATAAGGTGCAAAAGGGCGATGCTTTTTGCGCTTCCATGGGTTTGGAAGGGGGGCTTTCGTGCAGGGCCGGTTATGTGGCGGAAGGAATTGATGATTTGGAAGAAGGAGCCAGGGATTATTTGGAAAAATTGGCAAAGCCTTATTTTGCGGCGGTGGCGACATGGTATGAGGCGGTTGGGATCGGTATGGCCGGAGGGGAGATTTACCAGGCGATTCAGGCTATCCTGCCAAAAGAGACATATGGGTGGGTTCTTAATCCGGGACACTTGATCGGTACGGAAGAGTGGCTGTCCTCGCCTTTTTATCCAGGCTCCCAGACCACGCTGAAGAGCGGCATGCTCGTTCAGATGGATATGATTCCGGGCATGGAAGGATACAGCGGCCCGAACTGCGAAGATGGTATTTGCATCGCGGATATGGAGCTGCAGAAAGAATTGGAGGAAATTTACCCGGAAGTATGGGAACGGATGAACGCCAGAAAGCAGTATATGAAAGAAGAACTGGGTATTGTTTTGAAGCCGGAAGTTTTTCCGATGAGCGATATTGCCGGGTGGTTTAATCCGTTTGCTTTAAACAAAGATATGGCTTTTGCGATAGTGTGAGAAGAACTTCTAACGCTCACAGCAAGGGCTGTTTCGCGAAGAAGTTCTAAATCTCACACCGAAAAATGCCTGAAATACGGCATTTTTCATCTGGATTTGAGTCGCAGCGAAGCTGCGGCATGGAGGTTAGTGTGAAGAGAAGTTCTAAGGCTCGCACCATTTATGGTTTGGGTGTTTTGGTAGTTTTTATTCAAATCCGTCAAATTCATCGTCGTCGAAGGGATCCCGTTCGATTTTTGGGCGGTTTCCTACCGGCGTGCGTTCTTTTGGCTCCCGGTAGTCATCGGGATCGCCGTCATCCAGAGAGGAGCCTTCCATTTCTTCCCAAACCTCTTCATCGTCCTCATCCTCTTCATCCTCTTCATCCTCTTCTTCCCACTCTTCTTCCGGGCCCTTTCTGGAGCGGAGAAGGAAAAATGCTGTAAGACCGATGGCGACAGCGATAAGGAGCATGGCTGCGATAAGGAAAATCGTTGTCAATTTTAAGCCGGAAGATTCTTCTTCCGTGAGAGGATCCTCCTGGCGGTCCGCGTCAGTATCTTCGGAGGAAGGTTCTTGTGCAGGGGTGCTGCCGGCAGAGCTTTCGGAAGGAATGATGCTCGTATTGGTCATAACGGTTTCGCTGATAATGATCACGTAATCGGAAGCGTGGGAAAAGGTAAAACGGATGCTGCCGTCGGCATCAATTACCACTGCGTCCGTGAATTCAAGCTGTTCGCTATCCGGGTTATAATAATAAAGATTAGCAGTTAATCCTGCATTTTCAGGAGCCGTGCTTATGGTCAATATGGGATGGAAATCAAGCGGGCCGCTGTGGGCAAGGGAAAGGCCGATGACCATTCCCGCCGTGCTGAGGGCGGAAGCCTGAGCCATGAGCGCGTCCGGGATGTTTTTTGATTCCGGCGTAATGCCCATGTCGATGCCGTTTGCTTCATCCGCAACAATGTTGCTTCCGTTAATGGTCCAGCTGATGCTGTTTCCCATGTTGAGGATGACATCAATATCCTGCCCCCGGATGGATGATATGGTTTCTTCATATAAAACGGTGTTGCTTTTCATGTCTATGGTGACATTTTTTGTATGGCCGTCCGTGCCGGAAGCCGGGGCTGCCGATGTGGGCGAAGTGTTTTTGCCGGAGCTGCCGGATGGCGTCTTGCTTCCGCTTCCAGAGGAAGCATTGTTTGCCGAAGTATTGTCGCCTGAGGGGGCATTGTTGCTGTTCGCCGGAGCATTGCTGCCTGAGGGAGCGTTGTTGCTGTTCGCTGGAGTATTGCCGCCGCCTGAGGAGGAGCCGTCAGAGCCGCTGCCGTTTGCCTGGCCGTTATTGTGTGAGGGCTGCGGTTCCTGATATCCGCATCTGCGGCATTTGCCGTCGGCCATATCATGCCCTAAGGCTGGAATTTCTTCGGAATAAGTGTCGCCGCAGGAACAAGTATAAGCCTTGATACCTTTTTCCGTGCAGGAAGGCTGTTTTGAGACGGAAGAGGAATAACTGTGCTTGTGGCTTGCCGGCAGTTTGGCAATGGTTTCCGTGTAGGAATCCTTGCACTTGGAACAGGTGTAAGTGCGGATGCCTTCTGCAGCTTCCGTAGGTTCTTTTGTGACTTTGGAGGTATAATTGTGTCCTAAAGCCGGAATTTCTTCGGAATAAGTGTCGCCGCAGGAACAAGTGTAAGCCTTGATACCTTTTTCCGTGCAGGAAGGCTGTTTCGAGACGGAAGAGGAATAACTGTGCTTGTGGCTTGCCGGCAGTTTGGCGATGGTTTCCGTGTAGGAATCCTTGCACTTGGAACAGGTGTAAGTGCGGATGCCTTCCGCAGTTTCGGTAGCTTCTTTTGTGATCTGGGAAGTATAATCATGCCCGGAAGCCGGAACTTCCCTGGTTTCTTTGGAATTGCAGGAAAGGCAGGAACGGGTCTGGGTGCCGGGAGCCGTACAAGTCGCCGCAACAGTAACCGTCCATTCTCCATAAGAATGGGAAGTGCATGTCGAAGGGGCTTTCGCTGTTACAACGACAGGAACTGCGATGCCAGTTATGGTCTGATAGTTTGCCGTATCCGGGTTGTAAGAAGCGGGATAGGAAAAGGTTCCCTCTTTTGCCAGTGCAGTGGAAGGTTCTTCCCATGTAAAACCAACAGGCAGCTTAATGGAGGATAAAGTATTGCCCACGGAAGCCTGCAGGCCGGACGGAACCGTATAAGCGGGAGTCCCTTTCTGCACAGTCAATGGAATGGTTTTTTTAATGATATTATATTTGCTGGTATCCGAAGGAGTAAAGGTGGCTGGATACCCTTGGTTGGTTACAGCGGGGACAATAGATGGATTATCCCATGTCCATCCTGCCGGCAGTTTGATATTGGCTAATGTCTGTCCCGGCGCATAAGTAACCGTATTTAAGACAGGAAGAGTATAGGGAGGGTCGGTTTTCTCTATCGTGTCTTGGGCGGGTGCCGGTTGGGGACAAGCGGAAGAAGGCATATTTTTATATACGGGTATGCGGAATACAAACGGATTGTTGAGGGAACCCGCCGTGGCATAGGCTTTTTTTACCGAAACCGCTTCGGAAGAAGGGGCGGCGATATTCTGCATATATTGGTGCTGGTAGAGCCCGGAAGGGGAAGTCGGGTTTACGTTGAATTTTTGCAGGTAAAGAGTATTCTGCCCTTTCCGTATGTAGTCTTTGGAAATAATGTTGGAGCCGCCTTCCAGAGAAAGATAGCGGGTGGTCCATTTATATTCCGCCGCTTTTTTCAGTCCGTTTTCAATGACTTGGGCGCTGCCTTTTCCAGTGGCGCCTATATTAAAATAATTATATACGCCAGGGTAGGAAGGATGAGTTCCTGAGATCAGCGGGGAGGTTCCGTCGCCTTGCTCCTGGCGGACACGGGAGGCCAGATGAAAGGGGCTGACGCCGAGCTGCCGGGCTATATTGCAGAACGCCTGGGCATAGCTCTGCCCTTTGGAATCGCCCGGGATAGCGCCGGACATAAAGGTTCCGTTCAGGATGCTCTGTACGGCGCTTTCTTTATGGTAAGTTTCGTTGTAGCTTAACAGTTCAAACTGAAAAATATGGTTTTCCGATAAAAAATTACGGGGATCCATATAATAAGCAAGGATGCCGTCGCTGGGATAAGACCAGAATTTATCAAAGGAAGATGTCTGCCAGGAGCTGGTGACGCTGGAAGAAATCAGGCTCCGGGAATTTTTGTTTTCTTCCTGCACGGCGCTTTTCCAGTCCAGCCCTGTTTCCATTTTAACAAAAATCCAGTTAGGATGCGCTGTTTTCAAAGTTAAAAGGCCGCTCTGGTAGGAGGCGGGGAACTGGGCGATATCGGAAGGAATTGCAGCAGGGGAAGCTTCGTTCAGGGCATAGGGAGCTGCCATGCGGGAAGCCTGGCCGGAAATCCATCGGTCTTCCCAGGCGAGCAGATCTTCATCGGCATAAGCGAGATAATCTCTTTCAATATAACCGCTGTAGGAACTTCCGCCGATGTCGATGCTGGCCTGGTACCAGATGTTATAGGAAGAATCTTCCCCGACGCCGGTGATGCGGACGGATTGGCCGGTAGAAATGGTTGCCGCTGCCGCTTCTGTTTTGCCGGGCTGCTGCCTTACCTCATAAGTGTCGCAAAGGTAGAGAAGGGCATAGATATCCTTGCCGGCCGCGAGGGAAGTCAGATCTTCCTGCGCTTTTGCGGCATCCGACAGACGCATGGAAGCCATGCCCTGCTGTACGTAGACCATGATATAGGGCATATCCGCATAAATGTTGAAGGAGGACGCAAGGGGATAAGCGTCGGTATCCCATACCGGCGTAAATTCATAGACATCAAATTCTGTATTGTCGTAGTCATCCGCACATTCCCACGTGACGGAAAGCGGCACTGGAGTGTCAGTTTCATCCAAAAATACGGATAGTTCTGCCGGGAAAGAGGCATTCAGCTCTTCCAGGGCTGGTTTGTCATCGAAGAACAGTTCGGCCTCTTCGCCGGAAAGAGGAGCAATGGAAGTAACTTCCATGGGAGATATTTCCTTTTCTGGCGACGTTGTTTCATTATCTTCTGTTTCCAGCGGCGTTGTTGTTTCGCTGTTTTGGGTTTCTTGTACGGGCGTTTCGGCTGCCAGTACGGGGAAAAAGCTGCTATAAATTGTAGTAAAAGCAAGAAGAAGAGCAGATCCTGCTGTAAAAATGCGTATTTTTTTCTCTTTTTTCATTCGTATTCTCCTTTTGAAAATCCTGTACTGGTATATATAGCATATTTAACAACAGGTGGCAAGGACAAAGAGAACGTTATAACAAATTAATTTGCCGTTTTGGGGTTTCTATATTGGGAAATATAGTGTAAACTATAGGTTAAAAGGGCAAAAAAACGCGCAGAAATGGAGAAAGAATGGAAGCGGAAAAATTATTGGATATAATAGGGGCAGATTTTTATACAGGAGTGCCGGATTCGCAGTTAAAAGCGTTGTGCAATTATTTAATGGATCTTTATGGGATTGATTTCAGGCATCATATCATCGCGGCAAATGAGGGGAATTGCACCGCGTTGGCGGCGGGTTATCATCTTGCGACTGGAAAAATTCCGGTGGTATATTTGCAGAATTCTGGTGAAGGTAATATAATTAATCCGGTAGCATCGCTTTTAAATGATCAGGTTTATGCGATTCCGGCGATTTTTATTGTTGGATGGCGCGGCGAACCGGGAATCCATGATGAACCGCAGCATATTTACCAGGGCAGGATAACGCTGAAGCTGTTGGAAGATATGGGTATCAAGACGTTCGTCCTCGATAAAGCGACGACGGAGGACGAACTGGAGAATGTTATGTCGGGTTTTCGAGCTATATTGGCGAGCGGAAGAAGCGTGGCGTTTGTAGTCCGCAAAGGAGCTATTTCTTACGGAGGGAAAACGGAGTATAAGAATGACTATCGGATGGCCCGCGAAGAAATTATAAGGCATATTGTGGCAATATCAGGAGAAGATCCCATTATTTCCACGACAGGAAAAGCAAGCAGGGAACTCTTCGAAATTCGGGAAGCGAACGGGCAGGATCATAAATATGACTTTTTAACAGTGGGTTCTATGGGGCATAGTTCCTCGATTGCCTTGGGGGCAGCCCTTCAAAAACCAGGAACGAAAATATGGTGTATCGATGGGGACGGGGCAGTTCTGATGCATATGGGGGCCATGGCGGTTGCCGGGGCGAGCGGATGCGGGAATATGGTACATGTGGTCATCAATAACGGCTCGCACGAAACGGTGGGAGGAATGCCTACGGTGGCCGGGAATATTGACCTGGTTCGGATAGCAGAAGCATGCGGCTATGCGTATGCCGTCTGTGTGGATGATTTTCATGCTTTGGATAAAGAATTGGAAGCGGCGAAGAAAAGAAACGGGCTGACTTTGATCGAGGTAAAATCTGCGGTCGGGGCGCGCGCAGACTTGGGCCGGCCGACAACGCCGGCGATAGAGAACAAGCGTAATTTTATGGAATATTTATCGATGCTGGATTAATGGATGATGAGGTTTTCTTTTATGAGCGATAAGAGAATGAGGTTCTTAAATACACATGTGGACAATCTAACGATGGAAGAGGCCGTGGAAGAGGCGCGGAAGCTGGTGCGCAGGGGCGGCAGAAGTTATGTGGTTACGCCGAATGTGGATCATATTGTGAAGATAGAACACGATCATTTGTTCCGGGAAATATATGAAGGGGCCGATTTGATTCTGACGGATGGCAAGCCGCTGATCTGGATGTCCAGGCTGCTGCATACTCCGATTAAAGAAAAGATATCCGGTTCCGATTATTTTCCAGAAGTCTGTAAGATGGCGGCAGAAGAAGGCATGTCGATTTTTCTTCTGGGGGCGGCGGAGGGAGTGGCGAAGAAAGCTGCTGTGAATCTGATGAAGAAGTATAAGCATTTAAAGATTGCAGGAGTTTACTCGCCCAGTTATACGTTTGAAAATGATGTCAATGAGATTTCTTATATTATCCATAAAATCAATAAGGCGAAACCGGACATCCTATGCATCGGACTGGGGACGCCGAAGCAGGAAAAATTTTATTATAAATATAAAGACATGCTGCAGGTTCCTTTGACGCTCCACATCGGCGCGACGATAGATTTTGAAGCCGGGGTGGTAAAGCGGGCGCCAAGATGGATCAGCTATGCGGGGCTGGAATGGTTTTACCGATTGCTGAAAGAGCCAAAAAGGCTGTATCGCCGGTATTTGCTGGATGATTTGGAAATTTTTCCACTTTTTTGGAAATACAGGAAACAGCCTCTTTCTTGCGTGCTCGGATCCTGCAATATCCTTGGAGTGGATATTGCGGTGACAAATATGAAATCGGTATGCCAATATCTGACGGGCAACTTGGAGAAGCTTCGAGGGGAATATGTGTGTGTGTCCAATGTGCATACGACGGTTATGGCGTACAATGATGCATCTTACAGAAAAGTGCAGAATCATGCGGCGATCGCCGTGCCGGACGGCAAACCTCTTTCCCTGATCTGCCGGTTGAGGGGCCATAAGGAAGCAAAGCGCGTGGCGGGGCCGGATCTGATGCCGGAGATACTCAGGCTGTCGGAAACAGAAGGGTATACTCATTATTTTTATGGAAGTACGGAGCAAACGTTGAAGTTTTTGGAGAAAAATCTTCGCGAAAAGTATCCCAAGCTGAAAATTGCAGGAACTTATTCACCTCCGTTCCGCAAACTGACAAAAGAAGAGGACAGGAAGGTCGTGGAAAGGATCAATGCGGCAAAACCGGATTTTATCTGGGTAGGACTGGGAGCGCCGAAACAGGAACGCTGGATGTATGAGCATAGGGGGCGGATAAACGGAATTATGCTCGGAGTCGGCGCTGCTTTTGATTTTCATGCAGGCACGTCGAAAAGGGCGCCGAAATGGATGCAGGAATTTTATCTGGAATGGCTGTACCGCCTGATCCAAGATCCCAAAAGGCTCCTGAAGAGATATATGTTTTCAAATATGGAATTTATCTGGTTGATATTGACCGGGCATTAGTGAAGGAAAGGAAACGGTAAAAGAATTGAAGACAGAAAAAGTATATTTGATTACCGGCGGCGCCGGATTTATCGGATTTCATTTGTCCAAGCGATTGCTGGAGCTGGGAGCGAAGGTGATCGGCATGGATAATATGAACGATTATTATGAGGTAAGTCTGAAAGAAGCACGGCTGGATCTTTTAAGAAAATATGAAAAATATTCTTTCGTAAAAGCGGACTTGGCGGATAAGGAGGGCGTGTTTGGCCTGTTTGAGAAAGAAAGGCCGGATGTAGCGGTGAATCTGGCGGCGCAGGCAGGAGTTCGGTATAGCATTGAGAACCCGGACGCTTATGTGCAGTCGAATTTAGTAGGCTTTTTCCATGTATTAGAGGCTTGCAGACATTATCCGGTGGAACATCTCGTATTTGCTTCTTCCAGCTCGGTGTATGGGGGAAACGAGAAAGTGCCGTTTTCCACGGATGACCAAGTGGACCATCCGGTAAGCTTGTATGCTGCTACAAAGAAATCCAATGAACTGATGGCATATTCTTATAGTAAGTTATATGGCATACCTGTGACGGGGCTACGTTTTTTTACGGTATACGGGCCATATGGGAGGCCGGATATGGCTTGTTATAAGTTCGCTCTGAAGATAATGGAGGACAAACCGATCCAGATATACAACAACGGCGATATGTATAGGGATTTTACCTATATTGATGATATTATCGGCGGGGTAGAGAAGGTGCTTGGACATGTGCCGGAGAAGGACAGGCAGGGAGTTCGCTACAAGATTTATAACATCGGAAATAATAAGCCGGAAAAACTGATGGATTTTATTGCCGCGCTGGAAAAATATTTGGGAAAGGAAGCCAGGAAGGAATATCTTCCGATGCAGCCGGGGGATGTATACCAGACTTATGCGGATATAACGGATCTGAAAAATGATTTTGGATTTGCGCCAAAGACTTCCATGGAGGAAGGAATGCGGCGGTTTGTAGAGTGGTTTAAGGAGTATTACGGTTATGAGAAAACTGTTTCGTGAGATATTTCATTTTGGAATCATAGGGGTCTTCAATACAGTGGCGGGTTATATTCTCGTCATGGTTTTTTATAACGTATGGAATTGGAATTACTGGGTGGCAAGCGGGACTTCCTATGTGATTGGAAGCATTTTTTCTTATTTTGCCAATAAGAAACTGACGTTCCAGGTGGAAGGAAACAGTTGGCGGCTGGCATTGAAGTTTGCTGGAAATATTGCTGTTTGCTATCTGCTGGCTTATGGTATTGCAAAACCTCTGGCGAAAAGTGTCATGAGGGGATATTTGCCAGCTCTTACACAGAAGATCGGTGATATGCTGAATATGACTACAAATAAGGTGGAGGAAAATGTGGCGATTCTGGTCGGCATGGGATTGTTTATTATTTTCAATTTTATAGGACAGAAATTTCTGGTATTTGCGGGAAAAGGGAAGGAAAAGGAATAGTTTTGGGATGGAAAGAGTAAAATATCTGATTTTAGGAGCGGGGCCGGCCGGGCTGGTCTTTGCTAACCGTTTAAGACAGAAAGGGGAAGAATCCTTTCTGCTATTGGAAAAGGAAAAAGAGGCGGGGGGACTATGCCGCAGCATGGATGTGGACGGCGCACCTCTCGATATCGGGGGCGGACACTTCCTGGATGTGAGAAGGCCGGAGGTGAACCGTTTTTTATTTGGATTTATGCCGGAGGAAGAATGGAACAGATATGAAAGGGATTCCAAGATATCTTTTGATGAGAGGTATATTGCTAATGGCAGATACCTCGACCATCCTTTCGAGGCAAATATCTGGCAGATGAAGCCGGAAAAGCAGAAAGAATATCTGGAATCGATTGCGGAAGCAGGATGCAACAAGGGAGAAAAACGGCCGGAAAAGTTTGTAGACTGGATTTATTGGAAACTGGGGAAGAGGATCGCGGAAGATTATATGCTTCCCTATAATGAAAAAATGTTTGGCCGGGATTTGAATATACTCGGCACTTACTGGCTTGAAAAGCTCCCCAATGTTTCATATGAGGAGACAAAGAAAAGCTGCATGGAAAAGAGGGCTTATGGGGAGCAGCCAGGGCATGCCCGGTTTTATTACCCGAAAAAATACGGATATGGGGAATTGTGGCTGCGGATGCAGGATGCGGTCAGGGAAAAGGTAGTGGTGAATGCGGCGGCAAAGAAACTGGATGCCGCATGTCGAAAGGTAGTATGCGCGGATGGGACGGCATACGAAGGAGAAAAAATTGTGACAACGGTTCCATGGGCGGAATGGGAGGAAATCTTTGGAATGCCGGAGGGATTTTCCCAAAAGGCGGCTGGATTGAAACATAGCTCCACGCAGATTGAATATGTGCCGGAAAAGATGGATACGAAGGCGCATTGGATCTACTACCCGGAAAGGGAGATATCTTATCACAGGATATTGGTGAGGCATAATTTCTGCCCGAATGGAAAGGGATACTGGACGGAGACGAATAAGGAAAGGGTGGAGCCGGACAGCGGAAGATTCCGGTATATGAACGAATATGCCTATCCTTTGAACACAGCGGACAAGCCGCAGATTATGAAGGAACTGCTGGAACAGGCCAGGAGCAAGGAAATCTACGGACTTGGCAGATGGGGAGAGCATGCCCATTACAATTCCGACCTGGTGGTGGAACGGGCGATGAAGCTGGCGGAAGAGCTGGCTTAAAAAATAAAGCGGTAGAGTTCATATAAGGAATAGAAAAATACAGGGGCGTCAGGAAGGAGGGTGGCCTGGAATTTATCAAGGGAACCCATCCATATGGCGGCGAAGAAGAAAATATAGGGATGTCTGCGGAAAACATCAGCCAAAGAAGAAAGGGCGGATAAAACCGGGGCATCCCCTTTTGCTGCAAGGATGACAAGCTGCAGCGCCTGCATAGTAAGAAAAGCGCCGAACCAGCGGCCCCAGTCGATGGCCATGAGAAAGGCCGGTACAATGCACAGATGGCTGAGCAGGAGAAGGGCATAAAAGGGCTTGGATTTTTTCTCTGCCGCTTTCAGGATGCGCATCCAAAGAAAGCCATAAAGGAGGGCCAGGGGGGCGAGAAGCAAGAGCGTGACCAGGCCGTAGCGGATGCGTTCCCCGGGCTGGTTCATGACCAGTTCGGAGAACGACTGGGCCGTCGCGGCAAAGTATTCGTAATTCAGGGCGACTTCGTTGAGCGGCAGATCCGTGCGCGAAGCCAACAGGGAAACCAGATCTCCGCAGGAAGACGGGCGGATATGGGAGAAGAGCTGGAAGTACAAAAAGGCGGCTGCCATACCGGCCATGCCGATAACAGCAAAAATAACAGGCAGAGGTTTTCTCCCTTTTTCCAATGGATCTGCCATCGCCGCTTTTAAATATAAGGTAAAGAACAAGGGGAAGAAAAGAAACATAAACGCCTGATGTATGCTCAGTGCGATAAATCCCCAAGCGGTAATCAGAATAAGCTGCAGCCAGACGGAGCGAAAAAGGATGCAGCAGATGACCGCAGCAAGGGAAGCGATCAGAAGGTACATATCAAACCTCCCCATGTTTTCAGCAGTCCATAGATAAGAGGGAGAACCGGGGGAGAGAAGGTAAAGCGCAATCACAAGCAACAGCCCTTTTTCGGCATTTTTCCCTTCCAACTGCCGCAAGGCATAGCCAAGAACCCAGGAGAGCAGGAAGAGAAGCAGAATAAGGGAAAGAAATACAAAGCGGTATGCTGCTTTTGCCGGAAGAAAATCAGGATAAAACAGACGGAGGACCGAACCGATAAAAAGCCGGGAGTCAAAGCCGAGGGAGTAGTCCATGGCATACCAGGCGCTGTTCCAGCCGTGGAGTTCTTCCGGGAGCTGGCGCAGAAGGGTAAAAAACAATAGGAAAAAAATAAGGGCTTCCCTGCGGAAAGTGTATAGGAACTGCTTTGCTTTTTTTGTCATAATATACCTCGTTTGTTTGAAATCCTGTCGCTGTAAGGCAAGATTTGATATCATTTTGCATGTACATAAAATCATGGATAGATGATGTTTATTGTGCATATTTGGATTATATCACAAGTAAAACGGTATATCCAGAAGAATTTCGAACATTTGTTTATGCCCCATCAGCTTGCTACGGGTTTTTTGACTGACCGCGCTTCCTATACCACAACCGAAAGAAAAACCCTCCGGCCAAGCATAGGAACGCCCCGAGCAGCAAAGCATAAGCAAGCCCTTGCTGCGCCAGACTGCCGAAAGCGATATTGGTGCCGATTCCCACGCTGTCGATAATGACCGCCTGGATGCTTAAAGCGGTAGCGCGGTCGGCGGTGCTGACCTGACGGTTCTGCAGTTCGGATTGCAGCGGTTGGAAGAGACTGAAAGCGATGCGCAGTGTGAGAATGCCTGAAATAGAAAGCCAGGCGCTTCCCGTTAATGCCAGTATGAGGCATGCCCCCGAGGCTGAAAAAAATAATAAAGAGGCCGTGCATGGCATTCCGAGTTTTTTTGTTATTTGGGCGGACAGCGCGCCGCACAAACCGGCAATTGTCGCCGCAATATAAATATAACCGATGGAGGAATCGGAGAGGCCGCATTTCACATATTGGAGCTGGCTGAGAAAAACCGTAATCGTCTGATGGGATTCGTTCAGCAGGGCAACGCTGATGAGGAACAAAAGCAAATATTTATCCGTCAGCATCTGCTTCAGCAGAAAAATAAAATCAGGAAAACGATGCGGCTCTTCTTTGCGTTTCACATCGGAGAGTCCTAAAGAAAACAGGGCGGCAAGCCCGTAACTGATGACGGTAAGAAAAGCGGAAAGGGAGTAACCGCCAGCAGTCATTTGCGGGGTTTTGGAAAATAAAAAAGCGGCAAACAACAGCCCTGCCGTCTGGAGGCTGTTATAAATGCTGAATACCTGATGGCTTTTACCCTGAAGGGAATGCTCCTGGCATGCCCCATTCTGTTCTTCTTCGCAGGAAAGGTAGAGCAACGCGGTGTCCACGCCGGAAAGCCCGGCGATTACGATGCTGATCATGATCCGTTCCAAAAGGAAATATCCGAAACTGTCCGCTTTCCAAAATACGAGCTTGGAAAAAAAATATAAAAAGTTACAGATCAGGATTGTTTTTTTATATCCGATCTTATCCGCCAGAATACCCCATGGAAATTCCAGCAAAAGGCAGAGGGCGAGGGAAATGCTTTCAATTACCGTAATCTGAAAGACCGATACCCCTCTCGCTTCACGGTAAAGCGTAGCTACCGGCCCATAAAAAACCATCCCTTGCAGGAGGCCGATCGCATACATGAGATAAATATTTCTTGTTTTTATTTTGAGATGCGATCCTGATTTTGCATTTATCGTTTTCATATAAGATACCTATCCTTTCCAATTTTTTGCACAACAATAACGCTGCCGGATGGCAACGTAACACAAGATGTTAAGTTATGCTTAAATTGGAAAATTCATCGATACCTTACCTCAGAAATATTTCTTACAGAGCCGCAGCACTCTGGATATTTTTATCATAAGGCATCCCTGATGAAAATGCAATAGAAAACTATCCTGCCCCAGATTCCTTTCTCTGCACTCTTGACATGTTCAGTAAAATAAAGCAGAATAAAATAATATGGATTTGAGGGTCCGCGAAGCGGAATCATGGAGGTTAGAATGAAAATCGGATGGAAAAAGAATGTAGCAGGAATAATAAATAGAAATAGAGAGATCATTCTTTGTGCGCTGCTGGGTGCGGCTGTATTTGTATATATTTATGGAGTGCATGTGCTGGATCCCGGATATACGGACTGGCTTCTCACCAGCGAGGACGGGGATTTGACGCAGCATTATCTTGGATGGAAGTTTTACCGCCATGCGCCGTGGCGTTTTCCCTTTGGGATGATAGATACGATGGCCTATCCGAATGAAACGTCGGTAATTTTTACGGATTCAATTCCATGGTTTGCTTTTCTTTTTAAGATTTTTCGGTTTCTGCTTCCGGCCAGGTTCCAGTATTTCGGATGGTTTGGGATTATCTGCTTTATGTTGCAGGGCGGGATCGGCGCGAAGCTGGTGAAGAAGTATGTGGACAGCGCCTTTGGAATTGTGGCCGGGGGAATGTTTTTTGTGTTAAGTCCTGTTTTTATTGACAGGATGTACTGGATGACGGCGCTGGCAGGACACTTCCTCTGCCTGTTGGGGCTTATGTTCATTGTATATTATGAGCCGGTGTACCAAAACACAAAAAAGGCGGTGATCGGCTGGGGGATCCTTGGCATGCTGTGCGGCGGCATCCATCTCTATTTTCTGCCGATGTGCGGCGTGATCCTGCTCGGGTTTGTGCTGCTGGATGCGGTAAAGGGAAAGAAGAAATGGAAAGCGCTTCTGCCTCTGGCATCTTATTTGGCAGCGGCCGTTGTGACGGTGTTTCTGTTCGGCGGATTTGCTTCCGGGATGAAGGCGGGGAACGACGGGCTTGGTTATTATAGCTTTAACTTGGATGGATTTTGGAACCCGCAGGGATGGTCCCGGTATTGGAAAGACATGCCCTGCACGGACAGCCAGTACGAGGGATTTGGCTATTTGGGACTGGGATTGCTGGTATTATGCCTGTGGGCGATGGTTTTATGGATCGGGGGATGGCTGGAACGGAAAGACGGGGCGGCAGAGCAAGAAAATGGAGCGGAATTTGCCCAGCCAGCCCGGCAAGTGGGGGAAGAAGGAAACTGGTGCCAAAGGCATATACAGGGAATGGTCTGGGTGCTTATAGGCATCCTGACTTTGGCGGCATCGGCCTCTCATGTGGTCATGTATGGGGAGAAGGTATTGTTTGAACTTCCTTTGCCCAGCATGCTTTATAAAATATGGAGTGTTTTCCGCGCTTCCGGCCGGTTGATCTGGCCTTTGGTGTATTTGCTTGTTTTGGGGGCGGTATGCGCGGGCAGGAGGCAGACCGGGCGCAGGACGGCGGAACTGGCGCTGGCGGTCTGCCTTATCTTGCAGTTTGCCGACCTTAGGGGAATGCTGGCAGAGAAAAACGGGATTTATAACCAAAGGAAGGCTTATCAGACGCTGCTGCCGGCGGAAGGATGGGCCGTGATCGGGAATGAGACGGATGTGGAGCATATATGCTTTGTTTCGGATATGGTGGGTGAAAGGAAAATGTTGTTTTCCTTCGGCGACTATGCGTCGGATTACGGGCTGACTTTGAGCAATTTCTATTTTGCCAGATCCCTGGAAGGGAAAGAAATCGAGGCGAGGGACCGGGCTTTGGCGGAATGCGCGCCGGACACTCTTTTTGTTTTCTTCCAGAACGAGAAACAGAAATGCCTGGCTTATCCGCTGAATTATTATGAGATGGACGGACTGGTGGTCGGATGCAGCGAGCTTTTGGGCGGACTGGAACCGATATCCGAAAAAGAGCTTGCCGTATATAGGTATGACATGGGCAGCGGGCGTTATTTGAATAATGCCGAGGTGACAGAAGAAGGATGGGTGATCCATTCCTATGGAAATTCTTATGGGCCTTATCTATATGCGGAGCCGGGAAGATACCGGGTGACGGCGGCAGGCAGCGGCATGGAAGCGGCAGATGTAAAATGCTATTACAACCATGGGGACAATGTCCTGGAACCGCAGAACCTGACGGTGGAAGGAAACAGGGTTTCTTATGAGGTGGAACTGGCAGAACCGGCGGCTGATCTGGAATGCACACTGTGGAATATCGGCGGGGGCGATATGTTCGTAGAAAATTTGGCGATCGAAAGGATAGAACCGGGGCAGTAGCAGCCGGACGAAGCAATAGATAAAAGCGGAAGAACGGCAGAATATAAGGAATGTAGGAATTATGGGAATGGAATATGATAAAATCATTATAGGCGCGGGGCTTTACGGCATGTATGCGGCGTTGTACTGCGCGAGAAAAGGGGAGAAGATCCTTGTGCTGGAATATGACGATGCGCCGTTTCAACGGGCGACTTATATCAATCAGGCCAGGGTGCATATGGGATATCATTATCCGAGGAGCCTGTCTACGGCGGTGAAGTCCGCAGGGTATTTCAGGCGCTTTGTAGAGGAGTTCGGGTTTTGCATCCATTCTTCTTTCCAGCAGATTTACGCCACATCTTCCCGGTTCTCCTGGACGGATAAAAAGCAGTTCGAGGCGTTTTGCAGGGCAGCTGGTATTCGGTGCGAGGAAATGACGGTATCGGGATATTTTAAGGAAGGAATGTGCGACGGCGCTTTTTTGACGGAAGAATATACGTATGACGCTATGATTCTAAGGGATTATTACGTGAAGGAGCTTTCCGCCAGAAGCAATGTGGATATCAAATATCATGCACGCATCGGCAGAATATACCGTAAGGATGCGAAATACGAAGTGGAGCTTTCTGATGGAAACCGTTATGCGGCCGGGTATGTGCTGAACGCCACTTATGCTTCTACGAACCAGGTTCTGCAGCTGGTGGAAGGGGTGAAGCAGGAGTCTTTTGATATTAAATATGAGCTTTGCGAGATTATTCTTTGCAGGCCGGGGAAGAGGCTGGAGGGGATGGGGATTACCGTGATGGACGGGCCGTTTTTCTCGATCATGCCTTTCGGGAAGACGGGATACCATTCGTTGACTTCCGTAACGTTTACGCCCCATGTCACCAGTTATGACAAGCTGCCGTCATTTTCCTGCCAAGGGGAAGGGGAATGCCGGAAGGGGCAGCTGGCGAACTGCAATACATGCAAAAACAGGCCGGAAACGGCCTGGGAATATATGGCACGCCTGGCGAGGAAGTATATGAGGGATGATTTGGAATTTGAATATGTGGATTCGTTGTTTTCCATGAAGCCGATCTTAAAATCGTCGGAGGTGGATGATTCCAGGCCGACGAGGATCCGCGTGGATTCCAGGGAGCCTTATTTTGTCAGCGTGTTATCCGGCAAGATCAATACGGTGTATGATTTGGAGGAATTTTTATAATGACAGCAGATAAAAAAGAAAGCAAGTTCGTGTCGGTGGTAGTATATCTTCATAATAGCGGCAGAAATATCGAGTCTTTTTTTGACAAGGTATTGGAGATGTTCCAGGAGAATTTCGAAAAATATGAAATTATCTGTGTAAACGATGCTTCCACGGACGACAGCGTGGAGAGGTTGAAGGAATATTTCGGTGACAGCGGCAGGGATGGCGGCTGTATGATCAATATTATCCATATGAGTTACTTCCAGGGGCTGGAAGCTTCGATGAATGCGGGCCGGGACATGGCCATTGGGGATTTTGTGTATGAATTCGACGACATTAACCCGGATTATCCGAAGGAGCTGATACGGGAAGTTTATGACAGGCTGCTTTCCGGGTACGACATTGTATCGGCCGGCTGCAAGGGAAAAATAAAATGGACTTCCAGAATGTTTTATCTTTTTTATAATATGACCAGCAATTCCAGAAACCGGATCGGCCAGGAGACGTTTCGGATCTTGTCCAGAAGGGCGATCAACCGGGTCATGTCCATGGGACAGTATATTCCTTATCGGAAAGCCATTTATATGAACTGCGGGCTGAAAACGGATACGGTCTATTATGAAAGTATAGGAGGAACGGGGCGGCATAAGAGCAAGACGGACAGGAGCGAGAGAACGAGCCTGGCGATCGATTCCTTTATTTATTTTACGAACGTGCTGGAACGGATTTCGCTGGTGATAAGCGGGGCTTTCCTGCTGTTTACGCTGGGAGTGGCGGTTTATATCGTTGGATCTATCTTCAGTGCCAGCAAGCCGGTGGAAGGATGGCTGTCCACGATGGGATTCCTTTCTCTCGGATTTTTCGGAGTATTCAGCCTCCTGACGATTATTTTAAAATATCTTTCAGTGATGCTTGGCCTGATTTTCAAGCATCAGAGATATTTGATCGAAGGGGTGGAGAAGCTTTCCAAGTAAAAGGACGGGTCTTTGGATAAGGAAGAAAGTGAGGAGGAAAATGGATCTTACGGTTTTGTTTCCAGTTTTGGATGAGAGGCTGCGTCTGCGGAAGGGGATCGAGACGACAGTGGCATATTTGAGAAAAAACAGCACGATTCCATATCATTTGATGATATTGGATAATGGGTCAACGGACGAAACACCCGAGATTGCCGCGCAGCTTTGCAGGGAATATGAGGAAGTGGAGTATGTCAGGGTAAACCAGCGGGGGGTCGGCGTGGCGTTCCGGGAAGGGATCCGGCGGAACCGAAGCGAGATCGTGGGGTATATGGATATTGATTTGTCTACGAATATCCGGCATTTAGGACAGGCGATCCATATTTTTGAGAGCTGCCCGGACATCGAGTACATTAATGGAACCCGTTTCAGCAGACAGTCCGATACGAAGGGAAGGAAATGGTATAGGAAGATAACATCCCAGGGCTTATTGATTCTGTTAAAGGCGGCTTTCGGAATGAAATGCACGGACGCGGTCTGCGGCTTTACTTTTTTGAGGAAAGAAACGGCGGAGCGGCTGGTGGAAGCATCCGGGAACGACAACGGATGGTTTTATACGATAGAATTCCTGCTGCGTGCAGAACGAATGGGGGTAAAGATATTGGATATGCCGGTGGAATGGCAGGAGGATTATAATACGACGGTGAAGGTTTTTAAGACGGTGAAAAATTATCTGGTGCAGATCTGTCGGCTGAAGAGGGAGTTTCGGAAAGAAGAAAGGGCGAAGGGTTAAGGCTATGCTGAAAAGAATTGATTTAAGAAGGAATTACCAGAACCACAGGGAGGAATATCTCCAGGCTATCGAAAAGGTATGCGAGGAGACGGCTTTTTCAGGGGGAAAGTTTGCGGACCAGTTCGATAAGGAATTCGCTGCGTATATCGGCGTGAAAGCAGCTTCCGGCGTGGACAACGGAACCTCCGCCCTGCAGCTTGCCATGCTGGCGCTTGGCGTGGGGGAAGGGGATGAAGTGATCGTTCCTGCCAATACCTATATCGCCAGCGCCTGGGGGCCTACCTATACGGGGGCAACGCCCGTTTTTGTGGACTGCACAAAGGATACGTGGGAAATCGACCCGGACAGGATTGAGGAAAGGATTACGGAAAGGACGAAAGCGGTCATCGGCGTCCATCTTTACGGCCAGCCTTTTGATTTCGGCAGGGTGAAGGAAATTGCGGACAGGCATGGACTCTATATTGTGGAGGACTGCGCCCAGTCCCATGGAGCCAGGTATGAAGGAAAGATGACGGGAGGACTGGGCGACATCGGATGCTTCAGTTTTTATCCGGGGAAGAATTTGTATGCGTTCGGGGAAGCCGGAAGCGTGGTTTCTAACCGGGAGGACTATATCGATGCCATCAATACATGGAAGAACCAGGGCTGCAAAGTCCGTTATTACCATGATGTGGTAGGCTATAATATGCGCATGGAAGGAATCCAGGGGGCGGTGCTCAGCGTCAGCCTGAAATACCTGAATGATTGGACGAAGCGCCGGCAGGAGATCGGATGGCGCTATATCAGGGAAATCAAGAATCCGCTGGTTACGATGCAGGTCCACCCGGAGAATACGGAGCCGGTCTTCCATTTATTTGTTGTAACGGTGCCGGAGGCGGAAAAGTTTGTGGCATATATGGCGGAAAAAGGAATCGAATGCCACCGCCATTACCCGGTACCCTGCCATCTGCAGAAGGCATATGCGAACCTGGGGTATCAGAAAGGGGACTGCCCGAATGCGGAGTATCTGGCAGAGCATTGCGTGACTTTGCCTATGTTCCCGGAAATGACGGAAGAAGAGGCTGGGATGGTGATTGCGGCCTGCAACGCATATACCTTTTGCAAATAAATCAGAGAAGAGAATTATTTCTGAAGAAATTCCCGGAACTCGGGAATTTCTTTTTCTATAATCTGCATAAAATATATGGCTCCGTTCTCATTCAAATGGTCCGCATCGGAAAAATAGTCCAGCCTATCGGAGAAGCGTTCATCCTCGGAGTAATCGTAATAAGGAACGCCGCTTTCTGCAGAAATGGCATTTACCGTCCGGCGGAATTCTTCCTTGAATTTTTCAGGGAATAAATCGGAGTAAAGGCCGGTGTAAGGCGTGGTAATTAAAACGGGGGTGATGCTGTTCTCCTTACAAAATGCGAGAATGTCGTACAAATTGTTGATCCTTTCGGGGAGAAAATATTCTTCCTTGTTATCCATATGGCGGTGGTAACGGTTCTGCGCCTTTTCCCGGAAAGAGGCTTCCGCTTCCGCGGCGTGGGCTTTGAGGGAAAAGGAGGGCAGTATTTTTATCAGATCTTCCCCGGCAGAGAGGATAGGAAGCTGGTGCGTCACCAGATCGATATACGGATCATAGGAAGGAATATAGCGGGGGGATAAAAATGTATAGTATTTGGCGGCTAAAAACTGCTTTTCTTCTTCATCGACAACTTCGTTATTGAAGGAAAAATAGGAAACCGGAATAAACATCAGGCATGGATCGGAAAAATGATCCTGGTACATGGACAGGATAGCATAATCGTAGTCATAGGTCTGGCTGGCCATAGCGAAGTTAAAGCATTCGTAACCCATGTTTTTTTCCAGGTTTTTATAAGTAAAGGCATATTCCCCATGGGAGCTGCCGATATTGCAGATCTGGATATTGTTATAATTGGAATCCATGTAGTTGAATTTATCAGCATCGCTGTAAGGCGTTTCCATAACCTGCTCATAACGGCAGTTCAAAAGGAAAAGTATTGATAAGGCACCAAAAGAAACGGCGAGGCATTTGAATAAAAATAAAACGATTTTTTTCATAGTTTTCTTCGTCAGAACTGAAAATAATAAAACTCAGTTGCCACTCCTTTCTCTGAAAACAGCAGAATAACGAGTAAAAAAACGATATAAACAGGATAACGTACCCAGGGCTTGTAAGAGGAAATATGGGCAATGACATCCGTTTTCAGGGAAACGTAGTCATAGGCCGCCAGGACCAGGATGGGGATGCACAGATATATCATGTAGGAATAGGACATATCCAGGGAGATAACAGCATTTTTCAGGTAATTGCTAAAATCCCCGATGCCGTACAAGCTGCGGGAAAGAATGAACCAGGCATCCTGCAAGGTATTGGCGCGGAAGAACACCCATGCGAAGCATACTTCGAAAAAGGTAAACAAAAGGGAGAAAAAACCGCGCTGCTTCTTTGGCCGGACACATATTTCCAGAATTTGATAAATGCCATGGACAGCGCCCCATACGATATAGTGGATGCCCGCCCCGTGCCAGAGTCCGCTGACCAGGAAGGTAAGAACCAGGTTCAGGCAATGGCGGAAGGCTCCTTTGCGGCTGCCTCCCAAAGGAATATACACATAATCCCGGAACCAGGTGGAAAGGGAAATATGCCAGCGGCTCCAGAATTCACGGATGCTGCGGGAAAAGTAGGGGCTTTTGAAGTTCTCCTGCAGATCAATTCCGAAGAGCTTGGCACAGCCGATGGCAATATCCGTATATCCGGAGAAATCACAATAGATCTGGATCGCGAACATAATGGTGGCGATCGGGAAAACTAATCCGATATAATCAGCTGGATGATCGTAAATATTGTTGACGGAAGGTGCCAGAAGTTCCGCGACCACCAGCTTTTTAAAATATCCAACCGCCATCAGCTTCATTCCGTAAGATGCCTGGGAGGGATCGAAGCTTCGGCTCTTTTTGAATTGGGGAAGCAGAATATCGCCCCGTCCGATCGGGCCGGAAAGGAGCTGCGGGAAAAAAGAAACGAACAGGCAGTAATAACCGAAATGCCGTTCCGCAGGATATTTCCCCCGGTAGATATCGATTAAATATCCCAATGTCTGGAAGGTATAGAATGAAATGCCCACTGGCAGCATAAGCTGTATAACGGGGGACGCAAGGCCGGCGGCTTCGAAAAAGAAGTCTAGGTATTTGAAGATCACCAGGCATCCCGTTAACAGGAGAATTCCTGCCAGCAAATATATTTTTTTCAACATGCGTATTTTTCTTTTTTCACATTCTCCGTTTCCCGGCAGGGAATTCGCTGATTGAAGGGCCAGGGCGAGAAAATAGGAAAGGGCGGCGGTGGATAAAAGGAGAAAGATATACCGCCTGTCTGTTTGCATATAAAAATAAAAACTGGCTGCCAAAAGAAAAAGATAACGGTATTTTGCCGGGCAGATCCAATATAAAATAAAAATAATCGGTAAAAATACGGCAAATCCTATCGAATTAAATATCATAAAAAACCTCACTACTTTCCATATGTCACCATAACAGGGAAATATTAAGTTTCTTTTAAGGTCTGCGGAACATTTCCTTAAAAATAAGCAGAAAGACGCTGTAAATTAAAAAACGTGTTATAATATAATAATATGAACATGGACATAAATGCAAGAAATATGCAGAAAGGATGTTGCAATGAGGATGGTTATGGAAAAATTAAAAGTAACGTCGGTGATTATTTTGGCGGCAGCAGTATTGATGGGATGCGGGAAGGGTGCAGCAGTGGAAAGCTCCCCAAGAGAGGATGCATCAGGGGATGCGATTGTCATCGAGGAGAAATCCCCTGGCGGGCTCCCAGCAGCGACGGAGGAAATGAATAAGGAGAATGAATCGGCGCAGACGATAGAACCGGAGCCATCGGAAGAAGAGACGATGGTGGACCCGGAACAGCTGCAGGAGCCGGAAATCGAGCCGCAGGAAGTGACGGAGACGGTTCCGGAACAACCGGCGGTAAACAGGCTGCAGATCGTTTTTTTAGGGGACAGTATCCTGGACGGCTACCGAAATGAAACGGGCATCGCCTATCTGACCGGCGTGTATTGCGATGCGGATGTCTATAACCTGGCAATGGGGGGGACGACGGCGGCGCTGGTGACGTATGAAAGCGCGGTATATGAGGAGTGGAGTTCCCGCTGCCTTCAGGGGGTCGTACATGCCATTTGCGGGAATGTGGATGCGAAGATCCTGGACGGCTATCGGGCAGGGGAAGTATTTGCGACCTGTGATTTCTCCAAGACGGATTATTTTGTGATTGAATATGGAATGAATGATTTCTTGAGCGGGATTCCGCTGAACGATTCGGAGGATACGTTTGACGAGTATACTTATGTGGGCGCTCTGCGCATAGCCATACAGAAGCTGCGGGAATCGTTCCCCGAAGCCACGATTGTTCTCTGTTCTCCGAATTATGCCCAGTTCTGGGGGAAGGACGGCTCTTACCTGGGCGACGGGAATATGGTGAGCAACGGCGGCGGCAAGCTGGTGGAATATTACCGGGTGTGCGGCAATGTTTCCGCAGACATGAATACGCTGTTTCTGAATGCTTATGAAGGGATCGGGCTGGATGCCTATTCCGCAGACGAATATCTGGAAGACGGCATCCATCTGTCGAAGAAAGGACGAAGGAAATATGCGGAGAAATTATCAGAAATCATTCTGAATTATGAGGCTGAAAAAAATAATTAAAGGTGGCGGCAGGCGGTAAAGTATGGTAAAATGTTAGGCGGATGTTTTTGCATCCGCCTTTATGGCGGTAAAAACAGGAAAAGGGAGAGAAACGGTTTGAAAGAGTTAGAGTATCCTTTTGACAGCGAATATATTTTGAAAAATGCAAGAAAGATAAAGAAGTTTCTTCTGGCAGAAGCGGGAACACGGATTAAGAAGAAAATCGCGGTTCTGGGAGGAAGCACTACCCATGATATTATCCGTATCCTGGAGCTTTTTCTTTTGAACCAGGGCATCGAGCCGGAGTTTTATGAGTCGGAATATGGGCAATATTTTCAGGATGCCATGTTCGGGAAGGAAAGGCTGGACGCTTTTGCTCCGGATGTCATTTATATCCATACCAGCAACAGGAACGTGACGGCGTATCCGAAGCCGGGGGATAGCAGGGAAGAGACGGAAGCCCTGCTGGAAGAGCAGTATGGGCATTTTGCAGCTATGTGGGACAAACTGGAGGCCGATTACCATTGCCCGGTGATACAGAATAATTTTGAATATCCTTTTTATCGTCTGTTGGGAAACCAGGACGGGGCGGCTATAAGCGGGAGAACCCGTTTCCTGACCCGGCTGAACGAACGCTTTTACCAATACGGGGAAACTCATGGGAATTTTTATATTAACGATATCAACTATATGTCAGCGGCCTATGGCCTGGATAAATGGTCGGATCCTTTTTACTGGCATATGTATAAATACTGCCTTTGCCTGCCGGCAGTGCCTGAATTTGCCCACAATTTGTGCAATATTATAAAAGCGATTTTCGGAAAGAATAAGAAGGCGCTTGTTTTGGACCTGGACAATACTTTATGGGGCGGCATCGTAGGGGATGACGGGGCGGAAAACCTGGAGATCGGACAGGAAACATCCATGGGGCAGGTGTATGCCGAGTTCCAGAGTTATGTAAAAGCACAAAAAGACATCGGCGTGATGTTGAATATCAACTCCAAAAATGAGGAAGAAAACGCCATGGCGGGGCTGAACCATCCGGCAGGGGTGCTGAAGCCGGAGGACTTTATCATAATAAAGGCGAATTGGGAGCCGAAGAGCAGGAATTTGTCGGAGATTGCCGCAGAACTGAATATTCTGCCGGAAAGCCTTGTATTCGTGGACGATAATCCGGCGGAAAGGGAAATCATCCGGCAGCAGACACCGGCGGCGGCGCCGGAGATCGGAAGGCCGGAACAGTATATACGCGTCCTGGACCGATCAGGGTTTTTTGAAGTGGTTTCTCTGTCGGAAGACGACAGGAGAAGGAGCGAGATGTACAGGGCCAATCGGATGCGCGAAAAGCAGCAGACGGAGTTTGCGGATTATGGGGAATATTTGAAGTCGTTGGAGATGAAGGGGACGATTCGGCCTTTTGAACCTATGTATATGGCCAGGATTGCCCAGCTGACGAATAAAAGCAACCAGTTTAACCTGACGACCAGAAGGTATACCCAGGGGGAGATCGAACAGGCGGCGGCGGATAAGGGGCAGATTACCCTCTATGGGAAACTGGAGGATAGGTTCGGCGACAACGGCGTGGTGTCTGTGGTGATCGGGCATAAAAAGGAAGAAGCGCTTCACATTGACCTGTGGATCATGAGCTGCCGGGTGCTGAAACGCGATATGGAATACGCCATGATGGACAGGCTGGTGGAGGAATGCCAAAAGGAAGGGATCTCAAAGATCATTGGTTATTATTATCCTACGGCGAAAAATAAGATGGTGGAGAATTTTTACGGTATCCAGGGATTTGTGAAAACAGAAGAAGACAGTGAAGGCAATACGGTATGGCTGTATGAAATACCGAAAACCTATGAGAAGAAAAATAAATATATAGAAATCGAAAGGAAATGATGAAGATGACGAGAGAAAAAGTATTCGAAACCTTAAACGAAGTATTCCGGGATGTATTCGATGATGAGTCGATTGCCGTGGAGGAAGAGACTACGGCGGATGATATTGAAGATTGGGATTCCCTGGAGCATATCAATCTGATTGCGGCCGTGGAGCAGGAATTCGGCATCAAGTTCTCCATGGGACAAGTAGTATCCATGAAGAACGTGGGAGAAATGGCCGATATTATTATGAGCCAGATCGAGGATTAAACGGATATAGATTCCGGCTGGTTTTCTACGGAAGCTGGTCTTCCATAAGTTCGATCATGCCAAGGAAGGGACTCATTAAAAATACCACCCGCCTGTTTTGGAGAGCCGGCGCCGGTGCCGGCGCGTCGATAGCGGTAAATCCTTTGGCGGTCAGCGAAGCCAGCGAGGCATCGAGGTCCGGCGTTTCATAACAGATATGATAGGGGCTGTTTTTATATTTTTTGATCAGGCCGGAAACAACGGACGAACTGTCCGCAGGAGAAACCAGTTCGACTCGGTAGCCGTCTTTTTCCATAAAGCGGATGTAAATCTTTCGATAATCGTCCAAAACGGTTTCCGAAACGGTGTCATATCCGAGCCGTCCGAATTCAGCCGCCGCTTTGTCGATATGTTTGACCAAATATCCGATATGATGTATTTTCAAATGATCCATAATGACCTCCAGAATTTGAATTAAGTAAAGCAGCAGCCGGAAAGGAAAACGTTATATGCCAGCAAGTTTTACTTCTTTTTATTTTTTATGCTTTTATGCATTGATATTACTTATATATTATCTGATTCCCAAAAAAACGCAATGGGTTTTTTTGCTTTTTGCCAGTGCGGCATTTTATTTGCTGACTGGGGAAGGCATATTGATCCTATATCCGGCCGCCGCTTCATTGGCCGCTTATGGGGCTGTCCGCTGGATGGCAGGGACGGAGGATGTAAAAAAACGCCGTCTGGCATTGGGCATGGCATTGCTGCTCCTGGTCGGGGCGCTGGTCGCCCTGAAATATGTGAATTTTGGAATCAATACGATCAATGCAGTCGCTTCTCTGTGCGGCACACAGGGAAAAATACTCAATGGTTTTGATTTTCTGGTGCCGCTCGGCATCTCTTTTTATACCTTTTCCATTTTGGGATATGTGATTGACGTATATAACGGGATAGCCAGGCCGCAGGGGAATTTTTTCAAAATCGCCTTATACGGCATGTATTTCCCCGCCATTTTGTCAGGGCCGATCCTTCGGTACCGGGAAGACGGGGAACAGTTTTTTGAACCGCACCCGTTTGATTACCGGCAGGTTACATTCGGCCTCCAGCGGATGGTATGGGGGTTTTTCAAGACTCTCGTCATATCGGAGAGGATGAACTTGGTAGTCAATACCGTATATGACAATTACGCTGCCTGGCCGGGCGCTTATATATGGATCGCCACGGTATGTTATGCTTTCCAGCTTTATACTAATTTTTCGGGATCCATGGATATCGTTCTCGGCATGTCGCAGACATTCGGTCTCCGTCTGCCGGAGAACTTCGAAACACCTTTTTTTTCCAAAAATATTTCGGAATATTGGCGCAGATGGCATATCAGCTTGGGCGTGTGGATGAAAGAATATGTTTTTTATCCCCTTCTGCGCACGAAAGCGTTTATGGATCTCGGGAAGAATTTACGAAAGAAATGGGGCAAAAAGAGGGGGAAACAGCTGACTACTTTTCTCGCGATGCTGATTCTCTGGTTTACGGTAGGGATATGGCACGGCGGGGACTGGAAATTCGTGATCGGTTCCGGCCTTCTTCATTGGTTTTATATCGTTTCCGGCGAACTGCTTGCGCCCTTTTATAAGAAATGCATGGAAAGGCTTTCCATTGACCCCAAGAGCAAATGGCTGGATGTTTTCCGGGTGCTGAGAACCTTTTTCCTTGTCAATATCGGATTTGTCTTTTTCCGCGCGGCATCTACAACGGATGCCTGGCACATGCTTGTGAGCGCCGTCCGCGTATGGAACTGGGGGGAATTGCTTGGCGGAGGAATTTTTGCGCTGGGTCTGGATGTGATCGAATCGGTGATCGCTGTTGTATCGCTTGTGATGCTGTTTATCGTATCCCTTCTCCAGCAGAAGGGTTCCGTGCGGGAACGGATTGAGAAGAAGCCCGTTTTGGTTCGTTTCGCCCTGTGGTATGCTTTGCTCTTTTATATTATACTGCTGGGGCATTATGGGCCGGATTACAGTGCGGCGGAGTTTATTTACCAGGGGTTTTAGAAAAGGGGTATGGTTACATGTGCATTTGTGGTAAGATAATGGCGCGGAACAATAGAACAAATCAGAAATTGGAGGAATAAAATGGACAGACCTGTTACAACATTATTTATGCTGATGTCTGTAGATGGCAAAATCAGCACTGGCGCATCCGATCATTTGGACGTGGATAAGGATTTTCCTAAAATTGCGGGAGTGAAGGAGGGCTTGCATCAATATTATGAAATAGAGCAGACCACAGACTTGTGGTCGCTGAATTCCGGGAGAGTGCAGGCCAAGATCGGCATTAATACAGCGGACATGCCAAATAAAACGCCAGTATCCTTTGTCGTAATGGATAATAAACATTTGGAGGAACATGGCATACGTTATCTTTGCGCATTATCCAAACAATTTGTGCTGGTTACATCCAACGAAAAACACCCGGCATTTGAAATGGAAGAAGATAATCTCCATATCATATATCAAAAGGAACTGTCGCTGCAAGATGTTCTTGCAAAACTCAAATCAGAATATAGTTGTGAGAGGCTAACGATACAAACCGGCGGTACATTAAACGGACTGTTTCTTCGTGAAAAACTGATAGATTATATCGATATTGTCGTAGCGCCTGTATTAATTGGCGGTAAAGATACATCCACTTTAATTGATGGAAAATCCTTGCTGTCAGAAAGCGAATTATCCGGGTTAGGTGTGCTGAAATTGCAGGAATGTGTAGTTTTGGAGGACTCATACCTTAGATTACGTTATGAGGTAATTCGCTGACAGCTTTCTATATTACGGAAATCAATTTTTGCAAAGGGCATGGCGCACCGAAAAGCAGGGGGAAACGGCGGCGGCCAGCCCCTTCCCAGGCC